>Ga0316222_1004979_pt1 | contig 11671 bp, 7 predicted proteins | sample TBH18011metaG_FD_206008 | JGI IMG/M metagenome (GOLD analysis project Ga0316222, IMG submission 206008) | Freshwater microbial communities from Trout Bog Lake, Wisconsin, USA - TBH18011 | ecosystem: Environmental > Aquatic > Freshwater > Lake > Hypolimnion/Profundal zone | place: USA: Wisconsin... | reverse complement strand
AACTTCATCGACCCCGCATTCAACGGCAACACGTTCCAGTGGGACTCCTGCTTCATGCTGATGTACGCCCACTACGCCGAGCCGCAATTTCACGCAATCGGCACGCTGGACAACTTTTACGCGAAGCAGCACGGCGACGGGTACATCTGCCGGGAAATCAACCGACGCACCGGTAAAGACTATCAACTCGGCGGCATCGAGAACACGATCAACCCCCCGCTCTACTCATGGGTTGAGTGGCAGAACTACCTTCTGACCGGCGACAAGAGCCGCTTCCGCGACGTGCTGCCCCCGCTGATCAAGTACTACGCCTGGATTCGTGCTCACCACCGTCGAGAGAACGGTCTCTACTGGAACACCGGTCTCGGCTCCGGAGAGGACGACCTCACCCGAAGCCGTGTTGCCCATTCTTGGGTCGACATGACCGCTCAACAGGCGCAGAACGCCTATTTCATCGCCCGAATCGCCGAGCAGATCGGCGAGCGGCAGGTTGCTATCTACTTCGACGGTGAGAACCGCTCCCTCTCCAAGCTCGTGACCGGCACGATGTGGGATGCCAAGACCGGCTTCTATTACGATCTGCTTAAGGATGGTTCGGTGACCGGTATCAAGACCGTTCTCGGCTTTTGGCCGATGATGGCCCATATCGCCTCTCCGCAGCAGGCTGCTTCGCTCGTCGAACACCTACAAAACCCGAAGGAGTTCTGGCGTCCGAATGTGGTGCCCGCACTCGCCGCCGACGAGCCTGGGTACTCGGCGGAGGGCCAATACTGGAACGGCGCCGTCTGGGCTCCAACCAATTTCATGGTCGTCAAAGGTTTGCAGGACTACGGGTTCGAGGACCTCGCCACCAAGGTCACTGAGCGATACCTGGCGAACATGTCCGATTCGCTCGACAAGTCGGGAACGATCTGGGAGAACTACGCCCCCGAAAGCTCGAACGGACACGGCGCTCGCGACATGGTCGGTTGGAGCGCCGACGGACCAATCGCCCTACTTATCGAGAACGTCCTCGGCATCCGCGCCTTCGCCGCAACCCAATCCGTAACTTGGCGACCGCGCCTCGCAGGAGAAAACGGCATTAAGAACCTCACCGTCGGCTCAACCCACCTGACCTTGGTCGCAGGTCCGGTCGCTGCAGGCAAGCGCAAACTAACGATGACCACCGACCAGCCGCTCACCTTGACCGTCGATACCGGAGTCGGCAGGCCCCGTCCTTTCCACCTGAAACCAGGAACCGTCACCTACGATATCGACGCCAAATAGTCATTGGAGCGCGTGCGCAAGCTCGCACAAGGTTCGCGTGCGCAAGCTCGCAAAAAGCCCTTCGCATGCTGATTGCCCTTCGCTAGAACGAAGGCGAGCTGTCTAGGAGCAAGTATCCGGGCCAGGCTCTCGCCTGCGGACCTTGTGCGAGCTTGCGCACGCGCTCCCGGGGGAGGGGCAGGTAATCTTTTTTGAGCCGGAGGTTGGTTCGGCGGTGTGTGTAGTTGATGATGACTCCGCTTCTGCTGATTGGGATGGTCTGTGCTGCGATCACCGGGCGACCACAGGACGTCCCGCGCGGGGTGGGAGACTGGAAGGCGGAACTGGGCAATCAACGGGCTCGGGTTCTGGTGCTGGAGAAGGTCGACGCCGTTCGCGTTCATATCCCTTGGCGACGGCGAGACGCGACGCCGGAGAAGAAGGGGATCGTCGTTATCGACGCTGCCAGCGGGAACCCGATCAAGAATGTCTATCGCATTGCTGTCAACCGCGAATACGGCGATCTCGCCTTTGAGCCGGTCTCGGGCGAGGGGGCTTATCTCGTCTACTTCATGCCATTCAAACAGACCGGATCGCCTTACTTTCCGGAGGTCAGCTACCCGCCGACCAAAGATGAAGCGGACCCAGCCTGGGTGGAACGAAACGGACTTAAGACAGACGCCTGGCACAATCTCCCCGAAGCGCGAACCCTCCAGATCCAAGCGCGAAGCGAGTGGAACCGCCCCGACCCGATGGAGGTCATCGCGAGCAAGGCGGAAACCGACCGGCTGCGGGACGATCACCCGAACGCCCCGTACCTGATCTTCCCGGAGGACCGTCTCCATCCGATTCGAATGAATCTCGACCTGCCCGAGCGGTGGATCGAGCACGGACCGTCAGATAGGTTCAAGGGCGACGCGAAACGCGGCGAGTTCTACGCCTTCCAACTCGGCTTGTGGGGCAGTCGAGCAGGACTTGAGAACGTCTCCCTTCACTTTAACAAGCTGATCGGCGAAGGCAAAGCCACTTTGCCGGCAGCCATTCTTCGCTGCTTCAATCAAGTCGGAACCGACTGGCTGGGCCGGAAGTTCGAAAAACAGGTTTCGGTCGCCAAGGGACAGGTCAGCCCGCTCTGGGTTGGAGCGCAGATTCCAGCCGACGCAAAGCCAGGCGTCTACCACGGCACGATCACCGTCAATGCGAAGGGGCTTCCGTCGAGGTCGGTCGCAGTCGAACTCAATATCTCGAAGGACATCGCTGCCGACGCCGGCGACTCGGACCCGGCCAATATGACGCGCCTTCGATGGCTCGATTCGACGGTTGGGCTCGACGACGAAGTCGTTGCGCCGTACACGTCGATTAAGGCGGCAGGATCCGTTGTCGAGTGCCTTGGTCGAAAGGTCCAATTCGGCTCAGATGGGTTCCCGACTAGCATCGCGAGCAACGGCCACGAATTACTCAGCCATCCGATTTCAATCTCTGCCGAAACCGGCGGCATCGACCTCGCTTGGAAGAGCGCGACGACCCAGGTTACGCATAGGGCCCCCGCCGCAATTACCCACCAGACGGAGAGTGCGGCTGGGTCCTTGACGATGACCTGCGTCTCCAAAATGGAAGCGGACGGTTATATCAACTTCCGAGTCGCGGTTACGGCAAAGTCGGCAATGAAGATGGACGACATCCGGCTCGACATCCCAATCCGGCGAGAGATGGCGACTTTCCTGATGGGGATGGGCCGCAAGGGGGGCAACCGCCCCGCCGAATGGAGTTGGGATTGGAAGAAGGCGTACGCCAACAACATGGTGTGGGTCGGCGCCGTCGACGGGGGACTCCAGTGCAAGCTGAAAGGTCCGGAAGAATCTTGGGACCTCTTCCGCCTAACCTCGATTCCCGACGCCTGGTCGAACAATGGTCACGGAGGATGCACCATCACCGAGCAGGGAAAAGACACTGTCCTTATTCGCGCCTTTAGCGGAAATCGGCAACTAAAGGCCGGCCAGACCCTTCACTTCAACTTCGGCTTGCTCATCACTCCGGTCAAGCCGCTCGACCCCGCTCACTGGAGCCAACGGTACGACCATGAGTTCATCGCCCCCGCAAAGGCGAAGCAGAACGGTGCGACCGTCATCAACGTCCACCAGGGGAACGACCTCAACCCGAACATCAACTACCCGTTCCTGCACACCGACGCGATGGCGAAGTACGTGAAGGAAGCGCACGGCCTCGGGATGAAGGTGAAGATCTACTACACCGTTCGCGAACTCAGCAGTCGACTGCCCGAGATATGGCCGCTCCGCAGCCTCGGAACCGAGGTGTTCACCGACGGTCCCGGCGGCGGCGACTCGTGGCTGCAGGAACACCTCGTCTCCCATTACAAACCGGCTTGGCACACGCCGCTCGCCGATGGATCGGTCGATGCTGCGATCACCACGGTTGGGCTCTCCCGCTGGCACAACTACTATCTTGAGGGTTTGGGCTGGCTGATCAAGAACGTCGGGATCGATGGTCTCTATCTCGACGGCATCGGTTACGACCGTGAGATCATGAAGCGGGTCCGGAAGGTGATGGACCGCACCAGGCCCGGATGCCTGATCGACTACCATTGCGGAAACAGCTTCCAGCCCGAGTACGGCATGAACAGTTGCGCCAACCAGTTCATGGAGCATTTCCCGTACATCAACAGCCTCTGGTTCGGGGAAGGTTACGACTACAATGAGACCCCTGACTATTGGCTCACCGAGATCTCCGGCATCCCGTTTGGGCTGTATGGCGAGATGCTGCAAGACAATGGAAACCCATGGCGCGGGATGGTCTACGGCATGACCGCCCGCTATTACAGTGGCGCAGAACCCAAACCGATCTGGACCCTCTGGGACGATTTCGGTATCGCCAAAGCGAAGATGCTCGGCTACTGGGCTCCCGATTGCCCGGTCCGCACCAGCGATCCCAACGTCCTTGCCACCGCTTACGTCCGAAACGGCAAGACCTTGATCTCGTTCGCCAGTTGGAACAAGTCAGCCACCAAAGTCAAACTAACCCTCGATTGGAAGGCACTCGGCCTAGACCCGGCAAAAGCCACCTTCTCCGCCCCCGCTGTCAAAGGCTTCCAACCCGCCGCCACCTTCAACCCAACCGACGAAATCCCCGTCGACCCTGCCCACGGCTGGATGCTTATCGTATCAAACTGATCCCCCTCGGACCGCGTGCTTCAGCGCGCCCCAGGTCCGCGGATTTCAATTCGCAATCCCAGCCATCAGCTACTACCCAACTTCGCGGAGTCTACAAGACCCGCGCGCCGGCACAACTCTTCTGGCGGCTACAAAAAGGCTCTGAATAGACTCTGCAGGCGGAGCGTTCGCAATCGCTACTCCCTAAAAACCAGTCGCATCGAAGACAAGCACCTCGAACGGCTCGAGGGAGATCTTCTGCGGCTGTCCCGACGTCAGCTTCAACTCGCCAATGCGCTGATCGCGATACGGCGATTTGAGCCAGAAGCGTCGTGAGGCGCCGACGGGCAGCTCGAAGGCTTTGGCGATGTCGACGGTGATCTCATTTGGTTTGTCGTCCGGATTACGCAGCATCAACGTTCCTTTGCGCGGACTCCAAGCCGCGTATCCATAAACCTGAAGACTCAGCGGATCGCCGCCGACCCAGTGCGAATCGGCAAGGACATCGGCGTTGGCATGCGCCCATTTCGCCGCCTCCGCGACTTGGTCCCAGGCCTCCGCCGTCATGAACGACGGTGTCAGGTAAAGCTCTTGTAGCGAAGTGCCGTTGGCAAAGTAGGAGCGAGCCTCATTCTTTAGGTGCGGCCCAGTCTTCCCGATCGGCTCACCCTGGAAATAGCGTCCGTTAACGATCCCGTGGTGCATCACCGAATTCAGGGGATAGAGCGGCGACTTCTCGACGAACATCCGGCGGCAATAGCCGTCTCGGAACGTGATCCACTTTTCGCGCATGTCTCCGACACCCGCCCATCCGACGTCTGCGCTGCCCATGCGCCAGGTGGAGTCGACGTGGTTGAGCCAGAACGGCGAGGGCCAAGTGCCGACCGTCACGTTGATGAATACGTCTGGGTTCTGCTTCCTTAGGTTGCGCGCGATATCGAGCAGCGCCATAAAGTGAGGACTGACCCCGTCGCCGGCTCGATCCCACTTGAAGGCGTTCACCCCATCCTCACGCATGAGTTGCAGACAGCGATCTTGGAACCACTTTTTATATCCGGGATAGGAGAGGTCTAGTTTTGCGCCAGGCGGGATGATGCCCATTTTTTGGGCATCGGCCGTGCGCTCCGTATCGCCTCCATATCCGCCCATCGGCGATATCCAAACTCCGAGATGGGCCGCCATCGGCTCCATCTTCGCCTTCAGGGCCGCAAATCCGCCTGGAAACTTCTCGGTGCTTTCCGACCAAAGCCCTTTGGCGGGGTCGTCCCACCCGTCGTCGACCAAGAACGACTTCACCGGAACTCCGCGCTTCTGGACTAACTCGCGCGTGAAACTCCCGATCGCATCGAGGAAATTTCCGGAATCGACGGTGTATCCGAGGTCGTACCAGCAGTTGTAGTGGAGAAAAGGCGAGGAGGGGCGGGCACGCTCCCGTTCGACGTAGGCGAGAAACGACCGTCGAAGTTGCCCTTCCGGAGCAACTCCGGTGACCGCGCCAAACGCGTAGCTCTGGCTCGGGCTGAGTTCCAGTTGGCACGCAAATGAGATCTTCGCGCGCTTTTCCGTCACCAAGTTCTGGGCGCCGGGCATTTCGACACCGACAAACATCCCGCTACCGGCAACCGGGCATCCCGGTGTCGTCCCGATCGTTTGGGCGTTTGGCAGCGAGACATCCGCCAATTCGAGCCCATAGATCGGGACGGCTTTGTTAGGGCTAGAGAAAGCAACGGTTTGTCGAATGTAGTTCGAGCCGTCTCTAAGTTCTGCGCGCCAAATGGCGCGAATCCCGGTCTGGGATGCCAGGTTTGCCTCGATCGTTGTCCCGCCGATCCGGTCGGCAACGCGTCCGCCTTTGGTCACGCCCGTCAGTTCTCCGATTTTCGGCATACCGACGATTTTGAAATTAGACGCCGCCAAATCGAAGCGCGGCGTATTGGCGAGACTCGCGTCGAGAATCCGTTCGCCGCCAGCTGTCGTGACGTTGAGAACCGGCTTCGCATCGCGTACGCCGAGTAGAAGGAACTTCTTGCCGTCTTGCCAAACGAACGCCAGCCCGGGGCCCCACGACATCCCCTGGTCGGTGCCCTTGTCGACTCGGCATGAGACGAACGTCGTCCCCGACGGGAACCGGAATTCGTTGGTTGAAGCCTCGTGCGCCTTGACGTGAAGTTCGAAAGCGCTTGGGATGCTCGGCCCCTTCGCCAAGCTGAAATCGGAAATGAGGCAGGACCCTGAAGCCCCGAGGTCTCCTGGATTGTCTTTGGCTTGAGCCCGAAGGTTCATCTTCCCGATTCTGACCAACGTCGGCTCGCCGGAAAATCCGGACCGGGGATACGAAGCCACCGGCGTCCAAGCCGTACCGTCGCCGGATGCAAGGGCGACTACCCGCCCCTCTTCGAGCTTCAGTCCGATCCACACCCCGCGCGCTTGTTTGGGAGGAGTTAACCCCACCCGAAACAACTCATTTGTCGCCTGCTCGAACCGTTGGCCGGTTAGCCGGTTCGTCCACTGCGCCGGCTTCAGCCGCCCACCGGAAACTCGCCAACTCCCCGAGATCACGGAGTTCTCAAGGGTGAATACACCCCGCGAGTGTCCTCCCTTCGCCCGCCCAGGCTGCGGTCCGGGAAACGCGACCTCTGCAAACGAACACGGAACCAGAACCGTCGCCAAAAGCAGACCTGCCCGAAATCGAGTCAACACGCCCATAAGCATGATCGATTCATGCAGATCGCCGCGGTGGCTCTTCGATTGCTCAGGATGCTGGTAGGGACAATAACATCGTGAACCAAGGTCCAACCATTACCTCGGTTTAAGTCGCGCGACACCTGAGTCGATGCGTTCCTTTGTCCATTGCCCCGGATCGAATGGAGCGGCACTAAGCGCCTTTTGGGCTTTTTGGTACATCGCATAGGCGTCGCGTTTCTTACCCTGCTGTTCCAATGCATGGGCGAGCCTGTAGTAGATCTCGACAGGAAGGAACCTGCGCGATCTGTCGTCCTTTTCCATATCGGCAAGCTCTTGGCGCACGTACTTTTCCTCAGTGACAAAGTCCTTAGCCCGATCTCGATCTTCTGCTAATTCACGGATCCGTGTCGACATCCACACTTTATGAGTCCCAATTGGCATGAACATGTACGGCATGTAGGCGGGAATTTCGTCGCCGATCCGTTCTGGATTAACCGTATATGTGAATGCGAAATTGGTTTCTCGCTCAAACTCCTGTCTGAACCCGATCGAGATAGGACCTGTTAGCGCGCCGCCTTCAAGCCGAACGAACCAGCCACCCTCAAGCGGTTTGCCATCGAATGTAAAGTTCTCGGGTCCCCGGTTCCCGTCGCTCGATGGCATAAAGCCAGCTGCCTTCACATATCGGCCGCCCGTCGAATCGTGGATAGTAGTTGGAAGTACGTTCATCCCGTATGCACCACTAACCCCGGTGAACAGGACGAAAACGTCTCCGGCGCGGTTGACCACAACGCTTCTCACGGCAATGGGTACCTCTCGAGTGGCTCTCTTCCCGGATTCGAGGGATGCCCGAGGAAGCAGTTTCACGGAGTAAACCTTCATGGGATTGGAAAGGCGGCCCTGCCATCTTTTTCTCTCGGCAAGCACGTCGACAGGTTTGCCGTCGATTTCGAAGATGGGATCGAAGATGTGAGGCGGAATGGGCTCGCCATCGGCGACATAAACCCGGGTGTAGTTGTTTTCAGGAGGATTCAAAGGCCAAACCTTGGTATGGTGGTAGCTCCATCCCAGGAGCCGGTGGGTTGTGGGGTCGGCAAAGATCTTGTTTTCGGTGTTTTTATCTGAAAAGCTGATACAGTCCGCCGTCCGCGCGATGAATCGAGTTTTTTCTATCCGTGGCGTCACATGGTTGCTTCCATCGGCTAAGAACTCCTTCAGGTTTTGAACGGAAATGGTATCGGGCACGTGCGCACCGTGCTTTAGGTTCTTCGTCAGGTCTCTAACTGCGACCCTCCTTGAATCCTCGTCCCAACCGATGTTGACGCCGTGATCCGTATCGGTCAGGTACTCCCCGTGGCCGTTGGTGTAGTCCGTGAATCGCTGCTTTCCGTCCTTTATCCATTGGTCGCCTGTTCTTTGCCAGGCGCCATTTGGCAAAACCATATAGATTGTGAGGTGACCCTCAAAATCGCGCGCTTGCTTGATCACCGCTTGAGCAAGACTTGTGGTGGGCAGTACAAACAGAACAACCAGGGCCGCGGTTGCCGCCAGACCCGTCGCGCCGAACGCTAGCCAAAGCGGCTTCTTGCTAGGTCGCTTCGTCAAGTGCATCGACTTTAGCTTGAGTTCAGGGCTGGGCTCGTGAGGGAGGAATGCCCTTTGGAGACTGTTTTCAAACCGTTCGTTCTCGTTCACTGTTTCACCTCGGGGGCGACAAAATAGCTTTTTCCTTTTTGATAGGCAGCACTTCGGGCACGGTACAACAACCCCGTCACGGCGGACTCCGATCGATTCATCACTACTGCGATCTGACTAACCGTGAGCCCTTCCAGGTGTTGAAGCAGGAGGGCGTCGCGCTGGTCTGCCGGTAGGCTCCCCACAATCTGCCGCAATTTGGCGTCGGCTTCAAATTGAGAGTGTTCGTTCGTTCTGCTGCTCGGAATTTCCGCCCGAAGCGGCTCTTCGTGACGGCGATATGTCTTCCGCTGGTAGTTGGCTACCTTCCGTCTTGCGATTCCCAGCAGCCAAAGCAACGGCTGAGCCCCACGCATACGATGGATCTGATCGATCGCTGCCTGAAACGTCTCAAGAGTGGCGTCTTCCGCGTCCTCCCTGCTCAGCCTTCTCGAAGCATAACGATAAACGTCCGCAAAGTGAGCTTCGATCAATTCCTCAATCGTTAACCCATGGGTCGTCGTTCCCTTCTCGATTGCCTCCGCCAACATAATCCGTTCTCTGTCGCCAGTATGTTCGTTCGCAGAAGCACGCTAAAACTCGCGGAGTTTTTGAACAATCGCGTTTTGAACTTACGCAAAGGACGCCAAGGAACACAAGACTGCGACTTAATCCCATCAGCCCAGATTGCCCATGCGAAGCGCTTTCTGCTCGGCGATGAGCGCAAGCTCCATTGCCAAGAAGGTCCGCCACTGCGGAGCGTGAGTCTCTGTCCGATTCAACACGTCCGACACGAAACACGGTCCATAAGGCAGTGGTTGGTCCGTGCAGTCGATGTACTGCTCGCAATGGTGGTCCACCAGGAAGAGATGCTCTCCTTTTCGGTTCCGAGTGATGTCCACACACTTCCGGAGTTCGATAAAGCCGTCGGTTCCGAGAATCGTAAGCCTGCCGTCGCCCCAAGTGGACAGACCTTCCGGTGTGTACCAATCCAACCGAACGTAACCGTGGCCGCAATTGCCTTTCAACGTCATCTCCCCGAAGTCTTCGAGGATACTGAGGGTATCGATAGTTCGCGACCAGCGACGAAACGACTTCAGCCTGCCTGGATCCGGTGAAAAAGAGGAACTGCTCCACCTGATGAGAGCCGATATCGGTAAGGATGCCGCCATACTGCTCCTTGCGGAAAAACCAGTCCGGACGTCCGGAAACGTTCGCCCGGTGGGGGCCGAGCCCCAAGGTTTGCACAACCCGACCGATAGCGCCGGCTTGCACCAACTCCCCTGCCTTGACCGTACAAGGCGAATCGTAGTGTTCCGAGTAGCAGATCGAGAAGATGCGTCCGGTTTCGGCTTGGACTTGTCGAACTTCAGCCAACTGCTCAAGCGACGTGACTCCAGGTTTATCCGCCATGAAGTCCTTGCCGCGCCTCATGGCGCGAATGCCAAGCGGACCCCGATCGGACGCGATCGACGCGCTCAGGATCACCTGGATACTCTCGTCTTCAAGTATTTCGTCTTCGCCAGATGCCATTGGAACGCTATCGAAGCGCCTGGCAAACGCCGCCGACAGATCTGGCTCCGGCGCAAACCACTTGGCGAACTCGGCTCCGCCCGCCAGCATGTGCTTGATTTGGCCGTAAATGTGGCCATGGTTGATCCCAATCACGCCAAACCGGACAGGTTGCTTCATTGGAATTGAGGATGGCATGCCCGCATCATGGATGCTGCAACCCCCGCCTATCGCGCTGGGAGCACTAGATTCTCCCAAGCGGGCACTTCGCCTCGCTTTAGCTTGGCCGCTAATCTGTCCAGCGAGAGATCGATCCCTCCGAAGGTAGGTCGGGTGATCGTCTCGTTCGTGCCGAAAGTCTGGCTATACGATTTGTACTTCCCGGATTCGGTGTACTGAATTGAGAGTTTGATGTCGCCTTTCGAACGCTTTCCATCGGTCGGTTGACACCGGACGCCGGCAAAATCGCCGAGCAGCCTTGCAATCTCTCGCGATGACGTGAGGTGTCGTCGGAAACCGGAGTCGAGCGCGATGTCAACCGCCTGGATAGAAGTACTTCCGAGATCGAAGCCCTTCGATAGGAGCGAAAAGGTCTTCGTCAAGCGCGTATCCGAAACGGCCTGCCTATCGTATTTCTGAAGGCCGCTCAGGATATCGGTGAACTTCGAGGTTGGCTTCCCGTACTTGGAGAAGCGAGGATCGAACCCCAACCTGAGGGTTCTGACTGTCGGTACCGCTCCGTGGATAGCCAAGCAGCGGACGAAAATATGGGTGGGCTCAGTTGGCTCTCCCATATCGTGCGTGGACATCAACAAGTCCATCGCTCGCTCCGCGTTTGGCCCGTCGAGGTTGATATCGTAGCCGCCGCCGGTGATCCTAGCCTCTGTAAGGTTCTGATACTCGGTCTGGAACTTCATGAAGCGCTGGAATCGATCAAACGCCAAGGGCCCCATTCCTGACCTGTACGGCATTGGCGAACGATTGAGAATCTGGCAACCCGTGCACAGGACCAGCAATGATAGGAGAAGAGCGGCGCAACCCCTCATGCAACGGATTATAGGACGAATCGCCGACGAAATCTGTTAGTGGGGCTTGAGGAGTGCATCGGGCAGGCGAAGGGTGAAGTCCCCGAGGACGCTCCAGAAGTAGCTTCGTTTGCGTCCGATTCCGTCCTTGGCCAACTCAGCGTCCTGGGACTCAACCTGGTAGTAGCGCTTCCAAGCGTCGCCGAAGGTTCCACCCTTTCCGAGTACTTTCCAGAACTCGCGCGGCTCGTCGTAGAACACTTTGCCCCTTCCGACGAGGGCGAGACCGTTGCCGTACATCATCGTGCACTCGGCAAGTTGCCACTTGGCGTATCCGGCGCTATTGAACGGCTCGTTTTCGGC
>Ga0316222_1004978_pt1 | contig 11672 bp, 11 predicted proteins | sample TBH18011metaG_FD_206008 | JGI IMG/M metagenome (GOLD analysis project Ga0316222, IMG submission 206008) | Freshwater microbial communities from Trout Bog Lake, Wisconsin, USA - TBH18011 | ecosystem: Environmental > Aquatic > Freshwater > Lake > Hypolimnion/Profundal zone | place: USA: Wisconsin... | reverse complement strand
CCCAGGGCGCAGAAGGCCAGGAGGATCGTGAGGCCGGCGGAGACCTGGGCGGGCAGCCGGACCCGCCCGGGCAGCCGGGCCAGGTCCCGGGACATGCCCAGGGCCAGCACCGTCAGGGCCGCCGGCACCACCAGGCCCCGGACCCAGCGGAAGCCCATCCCCTGGAAGGCGAGCGCCACCGCGATCCAGGCCCCCAGGGCCAGCCAGCCCCAGCGGTTCAGGCGGGCCGGGACGCCCGCGTAGCTGCGCAGGGCCCAGAGGCCGTAGCCCGCGCCCGCGAGGAGCAGCAGGTTGACCGGGAACGGGATGGGTTCGGGCCAGGGACAGGACAGGCAGGCCAGGAGGCCCAGTCCCTGGAGCGTGCCGGCCGCCAGGACCTGCCCGAGGCCCCGCTCCTTCAGATACCCCCGCCACAGCAGCAGGGAATGCCCCAGGCAGAACCCCACCATGGCCGCTCCCAGCCAGGGGGCGCTCCAGGTATCCAGGCCTGGGCTAGGCATTCAAGGCCCGCCCCAGGACCGCGCGGGCGGCTTCGGGGAAGGCTTCGTTGAGGGTCGGGTGGGGATACATGGTGCGGATCAGCTCCTCCACGGTGTACTCGCCGCCGAGGAGGGCCACGCTGGAGGCCACCAGTTCGGTGGCCTTGGGGCCGATGATGTGGATGCCCAGGAGCTCCCCGTACTTCCGGTCGGCCACGAGCTTGATGAACCCGTGGGGCTCGCCGAGGATGTTGGCCTTGGCCAGGGGCATGAAGGGGAACACGCCGGTCTGCACATCCAGCCCCTTGGCGACGGCCTGGGCCTCGGTGAGCCCCACGCAGCCCACTTCGGGGTCGCAGTACGTGCAGGAGGGAATCCGGTCGTAGTTCACGGGATGGGGCTGGACATCCCGGCCCAGGGCCTGCGCGGCGTGCTCGGCCGCCACGATCCCCTCGTCGGAGGCCACGTGCGCCAGCCAGGGCGTGCGGACGATGTCGCCGATGGCGTAGAGGCCGGGTTCGGCCGTGGCCATGAACCTGTCCACGCCCACGAACCCGCGGTCCACGACCGCCGCGGTGGCCTCCAGGCCCAGGTCCGCCGTGACCGGGCCGCGTCCCACGGCCACCAGCAGGTGGGAGCAGTCCAGGGTCCCCGGCTTGTCCCCCTCCAGGGTGCAGACGACGCGGTCCTCGTGCCGCTCGATGGCGGCGATGCGGGTCTTCACGCGGATGTCGAGCTTGTCCTTCTTCGCCAGGATCCTGGCCAGCTCCTCGCCGATGGCGGCCTCCTCGATGGGCAGCACCCGGTCCAGCAATTCCACCAGGGTCACCTTGGAACCCAGGCGGGCGAAGACCGAGGCGAATTCCACCCCGATCGCCCCCGCGCCGAGGATCACGAGGTGGGAGGGCAGCACGGTGAGGTCCAGGATGTGGTCGGAGTTGATCACCCGCTTGCCGTCCACCTCCATGCCGGGGAGGTCCCGGGGCACCGAGCCGGTGGCCAGGATGATCCGGGCGGCGGTGTGCACTTCGGTCGTCTCGCCGGTCACCTGCACCTGCCCGCCACCCAGCAGCTTGCCCGTCCCGCGCAGCAGGGTGATCTTGTTCTTCTTCATGAGGAACTCGACGCCCTTGCCGTTCTTCAGGACGATGCGGTTCTTGCGCTTCACGATGGCCGCGAGGTCGGCCTTCAGGCCGGTGGTGTCGACGCCGGCGATGCCGTATTCGGCCAGCTCGCCCATCTGCCCGAACCGGTGCGCGGTCTCCAGCCAGGTCTTGGCCGGGATGCAGCCGCGGCGCAGGCAGGTGCCGCCCAGGCCGGCGGGGTCCCTCTCCACGATGGCCGTGGCCAGCCCCAGCTGGGCGCCGCGGATGGCGGCGATGTAGCCGCCGGGGCCGGAACCGATGACGATCAGATCGAACTGGGCCATGCTTGCTCTCCTGTCAGGGCCATGATCCCATCAGGCCCACCCGGTGACCAGGGCTTCCATGGCCTCCTCCGCGGCGATCCGGAGCGCGTCGGGGTCCGGATAGGCTTCCGGGTGGAGCGGCCGGCCCACCCGGATGAGGAAAGGGCCGGGCCGGCACTGCCAGGCGCCGGGGGGCATCGCCTCGAACCCCCCCAGCAGTCCCATCGGCACCACCGGCACCCCCGCCTGGACCGCGAGGTTGAACACGCCCTTCTTGAAGGGGCGCGTGAGAAGGCCGTTGCGGCTGCGGGTGCCCTCGGGGAAGGCGATGATGCTGACCCCGGCCCGCACCCGCGCCGCGGCCCGGCGCATGGACCGGATGGCCTTCTCGCGGTTGCCGCGGTTGATGAAGATGCCCCCGCTGAGCCAGACCGCCGCGCCCAGCACGGGCCAGAAGGCGACTTCCAGCTTGGCGACGAAGGTCGGCCGGTTGTCCAGGTGGCAGGCCACGATGACGGGGTCCAGGTTGGAGACGTGGTTGGCGATGAAGACCGCCGGCTGCTGCCCGGTCCGGATGGGTTCCGGCAGTTCCTCCCAGCCCCGGATCTCGTGGCGCATCCCGAAGACCCGGGCCACGTGGAGGGCGTAGCGCCGCGCGGCCAGCCAGAAGGCCCTGGGCCCGCCCAGGAAGGGGGCCAGGAGGAAGGCCACGACCGCCGCCACCGCCATCATGGCGAAGACGTAGGCGAGCTTGAGGAAGGACAGCAGCGGCCGGCCGAGGGCTGTCAAGGCTGATCCGGCAGGCGCTGGGCCGCCTTGATGCGCACGGGCAGGTCCGGCACGTTCTGCTGGCCGTGGAACCAGCCGGTGCGGACCTTCTCGATCCGGGTCACGACGGCCATGCCCTCGACGACGTGGCCGAAGACGCAGTAGCCGAAGCCGGCGTCCGTCGGGTCCCGGGGGTCCAGGGCCGGGTTGTCGGCGGTGTTGATGTAGAACTGGGCCGTGGCGCTCTGGGGGTTGTCCTGGCGGGCCATGGCGAGGGTGCCCTTCCGGTTCAGCAGGCCGGCCTTGGCCGCGGTCCGGGCTTCGTTGGGGATCGGCTCGTGGGGCTTCTTCTCCGTCAGGTCCGCCCGCAGTCCGCCGCCCTGGATCATGAACCCGTCGATCACCCGGTGGAAGATCGTGTCCGTGTAGAACCCCTCGGCCACGTAGCGGAGGAAGTTGGCCACGGTCCCGGGCGCCGCCTCCGGCTCGAGTTCCACCACGATGTTGCCGCAGCTGGTGACGAGCTGGACCCTGGGCCTGGCCGCGGCCCGCACCGCGCCCGCGGCCGGCGGATCGGGAACCTTCAGGGGAGGGGTCTTGTCCTGGGCCGCGAGGGACGCGCCCAGACCTAGCGTGGCTGCCAGCAGGATTGCTTTCATGGGTGACTCCGCAAGCATTGTATGATGCTCCCCATGCCCATCTACGAATTTCCAACCTGGTTCGTGTCCCTGATGCTGGCGCCCTTCGGGCTGATCCTGGGTTCCTTCGCCAATGTCCTGATCCACCGCCTGCCCCTGGAGGAGGCGGCCGACCGCAATGTCGTCACCAAGCCCAGCCACTGTCCATCGTGCGGCACGCGCATCAAGCCCTGGCACAACATCCCCCTGTTCGCCTGGCTGTTCCTGAGGGGCCGCTGCGCCGCCTGCGGGTGGCGGATCCCCCTGCGCTATCCCCTGGTGGAGCTGCTGGGGGGCCTGCTGGTGGCCGGCTCGGTCTGGGTACTGCCCTTCGGAACCCTCATCTGGGCCAAGGGCCTCCTGTGCGGCTACGCGCTGCTGGTGCTGTTCTTCACGGACCTGACCGCCTTCATGCTGCCGGATGTGCTCCAGTATCCCCTGATCGTGCTGGGCGTGCTGTTCACCCTGCCCCAGCTGTTCTGGCCCGCGCACCTGACCGTCATCTGGGCGCCCGGCTACGTCTTCGTGAGGACCTTCGCCAACGCCCTCCAGACCGCCCCCTGCGGGGTCTTCGACCATGCGCCGGTGACCTGGGTGGACAGCCTGCTGGGGCTGGCCATCGGCTACGGCGCGCCCGCCCTGCTGAACCTCGCCTACAAGCTCATCCGCAAGGCCGACGGGATCGGCATGGGGGACTTCAAGATGCTGGCCTGGCTCGGCGCCTTCTGGGGCTGGGGCCCCATGCTGGGCATCCTGTTCGGGGGCGCCCTGCTCGGCAGCGCCGTGGGCATCCCCCTCATGATCACCCGCAAGGCCGGCGGCCAGACCATGCTCCCCTTCGGCTGCGCCCTGGCCCTGGCCACCCCCGTGGTCGTGTTCTTCGGGCCGGCCCTGTGGAGCGCCTACCTGGGCATGATGACCTGAAGGAGTCCCGCGATGGCTTTCCACAACCCCCATCTGTCCGACCCGGGCCGGGCCGTCGAAGCGGCTACCCGGATGAGCCGGTTCCTGGCCCGGCTCGTGGACGCCTTGATCTGGTTCGCCCCGCTGCCCCTGCTGATCTTCCCCTGCCTGGGGGCCATGGCGGCGCTGGGACTGCTGGCCGCGATCCTGGCCGGCCAGCTCTACCTGCTGATCACCCGGGGGCAGACCGTCGGGAAGCACTTCATGAACATCTACATTATGCGCGAGGACGGCAGCATCCCGAACGTCGGCTGGCTGCTGATCCGGGAGTTCGCGCTGCCGGCGGGCGTGGGCTTCTTCCGTTACTTCGGCCACAACGACCCCACCTTCGTCGGGCAGGGCTTCCAGGGGCTCCTGGGCTTCGTCTGGCTGATCGACAGCCTTTTCATTTTCGGACCCACCCGGCGGTGCCTGCATGACCTCGTGGCGGGCACCCATGTCGTGAAGGAGTGAGCGCCTGATGCCCCCCCCGAGTCCCTTCCGGGCCACCCTCCGCAAGGCCGTCATCGCGGCCGCCTTCGGCTTCTGGGGCCTGATCGCCTGCGGACTCCTGGTCTATGCCGTGCGGGTCGCGATGCCCCGCGGCGGCCACGCCCGGGAGGTGCAGGTGCTCGCCAAGGCGGTGTCCCCGGACGGCTTCCTCGAGGCGCGGCTCCTGCGGATCGTCGGCGGGCCGGCCATGGGCGGCGCGACGGACTGGCAGGAGGTGGCCTTGGCCCGGCGCGGCACGCCGGTGCGCTTCCTGAAGGCGGAGGACGATCCCGGCTTCGTGTTCGCCGTTCCCGGCGAGGCCACGACGCCGGTGGCCCGGCTCTGGTGGCGGAGCCCCACGAATCTCGTCGTGGCGGGAAGCCGCCCGGAAGGCGGTGCGCCGCGGCGGTGGCAGGTGCTGGGCGTGCGGATCGAGGAGGCGGATCCGTCCAACTGACGTACCTTCCAGCTTTCCTGCGCCCCGCGCAGGAAAGCAGTCTTCCGGCGCGACCGTCGGAACACGCCAGAACCGCTTCATCCCCCTCAGCGGACCAGCGACTCCACCACCCAGAAATCGCGCGCCAGCTTCGGATCGCACAGATACGCGTAGGGCATCCAGAAATACCCCCCCAGCCCCCACCCCGTGCCCCAGGAGTTGCGGATCAGGAACCGCTGGTTTGGCCGGTCGTAGCCCACGCAGAGGACCGCGTGCCCCCCGGTGGCGGCCTCGTGCTTGCCGGGCAGCTTCAGGAGGCCCGTCTCGGCCATCCGGGGGCTTTCGAAGCCTTCGAAAACGGAAAAGCCGAACATGACCGGCTTGCCGGCGAAGAGCACCTGCTCCAGCGCATCGGGGTCCGGATGGACGAGGCGTTCGTACTTGCGGGCCCGGGTCGGGCGGGCGGCCTCGTAGCAGGCCGGGCCGGGCCTGACCTTGAACTTCTTCACATCGTAGGGCCACAGCACTTCGGGGCAGGCCCCGAGCCGGGCGAGGCCCTTGAGACCGTCCCGGAGCTGGCCGCCGGCGTCCTTGCCCAGGGTGTGCTCCGGGGCCCGCTCGTTGTAGTACAGGAACAGCCGGCTCGGCATCCAGTTGGGCAGGCCGGCCGCGCGCAGCTCGATCTCGAGGGCGGCGGCGATGGCGTGGGCGGTGCAGGAGCCCAGGGGGCCCTGGTCGTAGATGGGCGGGCAGAGGTACCGGAGGTCGTGGGTCTGGGGGAGCGCCCAGGCTTTCGGGACGGCGGCCACGTGGTCGCGGGGATCGGGCGCGTCGGCGATGTGGCCGTGGGGGCGAAGGGTTGCCTGCATGGACGGCCTCCGGGTGGATCCTGGCGAAGCATACCGTGGAAACCGCCCGGGGCGGCCGTGGTACTGTGAAGACCATGTTGGCCGTGCTCATGCTCTTCCTTCTTCCCGTCGGGGGCGGCATTCCCGCCGGCGTGCTGCTGGCCCGCACCCGGGGCCTGGGCTGGCCCGTGACCACGGGGCTCTATTTCGCCTCCGACGTGCTGCTGGCCCTCGCCTTCGAGCCGGTGCTGCACCTGTTCGTGGCCTGGGGGCGGCGGGTGCCCTGGCTGGCGCGGTTCACCCAGGCGATGAAGGAGGCCACCGCCCGCAGCGTGGGCCGGTTCGGCGGCGCGACGGCCGGGCCCTTCACCCTGGTGCTGATCGCCTTCGGGGTGGATCCGATGACCGGGCGGGCCACGGCGCTGGGGGCCGGGCACGGCTTCCTCAGCGGCTGGGCCCTGGCCATCACCGGCGACATGCTCTACTTCGCGGTCATCGCCCTCTCGACCCTGGGGCTGAACCGGTACGTCCACAACCCGAACCTGACGGTCCTGATCATCCTGGTCGGGATGATCGCGGTGCCCGCCCTGATCCGCCGGGTCCGCGCGGCCCTGGCCGGACGGCAGGGCGAACCGGCGTTCAGCGGGCGGGTCCGAAGCCGTTCCGGACGATCGTGAAGTCACCCCGGTCCAGGCGGACCGCGGCTTCCACGACCCGGGCGGCCGCCCGTTCCGAGGCCAGGGCCGGGGAGGGTTTCAGGCCGTGGCCCCTCCGTTCGGTCACCACCTGCGGATTGCCGAGGTAGGGGACGGTGGCGCAGTATTGCCCGTACTGGCCCTGGGCGTCCTGGACGATGAATTCCTGGTAGCAATAGCCCTTCACCCAGGTGAGGGCGTACATGAAGCTGGCGCCCGGCGGCACCACCACGCTGTCCCGGGTCCGTTCGAGGGCCTTGCGTTCCCGCCCCGTGAACGTGTCGATGAAGACCATCCGCCCCACCCTCGGCTTGCGCCCCTCCACCAGGGTCACCCGCCAGGTGGCCGTGGACTGGTTGCGGAAGGCATGGCGTTCGGGCGGCGCCTGCGGGGGGAAGGTCAGGAGGGCCGTCAGGCAGCCGAGGGTGAGGCCGGAGGTCATGGGGCGTCCGTGACCTCGACGGGGATCCGCTCCACATGGTCCAGGTCGTCGTCGACCCGGGGGGTGAGGAAGATCATGAGGTCGGTCTTGGACCGGCTCCTGGTGGTCGTGGCGAAGAGCTTGCCGAAGAAGGGCAGGTCCTTGAGGAAGGGGATGCCGTCCTTGCCCTGGGACTCGGAGTGGGCCCGCAGGCCTCCCAGGGCCACCATCTCGCCGGAATAGGCGTGCACCGTGGTCTGGGCCTCCCGGGTCGCGATGGTGGGGTAGGCCCCCCCGTTGTAGGGGGTCCAGGCGGTCACGTCGGTGACCTGGGGCATGAGGCTCATGACCACGTCGTGGCTCATGCCGATCTGGACGGCGACCTGGAGATAGACGCCCACCTTGATCTCGGACACGTCGAAGATCGACTGCCCCGACTGGTCCTTCCCGGTGAATTTCGGATAGAGGATCTTGCTGCCGCTGAGGATGAAGCTGCGCTCGCCGTCCAGGAGGAGCAGGGTGGGGTTGGAGAGGGTCTTGGCCTTCCCCTCGCTTTCCAGGGCGCTGAGGGTGGCGTTGACCTGCAGGGGCGTGTGGGAGAAGCTGCCGAGCTTGATGCCCGGCACCACGGTGGGGGCGGGGGTGGTGGCGTTGGCCGGAGGGACCGGCGTATTCTCGATGGCGCTCAGGGTCAGGGTGCCGTTCTGGGTGCTCATCCAGTTGAGGCCAAGGCTCGAGGACAGGTTGTCGTCGATTTCGGTGATGCGGACGTCGATGCGCACCTGCTTGCGGGGGCGGTCGAACTTGCGGGCCAGCATGAGGCCCCGCCGCACGAGGTCCGCGGGTCCGGTCAGGAGGATGTCGTGGACCTTGAAGCTGTTGTCGGTGGCATTGAGGGCCCTGGCGGCGCCCTCGCCGGTGGTGCCGGAGGGGTCGTTGCCGGAATCCACGGCCGGGGACTGGAAGCGGGGCCCCTGGGTGAGCTTCAGCTTGTTCGGCAGCACCTTGGCCAGGGCCTGCACCAGGGCTTCGGCCTCCATGTGCCGGCACCGGTAGACGGCGTCCAGGTCCTTCTCCCCGGCCTTGGGGAACTGCAGGTCGAGGTCCATGGTGAGCCCCACGACCACCTTGCCGCCGGTCTCCCGGTAGTGCAGGTCCGCCGCGCCGCAGATCAGGTCCAGGGCCTTGTGCAGGGGCACCTTCTGGAACGAGACCGTGATCAGGTCGGCGGCCGGGCTGATGAATTCCACCGTCACGCCGGCCGCCGCGCAGAGGCGGATGATGGAATCGTCGGCCTCCTTGTCGCGGATGGTCATGGAATACAGGCGCTCGTGGGGCGGGGGGCCGGCCGCGGCCGGGTCGGTGGGGCAGGCGGGACCCCCGTCGCCTTGAGTCCCATCCGTGGGGAGGGCGGGCTTGGAGTCTGCCGGCGGGTCGCCCGGGGCGGGCCCGGCCTTGGGCTTGGCCTCGGCGCCGGGGAGGGTCGGGTTCGGGTCGGGGCTGCCCTTGCCCTTGGGGGTATCGGCCTTGACCATGGGGTTGGCCATTCGTCCGGCCTTGGGGCGCGCGGGCCGGCCATCGGCTGCCTGGTCGCCATCGGCGGTGGCGGTCTTGGCTTTGGAATCGTCATCGGCGCCGCCGGCCCTGGCCTTGAAGTCGCCATCGGCGGCGCCGGTCTTGGCCTTGGGATCGCCATCGGCGGCGCCGGCCTTGGCCTTGGGGTCGCCCCCGGAGGCGCCCGGGACGGCCTCAGGTTGGCCACCGCCCTTGGCGGCGGGCCTGCCCCCGTCCTTCGAGGCCTCGGCGCTGCCCACGCCCTTGGGATCCTCGCTGGCCCCGGCCGGGTCGCCCTGGGGCTTCGCGGTGGCCCCGGCTTCACGTTCGGCCGGCGGATCTTCCCGTCCTGCCCCGCGGACCCACGCCCCACCCGCCAGGAGGGTCAGAACGATGAGGCAGGGCTTCAGGCGCACGGGCGACTCCAGGGGGACGCAGGGATCAACGGAAGAACTTGGGATCCGGGTTCGGGCACTTCGGCACGGCTTCGCAGAACCAGCCGATGATCTGGGCCCCTTCCACCTGGATGTTCAGCTCGCCGTGGTCGGTGGTGACGAAGGGCTGGAGGGGCAGGCCCGGGGCCGACGCGGGACTGGCGAGGGCGAAGGGCCCCACGGCCGCCGGGGGCGCCTCCTGGCCGGAGGTGTCCTCCCAGGCGCCGGCCACCGTCAGGTCCCGGGCCAGCAGGAGGCCCGTCACCAGGAGCGGCATGGGGCCGGGCGCCGCGACCCCGGGATCCCCCGCGGCGACGGCGGTCAAGCCGCTGGCAGGCAGCAGGTCCCAGGCGCGGCTCTTGAGGATCCGCGGATCCAGCCAGGCCCGGGTGAGGCGCACCCGCTTCAGGCGGGCCGTCACGCTCAGGGACCCCAGCCATTCCGGGTGGACCCTGCCCGCCTGGGGCCCCCGCCGGGCCGCCGGCAGGGCGGCGGATCCGGCCGGAACCTTCGCATCGGCCGTCTGGAACCGCCAGTCCTGCCAGCCCGGGTCCGAAAGCCAGGCGGAGAAGGGCGGATCGGCGAGCACGGGGTAGTAGGGCGAGGGGTGGCCGTCCTGGATCGCCGCCAACAGCAGGTCGTCGCCGGCCTCCTTGAAGATGGCGCCCACATTGTGCTGGTAGAAGCCCTCGAGCCGGGCGAAGGCCGCGTCGAAGGCGTCCTTGTGGCCCAGGGCCACCCAGTCCCGCATGGCCCGGTCCACCGCGCCGTCCAGGGTCCCGGGCGCGGCCTGACCCGACGCCTGCTGTTCGGCCTGGGCCAGGGCCCGGGCGTCCACCGCCGCGGCGTAGGCCCCCTGGTATTTCAGGTACGCGGCATAGTCCGCCGTGGGCTGGCCGTGGCGGGTCCGGTTCCAGACCGTGCGCTTGATCAGGTGCACCTGCTCCAGTTCGGCCTGGTCCTGGTAGGCGCTGACCTTCGCGCCCCGGAGCAGGGCGCCGAACACCCCGGAATAGGTCAGGCCGCTGGGCGAGAAGGTCTCGGCCGTCTGGGGGATCTGGTCCAGGGCGACCGAGAGTTCATAGGGATCGGCCAGCTGGGCCGCCGTGAGCGGCAGCCCGGCCGGGGACAGCAGCAGGTAGGTCGGCCCCGTGCCCAGGGTGGCCGGTGCGGCGAAGGAGGCGGCCAGCTTGGCCTTCAGCAGACCCAGGAACGCGGCCTCCGGGTCGGTCTGTGCCGGGGCCATGGGCCCGAAGCCGCCCAGCGCCGCGCAGAGCCACCATCCTGCCGCCCGCTTCATGATGGCCATGGGCCGCCCCCCGAAAGGCATGACGGCCCTAGGGCTTGGAGACCGGGGCCTTGCCGTCGCCCTTGCCGTCGTCATCCGTCGGGGCGGGGACCGGGGTCCTCAGGGGGCTGGCGGGGATGGTCGAGCAGACGAAGGCGATGGCCTGGATGCCGGGGGCGAGAATGGACTGCTGGTCGTTGCTCATGCTTGCGAAGGTGGACTTGTCCTCCTGGCTGTAGGACCCGCTGACACTGAACGGGCCGTAGCTGACGCTGAGGGAGGCGTGGATCTTCTGGTTCATGGCGCTGGCATTCTGCTTGATCCAGGAACCGGTGATCTTCAGGTTCCTCGCCAGCCAGACCTGATCGACCATGACCGGCATGAGGCCCTTGTTCGTGGCCAGCGGCGCGCCATCCGACAGGCCATTGACAGTGGTGAACTTCGACCCGTTGTAGGTCCACGCGTTGCTGTAGAAGACCGAGGCGTCCAGCCAGGGGCGGTAGACGAGGACCCGGGCCAGTTCGACGCTGACTTCCGTATCGGTGGAATTGGCCATGGCGTTCTGGGTGGTCTTGTCCCAGCCGCCGTCTGCGGAAATGCTGAGCCCGCCGCTGGAGAAGCTGGCGGCGGCCTCGACGTTCTTGTTGGCGAAATCGGAAGTGGTGAGCTTGCTGGATGACTTCCAGGAGAAATTGGTCCACGTGCATTGATCCCCCCAGTTCTCCGGCTTGGGGAAGGTCACGCACTTCGGGGTGTTCTGGTCACTGTTCTGAACGGTCATCGCGTCCTGCAGGCCCTGCCACCAGCTCGCCGCACCCCGGTTGGCCAGGGAGCGGTACTGGGTGAGCAGTCCTGCGACCGTGGTCCGGTTCCCGGTGGTGGCCGTGTCCCAGTTGTCCTTCGCGGTGATCAAAGCCGTCTTGGCCGCCGCATGCCCGCTGGGAAACGGATTGTCCTTGTCGTCCGGACGAGGGTTGACCGGGATGGCTGGCTGGCTGGGGTCCTTCTGGTGGAGCAGGCCGGCCAGGGTATAGACGTTGTAATCGTCACTGGCCTGGTTGAAGGCCTTCTGGTACTTCCGATAGGCCTTCATCGTGTCGCCATCCGGGTCCAATTGGGCCTGGAGGCCTTTCATGGTCTGAAGGTCGCCGTCGCCGTACTTCCCGGGCGTCGGCGTGGAGTTGGCCACGATATCGCCGTACAGGTCACTGTACTTGTTGTGGCTTGCGG
>Ga0316222_1004974_pt1 | contig 11681 bp, 9 predicted proteins | sample TBH18011metaG_FD_206008 | JGI IMG/M metagenome (GOLD analysis project Ga0316222, IMG submission 206008) | Freshwater microbial communities from Trout Bog Lake, Wisconsin, USA - TBH18011 | ecosystem: Environmental > Aquatic > Freshwater > Lake > Hypolimnion/Profundal zone | place: USA: Wisconsin... | reverse complement strand
GGCGTTGTCGGTGGATCGCGCGCTGAACGGCTTCACCCGTCCGTTCTTCGGCTGGGTGTCAGACCGCATTGGTCGCGAGAACACGATGGGTCTCGCTTTCCTGCTCGAAGCGGTGGCGATCACCTTGCTGCTGGCCTTCCGCTCCGACCCGTTGGCCTTCGTGCTGCTCTCCGGTCTGGTGTTCTTCGGCTGGGGTGAGATTTTCTCGCTGTTCCCCTCCACCCTCACCGACACGTTCGGCACTGAGAAGGCGATGACCAATTACGGCTTTCTCTACATGTCGCAGGGCATTGGCTCGGTGCTTGGCGGGCCGGTGGCGGCGGCGTTGCATGATAGCGGCGGCAGCTGGGTGCCGGTGTTTGGGCTCGCCATCGGCATGGATGTGCTGACCGGCGTGCTGGCGTTGTTCGTGCTCAAGCAGATGCGCAAGAAATATCTCGGTGGTCAGGCCACGCTGTATGCGGCTGCCGTGGTGGCGGCGGAGTAGGGCAGGGCTGTTAAGACATAGGCTGCGTGTTCAGTGCAGCGGTGCCGTATGGGCGGTGCCGCTGCGCAGGATCGATTCTGATTTCGGCGAAATCTTCCCCACCGGGAACCAGCCCGGCCCCACCGGCTCCAGCGCCACATAGCTGCGCCCGCTTGCGCTGAACCCCGCATCGCCCGGCTGCGGCGGTAGGCTGGCACCGAGGAAGGCGTGTTCGTCGTCATAGATCAAAGCGGTGTTCAACTCCGGCATCACCAGGCTGAGCAGGGCGGCCAGGGTGACGCTTTTGGCGTCGCAATCACCGCGATCATCCGCCAACACCCCCGACGGCGTGCGAATCGCCGATTCCCCGCGATGGACGAGGGTTTCGTAGGGCAAAGATTGCAGAAAGCTGATCAGAAACTGCACCCGCTCACGCGGCGGCAGGCTGGCGGTTTGGCGGGCAATCTCCGCCGCCGTGCCGCGCAGCATGGCCCCGTGTTCGCGCACCAGACGCGGAAAATCCGGCTCGGCCAAAGTGGGTGTGCGGAAGCGGAATCCAGCATCAAGCACCGCCGTGTTCGCCGCAGCGCTATAGGCCGCCATCACCCGCCGCATCGGCCCCGACAAATCCGCCCCGGCAGGCCCGGTCCCCCGTGCATCGACGCCATTGGCGATCGGACGCAGTTGGATATGCACGCCTGCCGGTGCCCGATCCGCTTCCGCCTGCGCTGCCAGCATGCCCAGGCGCTGCACCTCTGCCGGGCTGGGCGGGGTGATGCGGCGGGATTGCGGGATCAAGGATTGCGCCGGAAGGTGGAAATCAAGCTGGCGCTGCGTGCCGTCCGGCTCGACCCATTCCGCATGCACCGCCTCGCCGCTGCCATCCTGTGTGGTGGCATAGACCGTCTGATCCGGCTTCATCTCCCGCGCCAAAACCGGGGCGGCGAGCAGCAGGAGGGCGAGCGAGGCGGCGTTTCGCTTCATGTGTTGCGTCCCAGAACCTCCGGATTGACGACATAGCCCGGGTCGATCCGGCCATCGATGGAGTCGAGAATATTCTGCACCGCGCGCAGCGACATCTTGCGATAACATTCCAGCGGGGCAGCCGCGTTGTGTGGGGCGAGCACCACATTGTCGAGCGCGAACAGCGGATGATCGAGCATCGGCGGCTCCTGCACCAACACGTCAATCCCCGCCGCCTCGATACGCCGCTCGCGAAGAGCCTCCACCAGCGCCGCCTCATCCACCAGACCGCCGCGTGCGGTGTTGATCAGCCAGGATTCGGGCTTCATCTTGGCCAGGAATGCCGCATTGACCATGCCGCGCGTGGTGTCATCCAGCGGGCAATGCAGTGAGACGACATCGGCAGTCGGCAGGAACTCCATCGGATCGGGCGCGGGCTCGTGGCCATCTGCGGCGAGGCGCGGGGTGGGGAAGGCGGGGTCATGCACGATGGTGTGCATGCCGAATGCCTGACATAGCCGCGCCACGCGGGTGCCGATGCGGCCATAGCCGAAAATCAGAATCCGACGACCTGCCAGTTCGCGCATCCGGCGGCCTTCCAGCAGCATCCAGGTGCCACGCCGCACCGAGGCATCCATCTCCAACGTGCGGCGGGCGACGGCGAGCATCAGCATCATCGTGTGCTCAGCCACCGACAGATCATTGGCCCCATTGACCACGCCGACAATTACCCGGTTCTGCGTGGCGGTGGGGATGTCGATATTGTCGAACCCCACGCCAAACCGGCTGATCGCGCGCAATTGGGGGGCGGAGGCGAACATGGCGGGGGTGATTTTTTCCAGACCAATCATGACCGCATCGGCTGTTTGAATCTCCGCCTCCAGCTCCTTTTGCATCGGCGGGCCACGAAAGGCGGTGGTGAGAATTTTGATGTCCAGATCACTGCGCGCTTCGAGCAGCTTCATGGCGTCCGCGTGCAATGCACGGCAGAAGACCAGCTTGTGCATGAACTTTCCCCCTTTGATTTGGACGGTCATGCTTGCATCGATCCAGGCGCGCCGCTAGCGTCGCCCGCATGTCAATGCCCGTCATCATCGCCAGTGCTATTGCTCGCAAGACTGCGGCGCGTGCTCTGCGTACGGGTGCAAAGGCTGCTGCCACCAAGGGTGCAGCGCGGATGGTTCGTGCCGCCGCAAAGAATGGCACCAAGCTCGCTGCCCTCGGCCTTCTGCTTCGACTTACCCGCCCCTGGGCATAGCGCCGCGCGGATAACGCCGGTCATGCGCAGGGGAGACCCCCGAAGGGGTCGCGCAAAGTCACACCAGAATTCGCCGCCCCAGCAGGGCGCATCACTACCGAGGACACCATGAGCATCAATCATCCGAATTTCGGCAACATGGCCGATGACCGCGTTATCATCTTCGACACCACCCTGCGTGACGGTGAGCAATCTCCGGGTTTCTCGATGAACCTGACCGAGAAGCTGCGTATGGCCGAAGCTCTGGCCGAACTGGGTGTGGATGTGATCGAAGCCGGTTTCCCGATTGCCTCGCCCGGCGATTTCGAGAGCGTCTATGAGATCGCCCGCACCATCAAAGGCCCGGTGATCTGCGGCCTGTCGCGCTCCGCACCGGGCGACATTCTGCGCGCCGCCGAGGCGATCCGCCCGGCAGAACGCCGCCGCATCCACACCTTCATCTCCACCTCGCCGCTGCACATGAAATACAAGCTGCGCATGGAGCCGGAGCAGGTGCTGCAAGCTGTCATCGATTCCGTCACGCTGGCGCGTCAGCACACTGATGATGTCGAATGGTCCGCCGAGGATGGCAGCCGCACTGATCTGGACTTCCTGTGCCGCTGCGTGGAAGCCGCCATCAAGGCCGGTGCCACGACGATCAATATTCCCGACACCGTGGGCTACGCGCTGCCGGAAGACATGCACCGCATCTTCAAAGCCGTGCGCGACCGCGTGCCGGGCGCTGAGCGGGCGATTTTCTCCACCCATAATCACAACGATCTGGGCCTGGGCGTGGCCAACACTCTGGCCGCCGTCGCAGCCGGTGCCCGTCAGATTGAGTGCACGATTAACGGCATTGGCGAGCGTGCGGGCAATGCCGCCCTCGAAGAAGTGGTGATGGCCATTCGCACCCGCCCCGATGCGGTGCCGTGCAAGCCCGCCATCGTCACCGAGCGGATCATGAGCACCTCCAAGCTGCTGGCCACCATCACCGGCTTCGACGTGCAGCCGAACAAGGCCATCGTCGGTCGCAACGCCTTCGCGCATGAGAGCGGCATTCATCAGGATGGCGTGCTGAAGAACGCCGCCACCTATGAGATCATGACGCCGGAATCGGTGGGGCTGAACAAATCCTCGCTGGTGATGGGCAAGCATTCCGGCCGTGCGGCGTTCCGCGACAAGCTGAAAACGATGGGCTATGGCGATCTGGGCGACAACAAGATCAACGACGCCTTCGCCCGCTTCAAGGTGCTGGCTGACCGTAAAAAGGTGGTCTACGACGAGGATCTGGTGGCCCTGGTGGATGATGAGATCGTGCGCGACCATGACCGCATCAAATTCGTCTCGCTCGACGTGCATGCCGGCTCGAACCGTCCGGCCAAGGCGGCGCTGGAGTTGGAGATTGACGGCGTGGTGGTCGGTGCCGAAGCTGCTGGCGATGGCCCGGTAGATGCCACCTTCATCGCCATTCAGAAATGTTTCCCGCACGAGGCCAAGCTGCTGCTGTTCAGCGTCGGCGCTGTCACCGAAGGCACGGACGCGCAGGCCAAGACCACGGTGCGTCTGGAAGAGGGCGGCAAGATGGTTGATGGCCAGGGGGCGGACACCGATACCATCGTCGCCGCCACCCGCGCTTATGTGCATGCGCTGAACAAGCTGCTGGTCAAGCGCGCCCGCACCGAGCCGGAAGCGATGTCGGCCTGATATTGGCGTTACTGGCGTCGGGTGGGATGCATTGGTATGCCACCCGACGTGAACAATCCCCTTGGCATAAGCACAACGCAGCCTTGCCTCCCGCTTCGCCTCTTGCCCGTCTGCATCGGCAAGGCTAATCCCCCGCTCTGATTGCTCGCGCGCATCTGGCGCTGCACCCCGGAAGGTTGCCCCATGTTTTCTCGTTTGCTTGGCATCATGTCGGCCGACATGGCCATCGATCTCGGCACAGCGAACACGCTCGTCTACGTCAAGGGGCGTGGCATTGTGCTCGATGAGCCGTCCGTCGTCGCCATTGCCGATATTCGCGGCAAGAAGGCGGTGCTTGCTGTTGGTGAAGAAGCCAAACAAATGCTCGGCCGCACGCCCGGCAACATCCAGGCCATTCGCCCGCTGCGCGATGGCGTGATTGCCGATTTCGAAGTCGCCGAAGAGATGATCAAGCACTTCATCCGCAAGGTGCATAATCGTCGCTCCTTCGCCTCACCGATGATCATCGTCTGCGTCCCCTCCGGCTCCACTGCCGTGGAACGTCGCGCGATTCAGGAATCGGCTGAATCAGCTGGTGCGCGCAAAGTGTTCCTGATCGAAGAGCCGATGGCGGCCGCCATTGGTGCGGGCCTTCCGGTGACGGAGCCTTCGGGCTCGATGGTGGTTGATATCGGCGGCGGCACCACGGAAGTGGCGGTGATCTCGCTCGGCGGCATCGTCTATGCGCGCTCGGTGCGCGTCGGCGGCGACAAGATGGATGAGGCGATCATCTCCTATATCCGCCGCAATCATAATTTGCTGATCGGTGAAAGCTCGGCTGAGCGCATCAAGATGGAAATCGGCGCTGCCGCTCCGGGCTATGACGGCGAAGAAGAAGTCTATCGCGAGGTTAAGGGGCGCGATCTGATGAACGGCGTGCCGCGTGAAGTGGTCGTCACCCAGCGCGAAATCGCCGAAAGCCTCGCCGATCCGATCACGCAGATTGTCGATGCGGTGAAGGTGGCGCTGGAAAACACGCCGCCGGAACTGGCTGCCGATATCGTCGATAAAGGCATCGTGCTCACCGGCGGTGGAGCGCTGCTGTATCGGATGGATCAGGTGCTGCGCGATGCCACCGGCCTGCCGGTGGTGGTGGCCGAAGATGCGCTGCAATGCGTGGTGCTCGGCACTGGTCGTGCGCTGGAAGAGATGCGTCGCCTGCGCAATGTGTTGAGCTCGATGTACTAAGCTGCCGCCCGTCAGGGTGGGAGTTTTGCAATATTGCGCAATATGAGGTGAGGACAGCAGGGGTGGAGTTCGCTATCCTGCTGCGACGGCGATGACCCCCTTTTGGGGGACTCGCAGGCGAGAAAGGGCCTTGGGCGCGTGATTCGGCTGTCGATCCCGTTTCGGCAGGCTTTATCCAAGCTGACGCTGCCGGTGCTGATCGCCGGTGCGTTCGGCTTATTGCTGTTGGGCAAAGCAGACACTGTGGTGATGCAGCGCGCACGCATGGCTCTGGCCGATGTGCTGGCGCCGGTTTATGGCCTGCTGTCCGAGCCGCTGTCGAGCGTCCGCAATGGTGTGGATAATGTCCGCCATCTGTTGACACTTTATGAAGATAATGCCCGCCTGCGTCAGGAAAACGAGCGCCTGCGCCAATGGCAGGCGGCTGCCCAGGCGTTGGACGTGGAGAACGCTGCGCTGAAGGCCAATCTGCATTGGATTCCGGACCCGGCCCCGTCTTACATGACGGCGCATGTGGTGGCCGATGCGGGTGGAATCTATGCGCGCGCGGTGCTGCTCTCCATCGGGCCGGGCACGCCGGTGGTCAAAGGGCAGGTGGCGCTGGATGATCGCGGCTTGGTTGGTCGCGTGACCGAATTAGGGTCGCGCTCTGCCCGCGTGATGCTGATCACCGATATTTCGAGCCGGGTGCCGGTGGTGCTGGAAAACAGCCGCGCCCATGCGGTGCTGGTTGGCAATAACGGCGCGCGTCCGCGTTTGATGTTCTGGCCGGAAGGCTCGCCGCCGGTTGAGGGCGAAAGGGTGACGACGAGTGCGGAGGCCAATGCCTTTCCAGCAGGCTTGCCGGTGGGCGTGGTGCATTACACCTCCGGCAAGGTGGCCGAACTGGTGCCTTATGCGCAGTTGGATCGCCTGGAGATGGTGCGGCTGTTCGATTACGGCATGCGCGGCGTGTTGCCGCCGGAAGCGACGTCGAGCAAACCGTCCTCTGAGGTGAAGAAGTGAGAGCGCGCCGTCTGGCTGGTATTCGTCAGCACGCCACCACCGCTAGGCGGTTGGACGTGGTGGCGCGGATGAGTTTCCCCATCATCACCACGGCCGTCTTGCTGCTGCTGCTCGCCGCCCCGCTCGGCTTGCCCGGTCAGGCGCAATGGCAGCAGGCCGGCGCGCTGTGCTGCGTCTTCTTTTGGGGCTTGTTCCGGCCGGCCTCGATGCCGCCATTGGCGGTGTTTCTGCTCGGCGTGCTGGCCGATTTGCTCGATTATGCACCGATGGGATTGACGGTGCTGACCTTTCTGCTCGCCTATGGGCTGGCGCTGCGCTGGCGGCGTGGGCTGACGCGGTTGGGCTTCCTGCTGGACTGGTTCGCCTTCATCTCGGTGGCCGTGGCGTCATCCGCGCTGGAATGGGCTGCGACGTCGCTGTTGAGCTTCCATTTTCTGCCGGTGGGTGATGCGCTGTTGGAAGCAGGGATTGCCATCGGGCTGTATCCGCTGCTCGCCATCGGGCTGACCCGCGCACATCAGACCATCGCAGACCCGGATCGCGCGTGAAGCGGGACACCAAACGCGCCAGCGTCTTCACCCGTCGCGCCTTGCTGGTGGGCGGCGTGCAGATTGCGGCCCTGAGTGCGCTGGCGGCCAAGCTCTACCAGGTCACGGTGATCGAGGGGTCGCGCTACACCACGCTGGCGGAATCGAACCGCGTCTCCTCACGCCTGATTTCTCCGCCGCGTGGCCGCCTGCTCGACCGCTTCGGTGTGCCGGTGGCCGGCAATAAGCTGAATTGGCGCGCGCTGCTGATCCCGGAGCAAACTTCAGACGTTCAAGGCACGCTGGAGAATTTCTCCAAGCTGCTGCCGCTGGCCGATCATGAGCGCTTGCGCATCGACCGCGAGATGAAACGCCATCGTCGCTTCATCCCAATCACCGTGCGCGACTTCCTCTCCTGGGACGACATGGCCAGTCTGGAGGTCAACGCGCCGGATTTGCCGGGCATTGTTGTCGATGTCGGCACCACCCGCGAATACCCGTTCGGCCCGGCGCTGGCGCATGTGGTGGGCTATGTCGCCCCGCCCAATGAGCGCGACGTGGCGCAGGACACCATGCTCGCTCTGCCCGGCATGCGCATCGGTCGCGCCGGGATGGAGCGCGTGCATGACCGCAATCTGCGTGGCCGTGCCGGGGCGGTGCAGTTGGAAGTCAACGCGGTCGGCCGCGTCATCCGTGAGTTGGATCGGCAAGAGGGCGTGCAAGGGTCTGACATTCAGCTGACCATCGATGCCGCTCTGCAGAAATCCGTCATCAACCGTTTGGGCGACGAAAGTGCCTCGGCGGTGGTGATGGATGCGCGCAATGGCGAGGTGTTGGCGATGGCTACCAACCCGTCTTTCGATCCCGGCTTGTTCAATTCCGGCGTATCGCAGGCGCAATGGCTGGAATGGACGCGCAATCGCCGCGCGCCGCTGATCAACAAGGCAACTTCCGGCCTCTACGCCCCTGGCTCGACCTTCAAAATGGCGGTGGCGATGGCGGCGTTGGAGGCGAAGGTTGTCACCACCGCCGACACGGTGTTCTGCCCCGGCTATCTGGATTTCGGCGACCGTCGCTTCTCCTGTTGGAGCAAGGGCGGCCACGGGCAGATGGATTTGCACGGCGGGCTGAAGAATAGCTGCGACGTCTATTTCTACGAAGTCGCCCGCCGCACCGGCATCGACCGCATCGCCGCCGTCGCCAAGCGCTTCGGCCTGGGCGTGCCGCTTGGCATTGAACTGCCCGGCACCCGTTCAGGGCTGATGCCAACGCGGGCGTGGCGGATTGCGCAGGGCAAGGCGTGGAATATCGGCGATACCATCGTCTCCGGCATCGGCCAGGGCTTTATGCAACTCACCCCGCTTTCGCTGGCCACCTATGTCTCGCGACTGGCCACTGGGCGGGCGGTGGAGCCGCATCTGACGCGCTCGATTGATGGGCGTGCGCAACCGGGTGCGTCGCCGGAGGAATGGCCGTCGATGGGCATTTCTGATCGCACTTTGCATGCGGTGCGTGAGGGGATGTGGGCGGTGGTCAATGAGCAGGGCGGCTCGGCTCCGTTGGCCAAGCTGAATCTGCCGGATTTGCCGGGCGTGCAGATGGCAGGCAAGACCGGCTCGGCGCAGGTGCGCAACGTGACGCGCGAGCAGCGTGAGCACGGCTATAAATCGGAAAACCAGGCCTGGGAATTGCGCCCGAACGCGCTGTTCGTGTGTTTCGCCCCCTATGACGCCCCACGCTATGCCATTGCGCTGGTGGTCGAGCACGGCAATGCCGGTGCCGCCGCCGCCGCGCCGATTGCGCGCGACATCATGCAAGACGTGCTCACCCGCGACCCCACCGGCCCCAAACCACCGCAACGCATCGCCGATCTGGGTGCACCGGCGGGAGCACGCACGCCATGAGCATTCTGGAACGCCGTCTGATCCGCGAAGCCTCGTTCGGCTTGACCGGCAAATTGTGGCAGATCAGTTGGTTGTATGTGCTGATGCTGTGTGCGCTGGCGGGCGTGGGCTATGTGGCATTGTATTCCGCTGGTGGTGGCTCACCTGAGCCTTTCGCCTCCAAGCACATCCTGCGATTCGGCTTCGGACTGGTGCTGATGGTCTGCATCGCGATGGTCGATATCCGGATGATCGCGAAAATGTCCTGGATTGGCTACGCGGTGGGCGTGGTGCTGCTGATTCTCGTGCTGAAAATGGGCCATACCGGCAAGGGCGCTGAGCGCTGGCTTAATCTGGGCGGCATGCAGTGGCAGCCGTCTGAGTTGATGAAAATCATGCTCGTGCTGGGGGTTGCGCATTGGTTCCACAAGGCATCGTTGGAGCAGATGGGCAATCCGCTCTTCCTGATCCCGCCCGCTTTGGCGGTGCTGGTGCCGGTGGTGTTGATCCTCAAGGAGCCCAATTTGGGCACTGCGGTGATCACGGCGGTGGTGGGGGGCTCGATCTTCTTCGCGGCTGGAATGCGATGGTGGATGCTGCTCACCCTGGTCGGTGCGGCGTTGGGCGCGGTGCCACTGGCCTATAGCCACCTGCACGATTATCAGCGCGCCCGTATTACAACCTTCCTGCATCCGGAAAGCGATCCGCTGGGCGCTGGCTACAACATCATCCAGTCCAAAATCGCGCTGGGTTCAGGCGGGATGTGGGGGAAGGGGTTCCTGCAAGGCACGCAGTCGCATCTGAACTTCCTGCCGGAGAAGCAGACGGATTTTATTTTCACGCTGTTTTCCGAGGAGTTCGGCCTCGTCGGTGGGCTGGTGTTGATGGTGCTGCTGGCGGTGATCATCCTGGGCGGGTTGGTGATGGCGATACGGTGCCGCCATCAGTTCGGCCGACTGGTGGCACTGGGGCTGAGTGTGAATTTCTTTATGTATGTGCTGGTCAATATCGCCATGGTCACAGGTGCCATCCCGGTGGGCGGCGTGCCGCTGCCGCTGGTTTCGCATGGTGGCACGGCGATGCTGACGGTGATGATCGGGATGGGGATTTTGATGTCCGTTCACGTTCATCGCGATGTGGAATTCAGCGAAGACCACGATTTGGAACGCTGAGTCGGCTTTCCGCACGCGCAAAAACCCGTCACCACATCACGATGACAGGGGCGCATGCACCGATGATCAGTTAGGCAATGCCGCGCCGGAGGCGCAGGCGGGTCAGTTCGGCTGCGGGTTGACCAATTCTTCGTCGCGGAAGCCGTAATATTGCAGCTCGTCGATACAGGTATAGGCCTGACGGACGGCGCCGATGGCGGAGCGCGAGGTGGTTACGGGCTCGTCTAGGCGGCAGACGACCTTCACCCCGGTGCGCGGATCGACCATGACGAGTTCCTCCTGACGCGCGCAGCCCGAAGCGGCCACGACCAGCGAGAGAATGAAACACGCGCGCACGATTTTCGACATTATCAAGAGTCTCCAACACCACCGCCGGGGGCGAATCGCATCATCCGGGCAATTCGGTTGCAAGTCGAGATATGGGAATAACAGTTTCGCCGCAACTGGCGTGTCGCGGCGATGAAATCTGCAATTGTGTGGTTGATTGTTGCTCGATTGCAGCAGCTTTGGAGCGAGGTGCAGCCGCACCCCGCCCCAACGCCGCAATCAGCTCAGTGGCCGGACAGCTTCGGGTCCACCGGCGCCTTTTCCAGCGAGTGGTCATGGCCCAGCACCATCACGAGCACCATGGCGATCAGCACGCAGCCAGCGATCAGCAACAGGCCGCCATTGAAGCTGCCGGTGGCGTCCTTGATGTAGCCCATCGCAAACGGACCAGCGAAGCCGGACAGGTTGCCGATGGAGTTGATGGCTGCAATGCCAGCCGCCGCAGAAGCGCCAGAGAGGAAGGCGGTCGGCAGCGTCCAGAACACCGGCAGCACCGCAAACACGCCGAACGCGCTGAACGAGAAGGCCAGCATCTTCAGCAGCGGGTCTTCCGTCATGGTGGCGGCAATGATGCCCACGGCAGCGATCAGCAGCGTGATGATGGTGTGGTTCTTACGTTCACCCAGACGATCAGACCGTGCCGACCACCAGACCATGCCGGCGGCGCCGACAGCGTAAGGGATTGCCGTCACCCAACCTGTCATCGCATTGGTCAGACCAAAGCCCTTGACGATGGTCGGCAGGAAGAAGCCGACGCCGTAATTCGCCGCCACTGCGCCGAAATACACGAAGGCCAGCGCCAGCACGCGCGGGTTCAGCAGCGCCTGCAGCACCGACATGTCATGCGAGGATTTGCGATGCGCGGTTTCGTTGTCCAGCGTGCTGGACAGCCATTTGCGCTCTTCTGCCTGCAGCCAGGTGGCGTCTGTCGGCTTGTCGGTGAGGTAGTTCAGCACCACGAAGGCGAGGATGATCGCCGGGGCCGCTTCCACCACATAGAGCCACTGCCAGCCCGCGATGCCACCAACGCCGTCCAAGCCCAGCAGATAGCCCGACAGCGGTGCACCCAGCACCGACGACATCGGAATCGCCGCCATGAACATGCCAATGATGCGGCCGCGATACAGTGCCGGGAACCACAGGGTCAGGAAGAAGATGATGCCGGGGAAG
>Ga0316222_1004972_pt1 | contig 11683 bp, 1 predicted proteins | sample TBH18011metaG_FD_206008 | JGI IMG/M metagenome (GOLD analysis project Ga0316222, IMG submission 206008) | Freshwater microbial communities from Trout Bog Lake, Wisconsin, USA - TBH18011 | ecosystem: Environmental > Aquatic > Freshwater > Lake > Hypolimnion/Profundal zone | place: USA: Wisconsin... | reverse complement strand
TACCTGGCGCTGGCGAACGGGGTGATCACGCGCACGCTGCCGACGTTGCCGGGCTACACGTACAATGTGACTTACTGGTACCGCGGACCGGGGATCGACGGCTGGTGGCGCGGGGAAGGGAATGCGCTGGACAGTTCGGATCCGGAGAACAACGCGAACAACGGGCGGCTGGTGGGACGGTTCACGTTCCCGGCGGGCGAGGTGGGCCAGGCGTTCGGGATGGTGAATCCGGGGCAGATCTTTGTCTTTGCGGGGACGAATGCGTATGTGCAGATTCCGCAGCCGCCGCTGACGTATTCGAACACGCTGGCGGGTACGAACGGGACGGGCACGAATGCGCTGGTGCAGACCTCGCCGCTGGATGTGGGGACGGGCACGGGTTTCACGGTGGAAGGGTGGCTCAATCCGACGAACCTCACGTTCCGGCAGCCGCTGGTGGAATGGCTGGCCCGGGTGCCGACGAACGCGGCGGTGACGAATCTGGCGGTGAAGGCGGGGCCGTTCCTGAGCCCGTACAACGGCCATTATTATTACCTGCTGGGCAACACGAATTATGCCGTCTCGGAATATTGGGCGGAGCAGTTGGGCGGCCATCTGGCGACGGTGCGGACGGCGAACGACGAGAACTGGATCTATGACGAGTTCGCGACGTATGGCGGGGTGAACCGGAATCTGTGGATCGGGCTGACGAATTCACCGGCGACGAGTTCGTTCGGCTGGGAGAGCGGCGAGACGAATTATTTCGCGAACTGGCTGACAGGCCAGCCGTATAACCCGGACAACACGCGGAATTTCACGGCCATTCTGGGGGGCACGAATAATCCGGCCAACCTGTGGGTGCTGGCGGATAACAACGGGTTTTACGGGGCGACGAATGCGACGGGCCCGGCCACCAACAAGTTCTACGGGGTGGTGGAAGTGAACGAGATCCAGACGAACGGGGTGCAGCTGTGGGTTTCCTTCACGAATTCGGTGGCGACGAACAGTGACGGCACCAGCCAGCTGGTCTCCACCAACGGATGCCTGTATGCGAACCTGGTGGACACGACGAACGGCAATCATGAGCTGATTTCGGCGGGCGGGCTGCTGCAGACGGATGTGTTCCAGCATGTGGCGCTGACGTACAGCACGAACACGGGGGTGGCGATGCTGTACTACAACGGCAGCAATGTGCTGACGACAAATCTCGGGGTGTTCGTGCCGAAGACGACGGGCGATGTCTTGCTGGGCAAGGACATGAGCCGCCGGACGAACAATGCCTTCTTTGGCGCGCTGGACGAGATCAGCATCTACGGCCGGATGCTGACGCCGGCGGAAATCCATGCGATCTACCAGGAATCCGCGCTGAGCACGAACCGGAATCAGGGCAAGTTTGATCCGACGGTGACGCCGGAGGACGGCTTGGCGGAGGCGGTGGTGTCCATCAACGGGGTGACCAACCTGATCTACGGTTTCAACAAGCAGTGGACGCTGGGGAGCTATACGTTCACGGCCACGAGCAATTCGGTGCCGATCCAGGTGATGGGGCTGCAGCCGGGCATTCTGCTGGATGACTTTGCGATCGCGCAGGCGCCGCTGACGAACCTGTATTACCAGCCGGAGATGTCGCTTTCGGAGCTGGTCGGGGACTCGGCATTCGGCGAGTGGACGCTGGAACTGTGGGATACCCGCACGGATACGAATGCGGGTGCCCAGCTGGTTTCGTGGCAGCTGCAGTTCACGGTGCAGACGAATCCGCCGGTGGTGCTCAATCCGGAGGGGCTGACTACAAACGGGGTGCCGGCGAATTCCATCACGTATTACAGCATCGCGGTGCCGGCGTGGGCGAGCGTGGCGACGAACATTTTGGTTTCGGCATCGTCGCCGGTGGATTTGCTGTTCAATCAATCGGGCGAGCCGACGGGGTCGAACCCGGGAGATTACGAGTTGCTGACGAATGTGCTGAGCGGAACGAACGTGCTATACACGATTCCGCCGCCGCCGCAATTCCTGCCGGGGCAGACTTATTATCTCGGGGTGCGGAACAACGGGTCGGCTACGGCGGTGGTGGTGCTGTCGGTGGACTTCAACATGGTGACGCTGACGAACGGCGTTCCGTACACGAGCGTGCTGGGGACGAACACGACGACGGACCAGGCGCAGTATTACGCGTTCAATGTGAGCAGCAACGCCTATGCGGCGACGTTCCAGCTGTTGAAACTGAGTTCCAATGCGGACCTGGTGGTGAGCCCCAGTGCGCCGCTGCCGACGCTGACGAATTCGGCCTATGGCAGTTTCAACGTTTCCAACGCGAACGAGAACATTTATGTGCTGAGCAATTCGGCCCCGGTGCCGCTGACGGCGGGGACGTGGTATGTGGGGGTGATCCGGCGTGATTCCGGCCCGGTGACTTACTCGGTGCTGGCGCAGGAGACGACGTCGAACGCGATCACGGTGATCAACCTGACGAACAACGTGCCGTGCAACTACACGGTCGCCCCGGGCGCGGACCTGAGCACGTTCTTCAACCTGGCGGTCACGGACAGCCCGCCGTCGGTCCACTTCGAGCTCTACAACCTGTCGGGCAACGGGGATTTGACGGTGCAGACGAACGCGCTGCCGCTGGCCCCGCCGTTCCTGCAGAGCAGCGCCCAACGGGGCCGGACGCCGGAGCTGATTTATGTGGCGACGAACAGTGTGCGCACCAATCTGGCGGCGAACTGGTATCTCGGCGTGCCGAACAACGAGACGAACGCGATCAGCTTCACCATCCTGGCGGTGGAGGATACGAACGCGGTGTTCCCGGCGTTTCCGGGGGCGGAAGGCACGGGGGGCGGCGCGGGTGACGCCGGCGGCAACGGCACGGTGCAGCATTTGAACAATGTGACCAACGTGTATCACGTGACGAGCCTGGCGGACGCGGGCACGAACACGCTGCGGGACGCGCTCACGCAGAGCAACCGCACGGTGGTGTTCGACGTGTCGGGCTACATCAATCTGACGAGCGGGCCGCTGGTGCTGACCAATTCGTTCCTGACGATCGCCGGCAAGACGGCGCCGGGGGATGGCATCACGGTGGCGGGGGATGTCCTGCAGCTGCAATCGGTGCATGACGTGGTGCTGCGGTATTTGCGGTTCCGTCCGGGTGACGGGGTGGCGGGCGACGCGGTGCAGTTCACGAATGTGAGCAATGTGATCGCGGACCATGTCTCGGTCTCCTGGAGCGACAATAATCTGGTGTCGGTGTTGAACTCCACGAATGTGACGGTGCAGTGGTCGATCCTGGCGGACAGTCTCTATAATGCCACCAACCCGGTGAACGGCGGCTCCGCACTGAGTCTGGGCGGCGGGGCGCTGAGCTTCCACCACAACCTGTATGCGGACAATTACTCGGCCAATCCGCAGGTGGATGACAGCATCACCCTGGATTTCGTCAACAACGTGATCTACAACTGGGGTTGCTACTCCGGGCTTTCGGGCACGAATGACGCGGTGACGGATGTGAACGGCTACACGAACCAGTTGAATTATGCCGGCAATTATCTGATCGCGGGGCTGAACACATCGTGGTTCGCGACGAACGATTGCATGACGAACATCGCTTTCTGGGGCGGCACGACGAACACGTGGATTTTCCAGACGAACAATCTGATCGATGCGAACACGAACGGGTTGCTGGACGGCGGCTACACGGGGTGGAGCATGTTCACGAACAACTTTATCAAAACCACCAACCGCTTCCCGGTGACGCCGGTCGGCACGGATGATGCGTATCTGGGGTATGCGCGGGTGCTGGATTTCGCCGGGCCGGCGATGCGGATGCGCGACCGGCAGGACTTGGGCGAGGTGGCCGGGGTGTGGCGGCAGCAGGGGCAGTTTGTGCTCACGACGGCGGTGCCGGCGCAGCAGCCGCTGTACGCGTACCCGGCATGGCAGAACACCTCGGGGGACGGGATCCCGGATTTCTGGAAGACGACGTTCGGCCTGTTGCCGCTGACGAACGGGATGTACAACGGCACGCCGTCGACGAATGTCAATTTCATCGGCTATTCGGATCTGGAGGAATATCTGGCGTGGCTGGCGGGGCCGCATGCGCTGACGCTGACGAACACGCCGGTGAAGGTGGATTTGCGGCAGATGAGCGGCCGGTCAGGGTTCATGCTGTTCGCGGTGACCAATGCCATCAACGGCTCGGTGTATCTGACGAACGATGTGCTGAACCCGCAGGTGGATCCGGTCACGGGGCTGACCAACAACACGGTGGCGGTGTTCACGCCGTCGAACAATGTGGCGGGCTACACGTATTTCGATTATTACGTGACGAACTACCAGAACCGGGTGACGAACGGGCTGGCTACGAACGATTATTATAACACGGTGGTGGGGCCGGTGACGGTGACGGTGCTGGCGAGCAGCGCAAGCGTGGCGTATGCGCCGCTGACGGTGACGAACGGCGGGTTGCAGACGAACCTGGTGCCGCCGGGAGGCTGTGCCTGGTATCGGGTGACGTTGCCGACGAACGCAATCATGGCGACGAACACGCTGGTGTTGGCTGCGGCTGCGGGGACGCTGAATTATACGCCGCCGGTGCAGGTGAACCTGTGGTGGAGCACGAATGTGCCGCCGAGCACGAACGGGCTGACGGATTTTGAACTGGTGACGAACGCGCAAACGGGCGCGGTATCCATTCTGGGGATCAGCACGACGCCGGCGGTGGTGCCGGGCGGGACGTATTATCTCGGGGTGCAGAACACGAACAGTTTCGACGTGGTATCCGTGGTGGATGTGACGTTCGACTATCTGCTGGCGGATCAGCCGGTGATGCTTCCCATTCCGACGCAGGTAGTGGTGGCGGGCAGCACGATGACGGTGACGAACACGGCCATTGACAGCAATCTGCCGGCGGTGGTGTATACGCTGGCGACGAATCCGCCGGCGGCCGGGGCGGCCATCGATCTGAACGGCATCATCACGTGGCCGACAACGACGAATGACATCGGGACGAATTATCTGTTCACGACGATCGCCACGGACACGGTCTCACTGCTGAGCGCAACGAACAGCTTCCTGGTGATTGTGCTGCCGGGGGTGACAAACGGGGTGGGGGTGACGAATGTGGTCGGAGCCGGGGGCATCTCGTGGTATGTGGTGCAGGTGCCGGGAATCGCCCAGGCGGCGACAAACTTGCTGCTTTCGGCTGGCCCGCCGTTGAACCTGTGGTGGAGCACAAACCTGCCGCCGAGCATCACCAATGCCACGGATTTCGAGCTGCTGACGAATGTGACGGCGGGGACGAACGTTCTCACACCGGGAACGGTGCCGGCCTTGGTGCCGGGCTCGGTTTATCTGTTGGGCGTGCAGAATCCCAATGGCGCGGCGGTGACCAATGTTCTCGAAGTGACATTCAAGCTGCCGCCGGCGCCGCTGCTGCCGAGTCTGCCGGATGTGGTGATCCCGGCGGGTGCCTTGCTGACGGTGACGAACACGGCGCAGGATACGAATGCGGTGACTTATCTGCTGGCGACGAATCCGCCGGCGATCGGGGCCGGGATCAATTCGAGCGGCATCATCACGTGGCAAAGCACGACCAACGACGGGGGGACCAATTACCTGTTCACGACGGTGGCCACGGATACGGTGAACGGGCTGACGGCTACGAACAGCTTCTGGGTGACGGTGGTGCCGCCGCCGATCATTGGGGGCATCCCGCAGACGAACGTGGTCCCGCCGGGGGCCACGGGTTGGTATCTGGTGCCGGTGCCGACGAATGCGCTGGCGGCCACAAACATGCTGCTGTACGCGAGCCTGCCGGTGAACCTGTGGTGGAGCACGAACCTGCCGCCGAGCCTGTTGACGAATGCGGGCGACGCGGAATTGCTGACGAATCTGACTGCGGGCACGAATGTGCTGACGACGGCCACGAATCCGCCGCCGGTGCTGGTGCCGGGGTCGTTCTATCTGCTGGGGGTGCAAAACACGAATGCGACGGCCATCACGAATGTGCTGGCGGTGACATTCAATCTGGCCGCACCGATATTCAGTATCAGCAGCATCACCCCGACGAACAGCGGAACGACGAACGGCTATCTGCTTACCTGGTTTGCGCCGAAGAATGATCAGTTCCACGTGCTGTGGACGGGGTCGTTGCCGGCGACGAACTGGCAGGTGTTCACGGGCGTGGTGAGCTGTGCCTCGCCGGCGAGCGGCAAGTTCACCTTCTTTGACGACGGCTCGCGGAGCGGCGGGCTGGGGAGCAACCGTTTCTACGAGCTGCTGCTGCTGAACTCGCCGACGAACACGCCGCCGTATTTCCTGCAGGCGACGCCGACGAACCGGGTGGTGCCGGCGGGGACGCCGATGACAGTGACGAATGCGGCGGGGGATTGGAACATTCCGGCGCAGACGCTGACTTATTCGAACAGCTTCAGCCTGACCGGGACGAATCTGCCGGTCATCAGCAACCAGGGGGTGATCACGTGGACACCGAGCCAGTCGCAGGCGGGGATGACGAATGTGATCACGACCATCGTGACGGACACGGGCGGGCCGTTGAACAGCGTCACCAATTCCTTCCAAGTGATCGTGCCGGCCCTGACGGTGCCGGTCATCAGCAGTGTGACGGTCAGCAACAACGGGGTGACGCTGCAATGGGCGGCGCCGACGAACGAGCAGTTCCAAGTGCGGTGGGCGACGAATCTGAACCCGCCGATCGCATGGAATCCGTTCGCAGGCACGGTGGTATCCACGAACGGAGTGTTCATCTTTGTGGATACGAATGCCACGACGCTGGCGGCGAAGTTCTATCAGTTGCTGCTGCCTTAGACCATTTCCCGAAATGCTGCAGCGATGGGCTGAAACTCCTGCGGACAGCGGTCTTATTGTTTTTGCGCTTCGTTTCGGCTCAGTCGCAGGTTGGTGCAAACTTGCGCCTTCGCCGAGGCCTCGCCCAAAACCAAAAATCCGCGCTGCCCATCGCCACATCATTTCTATCAATGCTCTGCCGAAGCCATTTTCCGGTTGGCAAAAAGTTTCAAAAAACGGTTTGACGGGAAGATGTAGTCATGCAAGATTACTTCGGCCGGGGCCAGGAGCGGTCCCGGGAGTGTGAGGAGCTTTCATGGACGAGATGGACTGACATGGACGCAGGTCCAATTGGAGGGGCAAGAGGATGGGACTCATAGGACTGATGGGACGGATATCCGGGTGGCGATGGTGCCACGCGGGCTGCCAGTCCGCGATACAGCCGCCTGCCGGTCGGTGGTACGGGGTCGCGGCGTGACGGCCACCCGTCCGAGCGGGAATGGGTGGGCTGGCGAAACAGTAAAATCACCAAACAAAGCCACTTTTGGACGCTAGATTTATCGTTGAAATAAGGGGTTTTGACGTGTTTTTGAAAAACAGGAAATAAAAACAAAGCCATTAAAGCCATTATTCGGGGCTGAGGGTGGTCCAAGGTCTCTGTGTGACGGCCACCTGCACGTGTCGCACCCGGCCTTGGACTCGCTCCATGCATCCAGCATCCAAAATCGGGGCCATCTGGTCACTGTATCAATGTGCGCCCCAATTTCAGGGATTATCGACATCGGGTTTGCATTTTCCCGGGGGTGGCGTAGGTTGTTTTTTCGGTTCGAGGCAAAATAACAACCTGTGAGCAAAGAATTCATCAAGATCGGGGGGGCGAGGGAACACAACCTGAAGAACCTGTCATTGTCCATTCCACGCGACAAGCTGGTGGTGGTGACGGGGTTGAGCGGGAGCGGGAAATCGTCGCTGGCATTCGACACCATTTACGCGGAGGGGCAGCGGAAGTACGTGGAATCGCTGTCGGCGTATGCGCGGCAGTTCCTGGACCAGTTGCAGAAGCCGGACGTCGATTTCATCGAGGGACTGTCACCGGCCATTGCGATTGAGCAGCGGAGCTCGGGGAGCAGCCCGCGTTCGATCATCGCGACGACGACGGAGATTTACGATTATTTGCGGCTGCTGTATGCGCATATCGGGCAGGCGCATTGTCCGGAGACGGGGGTGCCGATTTCAACGCAGTCCACGAGTCAGATCGTGGACAAGATCCTGACGCTGCCGGCGAAGACGAAGGTGATGCTGCTGGCACCGATCATCCGGCGGCAGAAGGGGGAGTTTCGCGACGTGTTTGAGCGGATGGCGCGGGAGGGCTTTGTGCGGGCGCGGGTGGACGGGGAGATGGTGGAGCTGGGCGAAAGCGTCGCACGGGTGAAACTGGACAAGAAGAAATACCACAACATCGAGGTGGTGGTGGACCGGTTGGTGATGGATGACAAGGTGCGCGTGCGCCTGGGGGATTCGACGGAGACGTCGTTACGTTGGGGTGAAGGGGTGATGTTCACGCTGCACCAGCTGCCGGGGACGGAGGCGTGGGGGGAGACGTTGCATTCGAACAAGATGTGTTCGCCGGCGACGGGGAAGAGCTATGATCCGCCGACGCCAAAGCATTTTTCTTTCAACGCACCGGCGGGGGCGTGTCCGGTTTGCCACGGGCTGGGGCAGAAGATGGTGTTCGACGAGGCGCTGGTGATCCCGAATCCGGAGCTGCCGCTGGAGGAATCGATCCAGCCGTGGCGGCGGGCAGGGAAGCGGCTCATCATCTATTACAAGGCGATGCTGCGGTCGCTGGCGGCGCATTACAAGGTGCCGCTGGAGACGCCGTACAAGGATGTGCCGGCGGCATTCCGGGAGGCGTTGCTGAACGGGACGGGCGAGGACGAGATCGAGTTCTCGTTCTGGCGGGCGGGCAAGGTGAGCAAGCTTTCGCGGCCGTTCGAGGGGGTGTTGCCGAATCTGGAGCGGCTGGCGACGGACAGCGAGAGCGAGTTCATCCGCAACCGGTTGCGGGCATACATGGCTCCGCAGTTCTGCGACGCGTGCAACGGAAAGCGGCTGAAGCCGGAAATTCTGGCGGTGACGGTGGGCGGGGAAGCGTTCAACTCGCAGTTCAAGAACAAGCGGGTGAAGGTGAGAATTCCCGGGCTATCGATCATGGATGTGTGCGGGCTCTCGGTGGAAAAAGCGGATGAATTTTTCACGGCGCTGAAGCTGACGGAGTTTGAGCAGAAGGTCGCCGGTGAAGTGATCAAGGAGATCCGGGCGCGGCTGGGCTTTTTGAAGAACGTGGGCTTGGGCTATCTGACGCTGGACCGGGAGAGCGGGACGCTGAGCGGGGGCGAGGCGCAGCGCATCCGGCTGGCGACGCAGATCGGGGCGGCGCTGGTGGGGGTGCTGTATGTGCTGGACGAACCGAGCATCGGCCTGCACCAGCGGGACAATGACCGGCTGCTGGCGACGCTGAAAGGTTTGCGCGACCTTGGCAATACGGTGCTGGTGGTGGAGCATGACGCGGACACGATTTGCGCGGCGGATTATATTCTCGATCTGGGGCCGGGCGCGGGCGTGCATGGCGGCGAATTGGTGGCGGCGGGGACGCTGGCGGAGATCAAGGCGAATACGCATTCGCTGACGGGCCGGTATCTGACGGGGGAGATGAGCATACCGATTCCGAAGAAGCGGGTGTCGCCCTCGGAGGAGAAGGGCTGGCTGGAGATCATTGGCGCGAAGGAGAACAACCTGCAGAACATCGATGTGCGGATTCCGCTGGGAACGTTCACCTGTGTGACGGGGGTGAGCGGGAGCGGGAAGAGCACGTTTGTGGATGACATTTTGCGGCGGGCGCTGTTCCGGAAATATTACGGTTCCAAGGAGCGGCCGGGTGAGCACAAGGCGCTGCGGGGGTATGAGAGCCTGGACAAGGTGATTGTGATCGACCAGACGCCGATCGGGCGGACGCCGCGGAGCAATCCGGCGACGTACACGGGGATGTTCAACCATATCCGGGATCTGTTTGCGCGGCTGCCGGCGGCGAAGGTGCGGGGCTATGAGCCGGGCCGGTTCAGTTTCAACGTGAAGGGCGGGCGCTGCGAGAAGTGCGAGGGCGACGGCATTCTCAAGATCGAGATGAATTTCCTGCCGCCGGTGTATGTGACGTGCGAGGCGTGCAACGGGAAGCGCTACAACCGGGAGACGCTGGAGATCGCGTACAAGGGCAAGAACATCGCGGATGTGCTGGATCTGACGGTGGACGAGGGGGTGGATTTCTTCCGCGCGGTCCCGAAGATCGCGGACCCGCTGCAGACGCTGGCGGAGGTGGGGTTGGGTTACCTGAAGCTGGGGCAGCAGGCGACGACGCTGAGCGGCGGCGAGGCGCAGCGGGTGAAGCTGGCGGCGGAACTGGCGCGGAAGGCGACGGGGAGCACGTTATACATTCTCGACGAGCCGACGACGGGATTGCATTTTCATGACGTGGCGAAGCTGCTGGAGGTGTTGTTCAAGTTGCGCAATACGGGGAACACGCTGGTCATCATCGAGCACAACCTGGACGTGATCAAGACGGCGGACTGGGTAATTGACCTGGGGCCGGAAGGCGGCAGCGGTGGCGGGCGGATCGTGGCGCAGGGCACGCCCTACGACATCATGAAGTCGCCGGAAAGCCATACGGGGAAGTATTTAAAGAGCGTGCTGGGGTGAGGGGTGAGGTCAAAGGTTTAAGGTTTAAAGTTTAAGGAAAGACGGCGGGTTAGAGCATTGACAGAAATGCTCGAAGCGGAGGCAAACTGGATTTGCCCCGTGGTTGCGGCTGGGTAAATGCGCTTGGCGGGCGGATGATTTGCTTTCTTCAGGCAAGGGGTTTTTGTAGGGTGGCGGTCATGGCAATCCGCCCGGCCGGGGCATCGGCAAAGCTGAATTGGTTCAAAGCGCATCCGCGGACGGTGTTGTGCGCACTGCTGGTCGGGTGCCTGGGGCCGTTTTTGGACAAGGCGGTGAGCGTGGACGACCCGCTGTTCGTGTGGTCGGCCCAATGGATCCAAAAGCATCCGTTCGATTTTTATTCGTTCGGCACGAACTGGTGGATGTCGACGGTGCCGATGTATGTGGCGAATTGGAATCCGCCGTTGATGGCGTATTGCCTGGCAGTGGCGGGATTGTTTTGCGGCTGGGAGGAACGGGGGTTGCATCTGGCCGGGCTGGTGATCGCCTGCGGGACGGCGGCGGGCATTTATTCATTGGCGCAACGGTGGTGCGGCCGGCCGTTCTGGGCCGCCTGTCTGGCAATCTTCACCCCGGTTTTCCTGGTCTCCGGCAGCACGCTCATGTGCGATGTGCTGATGCTGGGGTTTTGGGTCTGGGCGGTGTGGTTTTGGGAGCAGGGGTGGCAGAAGCCGGGCGGTGGAGCCAAGTGGTTCATCGGGGCGGGTTTGCTGGCGGGACTGGCGGTGCTGACGAAGTTCAGCGCAGTGCTGTTGCCGCCGTTGTTGCTGGTGATGGCGATTTTCCGGACGCGCCGGCCGGGGTGGTGGCTGGCGGGGCTGGCGATTCCGACATTGATGTTGGCGGGGTATGAATTGTTCACGGCGCATTTGTACGGCAAGGGGTTGTTCAGCGCGGCATCGTATCACGCGCATACGTTTCGCACGGATCCGCCGGGCGGCTGGAAGGCGGCGGCGATCATCAGCCTGACGTTTGCGGGCGGCAGCCTGCTGCCGGTTTTGTTCATGGCACCGGCGATATGGCGGGGCCGGGTGCTGGCGGGGGAGGGGATTTTGCTCGGGGTGGCGTGGGCGGGATTTTACCAGTGGGGGGACGGTCTGGGTTTGGCGGCGAACGCGCCGGGATTGAT
>Ga0316222_1004970_pt1 | contig 11685 bp, 10 predicted proteins | sample TBH18011metaG_FD_206008 | JGI IMG/M metagenome (GOLD analysis project Ga0316222, IMG submission 206008) | Freshwater microbial communities from Trout Bog Lake, Wisconsin, USA - TBH18011 | ecosystem: Environmental > Aquatic > Freshwater > Lake > Hypolimnion/Profundal zone | place: USA: Wisconsin... | reverse complement strand
TTCTGCTTTTCATCGGCGGAATTTATTTCTGGCAATGGCAATCGGCGCACGACGAAACCACTTTGACCGTGCTGCCGTTGAACGGCGGCCACGCGGTTTTTGTGGACGCGGACGGAACGCAAAACGACTGGCTCATCAACTGCGGCAATGAAAATGCCGTGGATTTCACGCTCAAGAATTTTCTTCGCGCGCAGGGCGTGAACCAAATTCCTCGGCTCGTGTTGACCGACGCCAGCCAGCGCAACTGCGGCGGTGCGCAGCGATTGGACGAACTGTTTCACGTCGGCAAACTCTGGACGAGCGACGGAAAATTCCGCGCCGCTGCCTACCACGAGGCCGTGGCGGTTTTTGAAAAACCGCCGGCGCGTCACCAAACCCTGACCGCCGGTGACAAGATTGGCTGCTGGCAAGTGTTGTTCCCCCCTTTCATGACCAACGTGGCGAAGGCTGATGACGAACCGCTGGTATTGCGCGGCGATTTTTGCGGAACCAGAATTTTACTGCTGTCCGACTTGAGCCGCGCCGGGCAGGACGAATTGCTGGCACACCCGAATGATTTGGCCGCTGACCTTGTGATTGCCGGCTTGCCGGTGGAAGGCGAGCCGCTGTGCGATGCGATGATTGAGGCGATCCACCCAAAACTAATTATCATTGCCGATTCAGAATTTCCGGCGACGCGCCGGGCTGGCCGTGTTTTGCGCGAACGGCTGGAGCAAAATAAAATTCCGGCAATTTACACGCGCACGGCGGGCGCAGCGACCATTCAAGCCGACCAACACGGCTGGCAGGTGAAAACGATGGACGGCCAGCGGTTCAGTTCCGCACCTTCGTCAAAGTGACCGAAACGTAGCGCGTCTGCGGGATGATGAATTTCTTCACCTCGACCGACACGGCCTGCGGATTGAACTCCGCCAGCACCGTGTCCGCAATGTCGCCGGCCACTTTCTCGATGAGCTTCCATTCCCGGCCTTCGCCGAATTGCAACAGCCGGCGCGTGACTGAAAAATAATCAATCGTGTCCGCGATGCGGTCGCGCTTCGCGGCGTCGGCGATGTCCGCCTCCAATTCTACCGTCAGCAACAGGCGCTGCGGCTGCGCGCGTTCCGCGTCCGGCACGCCGACATGGTAAAACACTTCTAAATCCACAATGGAGATTTTTGCCATAGCCTATTTAGTTTTCGCTTTCCGCATTCTGCTTTCCGCTTTTAATTTCTTCGCCACCGCTTCAATCAAAATCTTCGTCGGCTTGTTCAAATTTAATTTCTTCGCCTGCGCCAACGGCAGCCACTGAAATTCCCGCGCCTCCTCGTTCAACACCACGCGCGGATTTTTGGCGACGGCGCGGCAGGTGTAATTCAGCAGCACAAAATGCGCGTCGCGGTAAAATTCCCGCGAGCTGATGCAGTCTTGCACCAAAATGAATTCGATGTCTGCGATGTTCAGGCCGGTCTCTTCCTTGAGTTCGCGGCGCAACGCGGTTTCCGATTTTTCGCCGCGCTTGATTTTACCGCCGGGGATGCCCCATTTGCCTGACCACTTGTGCGTGCGAATCATCAGCACTTCGTTTTTGACATTGAAAATCATGGCCCCGACCGTGGCGAGCGGCGGTTCGACGTTGTCCTCCGGTTCGATGGGCAGCAGATGAAATTTATTTTTCAGCAGCACGCGTTTTAATTCGTCCAGATGCTCCACGATCAAATCCGGCTGGGCCGCGCGCAACTGTGCCAGCGTGTTGTAGCCCGTCAGCACGGCGCAGGAATGGATGCCGCCGTGCCGCGCGGTCTCGATATCGTGTTCCATGTCGCCGATGAAGAGCGTTTCGTCGGGCAGCAAATTATTTTCGCGGAGAATCTCGTGGATTTTTTCGCGCTTGTCCCAGACATCGGTGTAGGGCTTGTCGAGAAACACATCAAAGCCGGTCACGCGGCATTGCGTCTCAAAATAATCGCCGTGGACCGTGCTCAACAGAAAGGTGCGGATCTTCCGCTCGCGGCAAAATTCCAAAAATTTCCGCGCGTGCGGCAGTTCCACCACGGTATCCTGCGACTGGCTGAATTCGTGATGAAACCACGTCTCTAATTGATCCATCGCCACGTCGGGCGTGTGCTTGTCGTAAAACTTGGCGAAGGGCAGTTGGAACTCCGCGCGAAACTTTTCCAGCGACATCGCGGGCCGGCCAGATTGCGTCAGAACATAATTCGACGCCTTCAAAACGGCGGGTAAATCGTCCACCAAAGTTCCCGACCAGTCGAAAATGATATTGCGGATCACGGAAAAGATATAACCGCGAAACCTACGAAAGACACGAAAACTTTTTTAGAAAGTGTTTTCCAAATGCCCCGCTGCTTCCACCGCCACGCACAGATCAAGTCCCCGCCCAATTTTCCTTCACCCACGCCCGCGCTGCGTCCGGCGTCGTCAGTTCATCCGCCAGTTGCCGCTCGCGGATTTCCGCCAGCAACGCGCCGAGCGCTTTGCCCGGCGGGACGCCCAGCGCCATCAAATCATTTCCCGTCAGCAATGGCGGACGGATTTGTGGCTGATGTTTCAATTCCTCCGCCTGCGCCACCAGAAAATTAAAATGCGCCAAGTCACCAAACGAACCAAGGCAATCCAACCGGTGCAGTTCCAGTTCCAGCGGAAAGGTCTCGCGCAGCAACAGCCGCCGCAGCGTGGCCTTGCGCATCTGCTGCACGTCCTTGAACTGCATATGATGCCGCACACACGCCACGATTTCTTCCGTCTGCCGATTAGGAAATTTCAGCCGCTGCAAAATTTTCTCCGCCATGTCCGCGCCGATTTTTTCGTGGCCGTAGAAATGGATTTTGCCTGTCGCCAAATCTTTTTCCGCCGTCACCGGCTTGGCGATGTCGTGCAGCAACACGGCCCACGGCAGCGATTCGCTCGCGCCGGCGGGCATTTTTTCCAGCATCAGAAAAAGATGATTGAATACGCTGCCTTCGGGATGAAAATCCGGCGACTGCTCGCAATGAATCGTCGCCGCCAGCTCTGGCAAAATGGGTTCCAGCAAGCCGCTGTCGCGCAGCAAAACCAAGCCGCGCGCGGCGTGCGGCGGAGAAAATAATTTTATCAATTCCTCGCGCACCCGTTCGGCACTGATGATTTTTATTTTCGGCGCGAGCGATTGAACTGCGGCAAAGGTTCGTGGCTCAATCTCAAACTTCAACTGCGCGGCGAAGCGCACGGCGCGCAGTAGCCGCAAATGGTCTTCGCCGAAGCGTTCTTCCGGCGCGCCAATGGTGCGAATGATTTTCGTGCGGAGATCTTTTTCACCGGCGACCCAATCGTGGATTTTTTCCGTGAGCGGATCGTAAAATAATCCGTTCACCGTGAAATCGCGGCGCGCGGCATCGGCCTCGGCATTGGCAAATTCCACTTTCTCCGGGCGGCGGCCATCCTGATAATCCGCCTCGGCGCGGAACGTGGCGACCTGAAATTGTTGCCCGCCTTCGACGACGATAACGACGCCAAATTTTCTGCCGACCGGAATGGTTTTGGCGAAAAGTTTTTCCACCTGTTCCGGCTTGGCGTCCGTGGCGATGTCGAAATCCTGCGGTTCACGACCGAGCAAAAAATCGCGCACGCAGCCGCCGACCCAGAACGCAGCAAAGCCGGCGTGTTGCAGCTTGGCAACAATCTTTTTGGCGATGGCTTTGGGCGAAGCGGTGGTCATTTACGATTTACGATTTACGATTTACGCGCGTAATTGCAAGCCAACTCGTCAATCGTCAATCGTATATCGTAAATTTATTCCTCGCCCCAGATGCGTTTCAGATGCGCAACGCCGAGTTTGACGGATTCCAGCGGCACCTTGGGGCTTAACTCAAAAACCTTGATGTGTTCCGGCTTCACAAACGGCGCGAACGCGGCGAAATCTATGTCGCCGCCGCCGGGCGGAAAATGGTCGCGCGCAGGAAATTTCACGTCGTGGATATGAAAGCCCGCCAGCCGGTCGGCACGCTCGGCTAAAAATTTCGCGTGGTCAATGAAACCGAGGTCGTGCTTGATCTGCGCATGGCCGACATCGTGCCAGTAATTCACGGTCGGCGCGGGAAATTCCTTCAGCAGCGCGGCGAAGTCAGATTCGATGGGCAGTTCCTCGACGGCCTCGCGAATTTCGATGCCGAATTTTATTCCGCGCGTCTTGGCCTCGCCGTAAAGCTCGCGCAGCGTGTCGCGGGAATGGTCGTAAAACTTTTTCTTCTTGGCCGTGCGCGCGGCCTCGGCCTCGGCAACAACTTTAAGAAATTTGGCCGAACCCCGTTCGCCGCGTTCCAGCAATTCCTTGAGTTTGCTCGTATAATCCTTCAAGTCCATGCTGCCAAAATGCAGCACCACCAGCGGCGCGCCGACGCGCTGGGCAAATTCCAGCGTGTTGAGCGTGTGCTTGACGGCGAGCTGCCGGTCGCGCTCGCGGTCGGAGGAAAATTCGTAAAGGTTCGGTGACGCTTTGTCCACGCCGACGGGCAGCGGACAGAAATTGTGCAGGCTGGAAATCTTGATCTCGCCGGCCTTCACGGCCTCGAAAATGCCGGGCAACAGGCTGATGCGGATGCCGTGGCTCAACTCGGCATATTCAAAGCCCAGTTCGCGGATCTCGCGCAGCATCGCGCGGCCATCCGTGTGGCGCGCCGAATTCCAGCAGGTCGAAAAGGAATACATAAAAAAACCGGCGGCATCCTAACGAATGCCGCCGGTTGTGAAAATGCAAATCACGGCCTAGTCGTCAGCGTGGCGCGCGGCGAGCATGGCGGAGAAGCGGGAGACCTTTTCCTTGCGCCGACGGACGGCGCTGGGTTTCTCGAATTGCCGGCGACTGCGCACGATTTTGAGCGTGCCCTCGCGATCGACTTTTTTCTTGAGCCGCCGCAACGCACGTTCCACAGGTTCGCCTTTTTTCAGTTTAATCTCTGTCATTACACTCACATCCTTCCGGGAGCGGGGACAACTTGCCTCGGGCAAATTCCCGCATAAATTTAGGAACGCGGAGCATAGGTTTTTGGCGCGTGAAGTCAATGTTGTTTTCACGCGTCAACCGACCGCTGCTAATCCTAATCGTCATCATAATCTTAATCCGAAGCTAAAGCCGATTACGATTACGAGTAAGATTAGGATTAAAAAACAGCCGCGAAACAAGGTTTGATTCTTCATTCTTCATTCTTCATTCTTCATTGGCATGAGCCTTTCCGAACATCGTCAGGCGATTGACCAGCTCGACGCGCAAATCGTCAAGCTGCTCAATGAGCGCACGCGCCACGTCCTCGCCATCGGCGAAATCAAGCTGGCGGCGGGCGAGGAAATTTACGCGCCGCACCGCGAACGCGCCGTGTTCGACCGCGTCTGCAAACTCAACGCCGGGCCAATCACCAGCGCACAGCTCCGCGCGATTTACCGCGAAATCATGTCCAGCGCGCTCGCGTTGGAAAAGACCATGATGATCGCCTATCTCGGGCCGGCGGCGAGCGGCACGCATCAGGCGGCCATCCAAAAATTCGGCGCCAGCCTGAATTATTCCGCGCAGAAAACCATCGCCGACGTGTTCGCCATGGTTGCCCAAAAGCGCGCGGATTACGGCGTGGTGCCGGTGGAAAATTTTGCCGAGGGCGGCGTCACCCACCCGCTCGATCTATTCATGGACAGCGAGCTGAAAATCATTTCCCAAGTGTTGCCGAAAATTCAGCAAAGCCTGTTGAGCAACGCGAAACTGTCGCAAATTAAAAAACTTTACGCGCATCCGCCGGCGCTCGCGCAATGTCGCGGCTGGCTCACAAAACATTTGCCGCGCGTCGAAATTATCGAAACGCCGTCCAACGCGCGTTCTGCCGAACTGGCGGCGAAGAGAAAATTCGCCGCCGCGCTCGGTAGTGTTTTGGCGGCGGAAAAATATGGACTGAAAGTTTTGGCGCAGGACATTCAGGATCATCCCGTCAATGGCACCCGTTGTCTCGTGCTTGGCCGCCAATGCAGCCCGCCGACGGGCGATGACCGCACGAACCTACTGTTGAGCGTGGCTGACCAAGCCGGTAAGTTGCCCGCCGCCATCGCCGCGTTCCGCAAGTTCAAAATGAACGCGACGAAGATTGCGACGCGCTCCAGCCAGCGCAAGACGCGCGCGGGGTTTTTCTTCGTGGACTGCGCCAGACATTTTCAAGACGCCAAGGTAGCCCAGGCCATTCAGCACCTTGGCAAACATTGTAACTTTGTGAAAATCCTTGGTTCGTATCCCAGCGTGGAATAAAGCTGATTCGACTTCTCTTTTCGCTGCCAATTTTTTAAGCTGTCCGGATGGAACGACTGCCCGGATTCCGCGATTTTTATCCCGAACCGCTCCCGCACACCGACGTGTGGAGTGCCGATGCGCGCCAATATATTTTTGACCAGTGGCGCAAGATCGCCAAGCGCTACGGCTTCCGCGAATACGACGGCCCGCCGCTCGAACCGCTGGAACTCTTCACCACCAAGTCCGGCGAGGAAATCGTCGGTCAACTCTATAATTTTCAAGACAAGGGTGGACGCGAAATTTCGCTGCGCCCGGAAATGACGCCGACGCTGGCGCGCATGGTCGCCGCGCATGAACGCAATTACAAAAAGCCGATCAAGTGGTTTGCCATCCCGCAGCTCTTCCGCTACGAACGTCAGCAGAAAGGTCGGCTGCGCGAACATTTTCAATTCAACGCCGACTTGATTGGCGAAACCGATCCGGCGGCGGATGCGGAACTGATCGCGCTGCTGATTGACACGCTGCGCGCGTTTGGTTTGACGGCGGAGGATTTTGTCATCCGCTTGAGCAGTCGCAATGCGTGGCAGGAATTCTTCCGCCACGGCGGTGGCGACCACGCGCACGAATACGAATTTTTCCAGGTCATTGACAAGCTGGAGCGCACGCCGCCGGACGAATCGGAAAAGAAGTTGGCGGCGATGAATTTTTCGCTGGCGAAGGTGAACGAGTTTATCGAGGCCGGCAAACCGACGGCGGAGTTGGAAACGATATTGAAAAATCTTACCGCGCGCGGCTTGAAAGATTTCGTAAAGATTGATTACAAGGTCATTCGCGGTCTGGCGTATTACACCGGCGTGGTGTTCGAGGCGTTTGATCGCAAAGGCGAGTTCCGCGCCATCGCGGGCGGCGGCCGCTACGACAATCTGGTGAAGCTTATCAGCGGCGACAAGGTGAACCTGCCCGCGCTCGGCTTCGGCATGGGCGACGTGGTATTGCTGGAGCTTTTGAAGGCGCGCAAGCTGCTGCCGAAATTTGACGCACCGATGGATGTGTTCGTGCTCATCGAGGACGAAAATCTCCGCGCCGATTCGTTGAAGCTGGTGTCCGATTTGCGTGCCGCCGGCTACGCGGTGGAATATCCGCTCACGCCGACGAAGCCGGACAAGCAGTTTAAACGCGCGCAGGAATTGAAGGTCGGCCACACGGCGAAATTGGAGAACGACGATTACGTCCGCATTCGCAACGTGACGACGCGGAATGAAATCGTCACCGGCCTCGCTGACGCGGCGAATCATCTGGGATAAAACGCGAACAATTCAAAAACGTTTTTGGAACTTGTTCACCGCCGCCGGTTTTGCACTGGTCTGGCGGTGAATAATTTTTTAGCCGGAGCGCTGGACGCCTTGATATTAAAGGATTTTTTTAGTTTCCATCAGTTTTCTCGCGGCAATTTCCCGGTGAATAAATGGTGCATATCAATTTGTAGGCAGAAATAAAATTTCTGCTATAGTAGCTACAGTTCATTGAAAGAACGTGGCGGGCAGCGGCGGGTAACAGCAAAGTTGAACGTCACAGGATAATCCCGGGCGACCGGGGAAAAGTTGGATCAGGCTGGTTGATCCGGCTCCTCTGAACCGAAGCGCAAGCTTCGGCGAGGCAGAATTCACCAGTTCCTCTGGCCGTGTTCGCACGCGGTCAAATGCGAATGAGGGACTTGGCAGCAAGCCGCGATTAGAAGCCGCGGCGAGTTGAGTCAAGTAGCTTGGATTGGTTTCGGTTCCAAGTGAATCGCAGTCACCCAGAGGGTGAATAGTTGCTACTGTGCATCAGCACGGTGCGGACGGCTCTGGCGGGTTTGAATAAAATTGAAACCGCCCAAAGAAAAACGCCGAAAGGCGGACAAAAGGAGCGCACGCATCGGGAAGACCACGGGAACTCGGCAGGTTCCGTGAAAAACTTCCAAGCGCCGGCGATGTTAAAAACGACACCGCTGGACTGTGAGATAAAAGGCAACTTGAGAGAGAAGAGGCGAGACCCGTGGTTCGGGGCGAACGCACCGCCAAAAGCGGTGGCTGACCCGGAACCAGTGGTCAAGACGCGAATGAAATTCGCAGGCGTGTCTTGACCTGGTTGGCAGGCCGGTGGCGCAACCACCAGCCGAAGCGAGCTGAAAAGCCTCACTCGAAATCCGCGCGCTGCAAAGCGCCGGACGGCCCTGCTACGAGGCCGATAACTCCGCTTGCCGTGGAGAATGGCGTCGGGAAACCAGCAGCCCCTGAAAAGGGAGCGCCAAATGCTGGCACGGGAAAGAGAGCATGGCGAACTCCCATCCCCCATTTGTCCCGGTCTGACCGCAAGGTTGGGCCGGGACTTATTGTTTTTGGCATTTAGCTCTTACTCTTAATCTTAATCGAAGGGATTACGATTAAGATTAAGCGAATTAAAAAACTTGCCCACCACATTCTTTTCGCCAAGATTTCCGAACGCGAAACTGAATCATCCAATCAAATAAAATTATGGGACGCATTTACAACAACATCGTCGAGACAGTCGGCCGCACGCCGCTGGTCAAACTGAACAAGGTCACCGCCGGCGTGGACGCCACGATTCTTCTCAAGTGTGAATTTTTTAATCCGTTGAGCAGCGTCAAGGATCGCATCGGCGCGGCGATGATTGAAGCCGCCGAAAAAAGCGGCGTGTTGAAAAAAGATACCATCATCATTGAGCCGACCAGCGGCAACACTGGCATCGCGCTGGCGTTCGTCGCGGCGGCCAAAGGCTATAAATTAATTTTGACGATGCCCGAAACAATGTCGCTCGAACGCCGCACGCTTTTGGCGATGCTCGGCGCGAAACTGGTTTTGACCCCCGGCGCGGAAGGCATGAAAGGCGCGATCGCGCGCGCCGAAGCGCTGGCAAAAGAAACGCCGAATTCGTGGATTCCGCAACAGTTTGAAAATCCGGCGAATCCGGCGATTCATTCCAAGACCACCGGCGTGGAAATTTGGGAAGACACGGATGGCAAGGTGGACATTTTTGTTTCTGCCGTCGGCACCGGTGGCACCATCACCGGCGTCACCGAATTCATCAAGCCGAAGAAGGCTTCATTTCAAGCCATCGCGGTTGAGCCAAAAGATTCTCCGGTCATTTCGCAAACGCTGGCCGGCCAGCCGGTGAAACCCGGTCCGCACAAGATTCAAGGCACCGGTGCGGGCTTTGTTCCGAAAAATCTACACCTGAAAGACAGCGCGGGAAATTCGCAGATCGTCGAAGCCGTGCAGGTTTCCAACGACGACGCGTTTGCGATGGCCCGCCGACTGGCGAAGGAGGAAGGAATTCTCGTTGGTATCTCGACGGGCGCGAATGTCATCGCCGCCATCGAAGTGGCCAAACGCCCGGAAAATAAGGGCAAAATCATCGTGACCATCGCGTGCTCGACGGGCGAACGCTATTTGAGCACCGCGCTGGCGGCCGAAGCCCGTGCCGAAGTCGGCGGTTGATTCAACACTGGTTTCCCGGCGCGCAAGTCCTTTGGATTTGCGCGCCTTTTGCTTTGATGGCCTGAAAATAATGGTTGCGTTTCGTGGCCTTTGCCCGTAATTAAAGGGCTGTCGAAGGTTCAAGTAGGCGGCTTCTGGTGCCGCTGACGTTTTCCAAAGTTCACTTTTCCAACAATTTTTCGGAAGGGTTTCAGCCTTCGGCCACAACATTTTTTATGAGCGAAACGCAAGCCAACGGCGATAAAACGCCCAACGCCAACTACGGTGCCGGCTATCTCGAAATTTCCGAGAAGGGCTTCGGCTTCCTGCGCACGAAGCAAAATAATTTTCATCCCAAGCCGACGGACATTTTCGTGACGCCGGATACCATTCGCCGCAGTTTTCTGCGCGAGGGCAGCTTCATTGAAGGTGCCACGCAGCCGCCGCACCGGGGCACCAGCCCGCAGCTCCGCTCGGTGGACAAGGTCAACTCCATGGCCTTTCAGGATTACACCAAGGCCGTGCGTTTTGAGAACTTGACGAGCATTGACCCGATTGAAAAATTCACCCTGGAAACGACGCCGGACATCATGGAGACGCGCGTGATTGACCTCGTCACGCCCATTGGCAAAGGCACGCGCGGCATCATCGTCGCGCCGCCGCGCACGGGCAAGACCACGATTCTCAAGCAGATTTGCAATGCCATCACCACGAACCATCCCGATGTCCACGCGATGGTTTTGTTGATTGATGAGCGCCCGGAGGAAGTCACCGATTTCCAGCGCTCGGTGTCCGCCGAAGTTGTCGCGTCCTCGAACGACATGGATTTGGATACGCACGTTCGCCTCTCGCGTTTCATGATTGAGCGCTGCCGCCGCATTGTCGAATCCGGCAAGGACGTTTTCGTGTTGCTCGATTCATTGACCCGCGTAGCTCGCGCCTACAACAGCGTTCACAGCGGCAGCGGGCGCACAATGTCCGGCGGCGTGGATGCCCGCGCGCTGGAAATTCCGCGCAAGATGTTCGCCTCCGCGCGCAAGATTGAAAACGGCGGCTCGCTGACGATTCTCGCGACGGCGCTGGTGGACACCGGTTCGCGCATGGATGAATTAATTTTTCAGGAATTCAAGGGCACCGGCAACATGGAGCTGATTTTGGACCGGAAGCTTTCCGACCGCCGTTTGTATCCGGCGATTGACATCCCGAAGAGCGGCACGCGCAAAGAAGAAAAATTATTCGCGCCGAAAAATCTTGAAGCCATCCGCAAGCTCCGCCGCACGATGGTGGATTTGAATCCGATTGAAGCGATGGAGACGCTCACGGCGGCCTTGAAGAAATTCAAGACCAATGACGAGTTTCTGGCGAAGATGGCCGCCGGGTCATAATCTTTTCCGGTGGTGAAAGCTTCCCTCCAATCGCGTCCGCCGCTGGAGCGGATGCTGCGGATTCACCAGTTGATTCAGGCGGGCAATTACCCCAACGCCACCGCGCTGGCGCGTGAAGCCGGCGTTACCACCAAGACCATCCAACGCGACCTTGAGTTCATGCGCGACCGGTTGAATTTGCCGGTGGAATTCGATAAAACTCGCAACGGCTATTTTTACAATGGCGAAGTCAGCGCGTTTCCCACGATGCAGATTACCGAGGGCGAAATTTTCGCGCTCGTCGTTGCGGAAAAAGCGTTGCAGCAGTATCGCGGCACGAGCTTCGAGAAGCCGCTGCTCTCTGCAATCAAAAAAATGGAGCAGTCGCTGCCCGACACCATTTCGCTGAACCTCGCCGACATCGAACGCACGATTTCCTTCCGCACCCGCGCCGAGCCGATTCTGAATTTGGAGATTTTCGACACGCTCGCCAAGGCCGTCGCCCAAAGGCAGCAGCTCGAACTGCATTACCGCAAGCCCGGTCACGCCGCCGAGAAACGGCTCGTGGACGCCTATCATTTGGCGAACATCAACGGTGAAT
>Ga0316222_1004968_pt1 | contig 11688 bp, 11 predicted proteins | sample TBH18011metaG_FD_206008 | JGI IMG/M metagenome (GOLD analysis project Ga0316222, IMG submission 206008) | Freshwater microbial communities from Trout Bog Lake, Wisconsin, USA - TBH18011 | ecosystem: Environmental > Aquatic > Freshwater > Lake > Hypolimnion/Profundal zone | place: USA: Wisconsin... | reverse complement strand
TGCCGGAGGGCAGGTCGGGACGAGGGGATGGCCAGCGCATCGGTCGAACAAGGGGATATTCAGCTATAGGTAGGCGATCGGCTCATGCCGAAAATGCCCCATTTCCACTTCGGGCGTCGAAGAGGCTCTTGTTTCAGGCCCCAGCAATCACATAGCGATCACGGCGAGGCATTTCGCGGCGATGCCCCCTGTTCTGCTGACGGATCGCCGCCTCCGGCGGGAAGGTAGACCCTCGCTGCGATCACTGACGAACTGACGCGCCAGCGCACATCATGCGATACACGTTACTCGGTTTCGTCCTTCCCGCTTGGCAACATACATCGCCTGATCTGCCCGGCTCTGAATTTGGGCGATGCTTTTAGCATGGGCTTCGGCCGCAGCGACTCCGATGCTGGCTGTGATCGGCAGACGCTTGCCGCCAATATCAGGCATCAGGTTCTCGATATCCTGCCGCAGCTTTTCCGCCAATGCGGCGGCGCCTTCGAGGTCCGTGTCTGGCAACATCGCCGAGAACTCCTCGCCGCCGATCCGCCCGAGAAAATCGCTCTGCCGCACACCTAGTCGCAAAGCGTTCGCGACAGTCCTAAGCACCGCGTCACCAGCCTCATGGCCGTAATTATCGTTGATGCGCTTAAAATGATCCAAGTCAACGAACATCATTGCGAATGGCGCCTGCGAGCGCCGTGCCTGCATCAGAGCGCGTTCACATAAGGCGTAATAGGCCCTGGCGTTGTATAGCCCCGTGAGCGGATCCTTTGCCGCCAAATCAGCAAGTTTTTGATTTGCGAGGACCATGGCATGGTGAAAAGAAATAGACTTTGACGAGAACGCGAAGAAGAAAGCGCTGATGTATCCGATGGCCACCACCATGGTGATAATCGCGTTGGCCGAGTACGGTGCTGGCAGCAAGGGGTTCGCGGCAAAAATGAAGGCGATCGACACGCCCGTGAGAAGGAGGCCATACCGGGTGCCGACCAAGAGGTAGACGGCCGGGATGGAAAGGGCAAACCAGACAATGCGCATCTCGTCTTCGCCGTTGGAAAAGAAGGCAACCGCTTCGAGCAGGAACGATGCCGTCATGCAGATCGTCGCAATCACAGGGAGGCGCTCTGGCTTCGCGCGGAGAAGCGATAAGGCCACCGCGTTTAGGACACAATACGCGGCGCCGCTCCAAAGATAATGAGGGTGCAGGTGCGCACGGCCCGTCATTGCTGCAATAATGAACAGCCCAGTAACGCTTGTGCTGAATACGACAAGAATGCAAGCAAATCTGTGTTGGAATTGGCGATATTCCGCCCCTTCGGGGAACTCAGTTCGTCCAAATAGAAGATGCTCGAAGCGCATGGCGTTCACCCATTGCCTTGCTGACAGCCCTTATTAGAGGCGACCTGGGTTAGCGCTGCTTCTGTTCACGGTCCCACCGACGCTGGCAGCGGCGAAACTCCATCAGCTCCATGGTCAGCGCCGCCAGATCCTGCAATATCTGGCGTTGCTGGGGATCAAGGCCGCGACGGACCCTGCGGTCGAAGATGCAAACGGTCCCTAATGCGAAACGATCAGGGGTCAACAGCGGCGCGCCAGCATAGAACCGTATGCCGGGCGCCCCAGTGACCAGAGGGTTCGTAGCGAATCTTTCGTCCCGCGATGCATCAGGAACCATCAGAACGTCGTCACCGAGGATCGCCTGAGTGCAGAACGACGCTTCCCGAGCCGTCTCGCGCGTATTGACTCCGACCATCGCCTTAGACCATTGACGGTTCGAGTCGATCAACGACACCAAGGCGACCGGCACATCGAATACCGTGGCGGCAATCCTGACGATACGGTCGAAGCTCTCCTCGAACTCTGTGTCGAGAATGCCGTAATTGACCAGAGCGGCCAAACGTTCGGCTTCATTTATTGACAATTCCATCGGCACCTCCGGCCAACAGGGCATATGCCGTTAGCTTATGTCGCCCCACCATGATGGGCAAGGCTCAGTCTGGGTGCTCTGCGGAATTACTCCCAATATGCGAATCGTCACTTTTTGCTTGGAGTGGCCGGCCAAGACGCAGCCGAGCTTTGGCCGGCGACCGCCTCATACGATGTCCCACTGTTTCCCGGCGAAAGTGGCCCGCCGCTTGAGCCTGCCGCGATACCCGAAGCCGCCGCCTTGAAAGAGATGACCTCCAGCCAGAAAGACCTGACCGCGTTCCGACTAGGGCTTGCGGAACCGCAGCACGAAGCGGTCAGAGGTTCCTTCCATCACCACCGAAGCCTGACCGTGGGCATCGCCTGGCTGACGCAGGAAATCGGCCGCGGCCTCCTTCTTGAAGCCGGCTGCCTCGATTTCGGCGACCAGGGTCGCTTCCTCGATCCGATGCAAGGACTTGCCCATTGTGGCGCCGTCGCCGGCCTTGGCCGCATGGTCAATCACCACCAGGGCGCCGCCAGGCTTCAGCCCGTCGAACATGGCCTTGGTCATCTTCACGCGGTCCACCGGCATATAAGTGATGTCGTAGGGTGATCAGATCAAGATCGTGGCGGCCATCGGTCACCGGCGCTTCCACTCGCACCACATGGGCCATGGACGGCCGCAAAAGCGTTGGGGCATGCGTCATGGTTTTTCTCCCGTGCCGGGCCGATCCCGCCGGGCGATGCCACCCAAGCTGCCGCCGCTTGCCCAGGGCCGCCGCCAATGACCTTCAGTTTGGGTAAACTAGCCAGGGATTGAGAATTCGGACCCCTGTCGGCTCAAAATCGGCCACATTCCTTGTCACGACCGTCATGCCGTGCACCAAGGCCGCAGCCGCGATCAACGCGTCTCGATCACTTCGCGGATCAGGCACATGCAGACGGGCGCAGCGTCGCGCCACCACCACATCAACGGGCAACACCCGGTCGGCGAAAGCCGGCAGCACATGATTATCCAGCCAGGAACGGAGAAGCGCCCCTTGCTTGGGATCACGGCGCTCAGCCAAGAGAACGCCTGCTTCCAACTCCATAATCGTGATGGCGGAAAGGAACAGACTCGCTGGCGACAGACTGGCCGCCCATTTCGCCACGTTCGGGTCCGCCTTGCCTGCCTTCGCTTTGCGGAGCTCGGAGATCACATTGGTGTCGAGAACGAACATCAGGACAAATCCGCGGGCCGCGAGAGGTTACCGGCGCGTCCAGGCTCGAACTCGATATCTTCGGCGCCCGGCATCGCTAGCAGATCGATGATGCTGGCCGACCCGGCGGCGATCCGCTGGTAATCCTCAATCGTCAGCAGCACATGCGCCGGCCGACCTCGATCGGTGATGAAGACAGGGCCATTCCGCGCTGCTTTCTTGGCACGGCTGGCGTCCTGGTTGAATTCCCGGCTGGAGAGCGTGGTGATTGGCATGACGGCACCTGATTGCGTTTTGTAGGTACGTTACTACAAACGAACCCCCGGCACCAGCATTCGGCAGCACCCTTCACACGGCTGGGGCCGTAGGTTCAATCCCACCATCTCTTCCTCCCCCCCCTTGGACAAGCTATGCTTGGCCCATGCGCATCGTCCCATTCACGCTTTTGTTGTTGGCCGTTCCGGCGCTGATTGCGCCGGCCCTGGCCCAGTCCGGCCCACAATCTCCGGCCGAAGCCGGAATCTTGGTGGAAAAGCCGGCGGGAGACGGCAAGTTGTTCTCCCACGGATCCGGCGTCTTTCTCGGTGATGGCCTGGTGCTGACCGCCGCCCATGTGGTCGCGGTCGATCCCCAAAGCCGCCGCGTCACCGTTCAAATCGACGGCCGCTTGACTGCGGGAATCGTGGTTTTCGACGGCAAGCCTCAGAAGCTTGACCTCGCCCTGATCAAGATCGACACCTCCGTCTTATCGAACAATCGCCGCGCCCGACCGCCGGTGCCGGTTTGCGCCGCCAATCCCGGCACGGATCAGCCGGTGGCGGTCGCCGCACAAGGCACCGTCACCGATAGCGCCACCATTTCCACCCCGATCACCTCGGATGGACAATCCGGCACCTGGACCAATCTGCTCACCACCGGGTTCCACCAGGGCAATTCCGGCGGCGGCGTCTTCAGCAAGGCGCAAAAGTGCCTATGGGGTATCATCTCCTACGAGATGGGGGGCACGGTCGATGGCAGGGTGATCGATATTACCGCGTTCGTTCCGGCCTCCGATATCACGCGGTTCCTGCGAAGCTACTCTTCCAGCGGACACTAAACCGCCAGCTTCTTCGGCAATGCCACCAGGAAGGTGCTGCCTTTTCCGACTTCGGATTCGAGCCAGATCCGGCCACCGTGATGTTCGGCAATCTTGCGGCAGGAGGCCAGGCCAATGCCGGTGCCTTCGTAGGCTTCCTGGCTGACCAGACGACGGAACACCCTAAACAGCCGGGCGTGATCCTCGGCAGCGATGCCGATGCCGTTATCGGCAACCGACAGAATCCATTCCCGCGCCTCTTCGCGGCACTCCAGGCGGATTTTCGGAATCCTGTCCCGCGCGTGGAATTTGATGGCGTTGGAGATCAGGTTCTGGAACAGACGTTCCAATTCGCTGTCACGACCAGGAACCGCCGGCAGGGCCGGCGCCACCACCAGCTCGGCCCCGGCCTCGGTGATGGCCTGGGCCAGATTGGCGAGGGCGCGATTGATCACGACATCCAACGGCACCATCTCGAATTCGGACTCGCCACGGCCAATGCGGGAATAGTCGAGCAGGTCGATGATCATGCGATCCATCCGCTTGGCGCCATCGACGGCAAAGCCGATGAAGGATCGCTCCTCGTCATCCAATCTGCCCCGCATCCGCCGCTCCAACAGGCCGAGGAAGCTGCTGACCATCCTGAGCGGCTCGCGCAGATCGTGGGAGGCGACATAGGCGAAGCGCTCAAGCTCCTCGTTGGAGCGGCTCAGGTCCAATTCCAGCAGCTTGCGCTCGGTGATGTCGGTTCCCAGCAGCAGCAAATGCGGCACGCCATCCATCGAGATGCGATCAAACCGGACGTTCATCCACATCGCCCGGCCAAAACTGGAGACCAGGTATCGTTCCAGATCGGACGCCTTCTCGCCGGCCAGGGCGGCGAGCGCCGGCTCCAGCAGGTCGAATTCGCGCCAAGACGGCAGATCGCGAAAGTTCTGCGCCAGCAATTGGTCGCGCCCGGCGCCAACCAATCGGGCGAAGGCATCGTTGACCAGGACGCATTGCCCGGTGGCTTCATACACGGCCACGCCGACACTCGATCCGGCCACCACCGCCTGATTGAGTTCCCGCGATTCCGCCAGCAGCGCCTGCTCGTGACGGAAGCGCCGTTGCAACTCGCCATGCAATTCGTTGAACACGCCGACCAACAGGGCGAATTCGCGGGCCAGCTTGGGATCTTCGCGCACTCCGTCGCCGGTTGCTTCGGCGTCCCGCGACAACGAGGCGACCTGGGCGGCGATGGAGCTCAGCGGCCCGGTAACCTGGGCGGACACGACGCGATAGAACAAGCCACCGAACAAGGCGATGAAAGCGGTAACCAGGGTTAGCACCTGGATTATGTGCGACACCACGGCTTCAATCAGCGCGTCCTTGGCCATGGCGATCTCCAGGCCGCCAAGCGATTGGTCGCCATGCCGGATGGCCACCGAGCGAACCAGAAACTCCCCGTGCCGGGACGGATTGACGAAGCGGAAATGTTGTCCCGTGAAGGTGTGGAACTCGACCCGCGCGACGCTGGACAGGCCCAACACCGAGCGCAACTGCGCCTCGGTCTGCGGCAAATCGACTTCCCACACCGCTTGACCAAGGCCGACGCCCAACGATTGCTCGATCTGCTCCACCTGCTCTTGCAGCCGACCGGCAGCCTCCCGCCAGGCCACCATTGCGGTCACCCCTGCGGCCAGGAACAGAGTGACAAGACCGATGGCGACCAGCCGCGCCAGCAGACGATGGACGACGGGACGGGAGGCGATCGCGGTCATTTCAGAAACGGCAGAATGGAGAAGTGATAGGGGCCGGACTGGGGATTGTCGGCCAAGCTGAAACGGCGAAAATCGAGCGGCGGCGATTTATCGTCGCCGAATACCTGGAGAAAGCGGCGGGACTGGCCTTCGTCCAGCAAGGTGAACAACTTTTCACGGCGATCGCGCCCCCCCACCTTATCGAGATCGATACCCCGGTGATGATCATGCAGCATCACCAGGGCCCAACCACCAGCGGAAAAATGCCCCGCCACCAACACCGAAAGCCGGCCACTGACCCGCGCCCGCAGGGCCTCGACCGAATTGTTGAGGCCACTGAACAAAGCAGAGCGTCCGGGAACCAGCCCATGCGTTTCCGCCGCCTCCATCGCTCCAAAGGCCATCTGATCATTGGCCGCCCACACCAGCCGCGCGTCGGGATAGCGCGCCAGCAACACGTCGGTCTGCTGGCGGGCGCGCTCCTGGCCCCATTCACCGTAAACGAGCTGCGCCAGCCGAACCTCGGGATGCTCGGACAAAGCCCGGCGCAGGCCCGCCTCACGCTCGATGGCGGCGGCGGTCGCCCGGTCGCCCCCCAGGGCGATCAGCGACGGCCCACCCTGCCCCACCAGCCCCTTGCTGCGTCCCTCGGCGATCAGCGAGGTGGCCATCAGATAGCCGGCCGCCTCATTGTCGGGCACCAGGCTCCCAATCACCGGGTTCGGGCCGCCCAGCCGACGTAACTCGTCTTTCTGTTCCGGCGACAAATCGTTGAGGAGCAGAAAGACATGGATGCCGGTGCCCTCGCACATCCGAACGATTTCGAGAGCCACCTGCTTCTCGTTGACCACCATCAGATAGTCGGGCCGCTGGGCACGCGCCACCACCTGGCGGGCATTGGCCAACATGCGGGTGGCGTCGCGTTCGGCGTACAGCACCTCCAGCGACATGCCGAGATCGCCCGCTGCGGCCTGCATGAAGCGGCTGACGCTGACCCAGAACGCCTCGTCGGACTTGCCCGGATTGAGAAATGTCACGCTTTGCGCCCGAGCGGGCGAGCCGAGTCCGCAGACGATCAGGACAACCAGACACAAGGCGGCGAGTAAACGCCCCATTCCCCTTCCCCCGCAGCTCCCCAGGGCCGAGTCTACGTCACATCCCGCCGAGTTTCCACCCAATCGCCCGTAGGGGTGCTTTTGCCAGTCACCCCGACCGGCGGTAAGATGGGCCTCCAACCGATGGAGAGCCCGTACTCTGGCTTGGCAGCACGCCCCGCCAACGCCTTCAACTGACGACTACCGATTCAAAATATCCGCGACCTCCTGAAGCTGCTTGTCGAAGCGCAGCAGGAAGAAGCCCTGATAGGCCAGGTCGGAGGGGACGAAATAGGCCCCGCCGGCACCGTTGGCGACGAAGAACTTGTTGAATCGGGCCCCTGAGCGCAGGGAAACCAACATGTTATGCCAATGCTCCTCGGCACCCTTGGTGACCAGGACGTCGTGGAAGTCTTCGCCCAGGGCGTCGAGGATGATGTAATAGGCGTACATCCGCCCCTTGGTGGCGAAGAACACCGTGCTGGCGCGGCCATCAAAATAGCCGCCATTGCTGGACAGCACTTGGCGTTGGTTGTCGGTCAGATGTTGCGTCTCGGCCTCGGTGAAATCGTCCGGCGACAACACGGTCAATTCAATGGTGCCGGACTGGCTGCCCAGATCCTTGCCGACCTTGACCAGGAAGTCCGACAGATTGCTGGCGATCTTGTCGTACTTGGCCTGACCGTGGGCCAGGCGGCGATTATAATCATCAAGGTTCTTGATGCCGTCCCGATATTGGGACACCGCGCTGGGCAGCATGAAGGCGGTGGGGTCGTAATTGAGCAGCCCCTTGGCCGCCACCAGATTGGGATCGGCCTCGCCCGAGCCGCGCTCGCGACCCAGGAAATCCGTCATCTGGGTGGCCCACTGGCCCACCGCGTACTGGATGCCCTTCTGGTACGAGGTCATGTTGGCCGAATGGGCGATGGGATAGAACCACAGTTTGTTGGGCGCCCAATGGCGGGTCTCCAAATCCATCAGGGTCGCCGCCATGGTCACCGCCTTGGAGCCGCCCTCGATTGCATGGGCCGGCGATGGCGCCAGATCCTGGTCGTCGTCGATACGGTATTCGACGAAAAACAGCACCCCGAACAAAAGGGCGAATGCGGCAACGGCGCCAGCCACCCCCTTGCCGATCATGCCGGTTTCGGCGACCCAATCGAACAGGGCGTCCTTGGTGTCGCCGAGCTTGGTCGTCAGCGCCTTCAGCGGTGCCATTGTCATCAAACTCCACGTCTGGAATTGCGTCGGAAAGGCTACCACGGATATAAGGCGCGCCAAAGCCGCGGTCAAAAAATGAGGCAGGTTTCACAAAAGCTTTCATTGCCGCGATGCGACCCATCGTCGAGGATGGCCGGCCGTTCCGCCAGACTTGACTGGACAAACGGCACATCGCGAATGCGAGGCTGTTGCAATTGGTCGCCCGATCGGCTAATACCCACAGCGAATTTGGGTGATAGCCCGCGAGATGAGGGTTCATGCCGTTGCCCCGTCAGCCGTGCCGTCATCCCCGCGAAGGCGGGGATCCATGGTGGTAGTGCGGATAGATTGGACCGATGGGGCATCGGCATAAGCCGCGTATGTTGGAGGGTGAAGACTGATGCTTGGCTACCGATTGGGACTTGTCTTGGAGCGCCGCACCGCCTTCGCGGCCGCAGCCCTTCTTGCGATCGCCAGCGTCGTTCCGGCGATGGCCGACGACGAACCCGCCCCGGCCGCCGAGCCGGAAGCCTATAGCCTGCATATCCAGGGCACCTACACCACCCAGGGCCACCCCAAATTCTCTAGCGCCATCGCCGATGGGGCACAGAGCATGAAGGCCCAGCGGCAAATGGCTGAGACGGGGGACATCACCCTGTTCGCCGGCCTGCGCATCGGCGGTCTGGAAGTTTACATCAATCCCGAAATGGACCAGGGCTTCGGCCCCTCTGGCACCTACGGTGTTGCCGCCTACACCACCGGCGAAGCCTACAAGGTCGGCCAATACAGCCCCTATGCCCGCTTGCCCCGCCTGTTCGGCCGCACCGTCATCGATCTCGGCGGCGAACGCCAGGCGGTCGAGGCTGGGGCCAATCAGCTTGGCGGCTTCCACGATGCCAACAGCGTAACCATCACCTTCGGCAAGTTCTCGGTGGTCGATATCTTCGATACCAATACCTACGCCCACGATCCCAAGGCCGATTTCATGAACTGGGGTCTGGTCGATATGGGCGCCTTCGACTACGCGGCCGAATCCTGGGGCTTCACCTACGGCGGAGCGGCGGAATGGACGCAAAGCTGGTGGACGCTGCGCCAGGGCGTGTTCAGCATCTCAAGGAAGCCCAACGACAAATACCTCGACCCCGATTTCCGCCAGTTCCAGGCCGTCTCCGAGGCCGAAGAACGTCACGAATTGTTTGGGCAGCCCGGCAAGGTCAAGGCGCTATTTTTCGTGGTTTCGGGCCACATGGGTTCTTACACCGACGCAGCCAGGCTGGGCCGCGCGACCGGCAACGCCCCCGACACCGGATTGGTCCGCCGCAATCAGCTCAAGCCGGGTGGCGGCCTTAATATCGAGCAGCAAATCGTCCCCGACCTCGGCGCCTTCCTCAAGGCCAGCCTGAACGACGGCACCAAGGAAGAATTGGACTTCACCGAGATCAATCAGTCGCTGGCCGCCGGCCTGTCCCTGAAGGGTTCTCGCTGGGGCCGTCCCGACGACACAATTGGGCTGGGTGCCGAAATCAGCGGCATTTCCAACCAGGCCCGCGCCTATTTCGCGGCCGGTGGCATGGGAGGCCTGCTTGGCGACGGCCAATTGCCCCGCTATCAGCCCGAACAGATTCTCGAAGCCTACTACAAATTGTCGCTCTATCCCGGAATCCCACTCACCCTGGACTACCAACGGGTCACCAATCCCGGTTACGATGCGGTGCGTGGTCCAATCGACTTCTATGCGTTCCGCTTCCATGCCGAGTATTGATCCTAAGATCGTACGGGAATTCCATGCGTTTGCTGCTGGTCGAAGACAATGCCTCCCTGGCTGAACTGCTGGCGGCCCAATTGGGCCGCGAGGATTTCACCGTTGATCGCGCGGCAACCTTGGCCGAAGCTGGCGACGCCCTGGACGTCGCCAACTACGACGCCATCATCCTCGACCTATCGCTGCCGGATGGCGACGGCCTAGACCTGCTGAAACAAGCGCGGGCCGGCGGCAATCACGTTCCGGTGCTGGTGCTAACCGCCCGCGACCGCATTGAGGATCGCATCCGCGGCCTCAATCTCGGCGCTGACGACTACCTCCCCAAGCCGTTCGATCCGGGCGAGTTGCTGGCCCGTCTACGTGCCCTGCTCCGCCGTCCGGCGGCGGTGATGCCGTCCCGCCACACGATCGGCAACCTCGCTGTCGATGAGGTCAGCCCGGAAGCCGATATCGCCGGCAGGCGGCTGGATCTGCCGCCGCGCGAGCGGGCGCTGCTGCGGCTGCTGGCACGGCGCGCCGGCAAGCTTGTGGCCAAAACGACCATTGAGGAGGCGCTGTTTGGTTTTGACAGCGAAGCCGGCCCGAATGCCATCGAGGTCTATATTCACCGCCTGCGCAAGCGATTGCTGGATGGCGGAGCAACCGCGACCATCCGCACCGAGCGCGGCATCGGCTATCTGCTGATCGCCAGCGAGCCAAATCCATGAGCCGCCAGCCCTCGCTGCTGCGCGGATTGGCGCTCGATTTGGTGGCGGCCCAAGTGATCGGCCTGCTCTGCGTCATCGTGCTGGTGATCACCCGGCTGCACGCCACCGTCGAGGAATTGGAAAGTCGCGACATGCGCGAAGTGGCCAGCGACATCGCCGCCCATTTGCGTTTCGAGGGCGGGCCTATTCTCGATCTGCCCGCCTCGTCCTCGGCCCGTTTTTCGCCCTCCTACGGCCGCTATTCCTATGCCGTGCTCGACGGCGACGGCCGGGCGCTGTTGGCCTCGGACAGCGCACCCGCGCCGCTAGCGCCGGTCGATGGATCGGCCGACCACTTCGAAGCTCCCCATGGCGCCGCCTTGCTGTGGGGGGTGTCCCGGCGCTTCGTGGTCGAAGGGCGCGTCGTATGGGTCCAAGTGGCCGAGGACATGAACCACCAGGACGTTCTGATGGACGAGATGGTCGAGGGCTTCCTGGCCCATGCCACCTGGCTGCTGGCGCCGCTCTTCGCCGGATTGGCGGCGCTGACCATCATCCGCATGCGCGGCCGGCTGCGGCCGGTGCTGCACGCCTCGGCCCAGGCCGCCGGGATCGGCCCCGCCGCCAGCCATGTCCGCCTGCCGACCACCGATGTGCCGGACGAGATTGTTCCACTGGTCGAAGCGGTCAATCACGGCCTGGCGCGACTCGACACCGCCCTCAAAACCCAGACCGAATTCATCGAACACGCGGCGCACGAATTGCGCACGCCGCTGACCGTGCTGCGCACCCGCCTGGCATCGCTGGAGCCGGGCGAATTGCGGGCCAAGCTTGACGAGGATGTCGCCATCCTGTCGCGCCTGATCACCCAATTGCTGCGCGCCACCGAACTGGACGGCATGGAGATCGAAACCAAGGGCGAGGTCGATCTAGCCCAATTGTGCCAGGCAGTCGCCACCTATCTGAAGCCGGCGGCTGTGGGCAAGGACATTGTGGTCGCCTCTGAGGGCGGAATTCTCCACGGCAATGTCGAAGTG
>Ga0316222_1004962_pt1 | contig 11704 bp, 9 predicted proteins | sample TBH18011metaG_FD_206008 | JGI IMG/M metagenome (GOLD analysis project Ga0316222, IMG submission 206008) | Freshwater microbial communities from Trout Bog Lake, Wisconsin, USA - TBH18011 | ecosystem: Environmental > Aquatic > Freshwater > Lake > Hypolimnion/Profundal zone | place: USA: Wisconsin... | reverse complement strand
CAAAGCGGCGCCATTTGTTTACCACGGACGAGCACGCTACCAGAGCCACACCGGCAGCGCGCCCATGAGTGTAGTTTTGGACGTTGGAATATGAAGTTTTGAGAACAAATTGGGTCACGAGGGGGGCGAATATTCGGATTTCGCAGCGCGTGCTGGTGTTATATAAGCGGTGACGCTGCAATAACGGTGTAATTGCCAGTCGGGCCGGAGCGGTGAGTGGGCCATCGTCCAGGCGCAAGCGCAGTGCGCCCTATTGCAGGCCGATCTGGCGCGTGATGTTCCTGGCCTGACCCTGGTCGTTCTTGAAAAATCCCCCCCGTAGTGAAGTCAACGCCGCCGGCCGCGCTCCAGTGTGTGCAGCAGCTCCAGTTCTTCGTATGCGCCCCCGTGCAGGGCGCTGGCGTTTGACGGAAGGGATGGAAACAGGCGGGCAACCGGCTGCACGCACTGCACAGGCTGTATGCAACACCAGGCTGGCAGGCTCACGCCCTGCGCTTCTCACCTTTGACAATAGCCACTCCCGACACCTGACGCACCGCTTCCGGCACAGACCGGAGGGAGGAGCGGGTGTCATGGTGCCGGGACCCCGTCGCACCGGGACGGGGGGTTTTATCAATGGCGAACTGCATAGCAAGCAAGGGGGATCGAATGACCAATAACAACAACATGACCGGGCCGGGTGAGCGTGCACTGCCGGCAAACCTTTTGGCCTGGGCCACGCAGCTCAAGCAGTTAACCGAATTCGGTGGCGCGGTGGCGGATGCGCAGCGGGAAGACTGGAGCCTGTGTGGCCACGCCGTGCTGCTGGAAGTGGACGAACCGGACACGACGCGGGTGGTGTTGCAGGACGTTGCGGCCCAGTCCGGCATGGCCTTGCTGGACGTTGCGGTGGCTGACGTGGTGGGCGCCGCCGATGGCTGGATGCAGGCCCTTGCGGCGCCCACTCCGACCATTGCCTATCTGACACCGGGGGCCTGGATGGGGGGTGACAGCATTGCGGAGTTTCTGATGGGGGCCGATCCAGGTGTGGCCGATGACGACGCGTGCAGGCAGTTTCGCGACAAGCTGATCGCCTTTCTGTCTGACACCGTGCATGCCCATCCGGTGGTGCTGGTCACGGGTATTGGCGCGTCCGACATGCTGCATGTTGTGCTGCGCCAGGTGGGTCTGTTTGACCGGCGCATCAAGGTGGCTCGCACGACCGATGCGCAACTGACCGAGGAGTTCATTCAGGCGGTGGGTGAGCCGTACCTCGGACCTTCGCTGCGCTCGGACCGTGCGCGCCTGGCGCGTCTGTTGCGGCATGAATATCCCAAGCGGCGGCGGCGCGCCCTGATGCAGCGGGCCTTGCGGCGGCAGGCCTGGGCCGAGGGCCGTCCGGTGGAAATGGCGGATTTGCTGCGCTGTGCGGCGTATGGCACGGCGGAATGTGCGCCCGTGGTGGTGAGTGAGGAGGTGCTGTGGAGCCACGCGGTGCACGAGGCGGGGCACGCGGTGGTGGAACATCTGGACTCGGTGGAGCGCAAGCCGCCCAGTTACTGCAGCATTCTCACCGGGGTGGACAGCCTGGGCGTGGTGGTGCCGAATGCGGAGTCGATTGAGATCAGGACGGATGACGCGCTCTGGCGCGACGTGACGCACCGCCTGCGCGCTTGTCTGGGGGGTCGTGCTGCGGAGCAGGTGGTGCTGGGGCTGGAACGCTTGAGCGCGGTGGGATCGCGCACCGACCTGGAAAGTGCCAGCCGGCTGGCCGGAAGAATGGTGGCGATCTGGGGCCTGCCGCTGGGTGACGCGTCGCTGGAGCAAACCGCCGAGAACCTGCTGGTCTGGGCGGGCGAGCCGTCCCTGGCCGAATCGGCCCATGCCGACCTGCGCGTGCGCCGCTTGCTGCAGGAGCAGTATGGCCGGACGCTGCGTCTGCTGGAACAGCACAGGGACTACCTGCTGCGCATTGCCCAGGCGCTGCTGGAGCGCACGGTGCTGTTGCAGGAAGACCTGGAGCTGCTCTGGCAGGAATGCAGCGCGGCCAACGCGGTGGCGGCAGGCAGCAGAATGGTTGAAACATACCGCACCCCGTCCATCAGGACGGCAGCGGCAGCCCACGAAAAACAGGGAGTCTGATGAAACTATTACACACTTCGGACTGGCATTTGGGCCAGAGCCTGAACCAGTTCGACCGCAGCTACGAGCACGCGCAGTTTCTGGCGTGGCTGCTCGACACGCTGGAAGCCGAACAGATTGACGCGCTGCTGATTGCCGGGGACGTGTTTGACAACACCAACCCTTCGGCCGCCTCGCAGGCGCAGCTGTACCAGTTCCTGAGCGCGGCGCGTCAACGTGTGCCGCATTTGGCGGTCGTGCTGATTGCCGGCAACCACGATTCACCGGGACGGCTGGAAGCGCCGGCGTCCCTGCTGACCCTGTTCAACACGAGCGTGGTGGGGCAGCTTGGGCGCAGCAGTGCGCAAGCGCAGGCCGATCGCCTCGTGGTGCCGCTGAAAGACGCAGCGGGCCAGGTGGCGGCGTGGTGCATTGCCATGCCGTTTCTGCGTCCGGGCGACCTGCCAAAAACAGACGGCAGCGCGGATGCCTATGCGGGCGGCATGCGTGCCCTGTACGACTGCGCCTACGCGGCCGCGCTGCGCCAGTGCCAGCCAGGGCAGGCCATTGTGGCGATGGGCCACTGCCACACTACGGGCGCCACGGTGTCGGAAGACTCGGAGCGCCGTATCGTGATTGGCGGCGCCGAGGCGCTGTCGGCCAGCGTGTTTGACGCAGGCATCGCCTATGTCGCCCTGGGGCATTTGCACCTGGCGCAAAAGGTGGGCGGTGATCCGACGCGCCGCTATTGCGGCAGCCCCTTGCCGCTGTCGTTCTCGGAAGTGGACTATCCGCACCAGGTCGTGGTGGTGGAGCTGGACGGTGCCCGTGTTGCTGCGGTGCGCGAAGTGCGTATTCCGCGCAGCGTGGATCTGCTGCGCGTGCCCCGGCAGGCCAGGCCGCTGGCCGACGTGGTGGCGCAACTCGAAGCCCTGGCGTTGCCTGGTGCGGAGGGTATTGTCTTGGCGCCGGAACAGTGGCCTTATCTGCAGGTGCGCGTGCTGCTCGACAAACCGGAGCCGGGTCTGCGCGCCGCCGTGGAGGCGGCACTGGCCGGCAAGCCGGTGCGGCTGGTGCGCATTGAAACCAGCGCGGTGCGCGGCGCGGGGGAGGCGTCCGCAGCATTGCTGTCGGTGGATGAACTGGGCACGCTGGGTCCCACCGATTTCTTCGAGCGCCTGTACCAGCACCGTTTCAACGAAGCGCCACCGGCGGACCTGCTGGCGGCCTTTGCCGAACTGGCCCAGGCCCAGATCAGCGCCGGAGCCGCACCATGAAAATCCTCGCCATACGCGGCAAGAACCTGGCTTCGCTGTCGCAGGACTTCGTGGTCGATTACCAGCAGGAACCGCTGGCCAGCGCCGGTCTCTACGCCATTACCGGGCCGACCGGTTCCGGCAAAAGCACCTTGCTCGATGCTCTGTGCCTGGCGCTGTATGAGAAAACACCCCGGCTCACGGGCGTTGGCCGCAGTGGCGACATCCCCGATGTGGGCGACAGCGGTATCACGCCGGGTGACGTGCGCACGCTGCTGCGCCGGGGCGCGGCAGAAGGCTATGCCGAAGTGGACTTTGAGGGCAGCGATGGCGTGGCCTACCGCGCACGCTGGTCGGTGCGCCGTGCGCGGGGCAAGGCGGACGGCAAGCTGCAGAACAGTGAAGTCAGTCTGCTGCGCCTGGCCGACGAACAGGTCCTGGGCGAGCACCGCAAGACGGAAACGCTGCGCCTGATCGAAACCAAAATCGGGCTGAGTTTTGCGCAATTCACGCGCGCCGTGCTGCTGGCCCAGAACGACTTTTCTGCGTTTCTGAAGGCCAATGACGATGAGCGCGCCGAACTGCTGCAAACCCTGACCGGCACCGAGTCCTACACCGCGCTCTCGATCCACGCGTTTGAGCGGATGAAAGCCGAGCGCGAAGCGCTTGCCCGCCTGCAGGAACGACTCCAGGACCAGGTGCCTCTGGCTTCGGATGTGCGCGCTGCCAAGGACACCCAACACCAGTCGCTGCAGGCTGAAGCGCAGACCCTGGCCGCGCAGAAAACGGAGCTGGAGCGGCAGTTGCGCTGGCACCAGGTCGGCGCGCAACTGCAGGAGGCGCAGGGGCAGGCCAGCGCGCAACTGGAGGCCGCCCGGGCGGAACAGCAGACCGCCGCGCCGCGCCAGGCACAACTGGCCCTGGTGGACCGGGTGCAGGAGGCCCGTCCGTGGTGGACCGAGCAGCGGCGCTTGCAGCAGGTGGTGACAGACACGCAAGCGGCGGCGCAGGTCGCGCAGGCAGCACGGGCGAGCAGCGAAGCGCAGTTGGCAGCGCAGCAACTGGAAAGCACCGCATCCGAGCTGGCCCTCGCAAGCGCCGAGTCGGCGCGCAACGCGCAGCAGCCCGCATTGGAAGCCGCCAAGGCGCTGGACGCCACCCTGCGCGCCATTGAACCGCAGGTGGAACTGGCGCGTACGGCCCGCCAGCAGGCAGCGGCCCACGCACAGACGGAGCAGGCGCGGCTGACCGGTGTGGAGGAGCGTCAAACGTCGGCACGCTCGGAACGCGCGCTGGCACAGCAGTGGCTGCTGGAGCAGGCACCGGTGCGCGTGCTGGCCGAGGGTTGGCAGCGCTGGGAAATGCTGTTCCAGCGGTTGGAGGATGTCGCCGCCGCGAAGGATGGTACGGATTCCGTGGTGGCGATATCGGAGCGCGCGGAGTGCGATCTGCAGGGACGGCTTGCCCGGGTCAGCGCCGACAAAGAGCGGGTCACGCAGGCGCTGGCGACAGAGCAGGCGCAGTTGCAGGAACTCAGCCAGCAATGCCTTGCCATCGACGTGGAACAACTGGCGGCCCAGAAAGCAACGCTGGAATATGAACGGGAGGCATGGCAATCGGCAACCCAGCTCTGGACCCAGCACCAGGAGCGGCAGCAGCGCAGTACGCAGCAGGCCCAGGTGCGCCAGCAGTATGCCGAATTGCTGGCGAGCAATGAGCGGACCCTGCAGCAAGCGCTGGGCTGGCAGCCGCTGGCGGAAAGCCAGTTGCAGACCGCCGAAGCCGCGCTGCGCCTGGCCCTGCTGGCGTCGGGCGAAAGCGCCGAGTCCATGCGGGCGGGCTTGCAGACGGACAAGCCGTGCCCGGTGTGCGGCGCGCTGGAGCATCCGTATGTGGCGCAGACGCCAGCGATGGACACGGTGTTGACGGGTTTGCAGGACCTGGTCAACGCCAAGCGCAAATCGCTGCGGGAAGTGGAAAGCCGTGCGGTGCAGGCACGCTCCGGCGTGGACAATGCGCGCCAGCTGATTGCCCAGATCGATCTGGAACTGGAACAACTCGCGGCCGAGCAGGCACGCGTCAGCGCGCACTGGTCGGAACATGCCCTGAGCCGGCAGTTGTCGGTGGTGCCGGATACGGAGAAGGCCGCGTGGCTGGCCGAGCGGCAGGAGGCGCTGCGCGCAGCGCTCGACGCCGTGCAACAGCAGGAATCAGTCCAGCGCGACCTGCTGAAGCGCAAAGAGGCGGCCCAGGCGCAGGTGAACGTCAGCAGTGCGGCGCTGACGCAGGCGGTGGCCACGCTCACGGAGCTGGAATCGCGGCGGCAGATCAACGCGCATAGGCTGTCGTCCGCACGGCAACAGCAGAGCGAGGTGGCGGACGCATTCACGGCGCTGTACGGACAACTGGATGGCGCCTTTGCCGACACGGCCTGGCGCGCGCAGTGGCAGCAGGACAGCCAGGCTTTTGTGGCGGAGTGCAAGTCCAGGGTGGGGGCCTGGAATGCGCAGCAGGACCGCGTGGACCTGCTGACCAACGCCTTGGTGGCGTTGCAGGTGGAACTGGACGCCGGTACGCAGGCCTGCCAGCACGCGCAGGCGCAACTGCAATCCCAAAGCGCCGCGCTGGAGACTGCGGAGGCGGAACTGCAGGTCCACCGGTCCAGCCGCGCAGCCCTGCTCGGTGGCCGTGACGCGCCGGAGCTTGAGGCCTCGCTCAACGCTGCGATGGACCTGGCCCGGCAGCAACAGGCGCAGGTGCAAGCTGCCCTGCACGCGGCGCAGATTGCGCTGACCCGCGCCGCGGCAGCGGTGGAGCAGCACGAACAGGCGCTGGTGCAAAACCGCGTGGCGCTTGCAACTGTGCAGCAGCAACTGGATTCCTGGCTGGTCGCGTTCAACGCCCATACGGCTGCATCCACCGCGGGGCAGGCGCCGCAGAACCAGCAGCCCGACCGCGATGCGGATGGCGCGCCGACGCCAGCCGCGTTGGACGCGCAGGACGCGTTGACCCCGGCAGCGCTGGATGCCCTGTTGCTGCGTGCGTCCGGATGGGTGCTCGCCGAGCGTGAAGCGCTGCAACGCCTGGAGCAGGCGGTGGCGAGTGCCCAGGCGGTGCTGGCCACGCGCGTTCAGTCCTGCACGGACCATGCAGCACAAGGGGCCGGCATCGACCCGCTGGAATCCCTGCAGCAAGCCCTGGCGCGCCTGCTGCGCACGCTGGCGGGTGTGACCGACGCGCTGGCCGCCCTGAAACTGGAGCTGGCCCGGGATGACGAGCGCTTGGCGACATCGGCCTCGTTGCGCGACGCATTGACCCGGCAGGAAACCGTGTTTGCACTCTGGGCGCGGCTCAGTGACCTGATTGGCTCGGCCGACGGCAAGAAGTTCCGTAACTTTGCGCAGCAACTGACGCTGGACATTCTGCTGGGCTACGGCAACCTGCATTTGCAGAACCTGGCGCGGCGCTACCGCCTGCAGCGCATCCACGACAGCCTGGGCCTGCTGGTGGTGGACCAGGACATGGGCGACGAGCTGCGTTCGGTGCATTCGCTCTCGGGCGGTGAGTCCTTTCTGGTGTCGCTGGCCCTGGCGCTCGGTCTGGCCTCGCTGTCGTCGCACCGGGTGCAGGTGGAGTCGCTGTTCATTGACGAGGGCTTTGGCAGTCTGGACGCCGACGCGCTGGGCGTGGCCATGGACGCGCTGGACAACCTGCAGTCGCTGGGGCGCAAAGTCGGCGTCATCTCGCATGTGCAGGAAATGACGGAGCGCATCGGCACCCGCGTGCAGGTGCAGCGCCAGGCCGGTGGTGTCAGTCGCATTGTGGTGAGGTAAATGACGATGTCGAAATCAAGTTTTGAACTGCGCTCCGCCATGGCACGGATGCACGCCGTGCCCGTGCCGCAGGGGACTGATGCGGATGCAGCGCAGGCGGGAGCGCCAAGCGCCCACCAGAACGCAGCCCGGGGTTGCCTGCTGGGCGCGCTGATAGGAGACTCCACCGGGTCCCTGTTGGAATTCATCCGCCGAACACCCACCGCGCAGGAAGTCGACACGGCACTTGCCATGCCAGGCGGTGGTTTCTGGGCGGTGGCGCCCGGGCAGGTAACCGACGACGGCGAACTGACGGTGGCGCTGGCACGCGCACTGGTCGGCCAGACCGTGTTCCCAGGGCCGGCGGTGGCGCGCAATTACGTGCGCTGGTTCCTCAGCGCGCCGTTTGATATCGGGACCACCACGCATGCCGCCCTGAGCAACCTGACGGCAAGCCAGACCGATGTGCTGCCGAACCTGCTGGCCAACGCCCGCCACAGTGCCGACTCCAAAGCCAACGGCAGCCTGATGCGCCAGAGCGCACTCGGCATCTGGTCGGCGCGGCTGGGCACAGCGGACGCCATGGACGCGGCGCGCCTGGATACCCGGATGACGCACCCCCATCTGGCGTGCCAGTGGGCAGGCGTTGCCTATGTGCTGGCGATCCGGCACCTGATGCGGCACCCCGGACAGGCGCACGCCGCATTCAATGCCGCGTATGACGCGGTCCGCGCGGCGCGGGATGACGGTGCCGCGCAGGTGCGGGGGTGGTTGCACGACGCGCGGGACGGGACCTTGCCCGCATTCCATCCCCACGCCGGTTATGTCGCCATCGGGTTCACGCACGCGTTCCACCATTTGCACCGTGGCACCGCGTATGGGGAGGCCTTGCGTGCGACGCTGGCGGGCGGTGGCGATACCGATACCAACGCCTGCATTGTGGGAGGCCTGGCCGGGGCCCTGCACGGCGCAAGAGCCATTCCCGGATCCATGACCCGAACGCTTTTGCACTGCGATGTGACGAAGGGGCGCGCGCGCCCTGCGTGGCTACAAACCCGGGACGCGTTGGCGCTGGCCGATGCACTGGTAACCAAGATGGAGCAACCATGAATAACAGAATATCCAACGAAGACCTGCGCCTGTGCGACGTGCCGCCAGTTGACGCATCAATTGACGCGCTATTTGTCTTTGCACTGACGTTTAACGGCTATGCCAATGGTGGCTTCGATGCCTGTGCGGAAATTGCCAACCAACAGTTGCACGGCAATCTGACAGAACTGCGCACGTGTCTATTCTTTGAACAGCGTCGCTATCGGCACTTTGATGAAGACCCAGGCCCAGAGGCCCAGGCGTATCTTCGTTTGCTGATAACAAAAATAAGGGAAAAACTGCATGGCAGCGACGCATTCCTGGCGGGCAATTTATAAGCCAATGATTCAATAAATGAAATCAATGCGGGATCGATCTGTATCAACTACCTGGAGTTCTTCATGGTTCAAAAATTATTGACCGGATTGACTGTGACTGTGACCGTCACCGTGGTCCTTGCTGGCTGTGCTTCCGCGCCACACCCAAGCCCTGATCCGGATTATCCGGTAAATGGCAAGATCTATACCTTGCAGAATTACACAGGCCCGGAAGCCATGGACAGCAACGAGGTATTGGAAGCTTCCAAGCAGTGTATTTTGTACAAGATGCGTCCGGATGTGAATTACCTGTCCGTGCGAACCGATCAAGGCAAGATCAAGGTCCCGGTTTCTGTCATCTGTGAGCCGTTCTAAGGTGATATATGTTCATCATTCAAGCATTGGTCACCGCCATATTTGTTCTGATTGGCATATATGTCTTGGGGCCCATCAATTCGTCGCCTGTCCGGACCGCGTTTGACCAAGCAACAGCAACCGTGGGTGACACCACGCATCCGGTTGCGTTGACACCACCCACGGCCATCATTCCACCGGAGGCGGTGCCTGCGGTGGTGGATGAGAAAGAGGCTGCCTATATGAACGAATGCGTGCGTTATGGCTATGACAAGGTGCAATGTGAACGGATCTGGACTGGCCCCCCGTCGGATGAACAACAAGTGGCCGCTGCAACCCCGCACCTTGTATTTACCCACAAGCACAACCAGGATGCATTGGGGGAGTTCGTGAAGAAAGTCACCACCGATGGTGGAAAATAAATATCCCCGACCTCGAAGGCGGGACTGCAGGCCCGTCCCAGGCAAAGGGTTGCTTCCGTTCGTTACCGGGCGTTGGAAGGTGGTTGGTAACCCATTGCTTACTGAAGAAGCCGCGCGGCGGATAACGCTCTTGTAGTCGCCGCTGCTGTTTTGGTTGGACTGGCTTGCACTAAAGCTGCCCGCCCCCGGCCCAATGGGTATGCTTACCGATAAGCCTGTCGTGCTGCTGGCATTGCGCTTGGCGCTGTCCTGCAGGCTTGCGATGTTGAAGTTCCCACCCACATTCGCAGTGACCTGATGGGCGGTGATATTTCCGCCTGCAATAGTGGTGTCTGCCCCGCTGCTAATGCGGACCTCGTTACCGGCGCCAATCTGGCTGTTGTTGTACGTTGTGCTGTCGCTGTTGGCCCTGCCTTGACCACCAAGCAGGAATCGGAAAGAGGCAATGAATCAGTTCGCGATCCTGTATGAAGATCAATTTATCAGCAAGGTCCATTAAGATGAAATCCGCTTGCCCGAGTCTGCGGGCGAGCAATCCCGCCTCACTCACAGGAATTCTGACACTCCCATCCGTTCGGCAACCAACCGTCGTCACCTTTATCCCTGGAGTACCCTTTTGCGCGCATGCAGGCCATGATTTCAATTATTTTTTGGTCGTGAGCTGCTCTGTTGACTTTATCGGGTGTGCCATCTGGCAAATTAATAGACCACATCCCATTTTCGGAGCCGCCACACTCCAACCAATCATCACTGCGAAGATCTTCGGACATCGCAGGATTTCTCCAGTAATCGCGCTCTGGCGTACTGTGCGAGAGTTCAGCAACGCGTTCAAGCAAACACCCCTGCAGTGCAAGTGCCGAGCAAATTACCAGTAGCGCCTTTTTCATTTCCCCTCCTTCAAAAGAATAGAAATCGCATTCCACACCTGTGGTGATAATTCTTGTGCCGCAGCAAATGGGGCAGCAACCGGAATGGCAATGGTTGTCACCACGTTATCGTAAGTATTACGTTCAGTCGAGCTCATGCCGCGTTTGATATTTCTTTGGTTGGTTCATTTGAGCAGCGCGGTTTCGCTCAACTTTGGAAGACACGCCATCCACTTGTTGAAACTGAGGTATCGCAACCGGTGGTTTGCAATCAGGATTCGTTATTTTGGGTGAACTGCTCACTGGCAAGTTTTCCCATTCTGAGCGGCAGTCCTTACTCGCGGTTCCATGGCAGTTATGCGGTGTAGCCGTGCCTGTGAGTACGTTGAGCGCATTGCCAGCAGCGCTCCTAGACCTGTTTGTGCTGACCAAGTAGGTGTCGCCTTGCAATACGGTTCCTGCATTTTGAATTTGCTGCAGTTGAGTTGGATCGTTCGGATCAAGCAATCCGCTTGCCCGAGTCTGCGGGCGAGCAATCCCGCCTCACTCACAGGAATTCTGACACTCCCATCCCCTCGGCAACCAACCGTCGCCACCTTTATCCCTGGAGTACCCTTTTGCGCGCATGCAGGCCATAATTTTGATTATTTTCTGGTCGTGAGCTGCTCTACCGATTTTATCGGGTGTGCCATCTGGCAAATTAATAGTCCACATCCCATCTTTGGAGCCGCCACACTCCAACCAATCAGCACTGCGAAGCTCTTCGGATATCGCAGGATTTCTCCAGTAATCGCGCTCTGGCTTAATAGGCGAGAGTTCAGCAATGCGTTCAAGTCGTAAAAAACACCCCTGCAGTGCAAGTGCCGAGCAAATTACCAGTAGCGCCTTTTTCATTTCCCCTCCTTCAAAAGAATAGAAATCGCATTCCACACCTGTGGTGGTAATTCTTGTGCCGCAGCAAATGGGGCAGCAACCGGAATGGCAATAGTTGTCACTACGTTGTCGTAAGTATTACGTTCAGTCGAGCTCATGCCGCGTTTGATATTTCCTTGGTCATCGTACAAGCCAGGGAGTTGGCCGCCGATATAGTCATGCGACCCCGCGAAAGCTTCAATCAAATAATCTTGCCAACTGCCTGCAGCATACGGCGCACCAAAAAGCGTCCCTTTGAAACCTTGGACGCCGCCAGTGGGGCCAGACATTTTTTTTCCATCAGGTGTTTGCATAAATGTGTTGAACGCATCCGTGAATTGCACCCGTCCTTGACCGTTCAAATGCAGACTTCCATCTTCCTTCTTTGTGCATTTTTGATTATTTTCTCCACACAACAAGTCCAAGTCCACGCGTGCTCCTCCGAGTTTGGTGTTGTCACCATTTACACCTCTGCTCGTCCCCGAAACGTTACTGAGCACATTTCCATCTTTGTCAACCACCCCAGCAAATTTGTTGGAACTCGCCAAGGAGATGCGACGCATTTCATCGGCCGCA
>Ga0316222_1004956_pt1 | contig 11724 bp, 20 predicted proteins | sample TBH18011metaG_FD_206008 | JGI IMG/M metagenome (GOLD analysis project Ga0316222, IMG submission 206008) | Freshwater microbial communities from Trout Bog Lake, Wisconsin, USA - TBH18011 | ecosystem: Environmental > Aquatic > Freshwater > Lake > Hypolimnion/Profundal zone | place: USA: Wisconsin... | reverse complement strand
CCTACGACTCGTTTAGTAAACATCTCTGCATTAGGTACTATTACACCAACCAATACCTATACAGTAGGGTTTGTTGTAAAGGGTACGGAACCAAAGAACGTATTAGTACGTGGTGTTGGACCAGCTTTAAGTGCATTCAATGTTACCACTCCATTAGCTGCTCCGACATTAACCTTATATAACTCTACATCAGATGTATTAGGTATTAATAGCGGTTGGAATAGTTCATTAGCTACGACGTTTGCTAAAGTAGGTGCTTTTGCATTACCTACTGGATCAAAGGATGCTGCACTAATGACCGCGTTTAATCCAGGTTCCTATACAGCTATAGTAACTGGTAATAGTACTGGCAACACACTTGTAGAAATCTACGATGCTTCTGCTTCAGATCCTACATCTCGTTTAGTTAACCTTTCAGCTCGTGGTATGCTTGCAAGTGGTAACACTCTAACAGCAGGCTTTATCATTCAAGGTAACTCAACAGAAACAGTTCTTATTAGAGCTGTTGGTCCATCGTTAGCTAACTATAGTGTTACAGGCGTATTAACAACACCTAAGTTAACAGTATATAAGAGCGATGGTACAGTTGCAGCAACTAATAGCGGTTGGGCTAACAACGCTACATTAAGCTCTACAGCTGCTACAGTTGGTGCATTCCCGCTAACAGCTGGTAGTGCTGACTGTGCTGTAGTACTAACATTACCGCCTGGTGCTTATACTGCAACAGTAGTCGGCTTAAACGGCAATGCTGGTAATGTACTACTTGAAGTTTACGAAGTAAGTGCTCCTTAATAAGAGTTACATACTTTCAACAAAGCCTGCAGCAATGCAGGCTTTTTTATTTTTCGTTATAAATAATATTATGAAGCATAACTTTAAAGTAGATAAAGCTGTAAAAGACTTTGCTAATGATATTGTTAATACTGTAAAGCAGTCTAAATTTGATATTGAAGTTGACTTGGATTATGCTCCAGCTGCTAATATAGCAGAAACAGAAGAAGCTTCATCTGCTATTATAACTTCTGATTTAGGTATTGTAGTTGTGTGGCCTGATTTTAAGAAAAATACAGCTCGTGCTGCTGTATTTAAAATAGGTGAAGCTAAACGTTTAGAGCAAGAAGGCTTTGATAGAGATTGGATCGATGAACATGGTAAGGTATATGGTGATTTGTTGCCATATAATAAAAAGAACGTAAATATACTCGGATATTATCTATCACACAAATTATGAAATTCTTTAAATACCTATTAAATCTTTATAAGACTTGGAAGACAAAACGCAAGCATAAAAAGATGCTTGATGAGATCCGTAAGCGCGACCCTTTTATTTACGATTGAGCTTGATTTTATAAAATAAGTTCCTATTATTGTATTATCTGGACCGGCGATAACGTCAAAGGACTACGACAACTTGTGGGTCGGCTGACCACCGCAATAAAAACGGGGCCACTTATTTTATAATGAAAAAAATTAAAGTTACTGCTAATAATATTAAAGAAGCTGCTTACGGTGCTTACATGGATTATATCAAGTACACTGAAAAGTGGAAGAAAGAAGCTTCTATGGGTAACTTTTTTGTAGGTTATGTTGGAGAAGCTGCTTATCATCAGTTTATAGGTAAAAAGTACATTTACAAACATTACGAAAATACCGGTGACGGTGGCTTAGATGTAAAAAATGTACAGATTAAAACTACCACTATAAATAAAAATAGAGAGCTTTGTGTAACTGAAGGTGACAGATGTTTTAATAATACAGCTGTAAGTAAGTTAGTTCTTGTTTATTTTGATAAAACAAAAGCAGGTAAGGAAGTCTACATAGTTGGAGAAATTTCAAAGAAAAACTTTTTAGATAAATCTAAGAGAGTTACATTTAATTATAACGGTAAGAAAGTCGTAAAGTATATACTAAGTGAAACTGCTCTAGATAAGCATTTTAAGTAATGACACGTATTGTAGCATTATCTGATACTCACGGTATACATGATAAACTTAAGTACCCTGTACCAGACGGTGACATATTAATACATTGCGGTGATTTCTGCATAAAGGGGGTAGAGAGCGATATAGAGTGGTTTGGTAAGTTTTTTAACGCTTTACCACATAAAGATAAAATTATAATAGCTGGCAACCATGATTGGTTTTTTGAACGAAATAACAACGAAACTATCAAGCAAGCAATTGATAAGCACTTGCCCGGGGTACATTATCTTAACGATAACGGTGTAACTCTAGAAGGTTTAAACTTTTGGGGAAGTCCCGTTACGCCAGAGTTTCATAATTGGGCGTTTAACAGGCAAAGAGGCGAGGCAATTAAAAAGCATTGGGACTTAATACCTGATAATACTGACATACTCATTACACATTGCCCGCCTTATAATGTTTGTGACGTTACTTTAGACCGCCCTATTGATTACAATATTACCAAGCATGTAGGATGTGAAGAGTTGTTAAAAGCTACAGAACGAGTAAAACCTAAACTACATGTGTTCGGTCATATACATTATTCTGGTAATAAATATTTAACATTAAACAATACTACATATGCTAATGTTTGTGTGGTTGATGAATATTGGAAAGTAGATAAACCATGCGGGGTGTTTGATGTTGATTTTGATAAAAAAGTAACTATAATACACCAATTATGAACGGAAAAGGTGATAAACCGAGACCTCTAGCTGTACCCTATTCAAAGTACGCTGATAACTATGATCAGATTAACTGGAGTAAAAAACCAGTTAAAAAGCAATCCAAAAAGGATAAGCATATGGAAGCTGTTGATCACTCTCAAATGTTAGGCGAGCTACCTGAGAACTATAAGGAAGAACCTAATTCTTCTTTGATTAATCCAAATAATAAAGAGAGTTAATGTAGCTGTTACGCATATGCTAATAAATAATATTATATGCGTAAATCCTTAAAGTACGGCTTATGTATAGCCGCAATTGGTACGTTTGTAATCGGATTAACTGGATGTGCATCCGTTTCTCCTAAAGTAGTTCTCGATGGCGTGCTGGGTCATTACCCTCACTTTGACCCAGCTGAATATAATAGAGCAGTTAATGTGGAGATAGAAGCTAAGAACTTAGCTAAAGATCCTGCTAGTGTTAGTATATTCATAACAGATGTAGAGAATTTAAGACTCTACGTAGCAGGACGTCCTTATAATGAACGTATTATTAAAGAGATTGACCTATTAGAAAAGGTATCTAAAGAGTTACAAGTACGTTTAGAGAAGGGTAAACCATCACCAGCATACATCACTAATAAGTGTGATGATATTGTTGAACTATCAGACAATATTCGTAAGTCAATTGGTGTTGAAAAACTATAAATATTTTAATCTATGGCAACTACAAATTCACTCCTAAAACAGTTAAATCCATTTAGCAGTAACGCTAACAGCGCTATTGCTGAAGCAGCTACTAAAATAGCTAAATACACAACTCAGGTACAATCAGGCGACATTACTATTGATGAGTTTAAAGAACTCTCTTCTGACTTAGATGCTCTTAAAGAGTCAGCTACAGAAGCTGGTGAAGTAGCGGATGTACAAACAGTAAACGAAATCTTTAATGGTTTAGTTACCGTATTAAGTAAGCTTTAATCTATATATTAGTCCAAAAAGAAACCCGCTTAGCAGCTAAGCGGGTTTTTTATTCGTTAAAGATTAACGATACCAATGATGACGAAACTCTACTTCACGGAATGGACGACCATAATAACGACCGTACCATACTAAGAACTGATTGTATGCATAGTATGTTGTTACCCATTCACGCCCGTTCCATACTTGTACGTAAACGTATTCTGGATAGCCATGATGATTGAGCGGACCCCATACGTAATTTACAGGTGACTGAACCACTACTGGAGCCATAACGATTGGAGGTGGTGGCGGGGGTGTTGGAGCTTGTACTACTACTGGAGCAGGGGGTGGTGGGGGTGTTTGAATCACTACTACCTGGGGTTGAGGTTGTTTGTTTGCTTCAATAGCATTGCCAATAAGACCACCAACCAATGCACCGGTTACTGCACCAGCAACTGGGTTGTGATTATTAGCACCAATAGCGGCGCCGGCAACGGCACCGACAGCAGCACCAGCTGCGGCTTCTTGGGCTTTAACAACAGATGTTGCCAAAGCTAATGCAATTAAGGTTAATATAAGTTTGTTTTTCATAGACATAAATATTTATATAACAACTTTAAAACTAATCAAATATTATTTTTATAAACTTGTGCTAAACGTAGCATTTCTTGTTTATTAACTTTTCCTGCTATTGTTCTAGGCCATTCATTAGCGGGTATATGGATATATAATTTAGGCCGTTTAAATTTAGCTAAAGGGAATACATATTCTTTAACTATTTCTAAATCAGGCGTTTGGCTATCTGGATATAATGCAATCACTATACTACCCCAATACTCATTAGGTATGCCTATCACCGATACATCTTTAAATTGCTTGCTAGCTCTTAGAACAGCTTCTATTTCAACAGGATCTGCTTTCTTACCACCTGTAATAATAACATGATCTTTACGACCTAGCATGGTTAAGTAATTATCTTTATCTAGCTCTGCAAGATCTTGCGTAGTAATAACTTTTGAATCTGTGTACTCCGGGTAGTAACCATGATAAGCTGTTTCAGTTTTTATAGCTAATGTACCATCTTCAGCTATACTCAAAGAACAAAACGGCAACGGTTTACCTAAACTGCGATTACCATTTAAAAATTCTTCAGGTCTTAAGGATGTTATATTGGTGCCTGTTTCAGTTGAACCGTATAACGTACTGATACGTAAACCTAACTTAGCTGCATCATCGGCTAATTGCGGCCACACCGCTCCACCCCCCACTGTTATTACATCAAATTCGCGTAACCATTCTATAGCGTTAGGTATTAGTAGTAGTGCCTGTAGCTGTGTAGGTACAGTGCCTAGTACCCACCCGTCGCCTTTTTTAACTTCAGCAGGAAACTCTCCGTTTTCAATTCTCTTCCAGTCTTTATATATCGTTTGACCACCAGTAAGCGTGGCTCTAAACCAATGCATTAAACCGGACACCCTGTTAGGGGGTAGCACTATAACTGCATTTATTTTATTAATGTTAAAAAACTCTGCAAAGCCGGTTGCACCTATTAACAAATTCTGTTCATCATGTCGTGCAAACTTAAGTTTACCAGTTGTACCACCGCTTGGTATCATTAACCATCCTTTTTCTCTCGGTGTGTAATTTGTTTTAGCTGCTTCAAATATAGCAGCAAAGTCTTCCTTTTCTTTAAGTCCCCAGGTTGAGTCCGTTAAAAACACTGGTCCGTTGCTTGCAGCAGCTACTGCAAAAGCTTTTTTAAAGCCCTCTAGTGTAGTGGGTTCTATTTTAATAGGTTCTGTACTTGGATTGTATTGTACAGATGGGTCTATGAAACGCGCTAAATTTAATCTGTTCCAAGGTGTTACAGGTGCTGTTGACATATTATAATATTATGTTATAATCATTGTAAATCAACAGTTTTTAGGTAAATAGTATTAAAAATAATATGCCACTTTCTTATAATAGTTCTATATGTGTGCGGCCGTGGTTACATTTAAACTTTCTACCTAATGGCAAAGTACGTCCGTGTTGTCTTATGGATGATGAAACATCTATAATAGGGGATCTCAAAACAGAGTCAATAGAAAATATATGGAATAGTCCTAAACTGAAGAAACTCAGAAAGGACATGTTAGAAGATAAAAAGCCAGAGCTCTGTAAAAGATGCTACGAACACGAAGAGGCTAATCAAAAAAGCGTGCGTATGTTCAACAATGAAGATTTTTCTGATTATCTTAAAAAAATACCTTTCCACACCGATGAAGACGGGTTTAACAATAGAGAAGATTTAATTTATTGGGACTTTAGATTTACAAATAAATGTAATTTAAGATGTAGATCATGCGGTCCAAGTTTTAGTTCCGCCTGGGTACCTGATGCTAAGAAATTGTACGGTGCAACTGAGCATGTAAAGCTTACTAAGTTTGAAGAAGTAAATGGTGTAACTAACTTAGACTTTGTTAAGTCTCGCATTAAAGATGCAAAGCGAATTTATTTTGCAGGTGGTGAACCACTTATTATGGATGAACACTATCTTGTACTAGATATGTTACTTGAAGCAGGTAATACCAATTGTAATATAACATATAACACAAACCTAAATCATTTATCTTACAAGCATTGGAACGTTTTAGACTACTGGAGAAAGTGGCCAAAAAGAGAGTTAGTGATTTGGCCAAGTATAGATGAAATAGGGGAACGAGCTGAAATAGTAAGAAAAGGTACTGATTGGTCTAGAGTTGAAGCTAACTTGAAAGCTATAACAGCAGAAGGATGGCAAATACATCCGAACATTACTACAGGTGCTTTAAACGTATTTCGTTTACCTGAAATTATAACTTACTTTTACGAAAACGAGGTTCTAACAAAAGAAGAGCACTACGCAAACTTTAATATTAATATTATTGATTTTCCTACACACTTACACATAAGAGCGCTATCGGATAGCTTTAAACAGCAAACCAAACAAAAGATATTGGATTTCTTAGAAGAGTTTAAAAACAAAACAAGTGGTATCACTATAGAAAGATTTAATGACAGATTTAATTATGTATTAAAACTACTAGACGAACCACAGATACCTGAATGGAGAGATAGTTTTATACTTTTTAACGAAAGCTTAGATAGTATAAGAAATGAAAGCTTGTATGATGTTATACCGGAACTAAAAGACGCTTTACAGTAAGTATACTAGTGAAGGATTTACTATTATTTAAAGAATTTCATGAAAAACAAACATCTAAGGATGCTATTGTAAATGATTTCGTGAAATTCGTTATTGATGGTATAGGTATAGCAAAACCATATCCAAAAATATCTTTAAATAATGATACAGATTTTGGAGCTAAAAATAGATCGTTTGGTCAATTTAATGTGGGTAGTGATGAAATAATGGTCGCTATGGCAAACCGTAATTTAGCTGATGCACTACGTACTTTAGCGCATGAGCTTGTTCATTATAAGCAAAAACAAGAAGGACGCTTAGAGCTTAATAATGCAGATAAAAGCGGTGCAGATGGTTCAAGCATTGAAAATGAAGCTAATGCAGTAGCTGGAGTAATATTGAGAAAATACGGTAAGCTTAATCCTGATATATATCAATAAACGTTGTAGTAATTCGGTTTACTTTAAGTAAATCCTATTATCTAGTATGCTAAACGTTGTACATACCTACTATGTAAAAGAAGAAGTAGAACCTGTTTTATCCGAATTCGGTTATCCTAAGATGGAATGGCCAAACGGGGTAGAAAAAGGAGATTATGAAAGTCTAAACTTCCTTTTAGGTCCCGATGTAAACAATAAAGAGATATTTAAGCATAGATATTTTAGCAATTTCTTTTCATACGGCTTTAATAATGGATTGATAAAATACTACTCAGCAAACAATTTACCTGATAGCAAGTATATATTCCCTGTACATATTTTTGACACGGGGTTTTATAATGAGTATTCTAAAAAAACTTTATACATACCCCCTCAAGTAGTAACAGACATACGTAACAATAAAGCTAAGTTAATGTTTATTAGTGATGATGAACAAATAGAGAATTTAACTTTAATAAAGTCTAAGATGTTCAAGTATCAAACAGAAGCTCATAATATACCATCAAGAGGAATAATTTATTTAAGTTGTAATTACTTTGTTGAAAAAGAATTAAAAGATGAAAATATAATCGGCATATATTATAATCATTGGCAGTTTAATATACCTAGATTAATGCAGGCTGCAAGAGTTAATGAAGATGTTAAAGCGAGTATTTTAGCTAAACAAAAAAGAGAAAAAAAATACTTGTGTTTTAATAGAACAACTCGGCCTCATAGATCAAACTTAGTCAATCGTTTACTTAGACTTAATTTAGATAAAGATTCAATTATAACGTATGCCGGTGTTAACTCAACACCGAAATCCTTTTATCCATACGTTTCTTTAGAAAAAAGAATGCCTTTAACTTATGATATAGGTAACAATACAAACGTAATACCTGGTCAAAGCTTTATTAATATTAACATAGAAGCTCATTTAAAGTGTTACTTTAACGTGATCACAGAATCCTTTTTTAATACTCCTACTAATATATTATATTATAATGAAAAAACATTTAAACCTATACAATGTTTACAACCATTTATATTTGTGGGTCAATGTTATGGGTTGAAGTATTTAAAAGAAATGGGTTATCAAACATTTCACCCATTTATTAATGAATCTTATGATGAAAAGATTATGGCGCGAGATAGAATGGACGCTATAGTAGCAGAAATTAACAAGCTTTATAATATGACAGATGAACAGTTAAGCGATATGTTATACGAACTTTATCCGATATTGCTTCATAACTATAACCAACATATGTTCCTTACGCAAAGTTACCATGATGGTAGTGCAATTATAGATAAAATTAATAAATCTTGGTAATGAAACTAGTAAACTACATTAAGCAAAAAGTTAAAGATTACCTTGCAAAGCGTAAATTTAAAAAACGTTTAAAAGAGTTAGCAAAGCGAGATCCGTTTATATACAGGTAATATGTTAGTTAACAATATATTTGGGTATGGTTGTAGTCATGCTAGAAATGCAATACCACATGATACCAAACCACTAAAATTAGCTTACTCAGAAAAGGGTTGCTGGATAGAGTTGCTTCAAACAAAACATGAGTTATGCTCTCGTGCACATAATAGAGCTATGGAAGGCTCAGATAATTGGAGAATATTTCACCGGGTAATGAAAACAATATCTAGTGATAAAATTAAAGAAAACGATTTAATAATAATACAGTGGAGTTATTTATCCCGTAAAACATGGTGGCCTGACAATAGTGTAGAAGCATTTTATAAAAATTCTTGGGACGAAATACCACACAATATAATGCTAACTTTTGATCATTTAGGAGTTTGGGAAAATAAACTTAAAACCAAAACAGAACAAGTTGGGGAACTGTATTATCAACATATTTATAACGAAGTTGAGAGCTATGTTAATATGCTTTCTCAAACTGTACTAATAAGTAAATGGGCTAAGAGTAATAATGTTAAACTTTTAGTTACAGGCGTTGAAACACAAGAAGTATACGAAAATATTGAAAGAAAACATTTTGCATTACTAGGCAATAATGTTTTTACCAAACTTGAAGAATATTTTAATATTGAGAATCAAACCCCGCTACAGTATATTTACAAAGAGTATTCAGACGAACCCATAGCTGCAATTGATAATGGTGGTACGTTAAACATGCACTTAAACACTTACGGTAATGAAATACAATCTGATATTATATCTGATATAATAAGAAAACGTTTTGCCTGAATTTTTAATGAAGTAGATTAAGAGTTGAGTAAATATTAAGGTATGCAGTACAAACAACTAATATTGGTACTTGCAGCAGCTATAGCACTCAAAGTAGTAAATGTTGGGTATGCGCAAGCAACTCAACCAGCTCCAGCTCCTGCTACAACTGTAACAGCGACGGCTCCAACGGCCCCCCCGGATCAGACCGATGCTCCGAAAAAGAAAAAGAAACATAAAAAGAAAAAAGCAGATGATCAACAACCACCTGCTAATGATCAACAACCCACAACAAAATAACACATATGGACTATACTAAATACCTAAAAATAGCAGGTGCAGCTGCTGCACTTGTATTAGCCTATGCGCTAGGTCATCATCAAGGACTGGCTTCACACCCAGTTGCTGCTAGACCAACCCCGGCAATGGTACAGCATCGTTTAGCGGCTATAAGAGCTGCTCAATGTAACTGTCATAAACATAATGCTAAACCAAAAGTAGCAAAGCATAAAAAACATAAAGAAAAAGCTGGTAAAGCTAAACAAGAAGCTCCACCAACTAAGAAGTAATCTTCATATAAAGAGCCCTGTCGCAAGATAGGGCTTTTTTATTGTATCCAGTAAGTATATGTATGCCTGGTGTAAACGATTATTTAAATGTAATGAAAAGTACAGGTGCCAAAGCAGCTGCTACTAACCCTAAAAGTGAGTTTAATCAAATGCAGCGCGAGCTAATAGAACATTACAAGGTTAACAAGAGTAAAGCTGAAGTGCTTATTAAAAATGTTGAAGCAAGCGGTACACCCGTCACTAGCTCTCCTACTCATAAGATGCATTACGAAGCAGCTGTAATAGCTATTAGAGGTTATAACACGCCTAACAGTACTATACTACCTAATAAAGTCGGAGCACCAACTGATATGTTTGGTAGACATGTACCTACCGGTAATAGAGAAAGTGAGTTAGAGAATTTAACTCGTGCTGGTTGGAAACCGTTACGGTAATACTTTTCTTTTACACACCCAAGCTACAAGCTCAAATACAGATTTATTACAGTCTTGTAAATTATTCTGAGCGCACGTTTCGGCTATATACTTTTCTTCTATCTCACACCAATCCCAGTACTTACCTTTAATTTCAGTAGTAAATTTATCATAAGTGTCGGCGTAGTCATGCGCCATAATCACATCTCCGTCGTTCAAGAATGGAGCTAAGCATTTAAATTCTCCTACCTTGTGACCACCATCACATAGGATAAGCTTTTTACCAGGCTCGTTTAAAAACTGTCTTGCTTCAATATCTAATAGTTTGGGTTGAGATAAGTTATTAGCTGTTTCAACGTCTACCTGGTCATAACATATATTCCAATCAGTATTGTTAATATCGTCACTAAAAATATTAGCAACGCGGGCGTTAATGTTATTAGTGATAAGAAAATCATACGTACTTCTTTTTGCTACGTCATATGTTAGTATTTTAGCGTCTGGTAAAGTGTCTCTTAAATAGAGAGTAAAGCCGCCCTCTCCAGTACCTATCTCAAGTATGTGAGAGAAACGCTCTCTATTTAAAAAATTGTTGAACACATCTATATACCCTGGGTTTTGCTGAAGCGGTATACCCTTGTAAAAGATGTAGTTATCTATAGCCATTCTTAGTTTTGTGGTTTAACAACCTTTGCAAGAGTTTCAATTGCTTGGTCAATTACCAAGCGATCTTGTTTGTTGCAAAGATGAGTAGCTGCAATTTGTGCTAATATGTTTAATGCTTGTTCAGGTGTCATAATATAATATTTAAGAGTTACTATACTAAAGTCAACAGGTTGATTTTCTAATTTTTTTACATAAATTATATATATGCAATCCAGTCAAGAAAAATTTCTTATTGAATACTTTCAACGCAAAATAGAAACAAATAATGAAATCTGGAGCGCTAGAGATTGGTTTCTGCATGGTGTAAGTGTTGGTAAGGAGCAAAACTATATTAATACTTTTAAACAACAGCCGAAGAAAGGCGCTGCTTGCACACAAGACGAATTTAAAGCAAAATATGGTGAGTATGGAGAAAAGTATAAACCACAAACTGATCCGAATGTGCCTTGGAACCCTAAATGGGATAATTTATGAAAAAGAAAACTTTACCTAAACAAAGCGCATCTTGGCTTATAATGATACAAGACAATCCAAGAACTAAAGAGCTTTATATAGATCTACCACAAGCACTTGTAAACTCTTTAGGTTGGACTAATAATGATAGTCTTGTCTGGACGCCCCAACCGGATGGTTCATTTAAAGTATCTAAAATAGAAAAGAAAAAATAAGCTTGCTTCTGCTTTAGTTTATATCATAATAA
>Ga0316222_1004955_pt1 | contig 11725 bp, 9 predicted proteins | sample TBH18011metaG_FD_206008 | JGI IMG/M metagenome (GOLD analysis project Ga0316222, IMG submission 206008) | Freshwater microbial communities from Trout Bog Lake, Wisconsin, USA - TBH18011 | ecosystem: Environmental > Aquatic > Freshwater > Lake > Hypolimnion/Profundal zone | place: USA: Wisconsin... | reverse complement strand
CCCAGTTTGCAAATGGGCTTGGCGTTCGTTGTTTTTACGGTAGTTTCAATGTTGTTAGTATTCATACGCTGGCAGTTGTAGCACCTTCCGGAGCTCAACTGCCAGTTCTCATGTTATCTACCACCCGCTATTTCACCCCGCCCGCTTCGTGACATTTGGGTTCGTGGTCACCCCTCCGCCTTCCGCTCACTTCTGCCGGTACCGCATCACCGCCTCGGCGCGGGTATGGACCCCGAGTTTCTTGAAGATGTTCTTGATATGGGCATGCACGGTCCAGACGCTGATGTTCAGAATGCCGCTCATCGTCTTGTCCGTGTGGCCGAGGCCGAGGTAATGCAGGATCTCGAATTCGCGCCGGGTGAGCGCACTACTGACGTCATCGGCGCCGCCTTCCGCCGCATCGGCGAGGTCATCCACCATGAGTTTCTGGAAATAAGAGCGCAGGTGCGCCCGCACCCGGGGACGGGCCGGCGGCTGGCCCTGCCAAAGATTGGCCAGCGGCTCCAAGAGCTGGGCCGGCAGCCGGCGGCGCAGGAAATAGCCGCGGTTCATGCCGGTCATGCTCACAAATATCTCGTCGCTGTAATGGAACACGGCGAATGGCAGCAGCACCGCCCCGGGCCAGCGGCTTTGGAGCTGCTCCTGAAAGTCGGCGGCGGGCAGGTCGAGGGCGTTTTTGTCGTACAGCACCAGTTGCGGGGCGGCGGGCACGCCGGCGCGCTGAAGGAGTGCCCTGGCCGAGGCGGCAGCCAGCACACAATGAAAACCGTGATTCGCGCGAAGCCCTTGGACCAGCCCGCCGAGGACCTCCGGTTCCGCCTCAATGATCGCCACGGGCACCGACTGCCTGGTCGCCGCCGGGGTGGCAGCCGTGGCGGCAACGAAGCCGGGAACCGTGAACAGCGTGGCGTAGGTGCAAGTCATGGGCTCGTCAAACCAGAAGACCGACCAGACGATCTGCCGCGCGAACCGCTGGCGCACGGCGTCCCAGCCATCGGTGGCAAGGGTGCGGTAGATTTCGCGGGCGCGGAGCGCGGCCTTTTGCGGGACCGGGGTTTCGAGCGGAAAATAGACGGCCCGGCCATGGTGATTGATGCGGGCGAACAGTTCCTTTTCCGAACCGCGCCGGGCGGCGCCGGTATAGCTGAGGCGCAGCATGCGCTTCTCCCAATGCGCCAGCGCCAGCTGATCGGCGGTGACATCCGCTACCGGCGGATCACCGGCGGCTGCCTTGGCTGATGTGGATCGAATACGCGACATCGGCCAGATTTTGGTCGGGCGGTTGGCGGATAACAAGCTTGAGTTGCACGCCGGGGAGGGTAAGGCGTTGCCTCGTTACACCATTACATCGGAGGGAAGTCGTTGCGGGAGGTGCGGCATTATGCAGGAATCGTTGGGCTGACCCATTGCCCTGCCGGAGCGCGACCTTCAGGTCGCTTCAACGTGAAAAATGAGCAGGGCTTGAAACTTTTCACCCCATTCGGCAAGGCAGGCGTCGAAGCGGCGTGCCCGCCGCGCTCCGAAGACCCGGGACAGCCTCACAGCAGCCGGATATCATGGTCGCTGATCTTGGCGGGGAAGACAGCCTGCGTGGCCGCCGGCGCAGTGTCACGATAGGCGCTGGCGCGGCCGGCGATGGTCAGCCGGCCAACAGGGTCCAGCGTGACAAAGGCGAACAGGGAATCCCGATAATAATGCGCGCCGCTGCTGTTGTAGGCGTAGCTCGCGCTGTTGATCATGAAATAGTGGACGCCATTGCGTTCGCCGTAACGGTCATCGTGGTCGTGTCCCATGAAGACGGCCGCCACGCGGGGACCGGTCCCGGCTTGCGTGGCGGCGAAATTGGCCTCGTCAAAAATGGCGAGGATATCCTTCGCATTGCCGATGCCGGTGAATGAATCGCTGATAAAAACCGGCTGATGCATGAAGACCACCACCGGCTTGGCGGTGGCAGCCAGGTCCTGGCGCAGCCACGCGAGCTGGGCGGGATCGGAAAAGCTGATCTGCGGGGATGGCGCATGATACCAGTTACCCTTGGCATAATCGGCATAGGTGCCATCGTCCCGCTTGATGAAATTGCGGTCCATGACCACGAAATGGTAGCCGCCCCGGTCAAAGGAATAATAAGGACGTTCCATGCCCCAAAGCTGCATGATGGCGGCCTTGTCACAGGTGTCCATATCGTGGTTGCCGAGCACGTGATATTTGGGGCCGGGGAAGCGGTTCCATTCGGCCATGATATCCGCGCCACCTTGGGGGCGGCAGAAATCGCCGTTCTGGACGATGAAATCAGGCCGGTTCGCGAGGACGGCATCCATGAAGGATTTCAAACGCGGCACTTCATTATCCTTCGCCCCAAACTGAAGGTGATGGAGGTCGGTGATGAAGCCGAAGCGCACTGGGCGGCTCCCGGCCGCCGGCGGGATGGCCCAGGCCCGGGCGGTGAGCAGCAGGCCGGCACCGGCGAGCGCGGAGCGTTGGATGAAATCGCGGCGATGCATAAAGAATGACGCGGCCGGACCAGCCGGACCGCCACCGACAGTAACCGAATCCCCGGCGGCGTCCAGTCACCTGTTCAGGTTATAGACGGGCCGGGCGAATTCGGTAAAGATATTGCCAACATGGCATTGACCGTCGCGGCCCGGAATGTTTTCACCGGCCGGGGCGGCTGCTTTTTTGAATTGATCCGATTTTTATGTCCACGAACACCTTGGCCACCCCGGCGGAACCGCCGCAAATCAACTGGGAGAACCCGTATATCCTGCTCACCCCGGGACCGCTCTCCACCAGCCCCACGGTGCGCGCCGCCATGCTGCGCGACTGGTGCACGTGGGATGACGACTACAACCTGGGCGTGGTCACGCCCCTGCGCGAGGGATTGGTGCGGCTGGCGAGCGCCACGCAGCCGGAGGCCTTCACGGCGGTGTTGATGCAGGGTTCGGGCTCGTTTGCCGTCGAGGCGATGATCGGCTCGGTGATGCCGCCGGCAGGCAAGCTGCTGGTGCTGGCGAACGGCGAATACGGCAACCGCCTGGGCCGCATCGCGGCGGCGCTGAAAATCCCCCATGTCATCCACGATACCGGCGAACTCGCGCCGCCGGATTTGACCAGGCTGGAGGCGGCGCTGGCGAATGACGCGGGCATCACCCATGTGGTTTGCGTGCATAACGAGACCACCACCGGCATGCTCAATCCGCTCAATGACATCGCCGGCATCGTGAAGCTGCACGGCCGGGTGCTGCTGGTGGATTCGATGAGCGCCTATGCCGGCATTCCCCTGGACATGGCGGAACTGGGGATCGATTATCTGGTCTCCTCGGCGAACAAATGCCTGCAAGGCGTGCCGGGCTTCGGGTTTGTGATCGCCCGCAAGGACGAGCTGGCGAAATGCCAGGGATTTGCGCGGTCGCTCTCGCTCGACCTGTACGACCAGTGGCAGGCCATGGAAAAAGGCCATGGCAAATGGCGGTTCACCAGTCCCACGCACGTGGTGCGGGCCTGCGCACAGGCCCTGAAGGAACTCGACGAAGAAGGCGGCGTGGCCGCGCGGCATGCGCGCTACACCGAGAACCAGCGCCGGCTCGTGGCGGGCATGGACCGGCTGGGCTTCCGCTGCCTGCTGGCGCCCGAACTGCAAAGCCCGATCATCACGGCCTTCCATTCGCCGCAGCACCCGGACTATTCGTTCCTGAAATTCTACAACGCGCTGAAAGCCCGGGGATTTGTCATCTATCCGGGCAAGGTGACGAACGTGGATTCTTTCCGCATCGGCACCATCGGCCACGTGTTCCCGGAAGACATCGACCGGCTCATCACCGCCGTGGAAGCATCGATGTACTGGGGTTGAAGCCAGGCCGGCACTCCCCTACCCTGCCAGCACATGTCCGTCCAGACCCTGTTCAACAACACGCCGGTGGCGGCCGCCTTCACGCCGCCGCCGCAGGAGCTGCCGAAATCCTGCCGCGTGGTGGTGGTGGGCGGAGGCATCGCGGGGGCTTCGGTGGCGTATCATCTGGGACTCGCCGGCTGGAAAGATGTGGTGCTGCTGGAACAGTCAAAAGTGGCGTCGGGCACAACCTGGCATTCCGCCGGGCAAGTGGGGCAATTGCGCGCGAGCTCGGCGCAGACGAAGGTGAACAAGGCTTCGACGGAACTTTATGCCTCGCTCCATGCGGCCACGGGGCACGACCCGGGCTGGGTGCGCTGCGGCGGCTTGCAACTCGCGCAGACAGCGGAGCGCATGCACCAGCTGCGGCGCAACGCGGGCATGGCGGAGGTCTTCGGCGTGGAGGCGCGGATCATTTCGGCGGAGGAATGCCGGGCGTTCTATCCCATGTTGAACACGGCGGACCTGCAGGGGGCGATTCATCTGCCGGGCGACGGCCGGGTGCTGCCGGGAGAATGCACGGTGGCGCTGGTGAAGGGGGCGATGCAACACGGCGTGACCGTGCTGGACGGCGTGCGGGTGGCGGAACTGATTCTCACCGAAAACACGCACGGTTTCAAACGCATCACCGGCGTGCGCACCAACCGGGGCGAACTCCGGGCGGAATGGGTGGTCCTGGCCGGAAACATGTGGATGCGCCAGCTGGGGCTGAAGCATGGCATCGATATCCCGGTGTATCCGTGCGAACACCATTATGTCATCACGCGGCCGATCGAGGGGGTGACGCGGAATTCCCCCTGCGCGCGCGACCCGGATGCGGGCCTCTATTTCCGCGCATTGGACGACGGCGGACTGAAGCTGGGGGCGTTCAAAAAGCGGTCCACGCCGTGGAACATCGGCGACGCAGTCCCGGATGATTTTTCGTTTGATCTGTTGGACCCGGACTGGCCGGATTTTGCGGAACCGTTCGCGGCGCATTGCCACCGGCTCAAAGGCATCACGCGGGAAGACGTGGTGAAGTTCGTGAACGGACCGGAAGCCTTCACGCCGGACAACACGTTTTTGATGGGCCAGCCGTATGCCACGGCGGGGCTGTTCGTGCTGGGCGGATGGAATTCCGCCGGCATCGCCTGCGCGGGCGGTGCGGGAAAATACGCGGTGGAGTGGATGGCCAACGGCAGCATGACGATGGACCTGTGGAGCGTGGACATCCGGCGGTTCATGCCGTTCCACAATGGGCGGAAATTTCTTCAGGACCGCGTGCGCGAAGTGCTGGGGCTGCACTATCAAATGGCGTGGCCGGGGCGGCAGCTGGAGACCGCCCGGAACATCCGGGCCAACGCGCTGTATGAGAAACACAAGGCGCTGAATGCGTGCTTCGGCGAGACCAGCGGCTGGGAACGCCCGTTCTGGTATGCACCGCCCGGGGTGAAACCGGTCACGGAATATTCGTTCGTCCGCCAGAACTGGCATGCGTACACGGCGGCCGAAGTGAAGGCCTGCCGCGAAAACGTGGCGCTGCTGGACCAGTCCACCTTCGCCAAGTTCATTTTGCAGGGGCGCGACGCGCTCCCGTTACTACAGCGGCTGTGCGCGAACAACATCGACGTGTCCGTGGGCGGCACGGTGTACACGGCCATGCTGAATGCGCGCGGGTCCTTCGAGAGCGATCTCACGGTGGTGCGCACGGCGCCGGATCGATTTTACCTGGTCACGGCGACGGGGCAGCAGCGGAAGGACGCCGACTGGATCATCCGCCACATTCCCGAGGGCGCGGAGGCGTCATTGCAGGACGTCACCGAACAGGTGAACGTGTTGAGCGTGATGGGTCCGCGTTCGCGCGAATTGCTGAGCACCCTGTCCGCGACGGATTTTTCGAACGCAGCGTTCCCCTTCGGCACGTCGCGGGAAATCAACATCGGCACCCACACGGTGCGGGCGGTGCGGATCAGCTACGTGGGCGAATTGGGCTGGGAACTGCACACCCCGGTGGCACAAGCGGCGTTCCTGTGGGACACGCTGATGACGGCGGGCGCGGCCTTCGGCCTGCGGGCGATCGGGAACAATGCCATCTCAACCATGCGGATCGAAAAGGCCTATCGCGCCTTCGGCCATGAGTTGTCACCGGACGAGACCCCGCTGGAGGCAGGACTGGGCTTCGCGGTAAAATGGGAAAAGGATTTTCTGGGCAAGGAAGCCTTGGCGCGGCAAAAAGCCGAGGGAGTGCGAAAGCGGCTGGCGAGTTTCATTCTGGCGGACCCGGACATCATCCTCTGGGGCGGCGAACCGATTTTATGGAACGGGCGCGTCGCGGGTTACACCACGAGCGCGGCGTTCAGTCCCACGCTCGGGGCCAGCGTGGCGATGGGTTATCTCAAGAACGCGGACGGCGAGCCCATCACGCCGGCGCGGCTGGAGCAGGATCAGTTCGCGATCATTCATCTGGGAAAAGCGCATGCGGCGCGGGCAACACTGCGACCGCCGTATGACCCGGAAAGTAAAAAGCGGAGCGGGTAGATGAACGGATGGGGAATGGCACTGCGGAAGCGGCAAGTCAGTGGTGCCGGAGATATTCGCTGAGGCCGTTCAGGAACATCTGGACGGAAAGCATGACAAGGAGCATGCCCATGAGGCGTTCGACGGCGCGGGAGCCACGCTGTTTGAGGATGCGCATGAGGGCGGGAGCGGAAACGAGGGTGCAAAAAGTGATGGCCCAGGCGATGAGCACGGCGAACAGGCCGGTGAGGGTGCCATCGGGTTTGCTGGTGATGAGGATGATGGTGGCAAGGGTGGCCGGGCCGGCGATGAGCGGGGTGGCGAGCGGGACGAGGAAGGGTTCGGCCTCGGTTTCGTCGGTGGCGGAGCCGCGGCGGCCTTTGCCGGGCATGATCATTTCGAGGGCGACCAGGAAAAGGACGAGCCCGCCGGACATGGAGATGGCTTCCTGCTGGATGCCCAAACCTTCCGTGAAGATGCGGCCGGCGAAGACAAAGACAATCATGATGGCCACGGCGAAGAGAAGTTCGCGGATGATGACGGCTTTGCGGCGGTGCTCCGGCACGGGCTGGAGAATGGAGATGAAAATGGGCACGTTCCCGAGCGGGTCGGTGGTGAGGAGCAGCAGGCCGATGGCGGTGAGCAGGTGCATGATGTTCAGCGGTTCGGGCGATTTCCCCGGTGACGGCGGGCCGGTTTGGCCGGCCTAGGCGCGGGGGCGGTGAAAGTAGCACAGGGATGGGGCCGGGCAAAAGCGGAAAGCGAGCGGCCACTTCGCCGCAGCGCGGATTTGACCCCGGGACGGGTTTTCCGCATTATCAATCCATGGCCAGCACTTTTGGACATTTGTTTCGCATCACCACGTGGGGGGAATCCCATGGAGGTGGCGTGGGGGTGGTGGTGGACGGTTGTCCGCCGCGCCTGAAGCTTTCTGAGGCGGATATCCAGCCGGACCTGGACCGGCGCCGGCCGGGGCAATCCAAAATCGTCACCCCGCGCAAAGAATCGGACACCATCCAAATCCTGTCGGGCATTTCGTCAACGGGCTTGACGCTGGGAACGCCCATCTCGATGTGGGTGAAAAACGAGGACCAGCGGTCCGAGGCGTACTCGGAGATGCAGGACAAGTTCCGGCCTTCGCACGCGGATTACACCTACTTTGCCAAATACGGCATCCGGGCATGGCAAGGCGGCGGCCGGGCGAGCGCGCGGGAAACCGTGGGCCGGGTGGCGGCGGGGGCGATCGCAAAAAAATTTCTGCGGGAGAAGTTCGGCGTGGAGGTCCTGGCCTATGTGAAGCAGGTCCAGAAGATCACGGGCAAGGTGGATCCGGAGACGGTGAAACTGAAGGACGTGGAGGCGAACATCGTGCGCTGTCCGGATGCGGCGGCGGCGGTGCGGATGATCCGGCTGATCGAGAAGATGCGGCGCGCGGGCAACACGGTGGGCGGCATCGTGGAGGGCATCGCGCGCGGCGTGCCGGCGGGCTGGGGCGAACCGGTCTTCGACAAACTGGAGGCGGACCTGGCGAAGGCGCTGCTGAGCCTGCCGGCCTGCAAAGGATTTGAGAGCGGCTCGGGCTTCGGCGGGATTCTGCTGACCGGCCGGGAGCACAACGACCTGATGCGGGCGCGCGGCGGGAAAGTTTACGCGACCTCGAACCGCTCCGGCGGCATCCAGGGCGGGATCTCAAACGGGGAAACGGTCTTTTTCCGCACGGCGTTCAAGCCGGTCGCGACGGTGATGCACGAGCAGGACACGGTGGACGAGTCGCTGCACAACACGACGTTGAAGGGCCGCGGGCGGCACGATCCGTGCGTGCTGCCGCGGGCGGTGCCGATGGTGGAAGCCATGACGGCGCTGGTCCTGGCGGATCACGCGCTGCGGCAGCGCGCGCAGTGCGCTTGATTATTCGCAAAATTGGCGCGAAATTGGTCTCACATTCGTATATAATAAAGTCATGCCTGAGAAAACGTTGAACGAAACGGGCCGCGATGCGCGGGTGCTGTATCAAAAGGCGCTCGAAGCATGCCAGCGGGAAAACTATGATTATGCGCTGGCGCTCTTCGGCCAGGTGCTGGTGAAGGAACCGGGCTTTCTGGATTGCCGCAAGCAGTTGCGGGCGGCGCAACTGGCAAAGACGGGCGGCAGCGGGGCGGGCGGTTTTTTCAAGAAAATGCTGAGCGGCGCGGGGTCATCCCCGCTGCTCACCAAGGCGCAGTTCGCCTTGCAGCGGGGCAATCACGCGGAGGCGATGGCCATCGCGGAACAGGTGCTGAACACGGACCCGCACAGTTCGGCGGCCCAGCGGGTGATCGTGACCGCGGCGCAGGCGCTGGAACTGCCGGCCACGGTGCTGTTCGGCCTGGAATATCTGGTGAAGAACTCGCCGAAGGACAAGGCCGTCGCCATCGAATATGCGGATGCGCTGACCCACGGCGGCGGCGACACGGCGCACGGCGAGCGGGTGCTGGAGGAGTTCCTCCGCCAGAATCCGAACGACACGGACCTGGCGCAGGCGCTGAAAAATCTTTCGGCCCGCAAAACCCTGGATGAAGGCGGCTACGGGGCGCTGGAAGACGGCACCGGTTCGTACCGCGACGTGCTGAAGAACAAGGAAGAGGCGGTGACGCTGGAACAGGAGAAGAAAGTGCAGTCCTCGGCGGATAACACAACGCGGCTGATCGAGGAATACGAAGGCCGGCTGCGGACGGAGCCCGCCAATCTGAAAGTGGCGCGGACGCTGGCGGAACTGTACACCCAAAAAGGAAATTTCGCGGGCGCGATCCATCTCTACAACCAGATCCGGAACGTGGCTCCGGACCCGACCATTGACAAGGCGATCAGCGACACCTCCCTGAAACAGCTGGATTTCCAGATCACGCAGCTGAACCCCTTCGCGGCGGATTTCGCGGAGCAGTCGGCCGCGATCCAGGCGCAGAAACAGGCCTTCCAGCTGGAGGAGGCGAAGAAGATGGCGGACAAGTACCCCACGGACCTGGCGCTGAAGTACGAGTTGGGCGCGCTGCTGCTGGCGAATGGCAAGATTTCGGAGGCCACGGCGGAACTGCAAAAGGCGCAGGGGAATCCCAACAAGCGCATCGCGGCGATGAACCTGCTGGCGCAGTGTTTTGCCAAACGCAAGATGTACGACATGGCCGCCCGCAAACTCCAGGAAGCGCTGAAAGAAAAGCCGGTTTTCGACGACGAAAAAAAGGACCTCACCTACCAGTTCGGCTGCGTCCTGGAGAGCATGAACAAACGCGAGGAGGCCATCGAGCAATTCAAGCTGATCTACGAAGCGGATGTCTCGTATCGCGATGTCGGCGCGAAGGTGGACGCCTATTACGCGGGGCAATGATTGCGTTGCATCGTTGCCTTGTTAAATTGTTACATCGGGGAAAGGCGGAGAGAGGTTTAAGGTCGAAGGTTTAAGGTCGAAGGGCCCGGGGCACGCGAAGGGCATCGGTCTGGCGGAGGTCTGGCGGATAAAACCGTCCCATGATTTTCGGATCATGGGACGGTTTTCTATTCCGGCCCGGCCGGGCTCAGTTCGCCGCCACGTTGATCTGGCGGGGCTTGGCTTCCTCGGCCTTGGGCAGCGTCACGGTGAGGACGCCGTCCTTGTAAGCCGCCTGGACCTTGTCCGCCGATACCGCAGCGGGCAGCGTGAGCGCCCGGGTGAACTTGCCGTAGTAGCGTTCCTGCCGGTGCACTTCCGTGCCTTCGGCGACCGTCTCAACTTTGCGTTCGCCGGAGATGGTGAGCGTGCCTTCGTTCAGGGACACCTCGATTTCCTCGCGCTTCAGGCCGGGGAGTTCCACGCGGATCTGGTAACCGTTCTTGTCCTCATGGACATCCAGCGCGGGCGCCCAGGCGGGCGCCGGGGTCTCGAAGAGACGGTCAATCTCATCCTGCAGACTCGTGACGCGGCCAAAGGCGGGCCAGAACAGACCGGGACGTTGATATTGGACTAATTTCATATGTTTTTTCCTTTCGGTTGTGTTTGATTGGTTAATTCGGTTCCAACAACCGATATATAGCTTGCACCATGCCAACCTTACCAACCGGCACAAATCGTTGAAAAACAAGGCTTTCCAAGAAACGACCACCCCGCGACCGGCGGTGGTTGGAATCTTTTGGCACAATCGGTGTGCCAAACCGGCGGCCGGAATGGCACAGTTGGCACATCCGTGGCGGTTGCCAAAAAACATTTTGCCATTGGGTACGGCGATAGGGTGATGGTAAAATCACGGCTCTCATGTCTGCCAAAAACATTTTCCTGATCCTGATCGCTTGCCTGTCGGGTTTGATTTCAAGCCGGGCGCAAACCCTGGACTTTTCCGGCTACACCTGGGAAGTGCGCGGGGGCGATCATGGCGGGCCGGGGCCGAACTACTGGTCCGCCACCAATGCCTGGGTGGATGCCCATGGCTGGCTGCATTTGCTGATCAGCCAGCAGGACGGCCGCTGGCTTTGCCCGGAACTGACCACGGAGAAATCGTTCGGCTTCGGCCGATACGATTTTGAAGTGGCCGGTCGCGCCGACCGGTTGGACCGCAATGTGGTGCTCGGACTCTTCACCTACCCTCCCCCGGAAATCGGACCGGACCGCACGTGCGAACTGGATATTGAATTTGCCCGCTGGGGCAAGGCCGCGTATCCCAACGGCAATTACACCGTCTGGCCCGCCAGCCGGAAGGTTGATCGCACCGGCAAAAAGTTCGAGTATCACCAAACCGGGGAATTGACCACGCAACGGTTCACCTGGACCGCCAGCCAGATCGTTTTTGAATCGTTCGACGGCCTCGGCACTACTAACCAACCGGTCATGCGCTGGCCATTCCAGCCCGCCGATGCCGCCGCCCGCATCAACCGCCATCCCCTGCCCGTTCACCTCAATCTCTGGTGCTTTGCCGGCCGGCCGCCCACGGATGGCCAGCCGGTGGAATTCGTGATCCGCCGCTTCCGGTTCCAACCGCTGCCGTAAAAAGGGGAGGCGTGCCATGATTGGCACGCCTCCTTGTCCGTTGCTTCAGTCCGCCGGCCATCCGGTCAGTTCTTTGCCGCCGGGGCCGGCTCGGCTTTCCGGTCGCGCAGCATGAGGCCGAGCAACCCGTCCACCAGCCCCGTGCTGCCGTTGGCACCGCTCACCGCCACGTCCGGCACGATGCGCACCTGGCGCTCGCCCACGATCTGCATCAGTTGCATGACCGTGTACCCCTGCGCGCCGACGGATTCCACGCCGGCCCGGTACGCCTCGGCCTTCGCCTTGCCGGTGGCGCGAATGGCCTCCGCCTCGCCCAGCGCCCGCAGGCGCGTGGATTCCGCATCGCCCGTGGC
>Ga0316222_1004952_pt1 | contig 11728 bp, 9 predicted proteins | sample TBH18011metaG_FD_206008 | JGI IMG/M metagenome (GOLD analysis project Ga0316222, IMG submission 206008) | Freshwater microbial communities from Trout Bog Lake, Wisconsin, USA - TBH18011 | ecosystem: Environmental > Aquatic > Freshwater > Lake > Hypolimnion/Profundal zone | place: USA: Wisconsin... | reverse complement strand
GCTTCGACAAGCTGGATGTTTTGTTCGCAGGCTTCATCCTGTTTGCCCTCATCGTCGAAGCATTGCGTTAGTGTTAACACTCCCTAGGACAAAATCGGCCGACGCTATCCCGAAGCCCGAAGTTTTCCGGGCCTCTTTGAAAACCTTGTTCCCCTTCGGGTCGCTGACTTCAAAGGTGATTACCTCGCCGGCGAACGGTTTGTCCGTGCGCGCATTGAGCATCAGGCTCCGGACATGAATCGTCTGGCCGGGCTGATAAATCGGTTTGTCGGAGGAGAGCAGAACCCGGCTGGATTGTTGAATCTCCACCTTCTTGACGACATGATCGCGGCCGAGCGACGATGTGGCATCCACGATAAACTCGTAATCGCCTGGCGGAATTGCCGGAAAGTTGATCGCCTCCGCCGTGCTCCCGCTGGCATCGGTCGTAAAGCTGCCCAGCTGGATGAGGCCATTGGTTTTGCCGGACAAAGTCAGCACAATCATCGCGCCTTGGATCGGTCTGCCCGTTTGGCGGTTGCGCACCAGAATCCGCACGCCCGTCGGGCTGCCGGCCACCATCTTGGTCTGACCCAAAATCACGGTCTCCTGTGGATCCGGCTCGTGAACGGCGATGTAGATGGAATAGACCACCACGGACACGGCCGCCAGCAGACCCATGAGTATGGCAATTTTGATGATGGGATTCCGAGGGTGGGCAGGCGTTGCGGGCGACGAGGCTGTGGTTTGAGGGAGAGCATTCATAGATTTCCTCCGATTTTGAGAGTTTTTCGTGGCTCCAAAGTCTCATATGCTATCTTTTACTATCACTAGATACTATTTGCAAGATAATAATTGCACGCGATAGTAAATGGAGTATAATGCCACCAATTAAACTCTCTTGATATATGGAAACGACTGAAACACCAAAGAAAACGAAGTGGTATTCGATCGGGGAAGCGGCGGAATACTTGGACGTGGGCGAACCGACGCTCTATCGCTGGATGCGCGAGGGCAAGATCACCTTTCGCAAGGTGGGCGACTCGACGCGCTTCTGGCAGGAAGATCTGGACTCGGTGATGCAAGTGTTCCACAGCGCCAAGGACGTGGAAAAAGTTCGCGCGGTCTGCCCCATCTGCCGGCACGACGAACTGGTCGAGGGCAAGGTCCGGGGCACCGGGCTGGTTTATTTTGTGCCGAAGAAGACGAAGTTCTGGACGCTCAAGGACAGCTTCGTCGACACCTCGGCCCGGATGTGCACCCGGTGCGGTGCCATCGCGTGGTTCGGCGATACCGGCAAGCTGGCCAAGCTGCGCAACAACACACAGCCGAATAATTCAGGCGAAACCACAGCCGTTTTGAAAGAAGACAAGCCTTGAACCAAATATCTTGGCGTGTTTATTCAACCGTAAAGCCGTCGCCTTGAAGGTTCGCGGCCAAACCCGCAGTGTATAGCGGTGCTCGCAAAATAGCGCGCCACCGAACCACGTCGCATCCGGGCAGTGTAGCTCGAGGTGCAACCAGGCGGCATCCGTGAGTGGACGGAACAGGAATATCGTGCCTTGGTTGCTGATCAAGATGTCACTGGCGGTTTTTTCAGTTTTTGTTCTCATATTTTCAGCGGTAAAACTTCACCTCGGTTCCTGTCAATGTTTCCCGAACCTTTAACTTCGCAACTTCGCGATCACCGACGCGGACAAAAATCAAAGCCCCTTCGCCGGCGGCGCAGTAAATATATTCGCCACTCCCACCGCCCCAATACGCGCCCCACTGGTCATAGTCGTAATCCACCCAGCGCAGCCGAGTGAGGTGCAGCTTGACGGTATCGCGCCGGCCGGCCGGCAATGCCGGGATGACGTTCCGCCGGCCCATCTGAGGGGGGCTAAAGCTGTTCAAGACTGTGAATCATCTCGCTTCACTCGTTCGCTTGCCTAGCCTTCAAAAAATCTCTGCCCTTGATGTCTTTGGCGAGAATGGTCTGCCCCAGTTGAGATTTGGACAGTTTGAAAGGCCTGTTTAACCTTATGCAAATGCACCAAAGTCCAACGGTTAAAAACGGTCGTCGGAGCCGCGTTTCCACCGAGCAAAAGCTCGCCATCCTTCAGCAATGGCAATTGACCCCAATCATTTCGCGGTGGCCGCCCGGTTCCGAATTCGCTAGTTTTTCCCGCATGAGCCTCAATTTTTTCGCCGGCGTGGCTGGGTCGCTGCTCGTGGCCGGCGCCTTGTCGGCCCAGACGAACCTTTTTGTCGCCGCCGACGGCAGCGCGCCGTTCAAGTCGGTGCAGGACGCCATCATGGCCGTGCCGTCCGGCAGCCGCGAAAATCCCGTCGTCATCCACATCGCGCCCGGCACTTACCGCGAACTGATTTATGTCCAGCGCGAAAAAAGATTCTTCCGACTCGTTGGTGGAAACGCGACGAACACCATCCTCACCTTTAACCTTTACGCCGGCATGACGAATGCCGACGGCAAGCCCATTGGCACATTCAAGACGCCTTCGACGACGGTGGACGCGGACGATTTTGCGGCGGAGAACCTCACGTTTGAAAACTCCGCCGGCGCGGTCGGCCAGGCGCTGGCCCTCCGCGTGGATGGCGACCGCGCCAGCTTCCGCAACTGCCGCTTCCTCGGCTGGCAGGACACGATTTTACTGAACCGTGGCCGGCAGTATTTTGAAGGCTGCGCCATCGCCGGCGCGGTGGACTTCATTTTTGGCGCGGCAACCGCGTGGTTTGAAAAATGTAAAATCAACTGTGCTGGCAACGGTTATATCACCGCCGCCTCGACGCCGGCGGACGTGCCGTTCGGCTTTGTTTTCTCGCATTGCAACATTTCCGGCGTGCCCGGCGCGAAAACTTTTCTCGGCCGCCCATGGCGGATTTATGCCAGCACGGTTTATCTGGACTGCGAAATGTCCGGCGTCGTCCGGCCCGAAGGCTGGAACGACTGGAAAAAACCGGAGGCCCACGCGACGGCGCGCTACGCGGAATTTAATTCCACCGGCACCGGCGCCGGTCCGGCGAAACGGGCGGGCTGGGCGAAGCAGTTGAACGTGGCCGCGGCAAAAGAAATCACCGTGGAAAAAGTCCTCGGCGGCTGGATTCCGTGACCGGTTTTAGTTTGCGGGTTCCAGCACGCAATCCACCAGCTTCACATCGGCATCAATCACCTGGTCCGGCTTCTTGATTTGCTTGAAGCTGGAATTGCCGATCCGCACGCCGCTGATTTCTGCGCCGGGAAAACCGCGCACATCCAGCACGCGCGGCGTCTGCGCGACGGTGATGTTTTCCATTATCACATTGCGCGCGACAGGCTTGAAATTTCCCTGTGCGCCCTCCTCGTAAAGAAAATCAATTTGCAAAACGGAATTCTTCACCAGTCCGACGCTCACGTTCCGCATGAAAATATTTTGCAGTGTGCCGCCGCGCATGGCGTTTGATTTCAGGCGCATCACGCAGTTCAGGTTCGGGCTGTCCATCGCGCAGTTCTCCACGAACACGTTGCGGCAACCGCCGGAAATCTCGCTGCCGACCGTCACGCCGCCGTGGCCGTCGCGCATGGTGCAGTTGCGGATGACGATGTTTTCCGCCGGCACGTTCACGCGGCGGCCGTCGGCGTTGCGGCCGGATTTGATGGCGATGCAGTCGTCGCCGGTGTCGAACAAACATTTTTCGATCAGCACGTCGCGGCAGCTTTCGGGATCGCAGCCGTCGTTGTTCGCGCCGTGGGAAAGGATGTCCACGCCGCGCACAATGACATTGGTGCAAAGCAGGGGATGAATTTCCCACATCGGCGAGCGGCGGATTTTCACGCCTTCGACCAGCACGTTTTGGCAGCGGTTGAACTCGATGAAGTCCGGGCGCAGGTGATCGGCCTCGCCGAACTGGCGCTGTTCCACCGGCACGTTGTCCTCGGCCAGCTTGGCCAGCCGCTTGCGCGCCGAGGATTTTCCCCACGCGAGCCAGTTGGATTTGTCGGCCTGCCCGTCCAGCGTCCCCGCGCCCGTGACCGCGACATTGGTCTGGCCAAGCGCATAGATCAGCGGTGAAAAATTGAAACATTCCGTGCCCTCGAAGCGCGTGAACACGGCGGGCAGATAGTCGTTTGGATTGGTGCTGAATTTCAAGACAGAATTGGTTTCCAGATGCAATTCCACATTGCCCTGCAAATGGATTGCGCCTGTCAAGAATTCCCCGGCGGGAACCGTCACGCGCCCGCCGCCCGCCTGCGCGCACACGTCAATCGCGTTGCGGATCGCCTTGGAAGAATCCGTCCGTCCATCCGCCACCGCGCCGAATTTGGCGATGTCGAAATCGCGCGCGGGAAACTTCGGTGCCACGATGCGCGCAAGGATTTCCGGCATCTGCGCCCATTCCGGCGCGGCGGCGCGGGCCGCCAGCGTCAGGCATAATAAAACAAGCGCGGCGGCTTTCACGCTGTTCATTTCACGCCGGGGAACGCCATGAACTTTTTCGCGTTCGCATAGCAAATGTTTTTGACCATCGCGCCGACCAGCTCCTCATCGTCGGGAACCAGGCCGTTCTTGATGTCGCGGCCGATGAGATTGCACAGCGTCCGGCGGAAATACTCATGGCGCGGATAGCTCATGAATGAGCGCGAGTCGGTGATCATGCCGAGGAAGCGCGACAGCAGGCCGAGGTTCGAGAGCGCGTTGAGCTGCCACTCCATGCCTTCCTTCTGGTCGAGAAACCACCAGCCGGAGCCGTATTGAATCTTGCCGGGAATCGTGCCGTCCTGAAAATTTCCAATCATCGTGGCGAAGACATAATTGTCCGCCGGGTTCAAATTGTAGATGATGGTTTTCGGCAGCAGGTTTTCGGAATCCAGCTTGTTCAAATACGCCGCCAGCGAGGCCGCCTGCGGGAAATCGCCAATGGAATCAAAGCCCGTGTCCGGCCCGAGCTGCTTGAGCAGGCGGTTGTTGTTGTTGCGCAGCGCGCCGAGGTGAAGCTGCTTCGTCCAGCCGCGCTTGGCGTCGAGGTGGCCGAAGAACACCATCATGAACGAGGCGAACTGCGCATGTTCCAGCGGCGAAACTTCCGCGCCCGCCCGCGCCTTGTCGAAAATGGCGGCGGCAACTTTCTCGCTGCAAAAATCCGCGAAGCAATGGTTCAGGCCGTGGTCGGACAGGCGGCAGCCCTGCGAATGAAAATACTCGTGCCGTTTTTCCAGCGCGCTGATGAACGCGCTGAAGCCGTTGATGTCCACGTTGGCGGCGGACGCGAGCTGTTCCACCCACTTATTGAAGCCCGCCGGCGAGCTTACCGTCAGCGCCTTGTCCGGGCGGAACGCCGGCAGCATCTTCGTCGGATGATTCGTTTTCGCGAAGGCGCGGTGGTGTTCCAGGTTGTCCGCCGGGTCGTCCGTGGTGCAGACAACCTTCACCTTCATTTTTTTCAGCAGGCCGTGGGTGGTGAACGCCGGCGTCGCGAGCTTCGCATTCGCCTGCTTCCAGATTTTCGCGGCGGTCTTTTCGTCCAGCAAATCCGTGATGCCGAAATAGCGTTTCAGTTCGAGGTGCGTCCAATGATAAAGCGGATTGCGCAGCGTCTGCGGCACGGTTTTCGCCCACGCGTTGAACTTCTGCTCCGGCGTGGCGCTGCCGGTGACAAATTTTTCCGCGACGCCGTTGCTGCGCATTGCGCGCCATTTGTAATGGTCACCTTCCAGCCAGATTTCAAACAGGTTCTTAAACTGCCGGTTTTCCGCGATGTCCTTCGGTGAAATGTGGCAGTGATAGTCAAAAATCGGTTCGTCCGCCGCAAACTTGTGGTAGAGCCGGCGCGCGGGCTTGCTGCCCAGCAGGAAATCATCGTGGATGAAGGCTTTCATGGTTTATTGACCCAAGAGTAGCGGTTTCATGTGCCGCTCGAAAAGATTTTCCGTGACGTTTTTGGCGATGACGGCCTCGTGCTTTTTCAGCGCGGCGTAATAGCGGTCGCCCTTCTTCGCCGCCACCTTGAAGCTGACGTGGAGCAGCTGCCGGAAACTCGGGTTGAACGCAGGATTCTTCTGGTCGTGCCGCAGCGCATCGGTGAACTGTTGGGAACTCCAGCCGTTGACGACGGACGCCGGTGGCAATTTCGCCTTATCAATGTCAATGACGCTCGCATACGGCGCGCAGAATTCGTCCACATGTTCGATGGCGTAGGCGTAAATTTCCTTCGCGATTTCCAGGCCGTCGCCGCCGGCTTCCGCGAGGCCGATGAGCTCTTCCAACCAGGTCGTGCCGGCGGTCTTGATGTGGACGCCCGCCCCGAATTTCTTCAACGCCTTCCGCATCGGCTCGTAGATGGAAAACTTGTCGCTGCCGGAATGCACGCTCAACTTGAGCGTCGGCGGCAGGCCGTATTTCTGGATGGCGAACGCGATGACCGCGAGGTCTTCGTTGAACTCCTGCTCGAACTGTTTCACGTCGCCGACATAGTCCACGCCCTTGTTGAACCGGCCGGTGAACTTCGGCGCGATGGTCTGGAGCGGGATTTTCTCGTCCGCCAGCGCGACCAGGATGATCAGCAGCTCCGGCGGTGTCTGCGGGCTGTCGGTTTCGTCCATCGAGACTTCCGTGATGAAATTCGCCGCGCCCTTGGCGGCGACGATGTGCCGGTAAATTTTTCCGGCGTCCTGCACCGCGAGCAAAAACTTGTTGGCCACGCGCCCGACCTCGGCGCGGGAAATCTCAAACGGCCGGCCGATGTGCGGAATGGAAATTTTCCCGACAAGTTCGGGATGCCGGTCCACAAACGCCTGCACGTCCGCAGCGGCGGCGGGCTGGGCGATGCTGTCCGCCACGTCAATCGTGAAGAAATCCGACGGCGCAATGAAGCGGTCCACGGTTTCGAGCCGGATGTGGTCGGCGTCCACATGGTAGGGTTTTTTCCAGCCGAGCGCGGCCACGGCGTGGTCGGCCTCGGCGCGGAGGCTGGCCGGCTCGGTGCCGATGAAGTTGTGTTCGCGGTTGGACTTGTTCCAGACGGGGATGAATTCCGCGCCGAGCGCCGTCGCCTGCACGCAGGCGGCGAGCTGCGCCTTGCCCTGATGGCCGAAGCGGTCGCCCATGCCGAAGGAAAATTTACCGAGCGGGAGGTATTGTTTCATAAAATGATGGTGGCGGCAGGTTAGCAAACTCCGCCCGGCCAGCGCCACGCGATAATTGCCAAAGGCTATTCCTTTTGGCCGGCCGGCGGTATCGCCAGAACGGGTTAGTGGTCAGGCTGGCTTCAGGATTGGATGCGCCGGCGGGCGCCTCGGCCAATTATCAGCGCCGGTTCAGTAGGCGTGGAAGGCGCCACGAAAGTAGATATCAACGTAATTGCCGTTGGTATCATACTGGCTCCAAAAAACGTTGCCGGAGTTGGTGGCAGTGAAGTTGAGCTGCAACCAGTCGGTGCCGACGACGGCGTTGGAGTTAAGATAGCTCAACTGGACCATGGCGGTGCCGGGACTGAAGTTTGTGTAGGTGTAGTTTCCGGAATAGGTATTGGGGAAGAATGGGTTGTTGTAAACGGTGTAAACGAAACTTCCATCATTGGTGAAATTGATGTTGGCATAGAAGCCGATGGGCAAATAAAGGTTCGTAAGGCTGGCCGGCGCGTAATTGGTGGCCGTGGTCAGCACAAACGAACTGAGCGTGCCATCCGTGTTAGTGAACAGGCCGATGTTGGGGCCGACGAAAATGAGCCGGGCGGCGCTGTTCGTGCCGGCCAAGTTGGGCGGTTCGGTGGCCGTGAGATCAAGCTGGCCGATGTTGGTGCTGACTTGGGCGTAAGTGTAATTGCCCACGGCGTTGTCAAAGTTGGTGTTCAGCGAATCCTGGCCGTAGGTGTCCGCGCCGAACTGCAAGTTGAAGGTGCCGTCCACCGAGAAAATCTGCAGGTTGCGGTTCGTGACCGCGAGCGGGGCGTCGCCGCCGGCCACCTGCGTGTCGATGTAAAATCGTCCGGAGTCCATGCCGTTGGTTTGGCCGGCGGCGGTGTAGTCCGCCTCGGAATACGCGCCGTAGTTGGTGGCTTCGAAGTTGGCGAGGATGTAGGCCGTGCCGTTGGTATCGGTCAGCTTGAACAGCGAGCCAACCGGGCTGTATTGGGTGTAGGTGTAGCTGCCGGAGTTGGTCTCACCGGAAATCAGGTCGGTCGCGGTGTAGGTCGATGTTTGAAACAGCGTGCCGTTGCCGCCGCCCTGACTGCCGATGGACCAGACCAGCCGGCCGGACACGCTTACGGGGGCGAAGTTGGGGGCGGCGGTGAACTGCATATAGCCGGTGTTTGTCCGGGTGGAGTTGGTGATGCCGACCTGCGCGAAGCTGGGCGTGAAAAATGCCATTCTGAAGTTCTGGGCGCTGTTGGCGACGCTGGGCGGGGCGGCGTATCTGAACCGCAAGGTGCCGCCGCCGCCGGAGGGGGTATAAGTGTAAGTGCCGACACCGTTGACGTAGTTGGTGTCTTTGGAAACCTGGCTGAAAGTGGTTTTGCCTAAGGCGACGGTGAAGAGTGGCTGGTTGTTGGTATCGGTCACGACGGCGGACTGGCCGGCCAGGCTGGCCGGCGCGCTGTTGTAAACCAGCTGGACGACAAAAAGCGCAGACGGATTGTTGCTGGAGTTCACGGCGTAGGCGTTGAAAGTGTTTGCGCCCGGCGCCAGCCGCACATTCGCCGCCCAACTGGCCCAGAGGTTGGAGGTGCTGGCGGTTTGCCAAATGCCGCCGTTCAATTGATAATACACATTCGTCACCCCGACCTTGTCCGTGGCGGAGCCGTGGATGACAAAATCAGCCGGATAACCGTCGCTGTTGGTGGTCGTGCTGGTCACCGTGATGGTCGGCTTGCCCAGATAGCCAAAGTTGGCGGCGAGGGTGAGGTTCGACGCCATGAGAAACGACAGGCTGGCACTGGCAGTGAGGACGTTGTTGTTGCCGTCCGTCCAGTTCCTGAAACCAAAGCCCTTTTTGGTGCCCTTGCCCGCCGTCGCCTTCATTTTGTAGCTGGTGCCAATGACCAGCTGTTCGCCGTTGTAATTCGGCTTGACGGTGCCGTTGCCATTGATGAGCACGGTCAGCGTGGTGGTCGCGGAGTAAAAGACCTTCAACGTGTTCGTGGCCGAAAAATTGCCGTTATTATCCACGGCCGCGGCGGAAAAGGTATTGGTTCCTGGAATCCAAGTGACCTCGGCGGACCAGTTGGTCCACTGGTTGCTGCTGGTCGTGCCGTTCCAGGCGCCCTGGTTCAGCGAGTAGAGCACGTTGGAAATCCCGGCGCTGCCGGCCGCCGTGCCGGTGACGGTGAACGCGGCGCTCGTGAATTTTTGCCCCGCCTTCAGGTTGGTGAAGGACACGGTCGGTTTGGTGGCGGCCTGGCTGGTGGTGGCGCCGGCTAGGGCGGCCAACAGACAAAACAGCGGCAAATGGACAGATACCCGGCGGCAGATAGTTTTCATGGTAAAATTATTCCCGCAACCCGCGCGGCGCGCAACGGAATTGCATCCCTCAACCTTGCACCAAAACGAAGCGGTTTCAATAAAAAAGGTTGCCGGCGGCTGGGAAAATCTCCCGCCGTCTCCCGTCGGGAAAACCAAGTTCAGTCGCCGCCCAGCTTCAGCTCCTCGATATCCAGAAAACCGTCCAACTGCTTCAGCCGCGTCGGATGCCGCATCTTGCGCAGCGCCTTCGCCTCGATCTGCCGGATGCGTTCGCGCGTCACGCGGAACTGCTGGCCGACCTCTTCGAGCGTCCGCGCGTTGCCGTCGCCCAGGCCGAACCGCAGTTCCAGCACCTGCCGCTCGCGCTCCGTCAGGCTGCACAGCACGTCGCCCATCCGCGACTTCAACAGGCTGAAGCTCGTGATATCCAGCGGATTGTCCGCCGCCTTGTCCTCGATAAAATCGCCAAAGCTCGCCTCGTCGCCGTCGCCCACCGGCGATTGCAGCGACACCGGCTGCTGCGCCATCCGCAGCACCGCGCTCACGCGGGAAACCGTCAGCTGCATCTCGTCGGCCATCTCCTCCGGCGTGGCCTCGCGGCCCAGCTCCTGGAACAGTTTTTTCTGCGCGCGCATCAGCTTGTTGATGATGTCAATCATATGGACCGGGATGCGGATCGTCCGCGCCTGGTCCGCGATGCAGCGCGTGATGGCCTGCCGGATCCACCACGTCGAATAGGTCGAAAACTTGTAGCCGCGCTTGTATTCGAACTTCTCCACCGCCTTCATGAGGCCGATGTTGCCCTCCTGAATCAGGTCGAGAAATGACAGCCCGCGGTTCGTGTATTTTTTGGCGATGGAAATCACCAGGCGCAGGTTCGCCTCCACCATTTCCGTCTTGGCCTGCAGCGCCCGGGTCGCCGCGTCGCGCAGCCGGTCGAACGCCGGCAGGAAGTCCGCCGCCGGCATCCGCACGAACTCCTCCAGCGCGCGCAGCTTGTGCTGTTCCGCCTCGACCAGGTGTTTTTGCGCCGAAGATTCGCGCTGGCCCTGCGCGTCGGCCAGCGCCCGCAGCGTGTATTGCAATTTGTCGTGGATGTTTTCCGCCACCAGCGCGATCTCCTCGTTCACCTTCTGCTTGAAGCAAAATTTCGGGAACAGCGCCTGCAATTTTTTGTCCAGCTTGAGAAACTCGTCGTGCTCGCGGTTGCGCTTGGCGTTCTGGTGCGCTCCGCGCCAATGGTTGAAATGCCGGTCCACCTCCGCGTCCAGTTCGTGCGTCTGCGCCACCAGTTTGCGCAGGGTGTGCAGGTGGGCCTCGCGGCTGTCCACGTATTTGTCGATTACCACGCGGTCAAAGCGTTCGCGCGGCGGCTCCGCCAGCAGCTTTTCTGCCAGCGCGATGTGCTCCTTGCCCGCGAAGCCGAAGCCATGGACCACCGCGCGCAACTCGTTTTCTGCCTTTTCGATCCGTTTGCAAATTTCCACCTCCTGCAGGCGCGTCAGCAGCGGCACCTGGCCCATCTGCTTGAGATACATCCGCACCGGGTCGTCCAGCGCGTCGAGGTGGCGGGAATCAGCCTCTTCCTCTTCCGGTTCCTTGCCCGTGTCCGCCTCCGCGTGGTCCTGGATTTCAATTTCCAGCTCGCGGAGCTTGGCTAAAATATCATCCAGCCCTTCCGGCGTGGACAGCGATTCCGGCAGCGTCTCGTTGATGTCGTCGAAGGTGAGGTGGCCCTGTTCCTTGGCGAGGAGGACCAGCTCCCGGATTTTCGCGGCCAGCTCGGTGGCGCGGTCCGCCGGCGCGGTGGCGGCCGGAACCGCCGGGGGCGCGGGCGTGGAAGTTTTTTTGGATCTGATTTTCGGCATGCCACCACCGGCTCGGCAACAAATCCGGTGGGCTGCGAATATGAAAATTGCCGGCGGTTTCGTCAAGCGGCGAAATGCCGCCCGCTCACTTTTTTTTCTCCACCAAAATGCCCCGGCGTTCGAGGTGCGGCAAAATCATCTCCACCGTGCGCTCGACCGCGCCGAGGTTTTCGGCGACCAGTTCCAGCGCGGCGCGTCCCAGCGCGGCGCGGCGCGGCGCGTCCGCGAGCAGTTTGCCGAGGGTGTGTTCCAGGTCTTCGGGGTTGTTCACCTGCACGGCGGCGTCTTTGCGGAGCAGGGCGCGGGTGATGTCGGCAAAATTCTGCATGTTCGGGCCAAACACGACCGCCTTGCCCTGTGCCGCCGGCTCGATCGGGTTCTGCCCGCCGATGGCCGTGAGGCTTTTGCCGATGAACACCACGGTGGCCGGTTCGTAGAAAAA
>Ga0316222_1004951_pt1 | contig 11729 bp, 7 predicted proteins | sample TBH18011metaG_FD_206008 | JGI IMG/M metagenome (GOLD analysis project Ga0316222, IMG submission 206008) | Freshwater microbial communities from Trout Bog Lake, Wisconsin, USA - TBH18011 | ecosystem: Environmental > Aquatic > Freshwater > Lake > Hypolimnion/Profundal zone | place: USA: Wisconsin... | reverse complement strand
GCCGACCGCCGAAGGCCGGATGCTGGTGGTGCGCTTCACCATTTCCCCGGAATAAACTTATTTGTCGAGGGAGTGCCTGCGATGCTGTTCGAGACCCTGATCGTCGAAACCCGTGGTTCCGTCGGATTGATCACGCTGAACCGGCCCAAGGCGCTGAACGCGCTCAACAGCCAGTTGATCGCCGAACTGGCCCAAGCGCTGGACGGCTTCGAGGCCGATCCCGAGATCGGCGCGGTGGTGCTGACCGGATCCGAGCGAGCCTTCGCCGCCGGCGCCGACATCAAGGAGATGGCCGACAAGTCCTACATGGATTGCTATCTCGAGGACTTCATCACCAATGGCTGGGAGCGGGTCACCCGCTGCCGCAAGCCGATCATCGCGGCGGTGGCCGGATACGCCCTCGGCGGCGGCTGCGAAGTGGCGATGATGTGCGATTTCATCCTGGCCGCCGACACCGCCAAGTTCGGCCAGCCGGAAGTCACCATCGGCACCATTCCCGGCGCTGGCGGCACCCAGCGGCTGACCCGGGCAGTGGGCAAGGCCAAGGCGATGGAGATGTGCCTGACCGGACGGATGATGGATGCCGCCGAGGCCGAACGCGCCGGCCTGGTGTCCCGCGTGGTGCCGGCCGCGTCTCTGGTCGAGGAGGCGGTCAAGGCCGCCGAGACCATCGCCACCCTGAGCCGGCCGCTGACACTGATGGTCAAGGAGGCGGTCAACGCCGCCTTCGAAACCACCCTCAGCCAGGGAATCCGCTTCGAGCGTCGGCTGTTCCACTCGACCTTCGCCACCGAAGATCAGAAGGAAGGCATGGCCGCCTTCGCGGAGAAGCGCAAGGCCGTCTATAAGAACCGGTAAGGCGCGGTCAGCCCTCGTCCAATCCGCTTTTGACTGGCGACAGCGGCACGATCAGCTCGATGGTTTCGCTGGCGATGGTGATCTCGGCCGGCAGGCGGGCGATGATGTCGCCGTCGGCTTGGACCGGGGCGCCGCGCGGGCCGGTGATGGTGATCGAGTTGGTCGACACCACCGTCACCTCGGGCAATTGCGCCAGCTTGCCGAACGGCAAGGCTAGGCCGTAGCGCAGCATGCCGGCCATACCCTCGTTGGGCAGGATGCACACTTCCAGGCTGGGATTACCCAGCTTGGCGGCGGGGGCGGCGACGAAGGGGCCGCCGTAATGGCGGCCCTTGCAGGCCACCGCCATGCGGCCCTGATAGACCTCGCCGTTGGCTCGGATCTCGAGCGCCGGGAAGTCGTAGCCGAAGGCCTGCTTCACGCTTTCCACCACATAGGCGAACTTACCGGTGTGACGCTTCAGGGTGGTGTTGACCCCGGCCACCACATGGGCGTCAAGCCCGACCCCGGCCATCAGCACGAAGTGGCGGCCGTTGGCGACGCCGAGATGGACGCGGGCGGCCGGGCCGGTGGCGATGGTGGCGGCGATCTGGGCCGGATCCTGGGCGTCGAGGCCAATCTCGCAGGCCATCACGTTGGCGGTGCCCAAGGGGATGATCGCCAGCATCGGCGCCAGGCCACCGTGGCCGACCATGCCGTTGACGACCTCGTTGATGGTCCCGTCGCCGCCGGCGGCGACGATGACGTCCCAATCGTCGGCCAGGGCTTCGCGGGCGAACACCTCGGCGTCACCGCGCCGGCGGGTCTCGCGCAGGGTCACCGAGCAAACCTGCTCCTCAAGCAAATCCAGCACCGCCGACAGCCGGCGCTGCCGATTACGCCCGGCGGCGGGATTGTAGATGACGAGCACGCGGCGGAGGGCGGCCGAGGTGGCGCCGACCGGACTTTCGACTTGGGTCATTTGATACACCATGATGAGCCTTAAATATCTGGAGGCGGATGAAATCGGTATTAAATAAATGTTACACTATGTTTTCAATTGGATGAAAAATTTTGGCATCGACTCAATATATATGTACATAGTGCGTTCCAATAACTAAAACAAGTGAGTGCATGTCGCTCGATATTGCAGCAGAGTCCCGTGGAAATGAACGCAGACACAGATGGCGCCAGCCGCTACCGATCCATCTGGATATCGGACATTCACCTGGGGACCCGTGGCTGTAAAGCTGACTACCTTCTCGACTTTCTCAAGCGCACCGAATCCGACTACCTTTATCTGGTCGGCGACATCGTCGACGGCTGGCGGCTGAAGCGCTCGTGGTATTGGCCCCAGGCCCACAACGACGTCGTCCAGAAGATCCTGCGCAAGGCGCGCAAGGGCACCAAGGTCCTGTTCATCCCCGGCAACCACGATGAATTCGCCCGCCAATACGCCGAGCTGTCGTTCGGCGACATCGAGGTGGCGCAAGAGGCCATCCATGTCACCGCCGCCGGCAAGCGGCTGCTGGTGCTGCACGGTGACGCGTTCGACGGCGTGGTGAAATATGCCAAATGGTTGGCTCATCTCGGCGACGGCGCCTACACCTTCGCGATTTGGCTGAACCACTGGTTCAACGTGATGCGGCGCCGGCTGGGCCTGTCCTACTGGTCGCTGTCGGCCTATCTGAAGCACAAGGTCAAGAACGCCGTCCAGTATATGGACAATTTCGAAAAGACCATGGTCGACGAGGCGCGCAAGCACGGCGTCGACGGCGTCGTCTGCGGCCACATCCACCATGCCCAGAAGACCGAAACCGCCGGCTTCATCTATTGCAACGACGGCGACTGGGTCGAGAGCTGCACCGCGCTGGTCGAGCACTGGGATGGCAGCCTGGAAATCCTCTACTGGCTCGACACTACCGACCTGTCCTACGGCGGCGTGCCCGATGGCGCCGGGGCCACTGCGACCCCCAAGGAGCGCGAATGCGAATTCTCGTCGTTTCGGATGCTTGGTTCCCTCAGGTCAATGGCGTCGTTCGCACGCTTCATTCCCTGAAGGGCGAGTTGGAGAAGGCCGGTCACGAGGTCGTCCTCGTCACCCCCGAGCACTTCCGCACCATCCCCTGCCCCAGCTATCCCGAAATCCGCTTGGCCATGCGTCCCGGCGGCAAGGTGGCGCGGATGATCGAGGCGGCCCAGCCCTGCGCCATCCACATCGCCACCGAAGGCCCGCTCGGCTGGTCGGCGCGCCGCTACTGCCTGCGCCGCCAATTGCCTTTCACCACCGCCTACCACACCAAGTTTCCCGAATACATCCGCGCCCGCTGGCGGATTCCGTTGCCGCTGTCCTACGCGGTGATGCGGCGCTTCCACGGCAAGTCCCAGCGGGTGATGGTGGCGACCCAGGGGATCGAGGACGAATTGACCCTGCGTGGCTTCGGCAATATCGGCCGCTGGAGCCGGGGTGTCGACACCGAGCTGTTCCGCCCCCGGGCCGAGGCCCGGGGCGATGCCGGGCCGTTCGCCGGCCTGCCGCGGCCGATCCATCTCTATGTCGGCCGGGTCGCGGTTGAAAAGAACGTCGAGGCCTTCCTCGCCACCGACCTGCCCGGTTCCAAGGCGGTGGTGGGCAGCGGCCCCCAGCTCGAGGAGCTGCGCCGCCGCTTCCCCGAGGTGCGCTTCTGCGGTTCGAAGGTCGGCGAGGAATTGGCGATGCATTACGCCGCCGCCGACATCTTCGTCTTTCCCAGCCGCACCGACACCTTCGGCCTGGTGCTGCTGGAGGCGCTGGCCTCGGGCCTGCCGGTGGCGGCCTATCCGGTCCCGGGGCCGCTCGACGTGGTCGGCGGCTCGCCGGCTGGGGTGCTGTCCCACGATCTGCGCGAAGCGGCGCTGGCCGCCGCCAGCATCCCCACCGACGTTTGTCGCACCCACGCCACGCTGTTTTCCTGGCAGGCCTCGGCCGACCAGTTCATCACCAATCTGTCGCCGCTGGAAGGCGGTGTTTGGGGGCGGGCGGCTTAGTCGCCATTTCGCCCCTCTCCGGGCAGGCTCCGCCCGCTCGGCTAGCCCCACACCGTCCAGGCCAGCACGCCGCCACCGAGTAGGATGCGCCACACCGCGAAGGGGGCGAAGCTGCGATGGCGGACCCAGCCGATCATCGCGGCGGCGGCGATCAGCCCGGCAATGGCGGCCAGGGCGGCGGCGACGGCGAGATCGCTGGAATAGGCCAGGGCGTCGCGATGCCACAGCGTCCAGGCCGACAGCGCCGCCGAGCCGCTGAGCAGGGGAATCGCCAACAGCAGCGAGAAGCGGGCGGCGTCGTCGCGCTCGAAGCCCATCAGCCGGGCGGCGGTGACGGTGATGCCGGTGCGCGACACCCCCGGGACCACCGCCGCCGCCTGCAGCACGCCGATAGCGAAGGCGCCGGCGAAACTGAGATGGTCGACCCGGCGCACCGTCATGCCGAGATTGTCAGCGACTAGCAGGAACAGGCCAAACACGGCCATCGCCGCCGCCGCAGCCACCGGGCTGGCGGCGGGAAGACCGAGGCGGGCGACCCCCCAGCCGATCGCCGCCGCCGGCAGGGTGCCGACCAGCAGGCGGAAAAACAGCCGGGTGCCGGCATCGGGCCGGCCCTTGGCCAGCTTCCACAGGCCGTTGCCCATGGCCAGCATGTCGCGCCAAAAATACAGCGCCAGCGCCGCCAGGATTCCGCCATGGGCGGCCAGCAACACCGCCGCTCGTTCGTCGGGGGCCCCGGCGAGCGCCGATGGCAACAGAGCCAGGTGGCCCGAGGCCCCTAGCGGCAGTACCTCGGCGAAGCCCTGGATCAGGGCCACCACCACCACATCGAGCAGCGTCACGGATCACCCATTCGCAATACCGCCGCTTTATATCATTCGCCCCCACCCCCCAGGAAGGGCGAGTATTGGTACCGAAACGGGACGAGATTGCCGCAGCCATCCCCGAAAATGGGGCAGCCTGGGCATCACCTCGGCGCACCCCGCCGCATAAAGGGCATTGATACTGACCAATAACCTATTTTCCACTGGTTCGCCCTGGGGCAATTGTCGTAAAAACACCCTTCTCCGCCGCCCAGCCCGCGAAGGACGGATGCCATGAACCGGAAGATGCTTCAGTTCACCCACATCGAGCAGCGCATGCCGGACAAGCGCACCGCCGCGGCGCGGCGCGGCGACTTCGGCGAAGTCACCTTGGCGTTGGACGGCGAGCGGGCGGTCGAGCAATCGTCGCGCTGCGAGCAATGTGGCATTCCGTTCTGCCAGATCCACTGCCCGGTCGCCAACAACATCCCCGACTGGCTGATGCTGGCGGCCGAGGGGCGGATGGAAGAGGCCTACGCGCTGTCCTCGGCGACCAATTCCCTGCCCGAGATCTGCGGCCGCATCTGCCCCCAGGATCGCCTTTGCGAGGGCAATTGCGTGCTGGAGCAATCCGGCCACGGCGCCGTCACCATCGGCGCGGTGGAGAAACACATCACCGAACACGCCTTCGCCCAAGGCTGGGTCAAGCCGCCACGCCCCCGCCGCGAATTGCCCCAATCGGTGGGCATCGTCGGCGGCGGCCCCGCTGGCCTGGCAGCGGCCGACCTGCTGCGCCGCGCCGGCTTCCAGGTCACCCTCTACGACCGCCACGACCGCATCGGCGGCCTGATGGTCTACGGCATACCCAGCTTCAAGCTGGACAAGGCGGTGGTTGAACGCCGGGTCGCCCTGCTGGCCGAGGGCGGGGTGGCGATGCGGCCGGGAACCGAGATCGGCCGCGACCTCTCCTTCGCCGAATTGCGCGCCAGTCACGATGCCGTGCTGATCGCCACCGGCGTCTACAAACCGCGCGAGTTGATGGTGCCGGGAGCGGGGTTGCCGGGGGTAATTCCGGCACTCGACTACCTGATTACCTCCAACCGAATCTGCCTGGGCGATTCCGTGCCGGCCTTCGCCGATGGCAGCCTGGATGCCAAGGGCAAGCAGGTGGTCGTCATCGGCGGCGGCGACACTGCGATGGACTGCGTGCGCACCGCCATCCGCCAGGGCGCCCGCTCGGTCAAATGCCTCTATCGCCGCGACCGCGCCAACATGCCCGGTTCGCAGCGCGAGGTCGCCCATGCCGAGGAGGAAGGCGTCGAATTCGTCTGGATGGCGGCGCCGGAAGCGGTATTCGGCGAGCGCAAGGTCACCGGCTTGAGGGCGCTGCGTATGCATCTTGGCATCGCCGATGCCTCGGGCCGCCAGGTGCCGGTGCCGATCGACGGCTCCAGCTTCACCCTGCCCGCCGATCTGGTGATCACGGCGCTGGGCTTCGACGCCGAGGACGTCCCGGCGCTATTCGGCGAACCCGGCCTGGTGGTCGCCCGCTCCGGCACCGTCAAAATCGATCCCCAGTCGTGGATGACCAGCCTGGAGGGCGTGTTCGCCGCCGGCGACATCGTCCGTGGCGCCTCGCTGGTGGTGTGGGCGATCCGCGACGGCCGCGACGCTGCGGGGGCGATCACAAAATACATCGGCGCCCGCGCGGCGGCGGCGGCGGAATAAAAGGTTTGGTTATCCGCAGATGACGCAGATGAAGAATTCTTTAATCTGCGCAATCTGCGTAATCTGCGGATAACCTCTCTTGTTCGAGGAGAGCATCATGTCCCGGAACCTAGGTGAGCAGTTCGTCGCCGAGTATCTGGCCAACGCCGCCGTTCTGGAAGCGGCCGGCGTCGATTTGACCGAGCACGATGCCTGCGGCGTCGGCCTGGTGGCGGCGCTAGACGGTAAGCCGCGGCGGGAAGTGGTCACCGCCGGCATCGACGCCTTGAAGGTGCTGTGGCACCGGGGCGCCGTCGACGCCGACGGCAAGACCGGCGACGGCGCCGGCATCCACGTCGAGCTGCCCCAGGAATTCTTCAAGGACCATGTCCGCCACCAGGGCCATGAGCCGGTGCCCGGCCGGCTGGCGATCGGCATGATCTTCCTGCCCAAGACCGACCTTGGCGCCCAGGAGCGCTGCCGCTGCATCGTCGAGACCGAGATTCTGGCCTTCGGCTACACCATCTATGGCTGGCGCCAGGTGCCGGTCAACGTCGCGGTGATCGGCGAAAAGGCCAACGCCACCCGCCCCGAGATCGAGCAGATCCTGGTGGCCAATTCCAAGAACACCCCCGAGGAGCGGTTCGAGACCGACCTCTATCTGATCCGCCGCCGCATCGAGAAGCGGGTGCTGGCCGAGCCAATCACCGATTTCTACATTTGCACCCTGTCCTGCCGCTCGGTCATCTACAAGGGCATGTTCCTGGCCGAGCAGCTGACCAGCTTCTATCCCGACCTGCTGGACGAGCGTTTCATTTCGCGCTTCGCCATCTACCACCAGCGCTATTCCACCAACACCTTCCCGACCTGGCGGCTGGCCCAGCCCTTCCGCATGCTCGCCCATAACGGCGAGATCAACACCCTGACCGGCAACGTCAACTGGATGAAGGCGCACGAGCCGCGCATGGCCCACATCGCCTTTGGCGAATCCATGGAGGACATCAAGCCGATCGTCCAGCCCGGCGGCTCGGACTCGGCCCAGCTCGACAACGTCTTCGAGGTGATGGTGCGGGCGGGACGGCCGGCGCCCCTGGTCAAGCAGATGCTGATCCCCGAATCGATCGGGGCCAATTCCGAGATGCCCGAGACCCACCGCGCCTTCTACAGCTATTGCAACGCGGTGATCGAGCCGTGGGACGGACCGGCCGCCTTGTGCGCCACCGACGGCCGCTGGGTGATGGCCGGCATGGACCGCAACGGCCTGCGGCCGATGCGCTTCACCATCACCACCGGCGGCCTGCTGATCGTTGGCTCGGAAACCGGCATGATCAAGGTGGCCGAAAACGAGGTGGTCGAGAAGGGCCGGGTCGGGCCGGGCGAGACCATCGCCGTCGATCTCGAGCACGGCCATTTCTACCGCGACCGCGCGCTGAAGGACGTGCTTTCGGCCCGGCGTTCCTATGGCAGCTGGACCAAACGCATCACCGAGCTGGATTCCCTGGTCAAAACCGGCGCCCCCGAACCGTCGGAGCTGGCGGGCGAGGCGCTGGCCCGGCGCCAACTGGCCTATGGCCTGTCGATGGAAGACATGGAGCTGATCCTTCAGCCGATGGTCGACGAGGCCAAGGAGGCGATCGGCAGCATGGGCGACGACACCCCGCTGGCGGTGCTGTCCGAGCATTATCGCGGCCTGCACCATTTCTTCCGCCAGAACTTCAGCCAGGTGACTAATCCGCCAATCGATTCGCTCCGTGAAAGCGGGGTGATGACCCTGAAGACCCGGTTGGGCAACCTGGGCAACATCCTCGACGAGGATGAAAGCCAGTGCGACCTGCTGCAGCTGGAATCGCCGGTACTATCCACCGCCGAATTCGAGGCGATGCGCGCCTATATGGGCGACACCGCCGCCGAGATCGACTGCACCTTCGACCTTGAGGAGGCGGAATCCGGCCTTAAGGGCGCCCTGGCCCGCATCCGCCGCGAGGCCGAAGACGCGGTGCGCGGCGGCTGCACCCATCTGGTGCTGTCCGACCAGGCGATGGCCCCCGGCCGCGCCGCGGTGCCGATGATCCTGGCCGCCGGCGGCGTCCATTCCCATCTGGTGCGCGAGCGGCTGCGCACCTGGACCTCGCTCAACGTTCGCTCGGGCGAGGCGCTCGACGTCCATTACTTCGCCGTGCTGATCGGCGTCGGCGCCACCACCGTCAACGCCTATCTCGCCCAGGAGGCCATCGCCGACCGCCAGCGTCGCGGCCTGTTCGGGGCGCTGTCGCTGGAAGAGTGCGTCCGCAATTACAAAAAGGCGGTCGATCAGGGCCTGTTGAAGATCATGGCCAAGATGGGCATCGCGGTCATCAGCTCCTATCGCGGCGGCTACAATTTCGAGGCGGTCGGTCTGTCGCGCGCCCTGGTCGCCGAGTTCTTCCCCGGCATGGCCAGCCGCATTTCCGGCATCGGCCTGTCGGGCATCGAAAAGCAGACCACCGGCCAGCATCGCGCCGGTTTCGAGGCGGAATCCGCCGTGCTGCCGATCGGTGGCTTCTATCGCTTCCGCCGTGGCGGCGAGACCCACGCCCATGACGGCACCCTGATCCACACCCTGCAGACGGCGGTGGCCACCGACAGCTACAGCGCCTATCGCCGCTATTCCGATGGCGTCCGCCGGCTGCCCCCGATCACCATCCGTGACCTGTTGGACCTTCGCCCCGCCGGCCCGGCGGCCAGCGCCGACGAGGTCGAATCGATTACCGAGATTAGGAAGCGTTTCCTTACCCCCGGCATGTCGCTGGGAGCGCTGAGCCCCGAGGCCCACGGCACCCTCAATATCGCCATGAACCGCATCGGCGCCAAAAGCGTGTCGGGCGAGGGCGGCGAGGATCCCGAGCGCTACCGGCCCCGTCCCAATGGCGACAACGCCAATTCGGCGGTCAAGCAGATCGCCTCGGGCCGCTTCGGCGTCACCGCCGAATACCTCAGCAATTGCCGCGAGATCGAGATCAAAGTGGCCCAGGGCGCCAAGCCCGGCGAGGGCGGCCAATTGCCCGGCTTCAAGGTGACGGTGGAGATCGCCAAGCTGCGCCATTCCACCCCCGGCGTCATGCTGATCAGCCCGCCGCCCCACCACGACATTTATTCGATCGAAGACCTGGCCCAGCTGATCTACGACTTGAAGCAGATCAACCCCCTGGCCCGGGTCACCGTCAAGCTGGTCAGCCGCTCTGGCATCGGCACGGTGGCGGCCGGGGTGGCCAAGGCCAAGGCCGACACCATCCTGATTTCCGGCCATTCCGGCGGCACCGGCGCCAGCCCGCAGACCTCGATCAAATATGCCGGCCTGCCCTGGGAAATCGGCCTGTCCGAAGCCCATCAGGTGCTGACCCTGAACCGGCTGCGCCACCGTGTCCGCCTGCGCACCGATGGCGGCATCAAGACCGGCCGCGACGTGGTGATCGCCGCCTTGCTGGGCGCGGAAGAATTCAACATCGGCACCACCAGCCTGGTGGCGATGGGCTGCATCATGGTGCGCCAGTGCCATTCCAACACTTGCCCGGTGGGGGTCTGCACCCAGGACCCGGCCCTGCGCGCCCGCTTCGCCGGCACCCCCGACAAGGTGGTCAACCTGTTCAGCTTCATCGCCGAGGAGGTGCGGGAGATCCTCGCCTCGCTGGGGGCGCGGACGCTCAACGAAATCATCGGCCGCACCGATCTGCTGTTCCAGGTCAGTCGCGGCGCCGCCCATCTCGACGACCTCGACCTCAACCCGCTGCTGGCCCAGGCCGATGCCGGCGGCTATGCCCGCTATTGCACCCAGGAAGAGCGCAACGAGGTGCCCGACACCCTCGACGCCCAGATCATCAAGGACGCGCGGCCGCTGCTGGAAGAGCGCGAGAAAATGCAGCTGACCTACAACGTCAGGAACGTCGACCGCGCCATCGGCACCAAGCTGTCCCACAACATCACCAAGCGCTATGGCATGACCGGGCTAGCGCCCGGCCACGTCACCGTCCGCCTCAGGGGCTCGGCCGGCCAGTCGCTTGGCGCCTTCGCAGTCCAGGGTTTGAAGCTGGAAGTATTCGGCGACGCCAACGACTATGTCGGCAAGGGGCTGTCGGGCGGCACCATCGTGGTCCGCCCCACCGTTTCCAGCCCGTTGCGCACCAACGAGAATACCATCGTCGGCAACACCGTGCTCTACGGCGCCACCGCCGGCAAATTGTTCGCCGCCGGCCAGGCCGGCGAGCGCTTCGCGGTGAGGAATTCCGGCGCCGCCACCGTGGTCGAGGGCTGCGGCTCGAATGGCTGCGAATACATGACCGGCGGCACCGTGGTGATTTTGGGCGCGGCCGGGGCCAATTTCGGTGCCGGCATGACCGGCGGCATGGCCTTCGTCTACGATGCCCAAGGCAATTTCCCCTCCCGCGTCAACCCCGACACGGTGGTCTGGCAGCGGGTCGAGAGCGATTACTGGGAGGGAGTGCTGAAGGCGTTGATTGCCGAGCACGTCACCGAGACCCAATCACCCTGGGCCGAGGCCCTGCTGGCCGATTGGGGCCGAGAATCGCCGCGCTTCTGGCAGGTGGTGCCCAAGGAAATGCTGTCGCGGCTGGAGCATCCGGTGCGGCGGGAGGCGGAGCTGGAGCGGGCGTAGCCGGTCGGCCTCACGCCCCCGCCAGCCCTTGCCCGACCATCTTCCCGGGATCGACAATCTCGTCGAAGCGTCGTTCGTCGATGTCGCCCGACGCAAGGGCGGCTTCCTTCAGGGTCAATCCCTCGTCATGCGCCTTATGGGCGATGGCCGAGGCCTTGTCGTAACCAATCGCCGGACTGAGCGCCGTCACCAGCATAAGCGAGCGGTCGACCATGTCGTCGATGCGCTGGCGATTGAGCCGGGTTCCCTCGACCGAAAACCGTCGCAGCTGGTCGCAGGCATCGCCGAGAATCCTGGCCGAATGCAGAAAATTGTTGATGATGATCGGCCGCATGGCGTTCAGCTCGAAATTGCCTTGGCTGCCGGCAAAGGCGACGGCGTTGTCCTCGCCGATGACTTGGATGCAGACCATCACCATCGCCTCTTGCTGAGTCGGATTGACCTTGCCCGGCATGATCGAGGAGCCGGGTTCGTTCTCCGGCAGCACCAGTTCCCCCAGGCCGCACCGCGGGCCGGAGGCCAGCCAGCGCATATCATTGGCCACCTTCATCAATGCCACCGCCAGGCCGCGAATCGCCGCCATCGCCGCCACCATCGCGTCGAGCGATCCCTGCGCGGCGAATTTGTTGGGCGCGGTAACGAACGGGTGGCCAGTCAACTGGGCGATCTTGGCGGCGACGTCTCGGCCGAAATGGGGCGGGGCGTTG
>Ga0316222_1004947_pt1 | contig 11733 bp, 15 predicted proteins | sample TBH18011metaG_FD_206008 | JGI IMG/M metagenome (GOLD analysis project Ga0316222, IMG submission 206008) | Freshwater microbial communities from Trout Bog Lake, Wisconsin, USA - TBH18011 | ecosystem: Environmental > Aquatic > Freshwater > Lake > Hypolimnion/Profundal zone | place: USA: Wisconsin... | reverse complement strand
GGCTGACCAGCAAACCCACTAGCCACCGCCTTGCACATCAAACCGGCCCGCCAAATCCGCCACCGAAAACGCCAGCGCCATCACCTTCGTCAACTCATCGTTGTCCAAACCGCCATACCCGTTGAGCAGCTTGTCGCGGAACGCCTCCAGATTCTCAGCCTCGTCCAGCCAGCCGTATATCTTGGCTATCATCGCCTGCACCGAAGGGCCCGCCGCCTCCGCCAGAATATCCGTCTCCGCCGCCACCGGCGTAGTATCAATATCCGTATCAGCAGGCCAGGGCTTATCCCCCGCCTTATCACCCATCAACAGCGCCCATTGCGCACGCAACGCCCCGTCACCGCCGCCACCCGGCGCACCCGCCCGGCTGGCGGTCAACACCGGCTCATCATCGACAGGCAGCGGTATCTTCAACTTCTGGCTGACAAAACTGATCGGGATGGGCTGGCCGGCATTGGCCAGCACCGGCAACGACTCGGCATACAGCTTCAGGTCTTCCGGCTCCTGCGTATCACTCACAAACGCCGGGCTGCGCGTATCCGCAAACAGGCCGTTCAGCAGCGCAATCGGATACACCAATTGCACACTCAGCGTATTATCCAGCTGCCGAGCGTCATCATCACGGATACCCAGCCGCACATCGTTATGCACCTCGCCCAGCGCCCGGTTGCCGTTCTTCGCCGTTGAAGAGGTCAACGTGCCGCCTAAAATAGCCTTCGATATCGCATCGTCCGCCCAGTCCATCATCACCTTAAACGATTCGGCGTTACCGGTGCCGGTGACCTGCGACAATTCCATCATCATGGTGTCCGGAATAATACCGGCAGCGTGATGGCCAATGGACAGCAAAGCATTCATCAAATCCATTTTCTGATCATCCGGCGTACCGGCCGGATATTTGCCAATGCGGATCGGCAAGCCATAAATCTCCAAAAACTCAGCCAGATCGCGCACCGAGTAATTTTTGAACAGATACGGCCACGCCAGGGCACGGTGCAAGCCGGTGCGCGCCAAATAGCCCGTCCGCGACCGATGCAAATGCACCAGCCAACCGAATGGCGTCAGCGGTGCGCCATACGGCTGGCTGGTGTCACGCAGATGCAGCACATCCTTCTCGAACGGCGGCACCATAAACCAAGACGGGGTACGATGTGCCAATTGTTCCGGCATCCACAAGTTTTGTGCATTTTTAGCCCACGCGATCTCCGTACACGAATAACCGTGACCAATCGCGTCCAGCAGATCAAAACGGATTTCGCCCATATCCAAACCGTCGCGCAACAGGTTTTCCAGCAACCGCGTATTTTTGCGCTCAGTCGCCGTCGCGTCACGCGGCGGTGCCAAATGCCAGTCCAACTGCTTGACCGCCATCTTGCGCTTGCCCATTTCCGCGCCGATATGCGCGTCTTTCTCTTCCATGTCCATGAACAAATTGGCCTGGTCAATCAGATAGCCCTGTTCTGCATGTAAAAAAATAGCCGCCAGCTTGGCCGGTGTCAGGCCGCGCGACGGATGCATAGCAAACTCGCGCGCTAAATTTTTCGTGGTCGGGCCGTCCGATTGCAGGTTTTTAGTGACCGTACCAGGGGTGATCAGCTTTTGAAACCAGTCGTAGATAAAACTCATTTACCAAGCTCCAGAAGAAGGGATTTGCAGGGTTGTTTTGTCATCGCGTTCGTCACGGTCACGCGCAGACTTTTCCGGCATCGCGTTGAACTCGATCAGGCCATAGGATTTACGCATCGCGTAATTGGCCAAGAACAGGGCTATCGCACCATCACCATGCCGCTGCAGCTTTTTGCCATCGGCACTTTTGGTCTGCGACTTAGTTTGCGGCACCTTCGGCACGCCGTTAATTTTTTTAATCGCCATCAGATCATCGCGCACCTGCTCGTCTTTAGGGATATCGGTCAGTTGGCCATCTTCCAGATCGGCCTTAAATTTTGGCATGTTCTCGCGGTAAAACGTCTCCGACGCCATCACGCACTCCACTTTAGCCCCGTACTTGCCCGCCGCAAATTCCGCCAGTGCCGAACCGATGCCACGGCCATCAAGTGCCGCCGCCCTAAAGCGCGGCAAGCGGTCACTGATATAATTAAAAATCTGCTCCTGCTGCCGGTAAGGACAAACCGACAGCTCCACCCACAACACCACCCGCCGCCGCAAATCCGCACCCTCGGCCAGCACCGGATAGCAGGTCAAATCGCCCACCCGGCCATAATCGCCGCCCAAACCGTGCGGACGGGCAGGATCAAGCTTTTGCAAATGCGGCAACAAGTTTTCATCACACCACAGCTGCACCACCGCAAAACGCGCCTCCTCGCTCTCCAGCACAAAGCCCGGCTTCCACTCGCCACGCACCACCGGTGCAGATGGGCTCATCAGCGACAGCACCAAGCTCATCGACAAATAGACACCGCCCCCTTGGGACGGGATCAAATCCAGCTCTTCATCCGCATCGTCACCATAAAAATCATACGTGTCCTGTAAAAACGCCGCTTCCGCACCGGTCGTCCAAGGGATGCCACGCCGCAAACAAATGCGCTGGAACAAGCCGTCCGCCACCGCCTCCCGAAACGCAATACGATGCACAGAACCCTTGCGCTTACCGGCCCGCACCTCTTGTATCAATTGGTTAAACGCATTCTCTTCGCCGTCATGGGTCGAAATCAAACGCACCTTGCCGCCCCAAATCAGGAACGCCATCGCCGCCTTGATCAGCTCGCGCAAATCATCCTGGAACGCCGCCTCATCACCCACCAGCACACCCTGACGGCCACGCAGCTTGCGTGGCCGGGAGGCCAGCGCGGTGATCCGAAAGCCGCTCTCCGGAAAGCGGATGGTATACGTCTTGATATGCTTGTCTTCCTCATCCTCATCCCACAGACCTTCGCCAATTCAAATTCGCCCGCATCGGCATCGAAAACCTAGAGCAAATCTTCGACAAAACCGCCTACGACGGTATCCGTGGGCGGCTCATTTTCAGCAAACCGACCAAAAACAGCGTCCATACAGAATCACTCATGTACCCGCTCATGATCCACAACCTCATCACCTCCGCGCTCAACGCCGCTGCTGCCATTGGTGCGCCCAAAGTCTGCCGTGACCTTATCTTAGAAGCCTAGGCAACCACAGGCGCAAACCATGAACCCGATCATCACGCTCCCGCACCGCCTGCAAATAGCCACCGACAAAAGCCGTGTGGCCATCATCAGGAACAACCACTATATACAACCCATGCGCCGTGCCCACTTCCGGGGCGGCGCCCATTATTTTTACCAACCTAAAAAGGTATAACCATGCCCTGCAATGAAAACGGCTATTGGACAAATTCACTCGGCCATCTCGTCCACCAAGACCAGATGCACGGCCTCGACATCCTCCGGGACGACACCGTAAGCCGCATCATCCACCAAGCGCACCAAGTGCAAGACCAAATGCGCCAATTTAAAACCCAGGCCCTAGACGACATCATTAGCTTCTGCCACATCAGCGCCGAACAATACAACTGGCAATGGGGCGGCAAAAAAGGCAATCTCCAATTGATGTCCTTCGATGCCAAATACAAAGTCCAGCTAGCCGTTAGCGACACCCTAGACTTCGACGAACGCATCCATGTCGCGAAAGGCCTGATTGACGAGTGCATCACCGAATGGGCCGAAAATTCCCGCAGTGAAATAAAAACCCTCATTGACCACGCGTTCCAAGTTGACAAACTGGGCAAAATCAACACCGGCCGCATCTTCGGGCTCATGCGCGTCAAAATCGGACACCACAAATGGCTGCAAGCCATGGACGCCTTAAAAGACTCCATCCAAATAACCGCCACCAGCCAATATCTCAGGCTGTACGAACGCCAAGGCAACACCGGCAAATACAAACAAATCCCGATGGACATAGCCGGGCTAAAAGATGACAGAACCCAAGAAGGTAAAAAATGGCCGAAAAAACCCTAACCGACCGTCAAAAAAACGATCAGGAACGCAAAAAAAAGTTGATTCAAAAGATAAAAATAGCCCAAAAACAGCTAAATATTGATGATGAAAGCTACCGCGCACTCATGACAAACGTCACTGGCCACCCGTCTTCCACCCAATGCAAACCTTGGCAACTGGAAAATGTCATGCAACGCCTGCGCCAGCTAGGGCTCAAAGACAAAACCGCCAACCAGGCCGGCGCAAGACGGCTGGCCGGTGACGGTCAAAGCAAAAAGATAAGATCCCTCTGGCTAGAACTCCACGCAGACGGCAAAGTCAATGACCCATCAGAAAGGGCCTTGGTCAACTGGGCAAAAGGCCAATTCAAAACCACCGGTGGTATCGAAGCCCTGCAATGGTTCAATGTAGAAAAAAAGCGCATGCTCATCGAACAACTCAAACGCTGGCAAGCCCGAGCCAAGAAATGATCACCGCCGACCACATCCTAGTGGACTTGGAACACTTCATATATAAGGAAGTATCCGCCACCCACGACGAAAAAAAAGCCCTGGCCAGCGCCAGGGCTCTCTTCGAATGCCTATGGATAAATTTCAGAAAAGGCCAAATGTATATTCCAACCACCGACAAAATAGCGCAACAACAACGCTACGAAACCATCTGGGCGGCATTCAATGGCTCAAACTATGCCGAACTGGCCGCCAAAAACCGCCTCAGCACCCAACAAATCTACACCATCATCAACGCAATGCGTACCACCCACACCCGCAAACATCAAACAGACCTCTTCCCGATCCCTGCACCCAAAACCATCAAACCCCTAACCCTCCAAATCATTGAAGACTACCTACCAGCCGACCTCATCAAAGTTGGCGTCAATGATGTTGCCGCGCAATCCATAGCCAAAAAATTATCAAACTATCTCTGCGAAAAATACCCCGGTGTATCCATCCACATATCAGACGCCCTCCATAAAAAACGCGCAAACATCCCTCAGCTCGAACTTTTTTAAGTCATCCCTATTTTGATATCAAGTCATTCGAAGCTAAATTTTTTACTTTCAATATAAGCAACAAATTTTTATCCTAAAAGCCTAAACCTAAAAAACCATCCCACAAAAAACCAATTTATCCCATAATTTCCCAGTCATTTATCTCTCCTCTGTTCAAATTGTCGTGGGGAGTCACTTGATACACCCATTTGACTTTGCCGGTATTCGGGTCTCTAGCAAAAATTGAAGCCCCCCATTTATTGTCGCCTAAGCGGACATCAGGATTCCACACACCCGGTTGGCTGGTGCCATAAAATAGGGTGTCGGTTTCGCTGTCATAGGTCAGATAGGCCCAAGCGGAACTGCCGCCTTGTTGCCAAGCTGTGCCAGACCAAGTGGTTTTACCCAAATCCGCCAACGCCCCTGTTGCATTGGCATTGACTCCTTGACCAGCGGCATAGGGCACTTTGGTGTTACTATCTATCAATACATCGGCATCAGGCCCGGTACTGTAACCCCGCCACAATTCTTTACCGGTATTCAGATCAAGGGCTAAAACCCATCCCCGCACACCCATTTCGCCACTGGAGGTGCCGACAATCACCTTGCCATTAACGATCACAGGCGCGCCCGACATGGTGACACCGGAATGTACGTCAGCCGTTGTGTTGCGCCATAGTTCCTTGCCTTTAATGGCATCGACGGCTACTGTGGTGTTATCCAGCAAATTAAAAACAATTTTGCCATTGGCATAAGATGCGCCACGGTTAGTGGCATCACAACAATTAACCCCTTTGGCATAAGAATTTATGCTGGGGGTATAAGTCCATAATTTCGCGCCCTTATTAGCCAAGTCATAGGCTATCAGTTTGTTGGGGAACGGTGTGACAACATATAGCTTTGTCCCTATGACCAGAGGATCACCCATGTGGCTACCCTTTACGCCGGTGTCGACCGAATACTCTTCAACCATCTTACCGACATTGCTGGTGCTAATTTGGGCAAGCGGGCTGAAGCGTTGGCCTTCAAGGGTACTGCCTGAAGTCGTCCAATCGCCCACCGTACCTGGGCCGACGACTAATGCTGACGAAGTTTGAGGCATTATGCCTGCTGACACACCCAGCAATAGGACACAAAAAACATTGCCACCACGCGCAAGATAGGATGATCTTGTTAGTTTTGTATTTCCGCCACGCGGTTTTTTAATTATCATTTAAACCTCCATCATTAGTGAGCAAAAAATTATCAGTTGATCTTACACCCAACTGAGCGAAAAACTGTATACTTTTGAAATGCTAAAGGCTACAAATCACGTTGTCCGTTTTGAAAGCAAGAAGGGAGTAACTTGGAAAAAAACATTACGCCGCCATGTATAATTAAGCAGAATATATGCCATATTATAAGAAACTGTAATTATTAATATATTTATAGTTTTTTCGTAAAAAAGCATACCTTAATTGCGTACTCTGCAGGTTAAGCCTGCAAGATTTGGTATGAAAACCTATATTAGGAAGCCAGGAAACACATGGAAATGGACGAAAAACGTGAGGGGCAAGCCCAATGAAGTCTCATAAAACCTTCAAATTTTGCTAAATTAGAGGTTGTTTTTAGGCTGAAACTACCATTTTTTGAAAAAGTTCCGTACCCTCTTTTAAACAACAAAAGCGTACTTGACCACAATGGCGTTAGAAGACATCTGCTGCGTAAATTTAAAGCTGGCGCTTTAAAAATAAATCTCTGCGTACCACATCAGCCCGACCACTCAACATATACTTTTGATAACCTGAAAGGCGGTTTTCCGAAATGTAGCTGAAATTAAATGGCATAGCGCTATTTGAGCACAGACCCACTTACCTGTGATTACCTTGGGGCGATGTTACCCCACAAAGTTGGGGTGGCAAAATTTAAGCAGTGCCATTGATAATCTAGCAAATGAATTTAATCTTTCGCAAGAAGAAAAAAGTCCGCTATTGCCAAGTGGAACGCAAGCTATTTTCAGTAGCAGAAGAATACGTTTCTCTTATTGATACAAAAATTATATTAATTGATGGCAAGCAGCTGGCAAAGCTGATAGTAGAATGCAATGTTGGTGTTGGTGTTTCGACGGTAGGTGTTTATGAAGTCAAAAGAATAGATTTTGATAATGAGTATTAGTGGAAATATTTTAAAACCTCAATGCAAAAGCTAAGCAGCACGTTGGCTGAGGGTAGTCGAGTTAGGGCTTGCAACCACGGACAATGATCTGGCAAACCATCGGGCTGTATTCTGGGCTTTGACCACTCTCAGCCAACATGCCGAGTAACATCAGAAACCTCACTAAGTGTTATTTTGTAAGACCACCTAAGCCTCTCTACAACCCCTCCCAAGGCGTATACAAACCCGTCACATCCACCCCAAACATATCCAACACCCTGCCAACAGTCTCATTGACCATGGCCATCATGGAATCGGACTTGCTATAAAAAGCAGGCATGGGCGGGAACATAATGCCGCCCATTTCGGTGACACTGACCATATTGCGGATATGGCCTAAGTTCAGGGGCGTTTCACGCGGCATGACCACCAAGCGCCGCCGCTCTTTCAGCACCACATCGGCGGCACGGGAAATGAGGTTGTCGCCAAAGCTATGCGCCACCGCCGCGAGTGTTTTCATGGAACAGGGAGCAATGATCATGCCTTCGGTCTTAAAGCCGCCACTGGAAATACTGGCGGCTATGTCGTTGATGCCGTGGCTGACATCGGCAAGCGCGTATAAGTCGGCGCGATCCATATCCAGCTCGTGCTTGAGGTTGACCCGACCGGCTGAGGAGATAATGACATGGGTTTCCCAGTGTTCCTGCGCTTGCAGGACTTGTAACATCCTTACGGCATAAATGGCACCTGTCGCGCCGGTAATGCCAATAATTAGGCGTTTTTTTGCATTCATAGGGTCAATTTATTCTTTCTGCTTATTTGTTGCCGCTAAAAAAACGTCTTAATCACAATCGACATAACGCCAGCAATTAAAACGCCTATCATCCATTTTATAGAAGTGGAATCGGCTTTAAGCACCGCCAAATCGGTGTAAATCGGCGCTAAGGTTTTGTCCAAACGATTATCCAGATAGTCACGCGTGACTAAAGTTTCTTGTGATTCAACAATGGCACGAACAAAAGCATCGTCATGTTCTTGCGACACACCCACAGCCCTGAGTTTTATCACGGCTTCTTGGGTATCAAAAGTTATAGTGGTCATAGCATCGGCTTCCAAGTAATAATTGTCAGTCTATCAACATTGACAGCTTTATGAAACAGCTCAAGCCGTTATCCGTGGCCTACAAATGTCCGCTGGCGGCAAATTCGTCAGTTGCCGCCACTAAGGCATCTATCATTTCTGGATGTTGGGCAATATGTCCGGCATTGGGCAAAATGACCAAACTGGCCTGCGGCAAGGCTTGGTGCAGCTTAATCCCCGCTTCCAAGGGGCAAAGGAAATCTTGCCGACCGTGGATAATGCGGGTGGGGATAGCTTGCAACACACCGCAATTGTCCAGTATCTGGTTTTCGCTGATAAAATAATGGTGCTTGGCATAATGCAATTCCATACGGATTTGCTTAAAGGTGTGTTCGGTGACATCCACCTCTTTAGCTTGGTAGGCATTGCCCAAGGCGGTCAAAGCCCCCCAAGCCAGCCAAGGTTTGGCAACACGGGCTTGTACTTCGGTATCATCGCCCCAAAACACCGCACACAGGCTGGCTAATAAATCTTCGGTATGCGGGTCGGGCAAGCTGGACAGCAATTGCTGCCATTGTTCGGCAAAAATGCGGTTGGCCCCATCTTTGGCGTACCACTCCAAGTCTTTTTGGCGTGCCAAAAACACCGCGCGTATCACCAAGCCGGACACCTGTGCGGTGTGTTGTTGGGCATACAGCAAGGCCAAAGCCCCTCCCCACGAGCCGCCAAAAACCAACCATTGCCCTATGCCCAAGTGTTGGCGGATGCTTTCCATGTCGACCAGTAAATTTTGCGTGGTGTTGCCGTCCAATTCGCCAAACGGTAAGGATTGACCGCAAGCACGCTGATCGAACAGGATAATATGGTAATGCGCCGGATTAAAAAACCGCCGGTGATCGGGTTTGCTGCCTGAACAAGGGCCGCCATGCAAAAAAATAACCGGAATACCTGCTGCATTGCCGCTTTGTTCAACGTAAACCCGATGTGGGCTGCCGGTTTCCAAAAAAAAGCTTTGGAACGGTTGAATTTCGGGGTAAAGCGTTTTCATAGTCAAAATCAATCCATTTTGTTGTGTAAGATTGCACGGGCGTTAATCAAAACTGCCCCAACCAGTGTTTAAGACGCTCAGCAGCTTGCTTGGCAATAGCGGCAAAGGCATCCGCCGCTCCTGCCGCATCGGCTGTTTGACTGGTTTGTATCAGGTCAAATTCTCTGCTAACCGAAGCCTGACCCGCCATTTCGCCAGATTCAGCGACAAAACGCAGCACCACTTGGGCCTTGTTAGGGCTTAAGAATTGTTGTTCAAACGCCAAAAGCCTGATGGTTAGGGGCTGGGCTGGTTTAAGCCCAGCCGCCAATAAATAGTGTTGCAATAAATCAGCCGGTGGCGCTATCCATTGGTCTAGCTGATAGGCCCTGACGGTGGTTGGCGAGTGGTACAGCAACCGGTAACGTAGTGCGGTATCAAGATACCAAGGCGGGGCTTGCACATGAATCAGTGGCTTTGGCGAGGTGTTTGGATTGACCACAAGGGCTGCCGGCACACCCAAATCGTGCAAGGCGGGCGGGCTACGTTCGATGGCACAAGCAGACAGCAGTGCAGCCAAGGCCAATAATAACATCGGAGTCCAGTTCATTTCGGCTCCCGATAACCAGGTTCGCCAGGACCGGGCAAGCTTGGCGGCGGGCCTAACAATAACGCTTGTGGATTGGCCTCCAATTGGGCGGCGGCTTTTTGGACTTGGCGGCTAGTTAATTCCAGTTCAGCCAGTAAGGCGTTAAGCTTGGGCAAGGTGGTTTGCACCACACTATCCCCTGCCATTTTACTGGTGTCAATTAATCCGGCTGTTTTATTGCCCAGCGTTTTCATCTGCCCACTTAAAGATTGCAGTTCCAATGTCAATTGGTTGATATGCTCTAAACTTTTTTGGGTGTTTTCGGTGAGTGCAGGAACACCGGCCAAAGCTTTGTCTACGGTGGCTTCCAAACGGCCCAGTTTACTGCTGAGATGCTGTAAATTAACTAATATATCGCCTACGTTTTTTTCGTTCTCAGCACTTAAAAAGCTTTCCGCCCGCTTCATTAAGTGATCAGCCTTATTCAGCAATGCTTCACTGGAATCCAGCAACCTATCGGTCAAAGACGGTTTTAGCGGAATCCGGTAAAATGGATCGTCACCCGGCGGCAACAGCGTTGGCAATAAGCCGTCATCTTGCAGTTGGATTTGCGTCAGCCCTGTCACACCTTTTAACTGTAAGATGGCGTACACCCCCTGGGACAAGGCAATGTGCTTGTCCACCTCGATAGCCACCAGGATAATGCCTGCATTATCAGGGTCAAATTGGATATTGACCACCTTGCCCACGGGAATGCCGCGAAAAAACACAGTGGATTCTGGATTCAGCCCGGACACTGAAGCCCGGGTCGATATGACATAGCGATTGCGTTGCTGGTTCAACGAACCCATCCAATAGACAATAGCCAAGGTCGCCGTCAACAGCACAACCAAAAACACGCCGGTCATCAATGCGTGATTATCTCTGCCCATAGCCTGCCCCTTAATTGCAAAACACCCGATTGGCTCGCCGGTTATGGAAAAATTGCCCGATAAATGGGTGCGGACAAGCCAACACTGTTGGCAATGCTGCCTTGACAATCAGCTGATGGTCGGCCAATACTGCCACCTCTGTACATAAGTCGCGCAAAATGTCCAAATCGTGGGTCACCATGACCACCGTAAAATTCAATTCCCCATACAACTCGGACAGCAAACTGACAAACGCCTCGCTGGCAATGGGATCAAGCCCGGAGGTGGGTTCATCCAGCAATAGCAGGCTCGGCTCCAGTATCAGTGCCCGCGCCAACGCTACCCGCTTGACCATGCCGCCCGACAAGGCGGCGGGCATTAACCCTGCATCACTGGTAGTCAGCCCCACCCGTTGCAACTTCATTATCACTAAGTGTTGGATAAGACCCTTGTCGGCAATGCCCAATTCGCGCAATGGGAAAGCGATATTTTCAAACACGTTCAAGGCACTGAACAATGCGCCTTTTTGAAATAACACGCCGCTGAGCCGTGATGTCTGTAGGTCAAGATGACCGGCCTGCTTAGGCGATGCTTTGCCCATAACAAAAATATCACCTTGACTAGGTGTCTGAAGACCAATGATTTCACGTAGCAAGGTGGTTTTGCCACAACCGGAAGCCCCCACCAATCCTAATATTTGCCCCTGTTGCAGGCAAAAGCTGATGTTTTGATGGATAAGCTTGTCGCCAAACCGTGTCCAGACCTGCTCAAAACGCACTGCATTAGGTAAAACTGGGGATGGCGAGGCGGTCACGGCACACCCACTTTCATCAGCAAAATGGCGAACACGGCATCAATCATAATCACGGCGGTGATTGATGCAACCACCGAGTTGGTTGTTTCTATGCCCAAACTTTCCGTATTGGGTTTGATACGGAAACCAAAGTGACAGGCCAGCAGGGCAATTGCCAAGCCAAACACAGCACTTTTACCCAAACCGATAAAAACATTGGCTAACGGCACCACTTCCGGCAATTTCATAACGAACTGCCCCATACTAATATCTA
>Ga0316222_1004944_pt1 | contig 11738 bp, 25 predicted proteins | sample TBH18011metaG_FD_206008 | JGI IMG/M metagenome (GOLD analysis project Ga0316222, IMG submission 206008) | Freshwater microbial communities from Trout Bog Lake, Wisconsin, USA - TBH18011 | ecosystem: Environmental > Aquatic > Freshwater > Lake > Hypolimnion/Profundal zone | place: USA: Wisconsin... | reverse complement strand
GTTTGTCTGTGTAAATTAAGCCGTCTTTTTGTATGTCCCAGCTAGTAGGACTAAAGTGTACGCAAAGCTCGCCAAAGTCTTTCTCTTGTGTGCAATACTGTAGACGCAACTGTGTGACCTCTACTGCACGTGCTACAGGGCTCCAATAGCCGTTGCCGTTTGTGTGTAATGTTGTAAAAACTGTCATAAGGTTCGCTCCTTGTTACTAAAAAACTAATTATAGCATTAGTCCACTGTTTTGTCAACCAAAATTGTTGCTGTACGTAATGCGTCACGTATAGCCTCAAATGCATCCTCTGCTGTAGCATTAGCTAACTCCGCGTCGTCTAAGTAACAGTTATTAATTGTAATGTCATGCTCCACCACCTGCTTTGCATAACTTATTAACTGTAACAGTGTCTTTTTAGCTGTTGCCTCTTGTACTGTAAATTCAAACATAGTCGCTCCTACTTAAAAAACTAATTATAGCGCATTTAGCCAAAATAGTCAAATGCGCTATGTATTAACCCTTTAATTTACTCTACTATTACAATGTTGTCTGTACGCATAACTTTTTTAGCTACATTGAGAGCTAGTGTTAAATCTTGCGTTAAATTTTCTGCAAGTAAGTCCCCACTAACATAGTCGCATTTTGCTTGTACAGGGAACTTGTATACTACATTGTTAAACTGCTTTTTAGTTTCGTAAACATTAAACGCACAAACTAGTTTATATGTTTTTAGCTTTTTATTAAAAATTAGCTTTGCTTTTGCTACTTGTGCATAGATGCTTTGCTTTGCTGTTAACATTGTTAGCTCCTTTTTACTGTTTAAGCCACTATTATACAGCCAAAATGCGACCCAGTCAAATACCCACCATTTTGAAAGGATATCAAAAAGAAAGGCCCCTAGGGACCTTCCCCAAAACTAGCGGGAGCGAATCGCGTCATTTTGGTAACTACAAATTAGATTGGGCGGGCAGAGCATGCTCCTCGTTTAATGCCCAGCTCATCAGCCGGCACCCTGTAACTAGCCAGTTAGAAAAACGCTAAAGGAACTCCAGTCTACATACTTGGGATCCGTCTTCCCGTTCTGTGCTTTCGTCATTACTGCTAGGTGCTGTGCCGTTGCTCGAAGCCTTCGTGTAGTATAACTGCGGTCTCCCGTCGGAGATACGTCACTTCCGCTGGGTTATACTACCTAGCACGCCTAGGTAACCTTTAACACTTTTCTAACTGTTCATGTGCTTATTATAGCGCATGAACCCTAACCTGTCAATAACCTATTGTTTTGGACGGTCTTTACAAACTTCAAATCCCTTCCAGTGCCACTTTCTGCAATAGGTACATTCCATTGTCTGCTCCTTTGTTGCTAAGTCTTTATTATAGCGCCAAACGAGCAGACTGTCAATAACCTTTCAATTTACTCTGCTTCTTCTTCAACCACTTCGTTCAAGTGATCAAAGCAGTCTTGCACACGACTGGACTCTGTGGTGAAGAAAGTGTAATCTCCACAGACCATGCGTCCTTCACCTTCTTTGATGTACTCGAACCCGCCATAGTAGTCAATGGCACTGGGAGAGTTTTGGACAGCAATGACCTCTTCCTCACGGTCAATATACACAGGACCCGAGCGTACATCCAAGCCCAACTTTGTAGGGCTCGATCTTTCCATCTTACGTACATGACGCTCTACAACCTCGTTGACTGCGTCAATCATGTCCAATGTGCTGTCAAAGTCTGTATCAGTAAAGTAACCCATTCTGTTTCGCTCCTAATGTGTTGTTGATGTTTGTATTATACTGCATTTACCACCCGCTGTCAACCTGCTTAACAGCGGGGTTACAACCTGTTATTGGCAAAAGATTTCTTTAGACAATATGTTGTCTTCTACTGCCTTGTGGCAAGTGTTCAACGCCATCATCATGTAGGGATAGACTAGGGCCTTTTCCTGTGGGCTCAGAGCCTCTACTACAGCAGTCAACTCTTTGAAGTCTGCAGGTGTAGCATAGAACCCGCTACGTGGGATTGGGTTTGATACGATGTCGTACATAAGTCGCTCCTTTTGTTAACGTAAAAACATATTATACTAGACTCTGCTGTATCAGTCAACCAAATGCCTTGAATAACCCATAAATGCATATGGTTATTGACACTGCATTGGTCACAGTCTGTGGCACGTTGGCCACACGTAAACTCCAAGTCAAGTAGCAAACACCCCCTAAGGTGCCTGCCACAATGTTCCATGGGTACTGGTTCAAGCTCATTAGGGTGTACATGGCGAGGAACGATGCCGTCCCCGCCCATTGTATAGCATCGTTGAATTTCATGCCACTGCCATCATAATAGTACGCTTCACAAAACCTGTCGTATCCTTTTTAGCCTTGCCCTTAGCCTTAAGCCCTGCAATAGAACCCTTAGGGTCCAAAAAGCGCAAGTCATCTTCGTCTGCATTAATAACAGGCAAGCCCATGTAAGCTTCTGGGAGCTTGTCAAACACCATAGCAATATTGTAGCCTTGTGCTATAGCCCGAGCCACGTCAGCATCGTTGCCATCTGCCGCGCTAAAGGTCAAGTGGTAGTTGGAGTACTGTGCAACCTTACGTCCAAGCACCTTAGTATAGTCATAAAACTGTACTGTTGGGAACTTTTCCAAAATGCCCCACTTTTCCACGCTCAAGTCACTAGTTCCATTCAAACGGAATACAGGAGTAAGACCCAGCTTAGAGGCCATTTTAATGCCCTTAGCAATATCCTTTTCCAACGCCGCCATAAATGCATCGCGCTCGTCAAAGTACATTTTAGTCTTGCGAATACGTGCCTTTTGGATTGTATTAGTAGTCTCGCCCCGTTTAAACATACCACCGCGTCCAGCTGTATTAAGACAGGCCGCTGTGCATCCAGCTGTACGCTTAGGGCAAGTCTCCTTGCCACTTAATGTAGCAGGTGCCAAGTGCAGGATAAAGCTCAAGTAGCCTTTTGCTGTACCCTTTTGGATTTTGGGATTTGCTGTGCTTAATAGTGTAAACATTGTCGCTCCTGTTTAATTAATGTAAGTATGTATTATAACACTAAATGGGCAAGTAGTCAATACCCGCCCAACTTGTAGGGTTATTAGTCAACATTCACTTCAACTAGTAGTTTAATAGCAATTAAGCCATCAATAACTGTGCTATGCGTTAACGTCCCAAAATCATAGTGCTCACCTTCAACAGTAGCATCGTTTTCCATAAGAGTTTGTGCCCGTGTAAGCAAATCCAAAATTTGTGCTCGTGTGTCCATATACGCTCCTTTGTTGCTAAGTCATTATTATACTACAAAAGAGGCAAGTTGTCAATAACCCGACAAAGTGCCGGGTTATTTATGCAAATTATGAATTCGGAACTTGATGCGGTGTTCGCTCTTTTGGAGCTGTTGGGCAACCTTTAAGACCATTCCAGTGCCATTTGCGGCAATATGTACATTCCATAGTTGACTCCTTTACTAGTGTTGAATGACTATTATAACCTCTACAGCATAAAATGTCAATATGAAATCAATTATTCTCCGGGAAATGCTACACGATACTGTACGGGATTGGGAATGGCAAGAATATAGTCACAAGCATCATTTTGATCAGTGAATACATCAAAATCACAAGTACGATTACTGTACTTGAATACATGTATATGCTTGACTTCATCAACCTTAATATATACTGTGTGAGAGGGAAACTTGATAACGGCTTTATGAAAGAACATATAGACTTCTCCATTTTGAACGGTTGATATAGTACTTAGTGGTTAGACCTATTATAACCGTGATAATACCTGAAAAGCAAGATAAATTTACCTAGGGATAAAAGTCGATAAGTCTGATTTATCGTGTGCTAGAGTGTAATAGTCTAGGCGAATCCTGATCTATCGTGTGATAACATGTGATAAAGTGTGAAATAGATCTAATGACCATGCGTACAGCCCTTAACAGCGGGGCCTATATAGAGAAAAAGTGTAGAAAAGTGTGACAAAGTGCAATAAAGTGTGACCAATATGGGGTTCAGATTCAGAACAGTGCCTGGGGACCGTGAATATAAGCGTAGATAATTTTTGAACCATGAGGTGCTGACAGGCATAGTTTAAATGAATACTCTCACTTCTCCTATTCTTCCCTCTATAATAACTTTAACAGCGGGGCCTATACTAGTATATACTCTGCTTACACCATTCAAAACCAACCCCCATCGCCTATTTTCTCCAAAGTTCTTGATTATGTAACCACCCTCGCATATACTGTATCTATGCAGTAAGTCTAGTCTCCTGTATGGATCAAGGCAGTTCTTACACGCATACGCATAGTTACTAACAGCGGGGCCTTTGTACATGTATAAACCCAGCTAAGTATTAGATGTTGATTTATTGTTATACAAGCCATGCAGACTCTGCTACTAGAGAGCAGTTGTGGCTTTGTGCTGAATGGTGCAGTTATATAAGTGCTGGATCTACACGCTTCTATATACGTGAAGACAAGCTATCGTTTGCTTTACTTATAGACTCAGCAATGAAGCCGGTCCCGTCACTCGCCTATATTGTTTAATGCGTCTTTAATACGATACATGTATTTGTTATCGTGTTCAATGCTTACGCATATTTGACTAGCCATAAAGCCCAGTGCGTAAGCTAGCTTTTGTTCGTGTGTGAACTTGGGATATAGAGTATTAACTCTTGTTAGTATGTATTCTACTAGTTGTTGCTCAGTCATAGGTATTCTATTATGCTAGCGACTACTACTACAGCTACTAGTACGACAGCTAACCAATATGCTATTTGTTCCAGTATTGTAGTCATTGACTTAATTGCTTATTTGCTTTACAGCCCAAAAGATATACAGTTCTAATGAGCCCAGAATAGCCAATAGAGTATATGCAATAATATGCACTTTGTACTTCTTTACGAATCCGAGATAGATCTTGCTAAAGGCCATAGATACTGGGTCTATAAAGTGTGTGTTTATTTGGGTTTAGTCATTAACTACATTAGCTTGTACATGTCCATACCAGTCATATACACGCATGTGGCCATCGCGATTTAGTCTAGCGGCCAAGCTATCTGCACGTTGTTGTGCATATTGGGCGTTTGTAGTTGGTTGTTCTGTCAAATCAACTTCTTGTATTGATTCATTAAGACTCTTGCTTGTAGCGATAATTCTATAGTATGTAGTAGACATTTGTGTGCTCCGTTATACTAGTATTTATGGATTAAAATGCGTTTCTATTGTAGGTCTTTGATATATCGTATTCTTCACAGAGGTAATCACGGTCCTTGTTGAGGATATACTTAATTGTATTACAGTCAGCACCCGTAGTTTGGGTTAGCACATGATCACCCACACTCTTACCCGTAGTTGCATAGGTAGCGGTGCTTACTACTGTATAAGCGCAACCTTGTAGGGTTATTATTATAACGGGAATGATTAACCATTTCATCTAGTGATTGTAACACAGTTAGTAGCCCAAGTCAAGTCCAAACCCAGTTTGGGCTTGGCGCATGGTAGGGCGTAGCCCGTTTCCTTTATATAGAGATTTGGGCCTACAACAGCTTCAAAAATTTTTCCGCTGTAGCTTCGCTAAGAAAAAATTTGCTTGCAGACGCTGTCAGCGTAAATAAGCACATGAACATCATTACTGTAACTTGTCTTGAAGACTATAAGGACCTTGTTGTCCAAATTAAAAGCCTGGATCTCTTTTGGCTTGAACCCACACGTCATATCGTCGTTGTGGAGGATGGGTCTATTTCGAATCCTTTGTGGAGTCAATTGTCTAGTACTCGACACACTATAGAAGTCGTAGAGGGTCCTGGGTACGCTAATCTACGTGGGTGGGTACGTCAGCAGATACTCAAACTATGGGTAGCTGAGCATGTAGACTCGTTGAGCTATTTGGTTTTGGACAGCAAGAACTTCTTTATCAAACCCATTTCAGCTTGGCCATTCGCACATGGTAACGGGCAGGGTGGGCTTTGGGATCCTGCTATGATGACGGAGGATAGCCCTAGCTTTTACCCATTTGCTCTACACGCTAGCCGTATAACAGGCAAGGATATTCCCGCTAGAGTATGGGCTCCTGTTACACCCTTTGTAGTTACGACGGATATAGCACGTAATATACTTAGAGAGGACATTGGGGCTATATTTGCTTTTGACAAGCCCTCGGAGTTTATACTCTATAGCTTTTGGGATACCCCTACTGAGGCTGATGCTAGGGATCCTGTACACTTGACCTTTTGGCCTAACTCAGCACCCTTCTTAAAGGACAGCTTGGAAAAGGATGTACCCGAGCAAGTTGTGGTGCTGGCCTTACATAGAGATAATACCAGCCCTACTACTAGGTTCAATGTAGCCCAGCTACAACGTCAATTATTCGGTTAGGCTAAAACGACTGGTAAATGCGGGCAAGCGGCAACTAAACAGTTGTTCGCTAGCTAGGCTTTTATACGTAACCCATGGGTCAGGTTCTTCATTAGGGTTGGTAATAGCTAGCACTTCAAAGCGTTCATGGCTAGTGCTGAGCCAATGGCTACCTATCTTTGGGTAACTGTTGTTTTTATCTTCTGTAGTAAATGTTGTCATAGCATGCTTCCTGGATTAGCTTGTTCAATAATATCTAGTTGTTCCCAGACATACTTTAATAGTTCTTTGCCCACAGCTGGGTCCATGGTCATTAATAGTGTAACACGGCTTAGTAAAGCACCCGCTATTTCATGTGCTTGAAATAGGCCTTCGCGACTAAGGATTACTTGATCTAAGTCGTTAATAAATTCGTCCAAATCTTCGTCAGTATGATTAGCCATTTACAAGCATCCTTATGAGTCCTGTTGAATCAATGCTGACTAGCAAGATGTAGTTAGCCAACATGCCAAAGCTTCTCCTAGTGTAACTAGCCCAAGCGTACATACTACAACCAGTAATCCAAATAGGGTAAAGAACCAACAAAGGTGGTGTAGGGACTGTGACAGCCATTGTGATACTACAGCCAATACTAATAGCCCAAGCAAGGAGCTCGATAACAAAACGGAAAGGGTTGCTAGAATAATCATCACGTATCCATTCAAGTGTGGGTTTAAAAATTGTATCAATCATACAGTAATTTAGCACAATTATAGTCGTTAGAGCAAGAGTATTGAAATAAATATCTTATGCTGATTAAAGAAATTGATTTGTTATTTGAAACTGCCCAAGAGTCCAAAGAGATAAGCGACTTAACCTCTTTAATCGACAGCTATATCAAAACTATCCAATTTCCTCCCGGAGCTGTGTTCAAAGTTAGGGACATACCAGGCATAGAGAATTTTAATTGGTCCGATGATGTTCAAAGCCTTGTAGATGTAACACGCATTTACTCCATGGAGACTGAAAATGTAAAAGGCGGAAACATTGCTGGCCAAGCCCATTCCTACTATAAAACAGACCAGGGTCAGGACTACAAAACAACAAGAAAAGATCCGGCTGGTAATGTGAAAAGTGCGCCTAAGTATGCTTATGATGATGCACGTTGGGCTAGAGAATTTCAAAAGGATCCTCTATATGCACAAATGAGTCCTGAAGATCAAAAGTCCATACGTCAGTTTATCGGAACACAAGGCAAAAGCGGCATGTATCTAGACATTGGTGTAGATATGAATCTAAAAGGCCATCGCATTGATTCAACATTGAGTCATGAATTAATGCATCATTTTGACAGTATCAAAGGACGTTTTAATAGCAAAAGCTGGCAAAAAGCACATGACAGATATACGGCTCAACAATACTTGAACAAACACGAACAGGCTAAAAAACAGGTGACTACTCAAAACCCTAATCCAGAAGGGCTACTAACACCTGAACAAGAAAAACAAGTCAAAGATGTACTAAAAAATAATTCAACTGCGAAATTTAGAAGTAGAGGTGCTGGCTTATCTTACTACAAAGAACCCACTGAAGTCAACGCACGACTAATGCAAGTTATACATGACTTGGCAGATGACATGTCTACCCTGACTAAATTGCCTAAAATGATAGCTTCGGATAATCAAGCACTTGACAAATGGTTACGCATGTACTTTACACAATACGAGTTGATCATGCCTTTCCTGGCCAAGACTGATGCAGATTTCAATGCGTATAAAGCCAGTCATCAGTCTGGATCAAATCTAGGTGCTATAACAGATGCTGAATGGGCCAAAGTAAAAACAGTACCTGAGTTCCAACGTATATATTCACGAGCAGTCAAATTCTTAGACTATGAGCTAGGCCCACAAGGCGGTTTATTCCAGCAGGGCAAAGAAGGATTTAAAAATTGGAATACAGCAGTACAAAGTGGAGTCAGTGCCAAAGAAACATTTATCAAACGTTTTACAGATTATCTTATTAAAGGTGTGGATGTACTTAAAGGTGCGGCTGTACAGGCTGTAAGATACAAACATTTAATGGAATCTGAACTGCGACAATTACTTACATCAATGTTACCAAAAATGGCTCTCAAAGGCACGTTCGAATCTATCCCGTTGGCAGGCTTGTTGATAGGCGTAGGATTTGGTATTAGCAGATTGATAGACAGAGATGTTATTGGAGCAGGATTAGAAGTTGTAGGCGGTGTTGCCAGTTTGGCCACAGCTATTCCATTAACAGCCTATACCACAGCAAGGGACATGTATGGACAATATTATTCATATGCCGATACAGGCAGACCTGCTGTGCTTGAAACTGATTTGGTCCGAGACCCTAACAGCACCAATCAACGCATTAGCGAATTAAAAGATGTTATTGCGGCTGAACTCAAACGCCTAATGGACGAACACGCACAACAGTACATGAAGTCGGCACGTCATCAAGGTGCAGTCAATGCTCGAGATGCTCTACGCAATTATAGTACAGCCGGTAACCCAGCACCAAATCCAACTACACCTACACCACAACAGCCTACTGGGCAATTTCAAAATAATCCTCTACGCGAAAGTCTAGAGCGAATCGTATATCTAACCAAATTTAACGGTTGACAATAGTCCTATTAGAACATATAATATGTGTATGTTCAACTAGTTAGGAGCGGCTATGCAGGCCTATTTAGAAACTACAGATTGGGCGGACGGCACTACTGCCAATCACACATATCTTTTGGATGGCACCAATTTGGTAGCTTACATCAAACGGAACGATACCAAGCCATTTTACTTTAAGAACCCAATCAAGGGCTTTGACAAGCGTGGGCGCACTTTTAAAGAGTTGACTGCTAATCCGTTTGAAGTTAAACTTGCACCAAGTGACTTGATTGCAGTTAAAGGATCTAAGGGCACTTATTATGTAGATCCTGAAGCTGGTACTTGTACTTGCCCAGGGTTTACCTTTAGAGGAACATGCAAACATGTTAAACAAGTTGAGGAAAGCAATAGCCAGTAAGATTAGGCACAGGAAGTTTGAGAAGATGAAAGAACAATTGGATCCTAAGCCAAGGCCTGCAAAGAAATCCATACCAAGGAAATAGTATGAAAATGTATATCTGTATTAAAGACACGACTCCAGTGGGCATGGCTATGAATGCCGCGGCCCATGCTGGACTTATGTGCCATTTGAAGTACAGCGAGGACGAGGATTATCGTGCTTGGCTAGATACCAGTTTTAAGAAAGTAACTTGCTCAGTAACACCAGCAGAGTTTGCCATGCTTAAAGAACTAGATGACCATTTGATTGTAACTGAAAGCCGTATGGACAATGCTGAACTAGCTGTAGTCTTAAAGCCACGTCATGACAATGCTTGGCCTGAATTTGTTAATTTGTTGAAACTTTGGAAGTAATATGTTAAAACACGCAAAAGGTAATTTGTTGGATCTTGCTGAAGCAGGCCTGTTTGATATTGTTGTACAAGGCTGTAATTGCTTTAACACAATGGGTAGTGGCATTGCACGTGAGATTCGTGAACGCTACCCTAACGTGGCCTACGTGGACATGCAGACCAACAAGGGTGACTACATGAAGCTGGGCACGTGGACTTGGGGCCTAGCTGGCCCTAACGAGTTTATCTTAATCAATGCCTATACACAGTATAATATGAGTACAGGCGAGGATGTGTTTGAATACACGGCCTTTGAACTGATCCTGCAGAAGCTATTGTGGACACATGGTACCAAGCAGATTGGCTTTCCCTATATTGGCATGGGCCTAGCTGGGGGTAATAAGGAAGTGATTATGGAAATGATTGAAGAGTTTGCCAACAACGTAACAGCCTTGGGTGGCTCAGTAACATTAGTGGAGTTTGCATAATGGATATTCAACCAAAAGATCCTAGTGTTGGACATTTTTATGTCAGCCTAGTTAAAAGTTTCCTACGTATTGTAGGATATGTAGCGTTGGGCCTAGCTGGCTTTGATGCACCCTTAACCCTAGCGTGGCTTAAAGTAGCGGCTGGTATGTTAGCCTTGGCAGAGTGCTTGGGCATATTGGAGGAACTAGTATGAGTTTAGATGTAGATTTAATAGTCACTCAACCCGTTAGTGTGTACACAGCAAACATTACACACAATTTGGGTCGGATGGCCGCTGAAGTAAAATTGACTAATGGTCGGACATTGTACGAAGTCTTGTGGCGTCCTGGCGAGCATGACATGAAGTTTGCCAAAGACATAGCAGAATTGCTAGACGAAGGTTGGAACATCTTGTTAAGCGATCCTGTTAAGTTTAAACAGTTCACTCCTGAGAATCATTGGGGTAGCTATGAAAGACTTTGTGACTTTGTTTACAAATACCGTAACGCATGTTGGGATCAACCTGACGCAGAATTGAGTATATCACGATGATTACCCTACAGCTATTGGAAGGTATGGATTGTGTAGATCCAGAAGATTGGTGCCGTCCGTTAAGCATTACATCAATGTCGGGTGGGCATAGTGACTACTACAGTTTCTCAAGCCAATACACAGGTGCTCCTGAGAACAATGTCAAATGGGTCAAGGTCAAGTACATACTTGGCAAACCTTGGCATGGACTAACGGTCAAAGACATTGACTTTGGCCTGGGTAAGTTTGTAAAATACGAGTTCGTTCGCGGGGATGTTCCTCAGCGTAGCCGTTTAAGTCTCAAGGACTATAACATCACTGACCACACTAAGGTCTTTTATCAGGAAAGTGAAGAATACGATGACGACATCCCCTTTTAAAACTCCCGAAGAAGCAGGCGCATTTCTAGCCAGTTTGGGCTTGCTGGACAAGCATCGCAAGGTTGAAGGTACTGAGTATGACCAACTAGTCATGCTGTTCAAAATGATGGAACCTGTTGAAAGTTCTAACAATCAGCATAGTTGGACTGACACTTATCATGTGGGCAACCGTGTGTACAATGTAACATACTGGCCAGGTGCTGAAGAAGCAACGATTGAAGAACATATTCCCTACAAGGATTCAAAATGAACGAACGAATTCGACAACTTGAAGATCAAGCCAGTCTGTATGCCAGTCGACAAACAACTGACCCAGATGAATGGGAATTTATTTTCCGTAAAAAGTTCGCCGAGTTGATTGTGAAAGAATGTGTTGAGATTGCCGACAAGAGTAATCAGGGCAGTAAATCATCCAATGAAGGAACTGAATTTTATTATAATGCTGATATTGGTGATAAGATTAAAGAACATTTCGGAGTTGAAGAATGAGAACACTAATTGATCCAAACAGCAGTTGCGGGTTCTGTGGTGGATATGACCTTGGGACAAGGTGTGAGAGTTGTGGCGCTGGTAGCGATAATTATGATGCCCTAGGTGGCGA
>Ga0316222_1004941_pt1 | contig 11746 bp, 6 predicted proteins | sample TBH18011metaG_FD_206008 | JGI IMG/M metagenome (GOLD analysis project Ga0316222, IMG submission 206008) | Freshwater microbial communities from Trout Bog Lake, Wisconsin, USA - TBH18011 | ecosystem: Environmental > Aquatic > Freshwater > Lake > Hypolimnion/Profundal zone | place: USA: Wisconsin... | reverse complement strand
GGACGAGGGAGACGATCACGCCGCCCAGGCCCCACGCCGCAGTCCGGGCCATGGCGCCCCAGCCGCGGCCGGCGCGCCAGTCGCGCCACAGGGCCCACGCCGCGTAGGCGGCCGCGGGCACGAGCCAGACGGCGTAGGTGGTGTTCTTGATCAGGGCGGCGCCGGTCCCGGCCACGGTGGTGGCCGCGAGCCAGCCCCAGTGGCGCCGGTCCATCATGCGCACATAGCACGCGAGGAACCAGGCGCAGCCCATCATCTCCATGGAATCCATGAGGAAGGCCCGCGAATAGAAGATGTAGACCGGGCAGGCGAGGACCAGCGCGAGCGCCAGCAGCCGGCGCGGGCGCGGCAGGCCCATGCGCCCGAGCAGCAGGTAGAGCGCGGGCAGCGCCAGGTAGAAGCAGGCGAGGGAGATGCCCCGCGCCGCCTTGAAATGCGGGAGCCCGGTGGCGCGGCTCAGCAGCACCACGCTCCATTCATAGAAGGGAACCTCAAGCGGCAGGGCCACCCACGGCTTGCCGAAGAGCGGGGTCTCGTACCTCAGGGAGAAATTGTCCTGCTGGTCGATGTAGTAGCTGACAATCGCCGTCTGGGTCTGGCGGAACTCATGGCCGGGCAGGAAGCCGGAGTTCCAGTTGGCGGTCGCAAACCCGAAGTGCGCGGCCAGGGCCGCCAGGAAGAGCGCGGGGAGCAGCCAGTTTTCACGGCGCAGCACGGGCGTTCCGGTCATGGCGGGGTCAGGGTCGTCAGCCGAAATAGGCCTCGCGCGCCATGGCGACGTGGGCGGGCAGGGCGACCCGGGCGTCGTAGAAGCGCGACATGCGGACGAAGGCCATCGAGGCCATTTTGTCGTCGCCCGCAAAAAATTTATCCAGGCAGGATTTCATGGCGGCGCAGAGTTTGTGGTAGTCGCCGGCGGGAATGAGAAAAGCCTCGTCATTATTTACAAGCATTTCCGGGATGCCGTTCACGTTGGTGCTGATGATCGGGATCCGGAACGAGGCGGACTCGAGGAGCACGCGCGGGAACGACTCCTCGAAACTGGTGCAGACGAAGATGTCGGCCAGCCGGTACCAGTCATAGATGTCGAGGGTCTCGGGAAAGAGCCGGGTATGCTTCAGCTCCATCAGGGCGATGTCCTGCTCAATGGACTCGAGGTACAGGCCCTCGCGCGCTCCGACCATCAGGAATTCGATTGGCCCCTTGTCGGCGAAGGCCGCGCCGTGCTGTTTCATCAGCTGGTCGATCGCGCGGATGTAGACGTGCTGCCCCTTGCGCTGGCAGACGGAGCCGATGTTGACGACGAGCGTGGCGGCGGGATCGAGGCCATACTTCTCCCGCAGTTTCCGCCGGTCGTGGGCGGCGGCGAAACGCTCGATGCGCTCAATGTCCACCCAGCTCGCGAGCGTGCGGAAATTGTCGTGGGTGTTGAGCTCCTCGAAGATCTGCCGCGTGGCGCGGGCGGTGAAGATGACCCGGCCGGCGTCCTTGATGGCCTGCTCGATGAGCGGCACGACCTCCGGCGAGGCCAGGCTGTGCTCGGAGAAGAATTTCCGCGGGGTGTTGCTCTCGTGGATGTAGAGGGCGGAGGGCTTGCCGAGGACCTGGGCGAGGCTGACCACCCAGTAGGCGACCATGGTGTTGCCCACGATGAGGTCGATGTCGTCCCAGCGGAGGCCGGCGGCGAAGGCCTTGAGATTGGCCTGAAAGTCCGCGGCGGTCTCGGCCTTGATAAAGCGGTCGGCGGCGAGCAGCGCCACCGGCAGGCCGGCGTCCTCGAATTTCTTCCGCAGCGGTCCCTCGACCGGGGAGAACACGCGCACGTCCCAGCCGGCCTTTTCGGCGAGGTAGCGCGCGTACTCGAAGATGAACAGCGGTGCGCCCTCGAGGTTGAGGTTGTGGGTGACCACCGCGACCCGGAGCTTGAGCGGGCGCCGGGCGTGGCGGTGGTTGTTGACGTCGAGCTTGAAACTGGAGGTGCCGTAGTCCACGACCTCGCTGATGTACGGGTCGCGGTAGCCCGGGTAACGCTGGACGAAGGCGAGATGCTCCGTCTCGGCGTAGGCGTTGCCCCGCGAGGCGCTGCCGAGGTGGGTGAGCGTGGCCTGCGGCGTGTAAACGGTCCGGCAACCGAGGCGGGCGGCGCGCAGGCAGTAATCAACGTCGTTGTAAGCGACCGGGAAGTCGCGCTCGTCGAAGCCGCCCAGCTGGCGGTAAAGCTCCGTGCGCGTCAGGAGGCAGGCGCCCGTGACGGCGGAGGTGTTGCGCGCGGCGTGCGAGAGGAACAGGTAGCCGAAGTCGTCCTTCGGCTGGCCGAAGAACACCGCGTGCGCGAGGCCGCCCTGCGGGCTGACCCAGATGCCGGCGTGGTTGAGGGTCTCGTCGGGGTGGATGAGCCGGGCGCCCACGACCCCGACGCCGGGTACGCTCATCCAGCCGGCCATGTCCTCGAGCCAGCCGGGTTCGCGGGCCTCGATGTCGTTGTTCAGGTGGAGGACGAGCGGGGTGTCGGCCGCCGCTGTGCCGAGGTTGACGAGCCGCGAGTAATTGAAGGGTGCCGTGACGTTGCCGGTGCGCAGGACGCGGACGGGCAGGTCGGCCCGGGCCTCGAGCGACTCGAGCAGGGTGAGGGCCCGGGGCTCGGTCGAGCCGTCGTCGACGATGACGAGCTTCACGTACCGCCAGTTGACGGTGCGTTCGAGCGAGGCGAGGCAGGCCTGGAGGAGTTCGGGGCGGTTTTTCGTCGGGATGACGATCGTGACGGGGTTTTGCGCGAGGACCGCCGGATCCCAGTGCAGCTGGTGAAGGCAGAGCGCATGGTCCTTCATCAGGGGCGGCAGCACGGCCGTGGCCCGCAGTCCGCGGCGCTGCATGCTGTCGTTGATGGCCCGGCGCGCGGCGTCGAAGAGGTAGCCCTTTTGGTCGCCTTTGCTCGCGGTGCTCTGGGCATGGGCCCGCCAGTGGTAGCCGATCTGGGGCACGTGCACGATGCGCTCGTCGCGCATCAACTCGACGCAGCGCAGGATCAGGTCGAGGTCCTGGGCGCCCTCGTAGCCGAGCCGGAGCCGGCCGGCCTGCTCGACGATGCGGCGGCGGATGACGGTGAGATGGTGCGTGTAGTTGTGCGTCAGCGCCATCTCGGGACTCCAGTCGCCCTTGAACTGGGGGTCGAAGCGCCGGCCGGCCTCGTCGATCTTGTCCTCGTCGGTGTAGATCATCTCCGCGTCGGGCCGGGCGGCGATGGCCTCGGCGATATGGAACAGCGCGCTGGCCGGCAGCACGTCGTCATGGTCGAGGAACGCGACAAACTCGCCGGTGGCGAGCTCGAGGGCGGAGTTGGTGGCGGCCGAGATGTGACCGTTTTGCGGGCGGACGGTGACCTTGATCCGCGGGTCCCTTTTCGCCGCGTCCGCGAGCATCTTCTTCACGTGACCCTGGGTCGAGGCATCGTCGGCAATGCACAACTCCCAGTTCGGATAAAACTGCGCGGTGACGGAGGCGAGCAGCTCGGCGAGGAACGGCGCCGGCGTGTTATAGGCGGGGACGACGATGCTGATCTTCGGTCCGGACTTGGCCAGCGCGGCGGCCTCCTGGGTGAGGTAGGCGGTGAGCCGCGGGGTCAGCCGGTTGTGGTTCGCCCAGAGGGTGTAGGGATCCTGCTGCTGCCAAGGCGTGGGCGGCGCGGCCTTGGCGGCCCGGCGGATCATCTTCTCCGCCAGTTTCGCGCGGGTCAGGCGCACCTCGCGCCAGAAGTCCGGCCAGCTCTCCATGACGTAATCCCCGGCGAGTGCGCCGCGAACGAACGCCCACACGGTGCGGGCGAACTTTCGCTCGTGATAGAGGGCGATCGGGCCGGAGTTTTCGTCGAGCTTGTTGAGGAAAATCCGCTTCGAACGGAGCAATTGCCGCGGGCCGTCGGGATACTCGGCGAAGATCTTGAGGCAGGCGGGACTGAAGTTCGACGGCCGGACATCGACGAGACCGTAGAAGGCCGAGCGCAGGGCCTGCGGCCAGGCCGGGTTGTGGCGGAGCACGTCCTCGCGCTCCTTGCCCCAGATGAGCCGGTTCTCGTTCACGGCACCGATTGTGGCGACGAGTCGCGAGATCGTGCGGCTCATCGAGAAGGCCCAGCCGCTGACACGGAATTTTTCGTAGTGGGCGTTGACCCAGTCCTGGGGCAGGTCGAGGAAGCCGACGAGGTCGTTTTCCGGCCGCATCTCCGTGGTGTTGACGGTGATCTCGCCCAGCACGCGCCTGGCCTCGCGCATCATCACGCCGTGCGGCTCGTAGTGAAAATGCCGGTAGAGGTAGTACAGGCTCTCGCCGACCAGTTCGGTCCGCAACACCGGCCGGGGCCGCCGGGCGGGCATGTCGGTGCCGCCGGTCGTGAGCTCGGCGTGCAGGAACTCGGTCCAGATGTTGCCCGGCCGCAGGGTTTCCAGCGTGAGCGTCCGGGCGCCGAGCCAGGGCCGGACGGTGACGCGGAAGCCGGCGCGCCGCGCGGTCAGGCCACCCTTGAGAAATTCCTCCAGGTCGGGCCGGTCGAGGCCCATGATGCCATAGGTGATGACCCCATCGAGCTTGGCGCGCAGGTCAGTCAGTTCCTCTCCGTCCTTGGAGTAAACCCAGCCGCGGATATCGATCTCCCGGGCGGTGGCTTGCCAGGATGCCGGCTGATCGATGAAGTACTGAAAGGAGTCTTTCTCGGGCATTAAAAGGTTGAGCAGAGCGACGCTGCCGGGCGGGGTAAAGCATGCTTTTCGCCGGCCCTGGCGCGCTCAGTCGATCGTGATGCAGCGCCAGTAAGCCCAGTCGAAACTGCCGTTGTTATTCGGTCCCGGCAGCGTGCGAAAAACAACCGTGCCCGGCAGCGGGGCGATCAACTCGATGGAAAACGACTGCAGGCCGCGGTCCTGCCGGATGGTGCCCGGCTGCAGCCAGCGGTAGAAGAGCCGCTGGCGGTAGCCGCTGGGCTGGACGGAGAGGACCTCGAATTCCACGCCGTCACTGCGGTCATAAATGGCCGGATCCATCCCGAACTCGGCCTTGATCCGCCTGGCGCCGGGCGGAGGAACGATCTCGATTTCCGTGACCGGCTGGGAAATCAGCCAGTGGTGGCCCTCCACGATGGGCGAAGCCAGCCCGTAGGGCACGGTCAGCTTGAGGGGCTGCGGGCTGATGTCGGCGAAGAGACTGCGGTCCTTCAGCTGGTCCACCCAGTAGAGCACGCGGGGCTTTTCGCCGGCCGCGCCGAGCTGGCCCTGGTACAGCAGGACATCGTGCAGGGGAAAGCCCTGCAGGGCCTTCAGCGCGTCCGGTATCATGTCCTTCCGCAAATGGACCGTGTACTCGCCGGTCTGGAGGAACGGATTTTCGTCCATCTCCAGTTCCTTCAGCCAGGGGGAGTAGGCCTCGGGGCCCGGCTGCCCGAGGCGGAAGAGCAGCACGGCCGCAATCCGCGCGGGGCGGGTGCGGCGCAGCGCCTCGCGGATGACGGCGTCGTCCTGGATGTAACGCTTGGGCACGAGCAGCGCGCGCCGGTGGCTGTAGTAGGGCAGGATGGGGCTCCAGTCCAAGCCGAAGCCGACGAGCAGGTCGTCGGGCTTCGTGACCTGCCCGATGGCCAGGGCGAGGTCGGGCGGACCGCCGGCCTGGCGGGACTGCGGTTCGTAGTATTTCCCAAGATAGCCCGAGAACTGCGCCGCGAGCACCACCACCACGACCCCGAGCCGGGCGGCGAGGGGCAGGGCCGTGGTCTCCATCAGCCGCCGGAGTGGCAGCGCCAGGAGCAGGAGGAAGAAGAGCCCGCTGGAATAAAGGTAGTAATCGTGGACGAAATAGAGGTTGGCGAACACGAGCGGCCCGGCCAGCGCGATGAGCAGAATGACGGCGAACAGCCGGATCCGGCCGCGCAGGAACAGCAACAGGAGCACGCCAAGCAGGAAGAGCGAGCAGGAGGGAAACAGCGCCCGCTCCACCTGCACGCCCAGCTGCCGCCAGAACCCGGGATCAAACCGCTGCGCGAGCGGGCCATACGTCCAGTCGTGCAACTCGGACGAAACCAGCGAGGTGCCGAGGAGGTTGCGGCGCTTGACCGCGTCGCTGTGGCGGACCCACCAGGCGGCGGCAAGGATCCCGGGAACGCCCGCCACGGCGGCCCGGGCCAGCAGGGTGCGCCACTCCGCCCGCCGCGCCCAGGCCGCGGCCAGCGCGAGCGCCGCTGCCGGCGCCAGGAACACCGCATACGTCGTGACCTTGGCGAGCCCGGCGGCCGCGCCGAACACCGCGGCGGCCGCGAGGGCGGATTTTTTCCCGGACCCCAGGCCGGCATGGAAAAAATCCAGGAACCACACTCCCAGGCAGAAGGCGGTGGATTCGATGAGAAAGGCCCGGGAGAAAAACTGGTAGACCGGACAGGTGAGCACCAACGCGAGGAACAGCCAGCACTGGGACGGGCTCACCTGCAGCCGCCGGAGCAGGCGCCAGACGGCCGGCAGGGCGGCATAGAAAAAAGCGAGGGAGACGGCGCGCCCGGCCTGGTCGAGGGGCAGGCCGGTGCCCCGGCAGACCGCGGCAACCACCGCCTCGTAGAGCGGAAACTCCAGCGGGATGGACCACGGGGGGCCCATGATCGGCGTCTCGTAGTCGAGCCGGAATCCGTCGTGGATCATCCAGTAGGCCGACATCGCCGTCTGCGTCTGCCGGAATGGATGCGTGTCGAGCACCGCGTTTTGCCAGCCCGCGCGCGCGAACCAGAGGCTGATGAGCAGGACGACCAGAAAGATGACCAGGCTGGCGGAGACTTCGGGCGACCGGGTTGGGCGGGGAGTCGGTTCGGTCATGGGACGGCCGCGAGATCCAAAGGGAGCCACGGGAAATGGCGCAATGCCTTACTTGGCCTGGGCCACGGTCCGGTGGATGCCTTCGGCCAGGTTTACCGCGGGCCGCCAGTTGATCGCGCGGGCCAGCTTGGTGTTGTCGAGGAGACTGTCGTGAACGTCCCACGGATGGGCCGGGACATGCTGGATGGCGAGCTTCCGGCCCAGGGCCTGCTCGACGCACGCGATGACCTCGCTGACGGAGTGGGATGCGCCATGGCTGACGTTGAAAATACCCTGGGGGCGGAGCCGGATGACCTGGTCGAGCGCGGCTGTGAAGTCCGTGTGATGGAGGAAGTCCTTGCGGGCTGAGCCGTCTCCCCAGACGGAGAACGGCCGGCCGTGGCGGGCGCTGTGAATGAGAAAGGGCACGATGCCCTGCGGCTTCTGCATGGGCGCGGGGAAACCGTAGGGATTGGAGATGCGCAGGATGGTGTGCGAGAGGCCGTGCCGACGGCCGTACTCCGTGATCAGTTGCTCCGCCGCCAGCTTGGCCTGGCCGTAGCGGCCGATCGGCGCGCAGGGATCGTCCTCCCGGCTGGGCTGGTGGCCGCGGGCGTTGCCATAGACCGCGCCGCCGGAGGAGAAGAAGACGAAGTGCGGCCGGGCGCCGGACGGCGAAGTCACGATGGATTCGAGGAGTTTCCCCAGCACCGGCAGGTCATGCAGTTTTTCCGCGTCCGGGCTCTGCTCGGACGTGGCGGGCAGCGTGCTCCACGCCAGGTGCAGCAGCGCGTCGGCGCCGGCCAACGCCCCGGGTTGCGTCAGCCCGGCCAGCGGGAGAAATCCGTCGCCGCCCTGCCGGGAAAAAAGCGTGACCGCGTGCGTCGGGGCGCGGAAATGGCCGGCGATCAGCGAGGCGAGGCGGCCCCGCCCGCCGGTGACGAACAGTCGTTGCAGTGTCGGCTCGGGCATGAGCTACGACGGTGCCAGCGAGAGATGGAAATTGGCAAGCGCCTCCGCGGTGCGCGGCCAGCTAAAGTGCCGTTCTGCGAACGCGACGGCGCCGCGGCCGAGCTGGCCGGACAGCACGGGGTCGGCGCGCAGCGCGCGCACGGCGCCGGCGATGCCCGCCGCGTCAGCCCGGTCGAGCACATAGGCGTCGGTGCCGTGGCGGACCAGTGTGCCAAGGTTTGTGCGTGGCAGCACGACGGGCCGGCCCAGCGCGAAGAACTCGGGCAGCTTCGAGGGGAAGCGGTAGTCATTGAACTCATCCGGCCCGCCCGGCTGGACAAAAATATCGGCCAGCGCCATCAGGGCCGGCAGGTGCCGGTGGTGGGTGATCTCACCCAGCGCGAGCACGAAGGGCGCGGCCGCCGCGGCCAGCCCGGCGGGAAAGGCCACGCTGTCGCGCCCGGTGCGGATCAGGGTCACGGGAGGTCCGGAACGGTTGAGTTCGACTACCGCGGCGTAGAGTTCCTGCACTTCGGCCGCGTTGGCGGCGTGGACGTTGCCGTGATAGAATAGCACGGTCTCGTCCGGGGCGGAATCGAGCACCCGGCGGAAGGCGTCGGGACGCGGCCGCGGATAAAAATGCCGCGCGTCAGCCGCCGGCCAGAGGGTGAGGCACGGTTTGCCGGCCGGGACGAAAGAGCGCAGCCGCTCGGTGATGACCGTGATGCCGTCGGCTGCCGCCAGAAAGGCCCGGCTGCGGTGCGGATGCGAAAGATCGGGCGGCACCAGCCGGTCGAGTTCCCCGTCGCCCAGCCGGTCAAGTTCGGCGAACGGGCGCGCGAGTGAAAGGGCGAGGAGCTGCTGCTCGTTATCCTCCAGGTGCACCAGGACTCGCGAACCATGACGGGCGCGCAGTTTTTCGGTCAGTACGCGCACGTTCTCGCGGGTGGTCCAGGCATGAATCACATCCGGGCCGCAACCGTCGGGAAAAACCAGACCTTGCTCCGCTTCCGCAAAGGTCAGCCCCCGGAAGGCCGGACGATCATGATGCGCGAGCGTGACCGCGTCATGCGGCACGGCGACGGCGACGGCGTGCCCGGCGGCGGCGAGCTCGTTGGCCAGGGCGGCGACATGCAGCGCGCTATTGGAGGCAAAGCTGCCGTAGAGCACGAAGAGCACATTCCGGGGCCGGGCGGCGCGGACCGGCGCGGGCCGGGTGGGCGGCTGCGCCGCGCCTTCCGCCGCGAGTCCGATGCGGGGGAGGGTGAGATCGAGATCGGCCGCATGGTTCTCGTCGGTGGCCACGCTGAAGCAAACCGTGGTCGGTGCGATGGCGATCCGCCCGTTGGCGAGCCGGGCCCGCACGCGGACTGGTCCGTGTCCGGCGACGAGGAAATCCTGGCTCCGGAAACCGGCGTGCCCGGCGTGCGGCACGCCGGGAAACAGCGCCGACACATCCTCGCGCGGCCGGCCGACGTCGCAGGCGATTTCCCGGTGCCCGTAGCGCAGCGTGAGTTCTGCGACCGGCTCGTCCAGGTCGAGGGCCCAGCCGCCGACCTTCACCCGGTCGCGCAGCAGGCCGGCGGCGATGGGCTCATCCATGACCGCGGCCAGCGGCCAGGGCTCGACGGTGAGCGTGAGCCGTTTGAAAACCTGCCACCTGCCGTCCGGATGTTGGGCCTCGAAGCAGGCCGCATAGACGCCGGCGGGCAGGCGGCCGGAGAGCACGAAGCCGCAGCCCGCGGCGGCGGGGTGCGCCGGGAAAAGCTGCGGCACATCGGTCCGCGGGGGGCGGGCCGTGAGGGGGACGATGCCGGCGGAGGTGCTGAGCCGGACGGGCGGCGGGTCCGGCAGGTCCTCGGCGAGACACCAGCCTTTGACGGTGACTTCCCGGGCCCGCGCCCGCAACGGGCGCGGCGTCTCGATTTCCGCGTGGAGCCGGAGCGTGGCGGACGGGCTCATGGCTTCTTCCCGAGGACTGTCCGTTCCAGCGAGCGCAACCAGGCCGTCCAGCGCCAACTGCGGGAGGCTTTCATGCCGCGGATCTCGACGTCGAGTTCTCCGACGCGCTGCTGCCGGGCTTCGTTCGAAGTGGTTGCCTCGGCGAGCCGGGCCTCGAGCTTCCGCTGGATTTCCTGCAGCTGACGAAGCTGGGCGGCGAAATCGGCGGTCCCCTGCTTCTCCGCGGCCAAGGCTTGTTCGGTCACCGCCAGACGGTCCTGGGCCACCCGGAGTTCCTGCTGCGTCAGCTGCTGGACGTGCTGGAGGTGCACGAATTGCGCCTGCAGATCCGCGCGGACCCTTTCCGCATGCGCGGCCTCATCCAGTTTCTGGTCGGCCAGGGACTGCGCGGCCTGGAGCAGTTTCCCGGTCTCCTCCAGACGCCCGCCGGTCTCGTCCCGTGTGTCCTCCAGTTCCATGATGCGCACCTGCGCCAGGATCAGCTGCTGGCGCACACGCTGGAGCATCTCACCGGGGTCCGGGTGGGCGGGATTCATGGCTGGCGCACCATCAAGGCGCGCCCACGCGGGATGTGAAGTTTATTGTCGCCGGCAGGCCGGGGTTACGGTGCCCGGACCCCGAGCCGCCACAGGAATTCTATCCTCGCACTGCGGCGAAGGTAGCGGAGGAGCAGGGGGCTGGTTTCCAATTCCTCGATCGGGAAACGCCGGCCCTGGGAGCGTTCGCGGAGGAGCGTGATTTCCCTTTGCCCGGTGTCATGCATGGCGAAACTGGTCTTCTGGGTGGGATGCACGCGGAAGCAGGCGAGAAAGTAGGGCACCCGGACGATGCGCGCCCCGGCCGCCTGGAAGCGCAGCAGCAGGTCCCAATCGATGGCGAAGTGGAAGGAGGTGTCCAGGCCGCCCACTCTATCCCAGAGCCGGCGCCGCCAGAACATTGTCTCCTGGGGCACGAAATCGTTCAGGCGCAGCACGGCGGCGTCGTGCGGGGGCAGGAACCAGCGCGCGATTTCCCGGGAGGCTTCGTCCACCACGATGCGGTGGCCGTAGAGCACATCCACTTCGGGGTGCCGCGCAAAATAGTCCGCCACGTAGGCAAGGGCACCGGGCTGGTAGTAATCGTCGGAATTGATCCAGGCCATGAGATCATCCGGTCCGCCGGAGGTTTTCGCAAACCCGCGGGCGATGGCATCGGCCTGCCCGGCATCGCGGATGCTCTCCGACGCATGCAGCCGGGGCGCGTGCCGTCGGATCAGGTGCGCGCTGTCATCGGTCGAGCCCCCGTCCTGCACGACATACTGGCAATCGATCCCTGGCTGATCGAGCACGCTGCGCATGGTTTCATCCAGGAAGCGCGCCTGCTGGTAGGAGGGGGTGACAATGGCGAACCGCGGCCGGCGGGTTGCCGGGGTGGAAGCGGGGAATTTCTCCACGCACACGGGGCGGGGCGGATACGCCATGTGCGCCGGCATCTGGAAGAACATCAGCTCGGTCCAGGCCCCGCCGCCGAGCCAAAGTGGGATGAATTGCCGCGCCACCGCGACCGGGCGCTCCATCAGTGAATGCCATGCGCCGTCGGCCGACGCGGCTTCGAGCGAAACCTGGACACGGCCGGAGGGCAGGGTGCCGCGAAGCTCAAAGCCGGTGTTGTCGTCCGGGGCCTCCGGCATCGCGCCCTTGACGTCCGGCCGCGGGAGCCCGACGACCCCGTCAATCGTGACCTTGCCGGCGCGAAGGCGGATGGCCCGGATGGGCCGGCCGTCCGGGCCGAAGGCCCATCCCCGGATGATTAGGCACCGGGGCAGCTGTTTCCAGTCCTTGGGCTGATCGACATGGAAACGGGGAGTCGGGGCGGAGGTATCCACAGGCGGCGCGATGCGGCCGAGACAAACGCCGCGAATCCCGGAAGGGAAGGTTTTACCGGCGCCCGCGCGGCGGGACTAGAGCTTAAAACCGGCGTCCGTGGAATCCTTCAGGAAGGTTTTCACGGTGTCGAGGGACAGGGCGTCGCCG
>Ga0316222_1004933_pt1 | contig 11759 bp, 7 predicted proteins | sample TBH18011metaG_FD_206008 | JGI IMG/M metagenome (GOLD analysis project Ga0316222, IMG submission 206008) | Freshwater microbial communities from Trout Bog Lake, Wisconsin, USA - TBH18011 | ecosystem: Environmental > Aquatic > Freshwater > Lake > Hypolimnion/Profundal zone | place: USA: Wisconsin... | reverse complement strand
ATCTTCATGGTTGCGCGCATGTCGCCGCTGTTTGAAATGTCGGACACGGCACTGTCGTTTGTTCTGGTGATCGGATCGATTACCGCTTTGTTCATGGGTTTCATGGGCGTGATGCAGAATGACATCAAACGGGTCGTTGCGTATTCAACCCTGTCGCAGCTTGGTTACATGACCGTCGCGCTCGGTGCTTCGGCTTATTCGGTAGCGGTATTCCATCTGATGACCCACGCGTTCTTCAAGGCGCTGCTGTTCCTTGCCGCCGGTTCCGTCATCATCGGTATGCACCATGATCAGGATATCCGCAACATGGGTGGTCTGCGCAAATATATGCCGATTACCTGGCTGACCTCGCTGGCCGGTTCACTGGCCCTGATCGGAACACCGTTTTTCTCGGGCTTTTATTCCAAGGACAGCATTATCGACGCTGTGAAGGCGTCTCATATTGCCGGTTCCGGATTTGCCCAGTTTGCAGTAACGGCCAGTGTCTTTGTCACGGCATTCTATTCTTTCCGGATGTATTTCCTGGTATTCCACGGCAAAGAAAACTTTGGCCATGCGCATCACCATGATGCACATGCCGCTGCTCACGCAGATGATCACGATGCGCATGAACACCACGGTCTGGCCCCAGGTCAGAAGCCCCACGAGTCGCCATGGGTTGTGACTCTGCCGCTGATTCTGCTGGCAATCCCATCGGTCATCATTGGCTATTTCACGATCGAACCCATGCTGCACGGCGAGTTCTTCAAGAACGTTATTTTTGTCTCGGACCACCATGAAGCCATGCGTGAACTGACAGAAGAATTCCGCAAAGCCGGTGGTCCGTTCGAAATGGCCCTCGATGCACTGACCTCGCTGCCGTTCTGGCTGGCCTTGGCCGGTGTGGCAACCTCGTACTTCTTCTATATGGTCAAGCCGGAAATTCCGACAGCCATCAAGAAAAATTTCCACGCCATCTACACGTTACTGGACAACAAATACTACCTCGACAAATTCAACGATGTGGTGTTTGCCGGTGGTGCACGTCTGTTGGGCGGCGGGTTGTGGAATGTCGGTGACAAGGGACTGATCGACGGCCTGATTGTGAACGGCAGCGCAAAATTTGTCGGCTGGTTCTCCAGAACCATGCGCACCATTCAGACCGGTTATATCTATCACTACGCATTTGTCATGATACTGGGCGTGTTGGGTTACCTGATCTACTTTATGCCTAACCCATTCACTCAATAAGCTCACCCGCTAAATAAGAAGACCTGAAACTATGATGCAGTCATCCTCCATTTTATTAAGCCTGGCGATCTGGCTGCCAGTCGCGTTCGGCATATTTGTCATCGCTGTTGGCAGCGACGACAACCCCGGCCTGGTCCGTCTGATTTCCCTGATCGGCGCCATCGCCAGCTTTCTGGTCACGTTGCCCTTGATCAGTGGCTTCGACAATGCCGCACACGGCATGCAGTTTGTCGAGTCGGGCAGCTGGATCGAGCGCTTCAACGTCAATTACCTGCTGGGTATCGACGGGATTTCGCTGTGGCTGGTGATCCTGACGGCCCTGATCACGATCATCGTGGTCATCGCCGGCTGGGTGGTGATTGAAAAGCGCGTGGCACAGTACATGGGCGCCTTTCTGATCCTGTCCGGTCTGATGATCGGCGTGTTCTGCGCGCTGGACGGCTTGCTGTTCTATGTTTTCTTCGAAGCCACGCTGATCCCGATGTACATCATCATCGGCGTCTGGGGCGGCGCCAACCGGGTGTATGCCTCCTTCAAGTTTTTCCTGTACACGCTGCTGGGCTCACTGCTGACCCTGGTTGCGATTATTTACCTGTACACCCAGTCGCACAGTTTCAGTATCCTCGAATGGCAGAAACTGCCGCTCACCCTGCATCAGCAGATTCTGTTGTTCCTGGCATTCCTGATGGCGTTTGCCGTCAAGGTGCCAATGTGGCCGGTACATACCTGGTTGCCTGACGCCCACGTTGAAGCGCCGACCGGTGGTTCTGTGGTACTGGCAGCGATCATGTTGAAACTCGGTGCTTACGGTTTCCTGCGTTTCTCGCTGCCGATCACCCCGGACGCCAGCCATTACCTGTCTGGTTTCATCATTACCCTGTCGCTCATTGCCGTCATCTATATCGGTCTGGTCGCCCTGGTGCAGACCGACATGAAAAAACTGGTGGCGTATTCCTCGATTGCCCACATGGGTTTTGTCACTCTCGGTTTCTTCATGTTCAATGACATGTCGGTGCAGGGCGGTCTGGTGCAGATGATCTCGCACGGCTTTGTGTCGGCTGCGATGTTCCTGTGTATCGGCGTACTGTACGACCGCATGCATTCGCGTCAGATCGCGGATTACGGAGGAGTGGTCAACACCATGCCGAAGTTTGCTGCGTTCTTCCTGGTGTTTTCGATGGCCAACTGCGGACTGCCGGCCACCTCGGGCTTTGTCGGTGAATTCATGGTCATTATCGGCGCAGTCAAATTCAATTTCTGGATTGGCCTCATGGCGGCCACGGCACTGATTTTCGGCGCAGCCTATTCATTGTGGATGGTCAAGCGCGTGATTTTCGGCGTGGTTGGCAACAAGCATGTGGCCGAACTGAAAGATTTGAGTTCACGTGAATTCGTGATGCTGGCCATTCTTGCGATTTTCGTGTTTGCAATGGGCCTGTATCCGGAACCCTTCACCGCAGCAATGCAAACCAGCGTGACCGATTTATTGCAGCAGGTTTCGATTTCAAAAATACCCGCGCTGTAAAAATATAAAGTAAGAAAAATTAGGAATAATAGGCAAAACAATGACGAACTTTACACCAGCATATCCCGAAATTTTCCTGTTACTGGCAACCTGTGCGATTTTGCTGATCGACATGTTCCTGTCGGACGCGAAACGGGCACTGACCCACTACCTGTCGCTGTTGACACTGGTGGTCTGTTTTGTCCTGACGCTGGGTGAATTCAATGCCGGCCAGACCTACTACACCTTTAACAACATGTTCCTGTCGGACCCGATGTCGAACCTGTTAAAGCTGTTTTGCTATCTGGCCGTGGGCATGACACTGATCTACAGCCGCAAATACAATACTGAGCGCGGCATGCTGGGTGGCGCAACGGCTAACGGAACAGGATTGGGCGGCGAGTTTTACGTGCTGGCGCTGTTTTCCCTGCTCGGTCAGATGGTGATGATTTCCGGGAACAATGTACTGATTATTTACCTCGGTCTGGAACTGATGTCGCTGGCACTGTATGCACTGGTGGCACTGCGTCGCGATCACGTTGCCTCAATCGAAGCAGCCATGAAATATTTTGTTCTGGGCGCACTGGCCTCCGGTTTTCTGCTGTACGGAATTTCCATGCTGTACGGTGCGACCGGCACACTCGACCTGTCTGAAATCGCCCGCATCAGTTCTTCCGTCACCGCCAATAAAAATATCCTGATTTTTGCACTGGTGTTTATTGTTTCCGGTCTGGCTTTCAAACTCGGCGCCGTACCGTTCCACATGTGGGTACCGGATGTGTATCAGGGTTCACCTACCGGCGTCACACTGCTGCTGGGTGCGGCACCGAAACTGGCTGCCTTTGCGATCTGCTTTCGCCTGCTGGTGGAAAGCCTGTTCACCCAGGCCGTTGACTGGCAGCAGATGCTGGTTGTGCTGTCAGTGCTGTCGATGGCTATCGGTAATATCGCGGCACTGGCACAAACCAATCTCAAGCGCATGCTGGCCTATTCAACCATCTCGCACATGGGTTTCATGCTGCTCGGTCTGCTGTCCGGTGTCTCGGATGGTCAGTTCTCTCTGGCAGCCAGCGCATATGCTTCCTCGATGTTCTACGTCATTACTTACGTTCTGACTACGCTGGGCACGTTCGGCATGATACTTTTATTGTCGCGCAACGGCTTTGAAGCCGAACAGATCGACGATCTGAAAGGCCTGGCCAAACGCAGCCCATGGTTTGCGCTGATCATGCTCATGCTGATGTTCTCGCTGGCCGGTATTCCGCCATTCATGGGCTTCTATGCCAAGTTCTCGGTACTGCAGGCCGTGCTGGGTACCGGCAAAGTCTGGCTGGCCGTTTTGGCCGTGCTGTTCTCGCTGATCGGTGCCTACTACTACCTGCGCGTCATTAAAGTCATGTACTTTGATGAACCGTCTGACACCAGTCCTATCGAAGTCGGTGCCGAAATGCGTCTGGTACTGAGCTTGAACGGTATCGCCGTGATCGGCCTGGGTCTGATGCCAGATACACTGATGCATGCCTGTCTGGATGCCATTACCAAAACTCTGGCGTCGTAAATGCAGCAATCCCGGTATCTGCGCCAGCAATGAGCGATCAGCTAAAAGAAACCTGTATCGCCACCGAGCAGGTTTTTGACGGCCATTTCCTGAAAGTGCAACGGGATCTGGTCAGTCTGCCGGATGGCAGCACCACCCATCGCGAATACATCAAACATCCCGGCGCGGTGGTTATTCTGCCGCTGTTCGACGATGGAACGGTGCTGCTGGAACGTCAGTTCCGTTATCCCCTCAATCGCGTGTTTATCGAATTCCCGGCCGGTAAAATCGACCCGGGTGAAGATCCACTGCTGTGCGCCAAGCGCGAACTGCTGGAAGAAACCGGTTACAGCGCCGCCTCCTGGCAGTTTGTCTGCACCATCCACAATGCCATAGCCTATGCTGACGAACATCTGGAAATTTACCTGGCGCGGGATCTGACCGCCGGCCAGGCCAGTCTGGATGAAGGTGAGTTTCTGGAAACCTATCGTGCGCCGCTGTCTGAACTGCTGGATGCAGTCCGGGCAGGACAGGTGACCGACGTTAAAACCATTATTGGTGCGTTCTGGCTGGATAAAATTGTGGGTGGCGACTGGCAGCTAAATCGCTGATCCATAGGGTTCACGCAAATGGGGCAGGGTACGTGGCACCTCGGATGGAGGCAGTTCAGCGAGCGCCTTTTTATTCGATTCAATGAAGCGGATTACCTGTCTGAATAACGCTACCGAATAAAACAGCAACCCTTCAACGCTTGAGGCCGGTTGGTTATTCAATCCATATTTTTTGATGATTGCATTGAGCTCCGAGAGTCTTTTATCAAATGCACTCGGCTCAAACTTCTTCATTAACTCACTGATGTAGTGTTGATTTCCATTTTTATCGGAAAAAATGACAGAGATGGCGAGTTGATTATCGCGCCCCGTGTCAATGTGAAGAAACTGGTTTTTTCCCAATGCAAATTTCACAGAATGGTCATCCTCATATAGGTTGATGAGACCGGCTTTCACAAATTCCGGATCCAGAAAACGGATGAAGGGTCCATAAGGATCGCGCAACCGGCCTGAAGGCTGGACAGGGGAGAGTTCAAGTTTGGCCAGCGCAGTTTTATGGGTTTTAAAAAAATAGATTACCTGGAGCAAAAGCAGTAACGTATATTGGCGCACCCCTTCATTTCTCATTGTGCCTTGCGTGGCATCTTCATCCAGCCGATATTCCTTTCTGATTCCATCCAGATGGGCAATATCTTGAGCAAAGGCAGCCGGCTCAAGCAGATACATTAATTTGCCCAGGGAATGCGCACTGCCATACCTGTCGTAAAAAATCAGTTCTATTAACGGATGAAAGGTGCGATTTGTGAACATCACGAACGACAGATTCGGTCCAAATGAAAATTTCACCGAAAACTGGGCCTCACCGGTTTTGATGAGACCGGCTTTCAGAAATTCCGGTTCCAGAGTCTTGATTACAGTGGCATAAGGTTCGCACGCATACTTCTGCGGCGTTTTAACCTCAGGTGGAGCAAGTTCACAAAGCGCTTTTTTATTTGATTCCATGAAGCTGATCATGCTTCTCAAAGCCGACAGCACATAGACCCGCGCGCCTTCGTGCCTGAGCGCTTCTGGCGTGTCTGTGTCAAGCAATCGATATTTTCGGTTTATTCCAATCAGATCTGAAGTCAATTTATTGAATGCAGCGGAGTCAAATTGCATCATCAAATCATTGATTTCGTGGAAATGTCGATTTCTGTCGGAAAAACAGGCCCATATTGATGCGTGTTTATTGTGATCCATGCTGATTTGAAGATACTGGTTTGTGCCAAATGAAAAGTTCACATAATCCACACCTTCAGAAAATCGGATGAGACCCGCTTTGCGAAATTCTGGCTCGAGCAAAGAAATCACGGAACCATGAGGTTCAGGTAAATGCTTCGGTATTGCCGATGCCTGCGGCAGCCCAAGTTCGGAAAGTGCCTTTCTGTTTGATTCCATAAAGCTGATAACGTACTGAAATATCAGAAAAGCGCAGATGCGTACACCTTCTTCCCTGATTGCATGCGGTCTGCGTTCATCCTTCACGCCATATTCATTTTCCAATAACGTCAAATTGGTACTGCTTTTGTCGTACCCGGCAGGATCAAGCTGTTTCATCAATTGACTCAGCTGATGCACATGCCCAGACCTGTCAGAAAAATAAAGTCCGATTGCCGGTTGTTCTGTACGATTTGCAACGATTTTAAGAACCTGATTGACCCCGAATGAAAATTCGACGAAATCATCTTTCTCAAAGATTTTGATGAAACCTGCTTTCAAGAATTCCGGTGCCAACGTCCTGATTACTGAGGCATAGGGTTCGCGTGGATCCTTCGGGATCGGTCCTGCTGCGGCTGGATTTGTTTTGCGGATGTCTGAAAAATGCCGTTTCATTACATACCGAAGCACTGACGTTCCAACAATTTTCTCGGTATTTCTCAGCCCGAAAAGTCCAAGGATTTTGGGAGACACTGGATTGACGGCAGTCGAGTTCCCTGTGGAGCAAAAGCCGGTACAGCTGTTTTTTAGAAAGGATGCATATCTTGGTGCTTTGGTTGTTTCGGAATTTTTGGGCAAACACATCGACGCGATTGCAGGCGCGACACTGGATGTCAATGCCCGAGTCAGCATGCCGGGAGCACGAGTGATTGGAATCAGCATTCAAATCTCCTTTTTTTAGACTGGCCTTGACTGTATTTTAAACAGGCAGGAAATTCAATACGTGTTCTTTCTGGGTGATCGTTAAGGTTGTCCCTGACAGGGATGCGGGTAATGGCGGCCGCTTGATTTGGTAAAGATAATTGCCGCACGTTTGGGCACTTGATGTGCATAAACTCCATCAATTAATTGATGGTCAAATTCCGAAACAAAATTGGATTCTTTAAATCAGTTCAATGGAGATATAAAATGCAATCACTTGTTCGACCAATTACCGGAATGATAAAGAGTGAGGCTGGTGCAGCGCTTTCCAAAACCATCAGACAGGGTTTAGTAATAGTTGTGTAATAGCAAGTGTGGATTGCGTTTACGTTTAATAAATGACTCATTTTATGGATTTTTACTATGGACGGAATCACCCCTTACACACCACGAGACAATGAAATTTTCACCTATGAATAGATAGTCAGAAAGATAATATCAACAACACCATTCTCTCCGTTGTCTGGCACCCTCTCTTCTACCCGAAATTTTTTCCGAGTTCATATTGTCCAAGATTTTCTTAAGACAGGTTTTGAATTAGGGTTCATTAGTACCAACTATCTCACAAACTTAAACCACGAGGATATTAGGAGGCTACCGGAAAATTTATTATCTTTTGGATGGGTGTACCTGAACCAAGAAGAGAGGGAGCTAGTATATTTTTTAGTAAGCTGTGGAATAACGTTGGCTGATCTTGAGGCAGTATATAGTTATAGTCATGGCAAATCTAATCCTGGAGCATTTAGTGCGGCCCTTGGCGATTTAAAGGATGGACGCTTAACCATGAAGCAGGTACGACAAACGCTGAAGCTAATACAGACATATGCTAGAGCTATTAAGGACGGGGATTTAGACACATTACAGAGAGAATTTGCAAAAATCGAACTGCAACAAAGGGGAGATTTATTGAACTTAATGTTGGATTTTGATGCCATTTTTCCTCACGACCTGGACTTTTCTTGTGGGTTCCCAGTCGCGATGGCGAGAAAATACCAGCACGAAAATGTTGCTAAATTTTTAGAAATAGAAAAAGAAAAAATTTCCGAATATACGAAACGAGCAACCCAAGGATTATTTGGAGAATTCCTACCAGACGATTCCAGTGAACATATAGCTGGCTTTTTAACTAATTATGATGGGTGGCAAGTAGCACATACAATTACAACGGCATTAAAAAAAGCAGAATTGCTATCGCCATCCACTACATCGTCCAGTTCCTCTCCATCCTCACAGCGGCTCCTGTGAGAAACGGTGCAGGGTCAGGTACGGCAATCTTACAAAATTTCATCTTTGACGCAGTTGAATGTACGATTTCCAGACCTGACCCGGTTCGCTCCTTTCGCTGTGTGACGCTGTTCGCTGTGAAGCCCGTGGTCAGAATCACTGGGATACCATCAATAAGCCATGGTTAGAAAGAGCGCATGACAATAACCAACCGATAATTTCGATTTCACCATTGGATCCTGCTCTACTAAAGAGAAAAAATGGGGATTGCAGGTGCGAGACTGGGTATCAATGATCGAGTCACTATACCGGGAGTACGAGTGAAAGGAATCAGCATTCAATTCTCCTTTTTTTAGACTGGCCTTGACTGTATTTTAAACAGGCAGGAAATTCAATACGTGTTCTTTCTGGGGAGCGTTGCCTAAAAAATGGGAGACAGGTCAGCCAGTGCCGCTTTATTTGACACAAGGAATTGGATTGCATGCCTGCATCTCAACGATGCGCACAGTTGTACCCCTTGTATTCTTGTCGTTTCTGGCGTGTCATCCAGATCCATGCCGAAGTTGTTATATATTGCATCCAGAGTTGACCAATGTCTGGCGAAGGCATCCGGTTCAAATTGGCTCATCAAATTATCCAGAACGTGTCTGATTCCACAGGCATCAACAAAATAGAGTTGCATCATGCGACGATGATCTGTTGGAACGAGGTCAAAAAATTGATTCGTTCCAAATGAAAATCGCACCGAAAATCCACTTTCATAGACCTTGGTGAGTCCGGCGTGTCGAAATGCCGGTTCCAGTTCCCTGATCACTGACCCGTATGGTTCGCGCAGCGTTGCGGGTGCCGGCTCAGCGCTCTTTGTTTTGCTGATGCTGTAGAAATTCCGGCACATCGCATACTGCAATACCGACGGCCCAATAATTTTTTCAGTATTTTTCCAACCGAACAATCCCAGAATTTTAGGGGTAACAACTTGAGAACCAGAACAACTTGAGGTGTGGAGAAAGCGGACGGTGCTGCATTTTTTAAAGGGAAAAAATAACGACTCAGTGCTGCCTGAAATTTTTTCGAACCGTCCTGTTTGCGGCAAGTGTGTACACAATGACGTGGCAGATGGAGGCAGGCGGCCGGACAATGACCGGGTCAGGATGCCGGGGATACGGGTGTTCAGAACTAACATGTATTTCTCCTGTCAGGTAACGTCAAACGCGGACTTCCTGTTTTGAATCCGCGAACCAAAAAAATGCGTTGGGAGTCCTTTACAAAAGGTGCGGTGCATCAACAAGTGCTTTTTTATTTGAATCCAGGAAGCTGATTATCTGTCTCAAAATCAGCGTCAAATAAATACGCATACCTTCATTTCGGGTCGCTTCAGGTGTGCCTTGATCATCCAGGCGATATTTTTTGCGCACCGCATTCTGGTCTGATATATTTTTTTCATAGGTCGCAGGTTCAAATTTTTTCATTAAATGACTTATGTAGGCCTGATTGCCCTGTTTATCCAAATAAAACGCTGCGATTGATGAAACGTTATCGCGGTGGGTCATAACGTCGAAAAATTGATTGGTTCCAAATGAAAACCGTACACACCGTTCAACCTCTTCCGTTTTTTTGAATCCGCGTTTTAACAGTTCGGGTTCCAATAATTTTATGACGGACCGATAGGGCTCACTCAGCCTGTTGCCTGCGCGCAGACGGAGCGGTTCCCAGAAATCAATGGCTGATCCATAGGGTTCGCGTACCGGCACCATTGATTTTGGAATGTCAGCCGGAACCAGTTCAGCCAGTTCTTTTTTATTTGATTCCAGAAAGTCAAATACCTGTCTGCAGATCGTCAGCAAATAAATGCGGACACCTTCCTGCCTGATCTTGTCTGGCGTGTAGTCATCGGTCAACCCGTATTGCTGAATGATGGCATTGAGATCCGAGAGTCTCTTTTTGTAGGCCAGCGGTTCAAATTGCTGCATCAGGTCACTGATGTGGTGCAGGTTAAATTTGTCGCCTATAAAATCGAATGACAGGGCCGGTGGCGCGTTTGGAAGTACTGCAATGCGCAGAAAATGGCTGGGTCCGACTGAAAATTTGGCGGTTTTGTTATCCTCAGCAATTTTGACGAAGCCGGCTTTCAGAAATTCAGGTTCCAACGACTTGATCACTGAAGCATAGGGTTCCGGCAACCCCTGCGCAGCGGCCCGGGTTGCCGCTGTTGCGCTCACGCTGGTGAAATTGCGACATCTCAACACAGATGTCCCAACAATTATTTCAGTATTTCTCAATCCGACCAGGCCTATGAGTTTTGGTGTCACTGTGCCGGAATAATCAGATTTTTTTGAGGAAGAAAAACGATAAGCGCTGGTCGCTTTTGACAGTGGAATAACGTCAGTACCCGTTCTCGCAATTAGAGCATCGATTTTTTTAGTTCTTCCCAACTCCGGCATTCCAGAACAAAATGAAGTGACACAGGGTGCCACGTTGCGCGAAAAATGATGAATCATCATGCCGGGAGCACGAGTGATCGGAATTGGCATTGCGTTCTCCTTTAGATGCGGGCCACAGCATTTTTGAATTGGTTACTTAGCTTTGCCTTTGGACCACGACAGGCTCCAGTAAAAATCATCCGGCTCAGTAAGCACTTCCCCTTTTTGCTGCAAAATGGCAGCGTCTCCCTTCTTTATATATTGATTCGATTTTGGATGATACAGATACGCTTTGCTGGTCATAAGTTTGATTTTTTCGAGCTTCGCGCCCAGCCGCAGTAAATTGGTAATCTTGTTTCCGTTGATCAATCGACTTGTAGCCGGATTGAAAACATAGCCGTTTCTGGCATGGAGTAGAAATAATCTCCCAAATTCAGACAGAACCAAACTGTGCTCATCACTGGCCATGTCATACATAGACTGCATGCATATCGGCGTGATGATGGTGATTGTAGTACTTCGATGCATCGATTCGTTTCTTGACTGTTCATCGAGCACAGTAAAGCCCTCGTCTGGTTTGCAAAAAAGCATACAAGGTTCATCATCTTCTTCGAGGTCCCGTGGATTTTTTTCCGAAGGGTTGGGCTTTACATATCCTGAATATGCCAGTAACTCCTGGATGCCGGCCATGTTGGCAATATTGCTGCGTATCAAATAATGCACCGCCGTCGACCCCACCATCCTGTCGGTATTTTTCATGCCAGACAGCGAAAAGATTTTGGGATCTGCAAATCGCCTGTAACTGGAATTTTCCCTTGACTCCCGCTCGGTGCCTGAACCGGTCCACATCAAGCGCAGAGATGTAACGGCTGGTGCGAGACACTGAATAAACGTACGGGATATAACACTGGGTGCACGAGTGACGGGAATGAGCATTCAATACTCCTTGTTAAATTTGCTCTCAATGTATTTCAAACAGTCAGGCATTTCAATACGTGTTCTTTCTAGTCCTACTGTGTCATGAACGGCGACCCCGTAGGCTGGGATGCTTCGTAGGCTGGGATGCTTCGTAGGCTGGGATGCAATCCCAGCATCAACGGTTGAAATGCTGGGAT
>Ga0316222_1004932_pt1 | contig 11760 bp, 12 predicted proteins | sample TBH18011metaG_FD_206008 | JGI IMG/M metagenome (GOLD analysis project Ga0316222, IMG submission 206008) | Freshwater microbial communities from Trout Bog Lake, Wisconsin, USA - TBH18011 | ecosystem: Environmental > Aquatic > Freshwater > Lake > Hypolimnion/Profundal zone | place: USA: Wisconsin... | reverse complement strand
TCGGCGGGACGGTCATGCGGGTTCCAGCAGCGCGCCGGTGATCGTGCCGGCCATTCCATGCAGACATTCGCATGGAGGGGATGAGTCGGCGATCGGGCAAAATGCAACGAAACGTGACCGCCGGATGTGAAGCTGGGCCGGTCCGCCCGAACCTGCCGCCCCGGCTCTCGAATTTCGCTGTCTGCGAAAGGCGCCGCTGTCGTGGTATCGTGAGAACCGAACACGACCATGCACCAACGATAGAGCCGGGAGCTGACATGGCAGACTTCGACCTGAACAACACATCTGCCGCGACGCAGGCCGCGCGGCTGGACACCGCGGTTGCCACGCGATTGCTGGTGGCCGAGGGCATCCTCGATTACTCGGGCCATATCTGCACCCGCGTGCCTGGGCGAGACGCTTTCACGATCCAGGACGGCGCGACCGCGCGCGCCGATCTCGGGCCCGATGACATTTTGATCGTCGATTATGACGGCCAGGTGATCGAGGGTTCCGGCACGCCGCCGATTGAGTTGGCGATCCATCTGGAAATTCTGCGCGCACGGCCGGACGTGGTGTCCGTGCTGCACAGCCATCTGGATTTGGCGATCGCCTTCACCATGATGGAAGGCGTGCAGTTGCTGCCGATGCGGGCGCGGGCCTCGCGCTGGAAAAGCGGCATTCCCACCGATCCAGACCCGAGCCACATCAAGCTGCCCGAGCAGGGCAGGGCCCTGGCCCGCACGCTGGGGCCGCATCATGCTGCGTTGATGCGCGCGCATGGCCTGGTGCTGGTGGCCGAGGATATCCGCGCCTGCTTCGTCGATGCCCTGCACTTCAAGGAAAACGCCCGCGCGATGTTCGAGGTGTTGCAGGCCGGCGCGCGCCCGGTGCCACTGACGCCGGACGAGATCGCGCAGATCGAGGCGAAGGAGGTGCGCGCGTGGCACGCGCGCAAGCTTTGGAACTACTATGTCCGCAAGGCGCTGGCCGAGGGCACGTTGCCGGCAAATTGGAAGCAGGCGGTGCTCGGGTAGGCGTTATTCGGCGGCTTGGCCAAGCCGCGCGGCGGCTGGTGCCCGGCCCGCGCCGTAGCGGCGCCCCATGGCCAGGAAAGCGATGGCGCCAAGCAGCATCGGCACTCCCATGACATAGAAGATCATGCTGGGCGTGGAGCCGTATTGCAGCATGTAGCCCACGGCGAGCGGGCCGATGAAGGCGCCGATACGGCCAATGCCCAGCGCCCAGCCGAGCCCTGTCGCGCGCAAGCCGGTGGGGTAGAAATACACTGCCAGCGCATTGGTGCTTTTCTGTACCCCGCTGTTGCAGAAACTCGCAATGAAGGTCGGCAGCACGATCAGCGCGAGCGGCAGCGCGGTGGCCAGCCCGATGACCGGCGTGGCAATCGTGCCGAGCAGCAGCAGGCCCCAGACCACGACATAGGGCCCGAAGCGATCCATCAGCGGACCCACGGTGAAGGCGGCCACCAACCCGCCGGCCAGCGCGATCGAGGCGGCGCGGATGGCCATTTCCTGGCCCAAACCGGCATCGATGAAGATGGTCGGCAGCCAGCTTTGCAGCACGGTCAGCACCATCAGGTTCATGCCAAGGCCAAACCACAAGGCAATCGTCCCGATCGTACGGCCGTCCTCGAACAACTGGGTCAGGTGGATATGCTCGGCATTGCCTTCGCCGGCGCGCAGGCGGGTTTCGGGCGCAATCTCCACGCGCCGGTCGATGCGGCAGATCACGGCGAGTGCCGCTTTGCGGTCGGCGCCACGATTGACCAGGAAGTCGATCGATTCCGGCAGCAGCACGGCCATCAGCGCGGCCAGGCCGAGCGCCAGGGCGGCGCCGACATACAGAACGCTCTGCCAGCCGTAATCCTTGAGCAGCCAGGACGCCACCAGCCCCGCCCCGGACTGGCCGATGGTGATGCCGACGAAGACGATGGTGATGAAGGTTGAGCGCCGGCGTTTGGGGCTGAATTCCCCGGTGAGCGACACCGCGCTGGGAATGGCCCCGCCAAGCCCGATGCCGGTGATGAAGCGCAGCACGATCAGCAGCCAGGGGTTGGCGGCGAAGGTGGTCAGCAGGCTGAGAATACCGAACAGGGCGGTGCTGAAGATCACCACGCGCTTCTGCCCGAATCGCCCGGCACAAGGGGCGAGCAGCAGGTAGCCGGCGAGCAGCCCGGCAATGCCGGCCGAGAAGATCTGGCCGACCATCACATGGTCAATCTGCCACTGTTTGGCGATTTGCGGCATGACATAGGAAATATCGAGGGTGTTGAAGCCATCGACACACAGCACCAGGGTCGCGAGAGCGGCGACGATAAATGAAAGTGGACTGACCCTGCGGTTGATCAGTTCCTCGACATCGAAATCGCGCGTGGCGTTATTCATGGCATATTTTCTTCTTGTTATGAGCCAGCTTCCCGGAGTTTGCCGGGAACCCCCGGGGCAGATGCTACGGTACGGCCGGCGGCTGGCACAATGAAGAAGTACGCCGTCCTCGGGCGGGCAAGCGGATGATGGTTCGGGCCCGCGCGTCCGACCTCAATTGCCTTTCTGGAAGAAACCACCGTCCTTGGGAAGCGCCGACGATGCCGTTGCGCAAGCCTTGCGCGTCCTGCGTTGCGCAAGATCGGGGCCGGCTCGATCTCGACCTTCACCGGCCCCGTTCGTGGCGGCGCGACCGTCGCAGCCGCGGGCGGCGCCTGGGCAAACGCCCCATGCGCAACACGCGTCATATGCGCTGCAATTCACCGGTCGTTGCCTTGGTTTTTGCTCGTTCGGTACCGCAACTGCGCAAGCCAGAAATCGTCACACACACTCAGAACCAGCGAGTCGGCGCCGGTTCGATCGATACGGCGAGAACTTGGCTGACGACAGCGGTAATCGTGTCTTCTACCTTCAGCGATCCGAGCATGGCGATCCGCGCCGGATCGGTAACGTCGATTGTGTAGATGAGGCCCCCGGACGGATTGACGACGTTGATGCTGTGCGACGACAGATCGATCCCCACGACCGTACCACTCACCTGTGTCAAACGAATGCCCACGCCACCTGGCGCCTGCGCCGACTGCGCGATGATCTGCGCTATCTGATCATTCGATGCCGGAACTTCGCTTCCGCCCTGCGGCGCGTTCACAAGGAAGCCCACGGAGCGATAGTATTTGGCATTCACGGTTTGTCCGGTCTTGAGAAGTTCCAGGCGAACTGCTGGGCCGGCGGTGACTGTCAGCGCGTTCCCGGTCGATCCGACGAGTGTAATCGCGCGCGTGCCTGGATCTATCGCGCTGATCTTCGCCTGAAGCGTCACCGCCTCGGATTCGGGAATCACGTTTTGCAGCGTCGAGATAGGCTGAGCGGCCGCGGGATGCAGGCCCGTCAGCAGCAATAGCGCGGCGGCAACGGAAAGCATCGCCGCGGGTGCGGCCTTGAGGAACTGCGTACCATAATTCATAGTATCCTCCATGGTTCTAACAAGTATTTGGGACAGTTGTTTGATCGCCACAGATGAAATGTCCGCATGCAGGATATGACCTGCATCACTGACGCGACTATGCAGAAATTGACGAATAAACCGAAATTTACCACGGAGCCGCCCAATTTCAATTTGCAACGACTGTTGCCAGGGTCTCGGCAAAGACCTGGCATTACGCGAGGGAACATTGACGGGGGAGGTCATCGCGGCAAGTGATCTCGGCGATGGCCTTCATCTCCGGATCGACACGGGTTCGGGTCTGTCAGACATCGACCTGGAGGTGCGGCGGATTGCAGCCATTCGCAAAACGACGCTGCCAAAGTGAGTCCGGATCTTCGTCAATGCGCGAACGGACGTGTTTTTCGTGCAAAGCGGTGCGGCACAGTCCGTCGACGCAGTTCTGTAGCAGGCAAGGCGGATCCGGCTGCCGGCGCGTCCGCCCTCTTCATCGCCCAGTTAGCTGACGATGCTCTGATTGGCCGAATCGGCGAGGCCGTCACGTTGCGCGCGCGCCACGGCGCTGCCGCGAAACCTGCTCGCGCATTCCGCCAAGTTATTGAAAAGAAATGGTGCCGACGCTCAGGATTGAACTGAGGACCTACTGATTACGAATTAGGGAATTGCTCAATTCCGGCGCGTTCCGGCGCATCCTGCATCGTGTTAAAAATATCAAAATTCTATTGAAATTCAAAGGATGACCAACTAACTTTCGTTCCGCTCCGTCCGGGTGTGGTCGGCAATGTCGCCCCAAATATGTTGCCCCAATGTTGCCCCGTTTGGACGAAACCGAAATGAAGTGAGGTTGTCATGTCGGTACAGCTTACGGACACCGCGATCAGGAAGGCCGCCACCGCTGCCGCCGAGAGTGGCAAGCGGGTGGACCTGGCCGATGCCGTGCTGCGGGGGTTGTGGCTACGGGTAACGCCTGGTGGAAACCGCTCCTGGGTCCTGTCCTGCAGCGACGCGCTCGGGGCAACCAGGCGCTTCCCCCTCGGCCAGCATCCGGCCATCGGCATTGCCGAGGCACGGGATGCCGCCCGGACGATGCGCGAGACGGTGAGGAAGGGGGCGGACCCGATCGCCGACGCGCGCCGCAAGCGGATCATCGGCAAGCAGGCCCGGGAGGGCGTCGGTACGCTGGCAGCGTTGCTGGAACTCTACGCCGACAAGGAGGGAGGCAAGCGCAAGACGTGGCCGGAATGTCGCCGGATGATCGAGCACGTCTTCGCCAAACACCTCGCCAAGCCGCTCGGCATGATGAAGGCGGGCGACCTTCAAATGGCGGCTGACGCCCACAAGGCGCAGCAGAGCGCGGCGGCCGCGGTGCGGTATCTGCGGCCGGTGCTGAAATGGGCGGCCCATCCGGGCCGCGGCTATGTTGCGTCCGAGCTGACCATCATCACACCGCCAGCCACCGTGAGGCGGCGCAAGCGGGTTCTGCTGCGGGAGGAACTCGCTGCGCTGCTGCCGGTGCTGGAAGCCTCCAGCCGCCCCTACGCCGCCGCCATGCGCCTGATGCTGTTGACCCTGGCGCGGCGAGAAGAAGTGGCGGCGATGTGCTGGCGGTCGGTCGACCTGGAGGCAAGGACATGGACGATCGCCGAGACGAAGAACGGTGAGTCCCATGTGGTGCCCCTCTCGGTGCAGGCTCTGGCGCTGCTGCGTGCACGGCTGCCACAGGACCACCAGGGCAAGACAATCAAGCCACGACCAGATGCCTTGGTGTTTGCCACCAGCTCCGGCCATGCCCTGGGCAATTGGGATCGCGAGGCCAAGGCGATCATGAAGGAAAGCCAGACCGCCGGCTGGACCCGGCACGATCTGCGGCGCACAGGCGCGACGATGCTAGGCGAAATGGGCGAGCTGCCTGACATCATTGAAGCCGCGCTCAATCACGTTGCCATCCGAAGCTCGCTCGCCGCGACTTACAACCGTGCCCGGTATCGGCCGCAGGTTGCGGCCGCGCTGCAACGGCTGGCGGACGCCCTCGACGGCATCAAAGAAGGCGCTGGAGTGGTGGTGCCGCTACATGGCGCTGCGGTTTGAGCAATCCGGCCAACTCGCGGGAAATGCCGATTGTGACCAGGAAGTATCAGGAAGTGAAACACAGCAACCCAAAAGGGCATGGTTCGTCCGGTGGCGGCGGCACCGCCGCATCGCTGGAGCTGCGACTGGCCAAACCTGATCTCGACGGCAATTATCTGCGCAAGGCGCTCGACATGTTGGAAAAGCAAATGCGGGTGCATCAGTGCAGGAAATTTCAACAAGGCGAACGCAATCAAGTTGCGAGGTGGCTGAATGAAATTTCTTCTCGAATCCGGGACGAGCTGGAAGTGGATTTGCCGCGGGCATCCGAAGCACGTGAGCAAATCGAGAATGCGATTGAGAAGCTCGCCGCTGCGGTGGACGCATGCCTGGCCGCGAAACGCGCTCTCGAAGCTTTGGACGACGATGCACATGAAGCTCTGTTCGCACGTTCGGAATCCGATGAGTGGGGCGATCCGGAGGCGCCGCTTGGCCCCGACCAGTATGATGAAATTATCGCCAGCCTGAAGGCCATTCATTCCAAACTCAACGCAGCCGCGGATCATGCTCTGAAATCGCCCCGGCTTTGTGCCACCCGTCCCGGGCAACCGCATCCTGCCGTTACCGGGCGAAAACAGGATGCATGGAAGCGCTCATTGGTGGCGGAGCTGATCGGTGTGTGCGTGCGGCTGGGATTGCGAGAGATCGTGCAACAAACCGTCGACGGGCCGTTGCACAATATTTCGAAGGCGGTTTGTTATGGCATGGTAGGGACCGATCTTGAGATCGGCGGATCGGCCTTCAAGGCCGCGGTCGCCTATTGGCAAGGCCGCGAATCCCAGGTTGGAAATGTCAGGAAAGCGCGGGCCAGCCCCCCCTGAATTCGCCCGTCGAGCCCGTAATCTCCGGTCATCACGGGATACCGGAGAGTTCCATCATGTCGAAGCGCCTGAGCCGCAGTGAACATCGTCCCGCCTCGGTAGCCCCGAGCGCCGACCACGCCACCCGGAACCTCGGGTCGGCCAGCAGCATCCCCGAGCAGGCGGAGCAACCATCCCCCGATCGAGGGTCAATTCGTGCACGGCTGCTGACCGTGCCCGGAGCTGTCGCGTATTCCGGCTACACCCGGACGGGCATCTATGCCGCTCTCGCTGCCGGCGAGATCCAGGCCCGCAAGATTGGCAGGCGCACACTGATTGAGGTGGCCAGCCTCGATGCGTTCATCAATCGAGCGCCCGTGGCGCAGTTTGGCAGCAAGCGCAGCAGCACGTGACGGATGCCGGCCGATGAGCGCGGACCGGTGGACGCCGGCAGTGCTCCGCGATCGCGTGACCGGGCGCGAGCTACCCGGCCTGATGGAAATCAAGGTGTCGGTTCTGCGGAACGGTCGCACGGAGCGCCCGCCAGTCTTCCGGCCGCTGCATCTCCTGACGAGCAACACGCAGCGCCAGCGCGTGCTGGCTTGGCTCTCCGAGCACCGCCCCGACCTACGGAAAACCGTGAAATAAAGCGCAAGCGCTCGGCAGGGCGCCCGCCCTATTCGAGTTTGCCGCGGACGCTGCTTGCGTTGCGGCAGGTTCGCACCATGAGTGGCCTCGGCATCCGCATCCTGCTCTGTGCTTGCGCCCAATGGCGAGGCAAGCCGCCGCTGCTGCTGCCGACCACCACGTTGCCGGATGTGCTCGGGATTGAGCGGACACGGTTCGCACTCGGCAGGCGCGAGGTGGAGGCAACCGGATTGCTGATCCTGACGAAGCCCTACGTGAAGCCTGGCGGCGCCGGTAGTGGCGCCAGGGACATCGGCCGCGCCGCGGAATTCGCCCTGCCCTTTGCCGCCAGGGGGGCGATCATTCCTCTTGAGCACGGCGAGGAGCGCCTCCCTGGTTACTGGCGCCTGCTCTCCGACAAATTGCTTGAGCTGGTCAGCATCACGTTGCGCGGTGATGGGTCGCGCGCGCAATTGCTCACCGACGATCAGTTGCGCGTGGTGATCGCGCTGGTGCAGGGCCCCCGGACCAAGGGCGGTGCGCTGCAAAGTCCGGCGCGTCATCACTGGACCGCCCAGCAAGTGGCCGATTTTCTTCCCGGACTGGGCCTTCGCACGGCCCAGCGTGCTTTGACGGCGCTCGAACATCTCAAGCTGGCGCGCAAGGTTGCCGGCGGCATGGGGCGGGCACCCGCGATCTATGAACCGGCGGGGGTGTTAAACGATGGCCTGCCGTGGATGCGCGGCAAGGCGCGCTGATACACCATGGTAGATACACGGTGGTGGTTGCGTGTCGCACAACGAGGCCCGGCAGCGTGGGAAAACGGCCGCCATCCGTCGCGTCGCCAACCCCGCGCGCCGCTGCGCGCGGCTTTGCGCGACAGCACGCACCACGGAAAGGCCGCTTGCGCGACACGGCGCCATCACGGCGAATGATCACCTTGGGGGTATCGACCAATTTGCAGATGGTGGCGATTCACACCACAGGTTGCGGTTGCGGGTTCTCCGGCTCGTTCAGGTCTCGGCCCATGCCAGGCTGGCCACGCGGTTCCGGCTGACGCGACGGTGTCGTGTGCATACCGGCGATGGGCATCATGCCGCGCTTGCCAACTGGACGATCGCCAGACCCGGTCTACGGCAACGCCAGACCCATCCATTCTGAAAGATCGGTGGTGGCAATCACCGCAGCGGCGCCCGGAAAATCGAGCATGCGGAGCGGGAAATCCGGCATGTCTGGCACGGCGCAGCGCATCAGATCGGGGAACGCCATGTTGTCCAGCAGCAGGTGGTGTGCCGCGTCCTGTGGGCTCTCGAACCGATGCGGCCCGTTCCAGGCGCCCAGATCATCCAGCCGGTGGGCCAGCTCGGCCGCCCCGGCCCGCCAGTCCTGCTCCTTCGCCAGCATCCATGCCAGCCGATCCGCCAGCGCTGCCCAATAGGCGCGTTGTCGGATTGGCCTGGACATGTCCGCCGGCCCGATCGGGATGGAAGTTGCCACCAGATGATCCGCCACGCCCCAAGCCAGGCGGGGCTCGTTCGGCAGGAGGATGTAAGGCCAATCGGGCACCATCATGGCTCCGCCCCCCACGGCCGGCTCTCGCCTCCATGCCGGCGATGGCATACGCTTCGCGACTCGGAAGCGGCGTATTCGAGCGGGGACATCCAGGAATGGCAAGAGGTCGGCCAAAAAAGGACAGCGCGGGCCAGACCGGCCCGGCCGCCAAGGCACGGCCCAATGGCGGCGGCCAACTTGGCTTCGAGGCCGATCTGTTCAAGACCGCCGACAAGCTCCGCGGCAACATGGAGCCATCGGACTACAAGCACGTGGCGCTCGGCCTGATCTTCCTGAAATACATCTCCGACGCCTTCGAGGCGAAGCGAAGCGTGCTGCTGGCCGACGATCCGCATTCCGCCGAGGATCGCGACGAATACACCGCCGACAACGTGTTCTGGGTGCCGAAGGAGGCGCGCTGGACGCATCTTCAGGCCAATGCCCGCCTGCCCTCCATCGGCAAGCTGATCGACGATGCCATGCTGGCAATCGAGGCCGACAACGACTCGCTCAAGGGCGTGCTGCCCAAGGATTATGCCCGCCCGGCGCTGAACAAGGTGATGCTGGGCGAGCTGATCGACCTGATTTCCGGCATCGCAATGGGCGAGGCGGCGGACCGTGCGAAGGATGTGCTCGGCCGCGTCTACGAATATTTCCTCGGCCAGTTCGCCGGCGCCGAGGGCAAGCGCGGCGGTGAGTTCTACACTCCGCGCTCCGTCGTCGGCCTGCTGGTGGAGATGCTGGAGCCGTATTCCACGGCGAAGCGCGGCGGGCGGGTCTATGATCCGTGCTGCGGCTCCGGCGGCATGTTCGTGCAATCGGAGAAATTCGTGCTCGAACATGGCGGGCGCATCGGCGACATTGCCATTTACGGGCAGGAGAGCAACTACACCACCTGGCGCCTGGCCAAGATGAATCTGGCGGTGCGCGGCATCGATGCCGATATCCGCTGGAACAACGAGGGCAGCTTCCAGCGCGATGAGCTGAAGGATCTGCGCGCCGATTTCATCCTGGCCATCCCACCCTTCAACATTTCCGATTGGGGCGGCGAGAAGCTGCGCGAGGATGCGCGCTGGAAATATGGCGCCCCGCCGGTGGGCAATGCCAATTTCGCCTGGCTGCAACACATATTGCACCATCTGGCGCCGCATGGCTGCGCGGGCGTGGTGCTGGCCAATGGATCGATGTCCTCCGGCCAGTCTGGTGAGGGCGAGATTCGCCGCGCCATGGTGGAAGCCGATGTGGTAGACTGCATGGTGGCCCTGCCGGGGCAGCTTTTCTATTCCACGCAGATACCGGCCTGTTTGTGGTTCCTGGCGCGGGACAAGAATCCCGGCGGCGGCTGGCGCGACCGACGCGGCGAAATTCTGTTCATCGATGCGCGCAAGCTCGGGCATCTGGTGGATCGCACGCGGCGGGAGTTGTCGGCCGACGAGATCGGGCGGGTTGCCGCGATCTATCACGCTTGGCGCGGCGAGAAGGAGGCCGGCGCCTATGCGGATATGGCCGGGTTCTGCAAGGCGGCGACACTTGAGGAGGTGCGCGGGCACGGGCATGTGCTGACGCCGGGCCGCTATGTCGGGGCAGCGGATGAGGAAGCCGATGATGTGCCGTTCGAGACGCGCTTCGCCGCCCTGGCCAATACCCTGGAAGCGCAGTTTGCCGAGGCGGATGTGCTGACCGGGCGCATCCGAAAGGCGCTGGCACAGGTGCGGCGTTCGGTATGAGGGGCACGCGCCAGGATGCGCTTTCCTTTAACATGAGACGTGCATCATGTTAAAAAATGGGGAAAATTTTAACATGATGCACGTCTCATGTTAAAACCAACCTATGTCATTCTCCCCCTTCCGCCCGCTCTGGAGTTGGAGACCGTGCCGGTTCTCAAAGCCCTGGCGGCCGCCAACCGGGCCTTGGCCGAGCTGAAGGGGCGAGCCGCGACCATCCCCAACCAGGGCATTCTGATTGATACCCTGGTCCTGCAGGAAGCCAAGGCCTCCTCCGAAGTCGAGAACATCGTCACCACCCAGGATGAACTGTTCCAGGCCGAACTTTTTCCGGAAGGGCCGCAATCGCCGGCTGCCAAGGAAGTGGCGCTCTACCGGGATGCGCTGCGCCTCGGATATGCCCGGTTGCAGGAAACCGACGGGCTGATCACCAACGGCACCCTCATCGACATGTTCCGCCTGCTCAAGCGGCGCGACGATGGCTTTCGGGCCACGCCTGGGACGACGCTGAAGAACGAGGCCAGCGGTGAAATCGTTTTTGTTCCACCGCAGGATGCGCGCGAGATTGTCGCGCAGATGTCCGCCCTGGAGCGGTTCGTGAACGATGACGAAGTGTGCCATCTTGATCCGCTCATCAAGATGGCACTGATCCATCATCAGTTTGAAAGCATCCATCCTTTCCCGGATGGCAATGGCCGGATCGGGCGCATTCTGAATGTGCTCTATCTGACCCGAACCGGGCTGCTGGACATCCCAATCCTGTATCTCTCCCGCCACATCACCCGCCGCAAATCCGATTATTACCGGCTGCTGCAAGGCGTGCGCGATGGCGCGGCATGGGAGGATTACCTTGTCTGTATTCGCTGACCTCAACCCTGAATCGTGGTCCGCAGCGGCGCACCCGGCGCGGGTCGAATACGTCGACCTTTCGAACACGAAGTGGGGCCGGATTGAGGCGGCGCAGAGTTTTCAGTGGTCAGACGCGCCAAGCCGAGCGCAGCGAATCCTTCGGCCTGGCGATACCATTGTTGGAACCGTGCGGCCAGGCAACGGGTCGTACGCGTTCGTCAGTCGAAGCGGATTGACGGGAAGCACGGGGTTCGCGGTGCTTCGGGCAACAGCGAGTTCTGCCCGCCAATTCGTTTACCTTGCGGCGACATCGCGAGATAACATCGAGCATCTGGCTCATCTGGCCGATGGGGCAGCCTATCCCGCGGTTCGGCCCGAGGTCGTTCTGGCGACCGAAGTTATCAATGCTCCGCCCCGTCTCATTGAGGAGTTTGCAACCGTCGTCACTCCCCTGATCGATCGAATGGCACAAAATGACGCCGAGTGCAGCACCCTGGCCGCCCTCCGAGACCTCCTGCTCCCCAAGCTTATGTCCGGCGAACTCCGCATTTGCGATGCCGAGAAAGCGGTGGAGGCGGTGGTATGAGCGAAGATCGTACCTTCCTTAAGCGCGCGATTCTCGCATTGCTCGATGCCGTTGCGCGGGAACAGTCACC
>Ga0316222_1004929_pt1 | contig 11765 bp, 11 predicted proteins | sample TBH18011metaG_FD_206008 | JGI IMG/M metagenome (GOLD analysis project Ga0316222, IMG submission 206008) | Freshwater microbial communities from Trout Bog Lake, Wisconsin, USA - TBH18011 | ecosystem: Environmental > Aquatic > Freshwater > Lake > Hypolimnion/Profundal zone | place: USA: Wisconsin... | reverse complement strand
CGTCCGGATTCATCAAGAAGCAATCCTCGTCCAGATTGACGGCCCATTTGGTTTTGATGTCCAGCGTCTTCAACTCGTAGAAATGCTTCTGGGGATTGCCGTCCTTGACGATCACTGGCCATTCGCCGGGCAGAAACGAGCGTACCTTCAGACACAGGATCGGGTTGATCGACGGTATGATGATCGTAGGATACATTCACATGGTTTCCCTTCTGTCCTGCCTAGACATGTTCATTGGCGCCCTACTGTCATCCGTCCGGGGATTTGCCGGTTTCCAACGACCCGTCAATCTCATATATTAAGCCGCATCGCGTAAACATAGGCATAGCAGCCTCTAAAATAAAGAAATTTGCCAAATGATTCTGGGTCTTACCACAATCCAAAGAAACCGCGGCCGCTGGCTGGCGGAATGGTTCGCCTTTCATCACATGCTGGGTTTCAATCGTTTTTATTTTTACGCCCATATGTGCACCGACAACACGTTCGACGTTCTTGCCGCCCTTTCCAGAAAGCTGGACATCAAGGCCGTCAACATTGCCGATTCCATGGATCAGGTTCAATTGGTGGCTTATCAGCATTCTTGCCAGAACTACCTGAACGACGTGGATTGGATGGCGTTCATCGACGGCGACGAATTTCTGTTTCCCACCGCGTGCGACAGTTTTACCCAGGCCTTGGCGCCCTACGAACACCAGCCCGTTTCGGCTCTGGGCGTCTACAATGTCAGCTTCGGCAGCAACGGGCATTTGACCGAGCCGGAAGGATTGATCACCGAAAATTTCCGCAGGTGCAATTCCAACGCCAGTTTCCTGGCCAATCGCCGGATCAAAAGCATCATCAAGGGCAAACAACAGGTAAGCGTTACCAACAACAGCCACATTTTCAACACCCCGCAGGGCACGTTCGACGAGGATGGCCGTCAGGTTCTGTCCGGGTTCGCCAAAGACCATATCCCCAGTTATTCTAAATTCCGCATCAATCACTACCTTTGCCAAAGTCTTGAGTATTTTCAGACTTTTAAAAGCACTAGCGGCCATGCGGACGCCAGCTCAAGGGCGGTCAGGGGAATGGATTGGTGGGAGAACTTCGATCAGAACGTCGAATTCGATACGTCGATCGAGCGCTTCGCCCATAAGCTGAACGAGACCCTTGCCTATTTGATGGAGTAAACGATGCCGACCCAGAAACATATTCTGTATCTGCTGGAGCTGTTGAGGCGCTACGACGCCTCTATTCCGAAGGTACGCATCGGCGCGCTAGGCGATGGCGGTTATGTCCTTAACGACGATTTGGAAAACATCGATGGGGTACTGTCGCTGGGAATAGGCGGCGAGGTCAGCTTCGACCTGCATTTCGCCAACAATAACATAAAGGTTTATCAATACGATCCGACGGTGGAGGGGCCGCCGATCACTCATCCCAATTTCGTTTTCCGGAAATTGTGGTGGGATAAGGAAGACGGTCCGGAATCCAGAAGTTTGGCGACCATGATCGATGAAAACGGTCTTGGTTCCAGCACCAATCTGGTACTAAAATTCGACGTCGAGGGCGCGGAGTGGCGCGCCATGGAAAGCGTAACGCCCGAAATCCTTAGCAAATTCCGCGTGATCGTGACCGAACTGCATGATTTCTGTCACCTGAGCGCCCCGGCGATGTACGTTTACATCGGGAATATTTTGCGTCTGCTGACCACGCATCACATGGTGACGCACATCCATCCGAACAACAGCAACCCGGTCATACCTGTTTTTGGCATACCAATGCCCAATGTCATGGAGGTCAGCTTTTTACGGAAGGACCGGGCCGAGTTTGCCCGAAGCACCGCACCCATTCCGTCGGAACTGGATTATCCGAACGCCAAGAATTATCCCGATATCGTCCTTACCGGATTTTCGAATTAGAGCGGGATGAAATTAAGCAGAGTCATCCCGCGATTGCCGCCATTGAGGCGGCGGCCAAGGGCGCGGAAGCGCCCGCCCGGCGAGGGCGAAAATGAATCGAGAGCATTATGATATCAACCATATCTCATAATGCTCTAGGGCCTTTTCCAAATCGGATTTTTTTGCCCATGGTTCCAGGTCTCTTCCAGGCACTGCACCAAGTCCGGTCGCTCGATCGAATTAAGAAAATTCATAAGGTGCATATATTCGTCCGGGTCCAGTTCTCCGTTTGACGCCTGAAAGAACTGGTAATTGAAGACATCCACTTTGTAATCGGCGTTCTGTGCCGCGGGTGAGGGAAAAGTGAAGCGGGACTGGGCCAGATTGAATGCGCGGTCCCACGATGCGTTGTCGCCCTCCCACCGGTCGCTGGGTTCCAGCTTAACCATAAGGCAGTCGTCGACATTATCAACAAGATCGAAATCAAACTGGGTCGAAGCCATGATTACCTTCAGATGCGGGTTGACCGGCTTGAACACGGCGAAGATCTGACCCAATCGCAGCAAGGCGTCGTTATAGGTGATGAGATCGTTTTCGGCCCGGATAAGAATGCAGCAAGGGGATTTCTCTATCGCGGCCAGTGTCTTCGATCGCAAGTAATAAAATTTGTCCCGGGCGTTTTGTAAATTTTCCTCGACCCGGGTCACGTCGATTTTTCCGTCGGCGACGGGAAACTGGTGCTGAAACAACAAACCGGAATATTTATCGCGCAGCCGGATTCCCTCGTTGCCGGGCACGCCAGTGACATCCCAATTTCCCGAGAGCAGAAATCCATCCGAAGGCTTGCCGAAATAATCGAACGACGATTCTGGGGTTACCAACGAATCAAAAAAGTATTTCTCGCGCCATCCCTTGTGGCGCTTGATCTGGAATGCGGTACAGCAAGCCTCGCCTATGCTGAAGTAATCCATTCAATCCTCAAGTCTTCTTGCGCGCCGCCGGACACGAATCCCGGCTATCCCTGATTGATGTCGCCGTAGCGCCTCATGGAAGCGGGAACGACCTGAAAGTCGCTCGAATCAAGGGGGATGTTGCGCCAGATCAGTCGCGGCATCCCGGTCATGAATATTTGAGAGTCATAGCCATGAAATATCCGTCCGTCGCATGTCGGCCTATACATCAAGTGAATGAAATTGCTTGGAATGCCGAGTGAGTCATAAAGTTCTTTTTGAACGAAGAACGCGTTGCATTCAAACGCGCAAACAAGTTCGTATCCCTTCTCTTTCCCTAACATTACAAGAGAAAGTAAAGAGCACCCGTGATTGACGTTAATAGACTTTTCCTGGACGAAAACCACGTCGTTCGGAATCGATGGATTGAATTCTATGACCAAAGCGCGAGGCCTGTATTCTTTAAGGCTGTCCCAAATAAAATAATCTATGCCGTCAACGTCAATAGAGGCAAAGTCGAGGTCCTTAGGGGCTCCGACCTCGCTCAGGATACGGTCAAGGGAGTTCTCGCCCTCGAACTCAACGAACCTATTCAGGCAGTTGACGCGATCGTTCCCGGAATATGTTTGTAACAACTCAGCGAATTTTCTTCTATCGGCTTCGACAAAGCACCCGCGCCACTGTTTGTTTGTTATCAGATCCCAGCAATTCGAAAGATATTTTCCATCCCAGGCCCCAAATTCAAGACAGTACTTATTTGTAGTCTTAATAAGCTCAAATATCCTTTCGATAATTCCGTCTTCTCCGAATTGAGACGTAACTTTCTTCTGATAAGCCAATAAGGGCGAATTAATGTCGAAGAACGACACTTGATTGAGCAAATGGGGGCGGTTCGTGGGGGATGACATAATAATTATAACTTCCCTAGTGGACGGACGATCCGTCAATGTTCAAGGAAAATAGCCGATGATTTCCGGGTTGTGAAGCCGCCGCGGTAAATCCTACCCTTCCAGCAAAGCCCCGTCGATCCGGCGCCATCTGTCGGGTACGGGGTTGGTAAAAGGGTCCGGGATGATCCAAGGCTGCGGTGCGTAAATAATGCCTCCGTCCGATTCCGACAACCATGCGGGCCACCACGAGAACGTAGAGTTGGCGATGACATGGTGGCGGCAGGCGCGGAGCATCTCGAAATCCTCGAGCGTGGTGTCTGACGCGCCGCCTTTCGAGAATTCGACATTCTGCGTATTCCTGAACGTATAGTAACTGAAGCCGGGATCGTCGCTGCACACCAGGATCGGCGCATCTCCGATTTCATTTCGAATCGCTTCGACGGCCTGGAGATAATAGCCGGATTTAACCAGTCCCATATGACCGTAGCCATGGCGGCGCAAATGAACGCCTATGGCGCCTTTCAAACGCATGGCGTCGGCGCGCGCCCGAACGTCGTCCGGAATCAGCGGCACGAACGCATTCCCGAGGATATCCTTGTAAGGCCGGAAATATCCCTCGTTCTGCCAGAACCCGGATAGATAAACGGTATCGACCTTTGTCAATAGATCCACAATTTGGGCGATAACTTGATCGGGTGGAAGATGGCGCGCTTCTTGTTCATGGATCGTCACGCTGCCGTCAACGTCTTCCATGGGGACAACGCGCGCCCTGATGTTCGGGAACGACGCCAACCGATAGGGGCTAAGGCTGGTCCCTTTGTAATCGTCGACGATGAAATTTAAATCGGCGCCGCTAAGGTGACTTATCACGTAACCGAAGGCGGCCTGGAATAATTGATTCCCTAGGCCGCCAAATATTACCACGTATATGTTTTTGTTAATGACTCGTTTAACCAATATATCCCCGCAGCGATTTTACGGTTAACTTTTGCAACGGGATGGTATCGAGAGAATATTAATAAATCAATATCCGGTTGTTTTCCAGGACTGCGATTTCCTCCTTGCTGGGCTGGAAACCGCGAATAACCGCCAGATTGACGCTGGCAAACGACGTGTGCAGGGTTTTCCAGCCTCTGAAATCCTCGACGGTCCAAGTGGACAGATGCGCTTCCGCCGGGTGGTCGTCGGTGCCGTCCTGCAAAAAACAGTCGGGATAGACCAGGACGATGTGAGCGGTTCGGTACATCAAGAAATTTAGCAAGTCGAGTCCGTCGGACTTGCGCAAATGTTCCAGGCAATCGCCGATGATCACCATGTCGTAACGCAATGTCGGGGTTTTGATCAGATTGACGGCGTCGTCGACGACGACCTCGTCGTAGATTTTGCCCAGTCCGAATTCGTTTAGGTAAGAGGCATCGATCTCGACCGCCGTAAGCCTGATGCCGAAACCCTTCTGCGCGGCGATTCTTCTTGCGATCTTGCCGTACTTCCCGGCCCCGGGGCCGATGTCGCACACGGTTTCCGGCCGCAGCATGCCGATCAGTTCACCCACATGATCGTCGAAAAGGTCCATTGAATAGGGCATTGGCGGATATCCTAAAGCTCTACCTGCGTTCCCAACTCGACCACGCGATTGGGCGGCAGATGGAAGAAATCCATGGAACCGGTTGCGCTTCTGGACATCCACGCGAAAATTTGCTTTCGCCACTGAGCCAACCCCTTGCCGGGCTTGGGAATAAGCGTTTCACGCGACAGAAAATAGGAAATGGACATCGGCTCGTAAAAGAAACCCAGTTGATCGGATCGGGCCTGAGCCAGCGACTTGGGAATATTTGGCTCCTCCATGAAGCCGAATCGCAGGATGATCCGTTGGAATCCCTCGGCGATGGGAACGGATTCCAGACGCGATTGGGACTCGACGAAGGGCTTCGCCTCCATGATGACCGTGCAAATCACCACCCGTTCGTGAATGACCTTGTTATGCTTCATGTTGTGCATCAGCGCCATGGGAGTGCCTTCGGTGGTGGCGGTCAGAAACACGGCCGTTCCGGGTACGCGCTCGATCCGGCTGGACAATGACGTTAGGAAAACGTCGACCGGCAACGCATCGCGGGCCAAACGCTCCAACAAGCCGATTCGTCCGTTCTTCCATGTTATGAACAAGACCAGAACCACGGCGGCAATACCCAGCGCGACCCAACCTCCCCCCGGAACTTTGGTTAAATTGGCGGTGAACAACGTCAGATCGACCAGCAGGAACAATACGACCAGCAAGGATGTCCGTTTGCCGCGCCACCCCCATACGGCACCCATGACCAAGGCCAGCAGCACCGTGCTTATCAGCATGGTTCCCGTCACCGCCAATCCGTAGGCGGCGGCAAGATTGGCGGTGTTGCCGAACCCGATCACCAATCCCAGGGCGGCGATCATCAGCAACCAATTAACCACGGGGATATAAATATGCCCCATGCGTTGTTGCGACGTATGAATGATGGCCTGCCTGGGCAAATAGCCTAGTTGAATGGCTTGTCTGGTCATTGAGAAAGCGCCGGAGACGACCGCGTATCCCGCTATCAGGGCCGCGGTTATGGACAATGCCAGCAAGGACGCCCTCCCCCAATGCGGCGCCATCAAGATGAAGGGGGCTTCGATGACTCCGCTCCCCTTTGACAACAGCAAGGCGCCTTGGCCGAAGTAATTCAGCACCAGCGCGGGAAAGACCAGGATATACCAAGCCAGCCGGATGGGAAAACGCCCCAGAAGCCCCATTTCCGTATAAAGGGCCTCGCACCCGGTGACCACCAGCACCACCGCTCCCAGCGCCAGGAACGCCCCCCATCCCCCGTGACCCAAAAACTGTATGGCGTGATAAGGCGACAGGGCGTGCAGGATTTGCGGGGCCTTGGCGATGTTCGCGATTCCCAGTACCGCCAGGACCACGAACCACAAGACCATGACCGGACCAAATACGTCGCCCAGCAGCGATGCCCCATCGCGCTGACCGGCGAACAGCAGGATCAATAAAGTCACGGCCAGGATTGGCGCCCATTCACCGAAGGCGGGGGCGACGACCGTCAATCCTTCGGCTGCGGACAGAGTTGTGATCGCCGGAGCGATAACGCTATCGCCGTAGAACAACGCCGCGCCGACAAGTCCCAGCAGCGTCGCCAGTTTGGCCAGCCAGGGCTTGGACTTCGTCGATTGCGAGACCAGCGACATCAGCGCCAGCACGCCGCCTTCGCCGCCGTTGTCGGCGCGCATCATCACCGCCACATACTTCAGGCTCACCACCGTCAGCAGCAGCCAAAACACCAAGGACAATACGCCCATGATATTGTCCGGATTGGGCTCCAGGGGATGAACGCCCGCGAATGTCGCTCGCATGGCGTAAAGGGGGGATGTGCCGATATCGGCGAACACAACGCCCACCGCCGCCAGGGTCAAGGCGCCCAGTCCCGGTTTTTCGATCTTCTGTTCAGTAGGCTCGGACATTTACAATTGCACCTGCGTTCCCAGTTCGACCACGCGCCCGGGCGGAATTCGGAAAAATTCGGTGGCCGCCAAGGCGTTCCGGCTCATCATGACGAACAGCTTCTCGCGCCACGGAAGCATGGATGGATGGGTTGCCGACGCGGCGAAGGTCTCTCGTCCCATGTAGAACGACGTCTGCATCATTTCGAAATCCATCCCGAAGGTGGATGCCAGTTTAAGGACCACGGGAATATCCGGTTCCTGAAAGAACCCGTACCGGACGATCATGCGGTGGAAGCCCTGACCCAAATCTTCGATCTGCAAACGCTCGCGCGCCGGAACGTGAGGGACCCTTTCGGTCAGCACGGTCATCAGAACCACCCGTTCATGAAGAACCTTGTTGTGTTTCAAATTGTGCAATAGGGCCAAGGGAACCATGTTGGAAATGCCCGTCAAGAATACCGCCGTGCCTGAAACCCGTTTGGCGGGGTTTTTCAAATCCAGGGCAAGAAAGTCTTCCAGGGGCATGGATTGTTCCGCCAAGCGGGATTGCAAAATCTGCCGTCCGTCCTTCCATGTGATCATGACGATGAAAATGGCGCATCCGACGACCAGGGGAAACCACCCTCCGTTGGGTATTTTCAGAACGTTGGCGCCGAAGAAAGTCAAATCCACGGTCAGAAATCCGGCCCCCAACGCGGCGATCAATCCCGGATGCCAGCGCCAAATCCTTTTGGCGACCACCAACGCCAGAACGGTGGTGATGCTCATGGTCCCGGTCACGGCGATTCCGTAGGCCGCCGCCAGATTGCTGGACGACTTGAAGCCCAAGACCAGAACCACCACTCCCAGCAGCAGCGCCCAATTGGCTCGGGGAATGTAAATTTGACCTTCCTCGCTGCCGGATGTGTGTTTGATGGCCAGTCTGGGGGTCAAACCCAATTGAATGGCCTGGCGCACCAACGAAAATACGCCGGAGATAACGGCTTGGCTGGCGATCACCGTCGCCGCCGTCGCCAGCAACACCATGGGGATTACCCCCCATGACGGCAGCAACAGGAAAAACGGATTGCGCGCGCTGTCGGGATTGTCGAGCAACAAAGCCGACTGCCCCAGATAATTCACGGCCAAGGACGGCAGTACCAAGACAAACCACGCGGTTTGAATGGGCAGTTTCCCGAAATGCCCCATATCGGCGTAAAGGGCTTCTCCTCCCGTCACCGCCAAAACCACCGCTCCCAGGATTAAAAAGGATTCCAGGCCATGATCGAATAGAAACTCGATCCCGTATAAGGGGTTCGCGGCCATAAGAATTTCCGGTTTCACGGCGATGGCCTGTACGCCCAGGACGGCGATGGTAAGAAACCATATCACCATGATCGGACCGAACAGTACGCCTATTCGCTGAGTGCCATGAGCCTGGACGGCGAACAGGGCGGTCAGAATCATCAGCGACAGAGGGATGACCACGGATTCTAAAGCCGGGGCGGCTATTTCCAGCCCTTCGACGGCCGACAGGACCGAAATGGCGGGAGTGATGATGCCGTCGCCGTAAAACAGCGCCGACCCGAACAAGCCCAATGTCAGCAACACGCCTTTGCTGACCGCCTTGTCGCCAACCAGGGCCAGCAGCGCCAGAATTCCGCCTTCACCCCGGTTGTCCGCGCGCATGACGAACATGATGTATTTAAGCGTCACCACCACGATGATCGACCACAACAGCAGCGACGCGATGCCGAAGACGTTGTCCGGCGTCACTTCCAGCCCGTGGCCGAAACATTCCTGTACGGTGTAAAGAGGCGATGTGCCGATATCGCCGTAGACGACACCGGTCGCCGCCAACGCAAGCGTTCCCAAGCGGCCAAAATCGATGCCGGATGCATCATCGGTTGGATTGCTCATCTACCCCTCAGGTAAAAACCCGATCTATGGCTACGCCTTTTATCGCCTGCCCGCAAGTGTGCGCTGCAACATGCTGAATTTTCGGCTTTTTTTCGTGGGGAATTACGGCTTCATAATTTCGAATCTGTAACCGATGCCATAGACCGAATGAATAAATTCCCGATCTGGCTGAACTGCGGCGATTTTCTTGCGGATATTCTTAATGTGGCTGTCGACGATCCGCTCTGAAATCTCATCCGTTTCGGAATAGGCCATCTCGATGATAAGCGAGCGCGAGAAAATTCGCCCGGGATGCGACGTCAGCAATCGAAACAACCGGAATTCCGTCGGCGTCAGTTCAAGCGATTGGCCGAAAAGGATGACTCTTTGGCGCAGTTCATCCATTTGAATTTGCGACGAATCTCGACGCATGTCATCGGCACTCAAGCCGCTGCGCCGCAAAACCGTTTTGACCCGCGCCACCACTTCCCTGGGGCTGAACGGTTTACAGATGTAATCGTCGGCCCCGATTTCCAACCCCTGCAAACGATCCGGTTCATCCACCATGGCGGTGGCCATAATGATCGGGACATTGGAGAATTGCCGTACCGTTTCGCAAACTTTGACGCCATCCATCCCGGGCAGCATGATGTCCAGGATCACCAAAGACGGGGGCGAATTCTTGATGATCTCGATCGCCGCCAATCCATTTTCAACATGACGCGTCTCGAAACCGGCTTGACGAAGGAAGTCTTGCAATACGGTGGCAATGGTGACCTCATCCTCCACGACCAGGATTAGAGAACCGGCTTTGCTCATTCGTCACCTTTTTTGAAAGAAGACCGCGTACTGAATTTTCAAAATCCACCCGAGCGACAACTCCGGCGGCTGACATTCTTGATAAGACAACACTGGTGAATAACGTATAAATTTTTCTGATTCGCGGGTGGTCGCCTCGTAAATTGCGTCCAAGCGTCACGCCCCGTGCCGCGAAACGGAGGTAAATTTGGAAATGGTCAAGGTTCTGTTTGTCTGCACCGGCAATATCTGCCGTTCTCCAACCGCCGAGGGCATATTCGCGGCGATGGTTAAGGAACGGGGGTTATCGGAATTGGTCGGCGTGGATTCGGCGGGGATCGAACGGTATCACGTCGGTGAATATCCGGATCGACGCAGCGTTAAGGCGGCGAAAACCCGAGGCTACGATCTGGACGAGTTGGTAGCGCGTCAAGTTTCATCCGAAGATTTCAAAAACTTCGATCTGATTCTGGCCATGGATACCGGGCATCTCGACAGCCTTAAGCGGAAATGCCCGCCGGATGATCTCCGTAAAATCCATTTGTTCCTGAATTTCTCGGAAAAAGCGGCCAATAAAAGCGTGCCGGACCCCTATTATGGCGATTGGACGGGGTTTATGCGTGTCCTTGAGATGATCGAAGACGGCTGCAAAGGCCTGCTAAATCATATACAAGGCAACCTACTTCCGTAAATTGCGCAGCAAATACTGGGCGATATCCGCCGGTTTGATCTTCATGCCTTTGGGTGGTTCGCGGTTCTCCAATGCAAGCGAAACCAAAATGGCGTTTTCGACCGCGGCCAAGGATATCTTGACCACTCCCTTGGCCCCCCTAAGCTTGGGGTAATACGCGGGATCAACCAGCTTCTCCTTGGCGGCCAGCCGTTCAAGGATAACCGCCTCGTCCAGGTCGGTTTCCACCTTCGCCAGTATTTTCCAATCGGAGAATCCTGCCAGATTGTCTACGGCCTGGGCGGAATCGCCGCTCTCGGCCAGCCCCACCTTGAAGACGTGCTTGCCCAACCCCACATCGGCTGCCCAATCTTGCATGCCCTTGCTTGATGCAACAAACAAAGTCGCCATGTCGTCCCCCAGCGAAAAGGCCACCGTTCGTAAGAAACGGTGGCCCTTCCGGTAAGCTCTGTCGTGTTAACGCTTCGCTAAGTGCGTCGTTAAATTTCACCATATAATTCAAAGACTTATTAGCAAACAAAATTGCAGCATAAGAAAAGCATAATGAGAACAAATAAAGAACAAAATTGCTTTTTAGGATGAGCATAAATCCACCAAACCAACCCAGTTTGCAGTCAGAGAACTACGACATAATCCAATGACGCACAACACTTTTTATCCAAAAGATCGGGATTCATCATCGACAAAATCCAATAATTCATCGACAGACATTCTACCCCAAGGCACATTGCCGGAACTGATGGGCAGGTCTTCAGGATTCAATGGCGGTGGGACTGCCAAGAAATATCCTGCCCCTTGGGTTGGTGATCCATACGCCCTCCAACCTTGCTCCCTTGCGATATAGGCAATGAACCCTGCCCAACCAGCATAACCAACAACCTTGCCTGAGAAGGCGTTCTTAAAGGTGATCGTCTGGTCGTATGCGGTGTGGCTGATAATTGGTTGGGTCATGCTATTCCCCTTTCCTTCAAATGAAGGAAGATTCCCGAATTGATGATTCCGGGAATCTTCGATCCATTCATCAAGCAGCTTTCTTGCTGGATTTGCGTTTGGCTGCAATGTCGGTCAAAGCCTTGTCCAACTCGCCCTTTTCGACGGCGGTGGCAATGACGCCAATCACATTCAAAACACCTTGCAGGTCACCAGCTTCGACGACTGATTGTTTGCCATTGAGCAAAACAGGGTGATTGGCAAACAGCACCTC
>Ga0316222_1004926_pt1 | contig 11770 bp, 6 predicted proteins | sample TBH18011metaG_FD_206008 | JGI IMG/M metagenome (GOLD analysis project Ga0316222, IMG submission 206008) | Freshwater microbial communities from Trout Bog Lake, Wisconsin, USA - TBH18011 | ecosystem: Environmental > Aquatic > Freshwater > Lake > Hypolimnion/Profundal zone | place: USA: Wisconsin... | reverse complement strand
GAGATCAACGTGTCCACAGCTTGCGTCATGGACAGTTTAGAATCTACCCCAGAATCACCTGTCAAGCCCTTTCTTGACGGGGGGGACCTGGGCAGTTACTAATTACCATGTCTTGCCACGCTTTGATTGCGGTGGCCATTGCGGGCGTGGTGATTTAAATTAGGCGACGGGGAGAATTGAACATGGGGCGAAAACAGAAAATTTTCGAGCATTCTTCGTCGAGTGATGGTCGAGCCATGAAATGACTGCGCAGTCCCGCTCTCTTCCTGATGCCCTCGCCTCCCGCATGTCCAGCACCTTCAAGCAGGCTGTGTCGCTTGGGATCGAGGCTGTCGTCCGCCATCATTTGCGGAACGGGTCGGACGTGAATTGCCATGACGACAAGGGGCAGACCCCCCTGATCATCGCCGCCGCCAAAGGCCACGCCAAGATCTGCGCGATCCTTCTGGAGGCGGGTGCCGACCCCTCGTTGAAGGATCTCAGCGGTTGCACCGCAATTGATGCCGCGATAGGCAACAAGCGTGGAAACGTTTGGGAGCTTCTTCAGCGCCTGCCTGCCGACGTGCCGGTTCGCAAGCCGAATCAAGCCGACACGGTTCCGTCTCCGCCGGCCTCCGCGCCGCTCGCCACCATGGCTCCGGCTCCGGTGCCTGTCCCTCCCGTCTCAGCACAATCGGTTCCAGCCGTCATCATCGGTGACGAAATCTGCGACTTCGACCTGTCCGCTTGGCAGTCTGAAACAGAATTCCCGCCGCCGCCTCAGGACATGACGGTCCTTCCCCAGATCGAGGCGCTCCAGAAGGATATCGGCGGTCACGTTCCGATTGATCTCGACGAGGACTGGTCGGACATCGACATCAGTCTCCCGGAATTGATCGCGCGGCGGCGAAGCAAGAGCGACAACGATGAAGAGCGTCGTTGGCTCGGAGATGCGGCGGACTTGATGCTGGTCGCACTCAGAGATGGCGAGGTTTCCGATAGAGCCATCGACGATGTGGCGCCGACCTTGAGCATCGATGATGGCGATGACGCCGCCGTCGATTACGGGGCCATGTTGCGTATGGCGCTCGGCGACCTCGGCGTATTGGTGGGAGATGACGAGGATGTTCGCCCCATCTTCGACGGCCCGGACGATGAGAGCGAAGATCGCTATTCGGCCGAGTTGGCGGATGCAATGGCGTTCCTGCGCAACTGCCTCGACCGTCGCGAGGATCCCCTCTACCAATATCTTCATGCTCTCTCGCGTATCAAGGTACCTTCCAAGGATGAGGCGGCCGCCATCGTTGCTGCAATGGAATCCGGAATGTTCTCGGCCATGTCGGCCGTCGCGGCATCGAAGCCAGCGATGGAAATGATCATGGAGGTGGCCGATCAGGTGGAAAGCGGCGAAACGCCTTGGGCAAGAATTTTCTCGGACGACCAAGCCGATGCGGCTGATATCGATCAGGAGGCCCTTATTGACGAGGATAATGACGACGAAGCGGACGGCGACGATGACCTCGGGCCACGACTTCCCCCGGGTCTGGCCACCCGCCTGAATGCCGTTCGCGACGGTTATTCACGTCTCAGGAAAATGCGCACCGGGTCCAATGAGTTGTTTTATGCTCAGGAGTTGGGACGGCATCTTCACGCACTCGGCATGCGCCCAGACTGCGTTGAACGCCTCCGCATGGTCATCGTGAACCGGGAAATGGACGAAGGCATTCGTAGGAAGTTCACTGGCGGACTTGCCCGGATAAGGGATGCGAGAGCCGAGCTATTTCACCGTAACCAGAGGCTCGTTTTCTGGACAGCCAAGAAATACAGGTGGCGGGGTTTTCCCCTCATGGACCTCGTTCAAGAGGGAAGCCTCGGATTACTGAAGGCTGTGGACCGCTTCGACCCTACAAAGGGCGCCAAATTCTCCACCTATGCCATCTGGTGGATCCGCCAATCGATTACCCGTGCGATATCGGATCAACAACGCACCATCCGCATTCCGGTTCATGTGGGTGAGTTCATCAACAAGGTTCGGAGGGCGCAGTCGCAATTTGAAATCCTCCGCGGGCGACCGCCTTTGCCCGAGGAGCTGTCCGCTGAACTTGGATCAAGACAGGAAAAGGTCGCACTAGCATTCACCCTCCTGCAAGACGTGGTGTCCATCGACGACCTTGATGGTTCAGGCATTCCGCTTTCCGTGGGGTTGGCGGATTCATCTGTTTGTACAGACGAAATCGTCCTTGAGAATGAGATTAAGGCCATCATCCGTCGGGAGCTGGAGGGTCTGAAGCACCGCGAGCGTCTCGTCCTGAGCCGGCGTTTCGGCATCGGTGGAGAGGGGGAGCAGACATTGGAGGAACTGGGCCAGCAGTTTGGCGTTACGCGAGAGCGCATTCGTCAGATAGAGGCTAAGGCGCTGACGCAACTTTGGTATCGCCCTAAGCTCAGAAAGCTTCGCAAGAGCCTTGGGATCAAGGCCACCGAAGTGGTTGCGCCCTCATGACAGTCAACCGAAAATCACGGTCGGCACCGCCCAAGGCCAGCGCCATGATCGAGGCTCTCCGGGGCTTAGGCTATTCGACGGCGACCGCCTTGGCCGACATCATCGACAATAGCATTGCCGCGCGCGCCACCCGCGTCGACCTTTCATTTCACTGGGATGAGGCGGGAAGCCGCATTGGCATCCTCGATGATGGCGAGGGCATGGATGACCCGGAACTCGACCGCGCAATGCGGCTCGGCGAGCGTAGTCCGTTGGAGAGCCGTGCCGGCCATGATCTCGGGCGCTTCGGTTTGGGTCTCAAGACGGCATCGTTTTCGCAGTGCCGGTGCCTGACCGTTTCAAGCAGGAAGGACGGTCGCATGTCCTGCCTGCGCTGGGATCTCGACGTGCTTGCGGCAAGTGCGGACGATGGATGGCACCTTCTGGAGGGGCCTTCGCTTGGCTCGGAGCGTTACTTGGAGGCTCTCCCATCTGTCGGCTCCGGAACGCTCGTGTTGTTGGAGCGGCTCGACCGCATCGTGACTCCGGGATTTGGCGAACAGGACTTTCTGGACTTGCTCGATGGTGTCGAACGCCATCTGTCTATGGTTTTCCATCGATTCCTTGACGGTCCGCGACCGAGACTTCGCATCGCCATCAACGGACGGATGCTCCGGCCTTGGGATCCCTTTCTTCTGTCGCATCCGGCGACGTGGTCGTCGCCGGTCGACCGGTTGAGCGCGGGGTTGAATGGCATCGAGGTCCAGTGCCATGTACTTCCTCACAAGGACCATCTTGGCGAGGCCGAAGCGATGTCGGCCGGCGGCCCAGACGGGTGGACAGCCCAACAGGGTTTTTACGTCTACAGGAATTCCCGCCTCCTGCTCTCCGGAAGCTGGCTCGGTTTGGGGCAGGGGCGATCTTGGACCAAGGAGGAGGCCCATCGCCTCGCGAGGATACGTCTTGATCTCCCGAACACGCTCGACGACGAATGGAAGATCGACATCCGGAAATCCACCGCCCGTCCACCTGCGGCGATCCGTGGCCGGTTGATGAAGCTCGCCGAGGACACTCGCAGACGCGCGCGGGATGTATTCGCGCACCGGGGTCAGGTCGTCCGCCCCCCCGGAACGGGTGTCGTGTTGCATGCTTGGCGGCCCGAGCGTTTTCAAGGAGGAATGCGCTACCGCATCGATGATGCACACCCTGCGGTCAGGGAGGTCCTCGACGAGGCCGGCGGACTGCTTCCGCAGATCAAGGCGATGTTGCGGGTCATTGAGGAAACCGTTCCTGTCCAACGAATTTGGCTGGACACGACCGAGAACCATGAGACCCCGAGGGTCAATTTCGCCGAACAGCCACCGGACGAGGTGAGTGCTGTGCTGAAGGTCATGTACCGCTCGTTCGTGCGCCGCAAGGGTATGTCGCCGGCTCAGGCAAGGGAGCAACTCTCGCGAACGGAGCCTTTCAACCTTTATCCGGCCCTTGTCGCGGGCCTGCCCGATGTGCCCGACGGCGAGGAGTGACCCGGAATGACGTCAACTGAGGAAGAAACCCGTCAGAAGCTCATCAAGGTGGTTCAGGAACTTCTCCTGGACGAGGAGGACAGGACCGCCATCACCTCAGACCTGATAATGGAAAAAATCAATCTGGTGGTCCGCATGCACCCGAAGTGGGGAGTGAATCTCGACCACTCAGCCGTCGCCGACGAGTTGATCAGACGTTTCAGCATGTGGATCGGCCGGGACACCAAGTTGACCGACGTTGCAGGCCATGTGCGTTGGCTCGATGCCGCGCGGAAGCGGGACTGGAGGTACTGGCAACGGTATCGGCTATGGATGGACAGGAAGCTCTCGAACCGGGCCGTCGAGGCTCTGGACGAATCCACGGACACGGTGCTCGGCTTGCTGGAGGACCCTGCCCGGGAGGGGACGTGGGACCGAAGGGGCTTGGTTGTCGGACACGTCCAGTCGGGAAAGACAGGGCACTATACTGGCCTCATTTGCAAGGCCGCTGACGCGGGATACAAGGTCGTCATCGTTCTTGCGGGGCTTCACAACAACCTGCGCTCACAAACTCAGATGCGTCTCGACGAGGGGTTTCTCGGCTATGAAACCCCGATAGCCGACCACCCGTCAATAATCGGTGCCGGCGAATTTGACCCCGACGGCTCGATCAAGCCCAACAGCGCGACCACCCGTTTGGAGAAGGGAGATTTCAGGCGGACGGCTGCCAGTCATTTTGCCGTCACCCCCGAGCACAGGCCGTGGCTGTTCGTCGTGAAGAAGAACAAGCGGGTCCTTGAGCAGTTGCTTGCTTGGATCACGCATCATGTCGCCGATTCACGGGATCCGGAGACGGGAGGCGGTATCGTTTCTAACCTTCCCCTCCTGCTGATCGACGACGAGGCGGACCACGCCAGCGTCGATACCGGCGAACAGGTCTTTGACCAGGAGGGAAGACCCGACGACGAACACCAACCGACCGCCATCAACCGCCTTGTCCGGCGCATCCTCAAGGCGTTCACCCGCGCCTCGTATGTCGGCTACACCGCAACTCCGTTCGCCAACATTTTCATCCACGACCGTGGGACGACCCGTGAGGAGGGGCCAGATCTCTTTCCCGCCGCCTTCATCATCAACTTGGCGGCCCCTTCAAGCTATGTGGGGCCGGCGCGCGTATTCGGGTTGTCAGCTGACGGCGGGCGGAACGGCGGCCTGTCCCTAGTGCGGATGGTGGACGATTACATGGAGCAGGATGCCGTCCGAGGTTGGATGCCGCCGCGGCACAAGAAGGAACACCCCCCCCTCCATGATGGACGGGATGAGCTTCCCGATTCGGTGAAGGAGGCGATCAACGCTTTCATTCTCGCCTGCGCAATCCGCCAGCTTCGCGGTCAAGCGCACGAGCATTCGTCGATGCTGATCCACGTTACCCGTTTCAATCTCGTACAACGGCACGTGCACCGACAAGTGGGCGAGCGGCTCCGCCATATCAGGCAGAGGCTTCACCGTGGCATCGGCCACGACGAGATTCTCGCCCAGATCGAAGCTCTATGGGAAAGCGACTTCGCTCCTACATACCGCTCGATAAGGGAAGCTGACGAGGCCCTCGCGCCGCCGGTCGCGACCACATGGCCGGACATCGTCGCCCTTCTGCCTGATGTCGTCGACGACATCCAAGTAAGGATGATCAACGGAACGGCCAAGGATGCCTTGGATTACGCCGAGCATCGGGAGGCCGGGCTGAAGGTAATCGCCATCGGCGGCGACAAGCTGGCCCGCGGCCTCACGTTGGAGGGGCTTTGCGTCAGTTACTTCCTGCGGGCATCAAAGATGTACGACACCCTTATGCAAATGGGCCGGTGGTTTGGATACAGGCCGGGTTATCTCGATGTGTGCCGCCTATATACCAGTCGGGAACTGGTGGAATGGTTCGGTCACATAGCGGATGCCTCGGAGGAGCTTCGCGAGGAATTCGACATGATGGAGGCAGCAGGGGCCACGCCGAAACAGTATGGCCTCAAAGTCGCCTCGCACCCGGTTCTCATGGTCACCTCCCGCGTAAAGATGAGGACCGCAAGAAGCTTGTGGCTGTCCTTCAGCGGACAACTCGTGGAGACCGTGGCGTTCTTCAGGAGCAACGGAGTGCTCGATGCGAACATGGCCGCTGCGAGACGCCTCATATCGTCCCTCGGGGTCGGGGAGATCGACCCGAAGCGAGGTCGTGATGGTGGTGTCAATGAATGGCAGGGTTTTCTTTGGGAGAATGTCCCCGTGGGAGCGGTGGTGGAATTCCTTGCGACCTACAGGACCCATCCCGACGCGCACAAGGTGGATAGTCGGCTTCTCGTCGATTTCGTGCAGTCCATGGCCGGAGCTGGGGAACTGACGAATTGGACCGTCGCACTCATCGGCGGCGGTAAGGGGTGCGACGTGGATATGCGCGACGACATTACGGTGCAGACCCTCCAGCGAGCGGCGAAGAGTCTGGAACCGGACCGCTATTCCATCGGACGCCTGATGTCTCCGAGGGATGAAGCCATCGATCTCGACGAAGCGGCTTGGAAGGCCGCTCTCGACCTCACCCGACAGATGTGGCAGGGGGATAGTGGTAGGAACCAGGACAGGGATTTACCTGACGTGCCGAACGGGCCAGCCATACGGCGGGTGCGTGGTCTTGGGGCTGACGGCGTCGCCCCGAATCCCGAGCGCGGAATCCTGTTCATTTATGTTCTCGACCCGCCAAGAGAGGTAGCACTCCGCCCGGTGGCGGCCTTCGCGATGAGCTTTCCGTCCAGTCGGCTCGACGCGAGCATCAAGGTGGAATACAAGGTCAACACGGTGCTCTGGGAGCAGGAATATGGCGGGGCCGACTGACACCGAGCGGCTTCATGCCGCATGGCGCGCTCTCGCGGGGGGGGCATGGCGGAGATGGTTGGCGGACCATCCCGATAGATGTCGCGGCACCGTGCCAGGTGCTGGTCGGCAGGCGCTTTCCGGATGACGAGGAGGCCGTCCTCGTGGGTTTCCGTCTCCCCACCACCCGTTTCAGCAGCCCTCTCCCCGAAGGGCGCGGGTTTCGCGTCGAGCGTCCGGAAGGCCCGTTACTTGGTGGAACCCATGGCTGGCTGTCGCTTTCACGCCAAGCCACCGGAAGCCTCGCCATGTTCGCCATTATGGCGGCGGATGTGATAGCCCTTCTGGAATCATCTGGGTATGTCGGGGACGAGCGTCTCTACCAACTCTTCGTTGGCCGGATCAGGGCGTGGCAGGAGTTCATGGAGAAGGGGCGTGACGGAGTACTCGGGCCGGAGGCCGAGGTGGGCCTGTTCGGCGAACTCGTCGTTCTGCTCGGCATCATCACCGCGGGTGTTCCCGCTGCGGTTGCCGTGGACTGCTGGCAGGGACCATTGCGCGGCATCCATGACTTTGAGATCGGTCCCGGTGCCATCGAGGTCAAGGCGACCATCTCGGTCGCCGGATTTCCAGCCACGATCAGGTCATTGGAGCAGTTGGACGATTCTGTGCGTCAACCGCTCTTCGTTGCCGGGGTCCGGCTCGCCGTTGATGGCGGAGGCCGTACCCTGCCCAACTTGGTCGCCGAGGTCCGCCAACAGGTGCGCGATCTTTCCGGCGGCACTGGGATTCTGGACGGTCGACTTTTTGAAGCCGGCTATCTGGATGCCTTCGCGGATCGATACGTGAGGAGGTTCGCGCACCTCCGCGACAGGGTTCTGCCGGTCACCTCGGGCTTTCCTCGTTTGATCAGAGCGGGCACCGCGCCAGCCATCACCTTTGCGAGATACGGGATCGATCTGGACCTTGTGGATTCCTCGGATGTCGGCTTGGCTGCCGCGCTGACGAAATTGGGAGTGCTTTGAAGTGGAGCTTGTGGATTTTCTCAGGCAGACCCAAGCGGAGGTTCGGGCGGAAATCGCCGACCGAATGGGTGAGTCGGGTGGTGACTACCCATATCCCGAATCCGTTTTCGCCGAGGTCGTCATGCAGCACATGGCGGAGATCGGCATGACCTTCGAACCCAACGTCTGTCATTTTTCGGCGCAGGTAGGCAGGGCCAATCTGCGACTCAGCGGCTACGCCATTTCCGACGACGGGGACCAAGTCGATCTTTTTGTCAGCTTGTACGAAGGGTGTGACGAGGTCGCGCAGATACCTGATTCGGAGACGAAGACGGCTGCCGAGCAGTGCCTGCGGTTCGTGACGGCATGCGCCGAGCGCAAGTTGAGCGCGAGGGTGGATCCTTCCAACGACGCCTATCCTCTGGTGCTCAACATCGAGGAGGGATACGTCAAGATCGACCAGATCCGCATCTATGTGCTCACGGACCGTCAGGCGAAGGCGAAGAACTTCGCGGTCCGAGAGGTCCAAGGGAAGACCATCAAGCTTGAGGTCATGGACATTGAGCGGTTGCATCGCCACTGGTCAGAGGGCAAGCCACGCGATGAGCTGACCGTGGATTTCACGCAGGTGTCGGGAGGGCCTTTGCCATGCGTTTATGTGCCTGGCGATTTGACCGATTACGATTGCGCCCTGACGGTCATTCCCGGTGAGGCATTGAGGTTCATCTACGAGAAGTACGGCGCGCGCCTTCTTGAGGCCAATGTCCGCTCATTCCTCAGCGTCACCGGCAAGGTCAATCGAGGCATTCGGGATACCCTCAAGGCTGCGCCCGAACTGTTCATGGCCTACAACAACGGCATCGTGCTGGTGGCCGACGAGTTGAACCTCGGCAGGACTGCGGATGGCGGCCCGGGCATCCAGTGGATGAAGGGCGTCCAGATCGTCAACGGAGGGCAGACCACCGCCTCCCTCTATTTCACGAGGAAAAAGGATCCCACCATTGATCTGAGCCGGGTGCGGGTGCCCGCCAAGATCATTGTCCTCCGCTCCGGTGACCAGTTGCGTGAGGAGGCGTTGATCTCCGACATCTCACGCTTCGCCAATAGTCAGAACGCAGTGAAACTCTCGGATCTTTCGGCCAACAAGCCGTTCCATGTCGAGCTTGAGAAGCTGGCTCTGACCACGTACTGCCCCGATGGGGTCGGGCGTTGGTTCTATGAGCGCGCGGCGGGAAGCTACAACACGTTGCTGGCGCGGGAGGGGACTACACCCGCTAAGCTCAGGCAACTCCGGGAAGCCATTCCGCCAGCGAGGAGGATCACCAAGACCGATCTCGCGAAGTATCTGAACACATGGGACCAAAGAACCAGTGACGTGAGCTTCGGCAACCAGAAGAACTTTGAGAGGTTCATGGAGGCATTCACGCCCGCGGAGGGGCAGGAGCCCCCGCCGCTTCCCGATGTCGCCACTTGGAAACGGATGGTGGCGAAGGCGATCCTGTTCAAGGAAGCCCAGAAAATAGTCCGTCCTCTTGTCCCCGCGTTTCAAGCCAACGTCACCGTCTATACGGTGGCCCTTCTTTCCAACCGTCTCGGCGACCGCTTGGATCTGGACCGAATTTGGAGCGCGCAGTCCATCTCCGAGGCAATGCGGCGGCAAATCCGCACATGGGCCGAAGAGGTCAACCGTGTGCTCCACGCAACGTCCAATGGGAGGATGATCTCCGAGTGGGCCAAGAAAACGGAGTGCTGGCAGGCTGTCGTGAATTCAAACTTCAGCCAGCCCATCGGCAACGCACCGGAAGTGCGGTAGCCTCGTGTTTTTATGTGTGAGAAAGCCCTATGTCCTTGAGAACTCTTGACCTGTTCTGTGGTGGAGGCGGCAGTAGCCTCGGCGCCAAGGCCGCGGGTGCCGAGATCGTCTGCGGCATCGATGCATGGGGCATCGCGACCCGGACATACAAGGCGAACTTCCCGGACGCGGCGGCGCTGAACGTCGTGCTGGAGGAATTTTCCGTTCCCGCCGACTTGGGCATGGATCTTGGCAACATCGACCTCATTCTGGCATCTCCGGAATGCACGAACCACACGTGCGCGAAGGGTGGCGCGCCACGCGACGAAGGGAGTAAGCGCACGGCGCGCTATGTGCTGAACTTCGCACGGGAGCTTACTCCACGGTGGTTAGTCATTGAGAATGTCGTCCAAATGCGGAGTTGGAGCGGCTATGCCCCATTCGTCAAGGAATTGGGAGAGATCGGCTATAATGTCCATAGCCAAGTTCTTGATGCCGCTTGGTTCGGGGTGCCGCAGGCCAGACGCCGCCTCTTCCTGCTTTGCGACCGTGAAGCGGTTCCGAAGGACGTTCCATTGCCCATGATGGTGGCCAGAACCGTCCGGGACATTCTGGATCCTCTTGGAACATGGAAATCGCGCCCCCTCTATTCGGAAAAACGGGCACCTAACACGCTCGCTCGCGCTGAGAAGGCGATAGCCGAGATTGGGCGCGGCAAAGATTTCCTAATCGTATATTACGGCTCTGACGGCGGTGGAGGTTGGCAGCCGCTCAACAAGCCGATCAGGACCCTAACCACCTTGGATCGCTTCGGGTTGGTGACATGGGATGGCAATGTCCCGATGCTAAGGATGCTTCAGGTTCCGGAGTTGAAGCGCGCGATGGGCTTTGGTGGGAAACTTGACCACGGATGCCGGCGGGATCGGGTCAAGCTCCTCGGAAACGGCGTGTGTCCACCCGTAATGGCTGCGGTGGTTAAGTCCTTGGCCCGAGAGTTGATCGTCGCCGACGCGGCCGAATGAGGTAGGGGTATGATCTGCAGGCGCAGTGCTGGATGGCCGAAATGGGGTCGAATGGCCGATGGACCGAATGCGGAATCTGACCGTAGGTCCCTCGACAGCAGCCATTTGGAGTGCCGACGATTTCCTTTATGATCGTTCCCTTTCCCTGTTCCGCTGCGGCTCCTCAAGGGCAGCATCGACCACGGTGGCCCAGATCTCCCGCATCCAGCCAACCACCGTGCGGTGCCGCTGGACCAGATCATTCCCGCCAATGAGCCGCAGCCAAGCGGTAATGCCATCGGTGACGAGGCGGGCGGGATTGCGGATGATCGAGGAATGCCCCAGTGCCATAGCACCGACCTCCAGCAGGAATCGCAGATGCCGATCCGCCCGGCGGACGATGATATCACGCAAGGTGCCGTACTGATTGAGGTCGGTGGCATAGGCCGCCAATGATTTTTCAGACTGGCCCCATTCCGGTCCCTTGTTTTGTCGCAGAGCGGCGACGGCCTTGGTGTCAGCCCGCCATTGGTCGAACTCCCTCTCGATGCCATGGGCTTTGACAAAAATGCCAAGCGCCCTTTTGTCATCCTCGACCGTGTCCTGCTCACCTTTGACATTGGCGAGCAGGGCGATCTGTTCCTGTTCGGCCTGGACCGCCCGGCGCCGCGAATCCTCGGCCTCAGTCCTGGCGGCGATGGTGGCCTTGCGGGATTCCTCGGCGGCCTGCTGTGCCTGTCGGGCCAGCAGGGTGGCGTGCTCGGCACCCTGGCGCAGGATATCAGCGCGGATGGCGTCCTGTTCGACCTTGAGGCGGAGATCGCGGGCGGCCTGACGCTCCGCTTCGGCGGCGGCGACCTTGTCCTTCAACTCGGCATAGAACTGCCGGATCGGCTGGTGATGGGCCTTGCTGTGACGCTGGCCGCGCTGAAGGCCGAGCGGCCCCATGGCATTGGCGTAGCGGTCCTGTCGTTCGGAGAAAGCGTCCTTGCCGGAGCCGAAGACCAGGTCATGGTTCAGGGTCCAACCCATCACCGGCGCCGGTTTGGTGCCGTCCTTGCGGGGACGACCTCGCCCCTTCTTCTCCACCTTGACCGCCGTTGTCACCCAGACATGGGCATGAGGCACCGCCTCATCGAGATGCAACGTCACGG
>Ga0316222_1004919_pt1 | contig 11788 bp, 11 predicted proteins | sample TBH18011metaG_FD_206008 | JGI IMG/M metagenome (GOLD analysis project Ga0316222, IMG submission 206008) | Freshwater microbial communities from Trout Bog Lake, Wisconsin, USA - TBH18011 | ecosystem: Environmental > Aquatic > Freshwater > Lake > Hypolimnion/Profundal zone | place: USA: Wisconsin... | reverse complement strand
AGCGGCGCCTCCCGCCCGCAAAGGGCGGAGATCACGGTGCCACTGCGGGTGGGGCCTGTCAAATTTTCAACATGCCCGACTGACATGGCCTAGTCTTTTCGACATCACGAACCGCGCTGACGGCCATGGCGCTGGATTGCTCGATGAAGCGGTTGACCTCTTGAACACTCGCCGAAAGTTCCTCAGCCGCTGCGGCAACCGTCTCGACGTTGCCAGTCACCTCTTGCGCGCTGTCCGCCGCAACTGTCAGGCTGCCTGATATTTCGGTCAGGCGGCTGTTGACGTCCTGCGCCGATCCGCGCGATTCGCCGGCACTGCGGGAAAGCGCGGCGGCGATGTCCCCAACGGCCGCCTGAAACTGTTCCGCCAGCTTCCTCATTTCCTCGCGCTTGCTGTCTTGAGACGCAGCGCTCAACCGATCCCGCTCGTTTGCCGCCGCGTTTGCCGCCGCGTGGGCAACCTGTACTTCGGTCACCGCCTTTGCCGCCCCCGCAAACGCCTCATTTAGTCGCCATGCGACCCAGCTCAACACCGCAACTTGAACAACCACGATCACCGCATGGAGCACCACACGGCCGAAAGCGGCGCCGTCAGGGAAGACTGCCGCCGGATAGACGAAGTTTAGCAGCAAATGGTGCAACGCGACCATGGCGGCCGAGACGATCAGCACCTTCCAATCGCAGAAAGCGGTGAGCATGGCCAAGGCGGCGAAAAAATACATGTGCATGTCGATTTGCCATGGATGGCCGTCGAGGCCGTAGACCAACAACATGACCATGCCGACGAGAGCTACGCCGATGGTTTGGCGCGAGCTTTCCGAGCCGGGCGACGTCTTCCAGGTCGCCGTTGCGGTGCCCGCCATGACCAGTGCCCCGACCGCAGTCAGAATCCAGCCTTTTCCAAGAAGGCCGCTCACGGCCGCCACCAGCGGCACGTGCAGCCAAAGATAGGGGATTAAAAAGCGCTCCACCGTCGTTCGAATCCGCTGAATTTCGCTCATGGCGACCGCTCCTGGCGCATGCAATTGGTTGTTTCAGGGGCTCGCACCACCAGCAGGGCGCCAGCACGATAAAGGCGGGGGATGAAGTCTGGTGCCGCCGAGCGAACCAGAACGACCGATGGCCAGCCGCCGAAGGAGAGAACCTCGTCGGCCCCGGCATTTGCCGCCGCCAGCAGCGCCGGGGTGCCTGCCGCCCAGGGAGGAAAGATCACCGCCATTCCCTGGTTGGGGCTGGGCCACAAGGTTAGTCCGGTCGTCCACACAAGGCAGAAGACCACCAACAATATCGGCTGGGTAAAACCTGCAAAATATTTGCCGCTTTTCTGCATGGCGTTCTGTTGACTCGTACCTCTATTGCGAATGGCCACCGCACCCACGCCGTCACGGCATCGTAACTCAGAATCTAATTACCTAAAAGGTTGGGAATCGCACTGGCTGCGCCATTGGTACCGTGACCAAGACGGAACGCAAGAGAGGCCAAAGGCTGGACGGCCGGAACTGGCACAAGGGGTCCGTAGCCGCCGCTCACAGAAGTCTGGGGTAGTGCAGTCGATGCCGCACCGGGGCCAATCGACCAGACCAAACCCAACTGGGGCATCTGCCTCCCCATCAGTCTCCGTGGTTGATGCCGCTGTTCGTGACAGCGCGCTCCATCCGGGCCAGTTCGGTGCCGTGCAGGTTCCCCGAAAGAACCTCAAGCCGATCAACCACCGTCACCGATGCTCGGTTCATCTCGTCGATCGCGTCGAACGCACCTTCGATGTCGCCGGCAGCGGTGGCCACCATGGCACGCTTGGCGGCGCCGTGGACAACCTCGTGGGGTTGGGCTAAGGCGCGATAGGCGGGATCGTCGAGTACAGTCTTGTCAGTGACCCCGTCATGCCACTTGCCCAGGCGGCAGTTCCGGTGATCGACTACAGATTCCGGTGCCAGCTGGAGTTGGCCTAGCACGGCGCTGAGAATCTTACGCTTAAAAGCAATATGGTCGTTCTTGGCGATTTCTACCAGGAGCGCGCTCGATCCCTTGTTCATGTACTCGCCCACCTGACTATCAAGGTGCTGGCTCATCCGCGCCATAGTGTCGAGTGCTTCGTCGAGGCGCTTGTTGTTGACTTGGGCGAGCTCTGCCACATGGTTGGCCCCGGTTGCCAATTCAACCGCCGTTCCCGTCTGTCCTTCGAGCACATCCGAAATCCCCGTCATCCGCCCGTGCACCGCAAGCACCTGATCTGCAATGTTGTGCAGGCGGTCGCCCAGCGAGGACACCTGGCTCTGCCCGTCGCTGACGGCGGCGGTGCTCTGACCGATGGCGGAGACGATTGCATCCATCTCGCCGCGCAGCCCTTCAATGCGCTGACGGATGTCCTCGGTAGCCTTAGCGGTCTGGCCGGCGAGCCCCTTGACCTCACCCGCCACCACCGCGAAGCCCTTGCCGGCATCGCCGGCACGAGCGGCCTCGATGGTGGCGTTCAAGGCCAAGAGATTGGTCTGAGCGGCGACCGCTTCGATGTCGGTGACGATCTGGCCGATTTGCACCGAAGTATCGACAAGGCCCCGCACCCGCTCACCAGCGCTGTCCACCGCCGAGACGATCCGCGCGAATGCGGCGAGCGCGTTGCGACTGGCATCCAGACCGGTGCTGGCGGCGGTGCCAGCCGCGGAAGCGCCCTGGGCTGCGTCAACGCTTTCTGCCGAGACGGAGGCGATTGCGTTGCGCATTGCGCCCACCGAGGCCGAAATCTGGTCGAGTTCGCCGGTCGATTTGTCGATCTCATACTTCATCTTGTAGAGCGTCATCATCGTCTCATTGCCTAAAATGGCAGCCTGCACCAAAGACCGCAGCACCTCGCGTTGTATGGAATAGCGTTCCAACTCTGCTTGATGGCGGGTTCTGCTGCTTTCCTCCCTGGCGGCGCGCGCGCGCTCTCGGCTCGACGCCATCTCTACCAGCAGGCCGGCGACCGGCCCGAATTCGTCACGACGGCTAGCGTTGAGTTTCAACGAGGCCGCCGACCCACCGGATTGGACGACGTCGAAATCATGGCTTAACGCATGGAATCCGCCAGCAATACTGCGCGTGATAAACCACCCGATACCGCCGACCACTGTCAGCACCGCGACCAGCCAGATGGCGCGGCGGATCAACTCCTCGCGATAGGCGGTATCGACGTCATCGATATAGATGCCCGAGCCGATCAACCATCCCCAGGGCGCGAAGCCCTTGACGTAGGACAGCTTGGGGTAAAGATCGCTGGTGACGCCACCGCCCTGTTTCGGCTTTGGCCATAGGTAGGAGACGTAACCGTGCCCTGCACGATCGACCACCTTGACGAAGGATTCGAACAGGTTCGCGTTGATGAGCAACTCGGTCTTGTCCGAGACCCCCTCGCGCAAGCTAGTCGCCTTGTTGAAACGCGTTTCGTCTAGCACCTTGCCGTCAAGCGCCGGCACGGTCGGGTGCATCAGCATGCGCGGAAACGGCTTGCCCAGGTCATTGATCCACAGGTATTCGACGGTCTCGTAGCGCATGCGCTTGACGGCAGCCATCGCTCGGGTCTTGGCCTCGTCCTCGGTTAGACGCCCCTCTTTGGCCGCGTCGGCGTAGTAGTCGAGTATGCCTGAGGCCGTCTCGACCACGTGACGCAACGTCACCTCGCGTGCGGTCATCATCTCGTGCTTGAGTTGGACGGCATCGATGACAAATACGATGGACAGACCCAACAGCGGAACTCCGCCGAGCAGCCACAGACGTGCGGTGATGCGTAGGCCAGTGATCCAGTTGATCAAACCCATTCAACGCCCCCCCTGATATGGCGTGTCGGCGATCTTTTGCCGCCGTTACGCACGCCCTACACATACCTCTCCATTCGTTAACAGATGACATACATCATTCGTATCATCTCAAGTTGTTGTGGGCACGCGGCCACACCTTTGGAGAACCTTCGACGCGGCGTCGGCCCGCTACCGATGGCGATGACCGAGCGCTCGCTGCTGGAATCCCTGTTCCAGAACCTCCTGCACAACAGCCTTGCGTACTGTCACCCGGAGCGCCGGCCGTTGGCGCAGGTCGCCGCCGAGCGGGTAGACCGCGACACTTGGCGCTTCTCCGTCGGCTACAGACATGACGGCCCATCAGGTGCTGGCACTGGTGCCGCGAGTGCGGCATGACACCGCGCTGGCGGCATACCAGGCATTGATCGACGGCCCGGCTCCAGCCCCCGCTTTGCTGAATGCCGGCGCGAATTAGCCGTGGCGTGGCGCCATGGCGCGATTTTGTCGTACAATCAAAAAAAGGGCGATCGACGGTCTTCCGTGGAGACGCAAATGAGCAAGAATGACGCTTCGAAATTCACCGCCCCGGAATGGGGGCCAGAAATGTCCCTTGGCGACGACGAAATCGACAGCCAGCACAGGGAGTTTCTGGTGATGGCCGTTCATGCCAGCGAACTGGTCGAGCAGGGAACGACGTCGCAGATGGCGGCCGCCATTGCCAACACGATGGCGTTCATGAAGATGCATTTCGATGCCGAGGAACGGATCTTCGGCCGCACCGCCTATCCCGAGGCGACGGCGCACGCGGTCGAGCACCGTGCTCTGGTGAACCAGTGCAACCAGATCGTGACAATATTCGGCGGCTCGCGAGACCTTGCCGCTCTACGTGGCTCGCTTCACGGCCTTATGCAGGCGATGGTCGCGCATCTCGTGCAAACCGACATGAGGTACAAGGCCTATGTTTTCGGCGGGAAGGCGTCGCCTCCACCCCGATCGGCGCAAGGCTGAGTCATCCGGTCGGTGAGGCCTTCCTGAAGAACTGGCGCAGTTCCTCTTCCTGCGCTTGCCACTCGGATTCCGCGTCGCGCTCGGCGCGCCTGATTTCGGGGTGCTCGCGCACTTGGCGAAGGTAGCGAATCAGGTAGGGCATATGGGTTTCGCGCTCGTCCTCGGTGCGGCCCAGATTCGTGCTGAACCGTTCTAGGAACTGGCTGTCAATGCGGGGAAACACCCGGTGACAGGCCAGGATGACGAAATCGCCCCACTGATCGGGGAAGTTGTTGAATGCGGTCAACAGTTTGTCGCGCAACGCACCTTCCCTGACCTTCTGCTGGAAGACACGGGGGTCCTTCTCTTGCTCGTAGAGGTCTTGGCAGCTTTTCCACAAGGTGGTCAGCCGTTCCCGCCAATCGACGGCCGGGTCGAGCAACGACTTGAAGATGTCGATCTCATAATTGCCGATGCGGGGAAGATCGTAATCGGCCGTCGCCACCGGCTGGAGAATCTCGCGCAGCTTCTTGGTGGAATCCTTGACCTGAAGGACGCGGGCGCCGCTATCGTTCTTGGTTTCGATCAGTCTGAGCTCATCCCAGATCGCGGTCCAAGTGTCGAGGATGTTCGCCTTCAGCAGCGGCGGCACGAAGTCCCAGAAGGTGTCGGTGTCGACATTCGCCAGATCGAGGTTGGCGGCAAGCATGCGCACCTGCCGGCTGTTTTGAATGTCCGGCAGAAGCAATTGAGCGACCGCCATTCGGAACTTTTCGGCGAACATCGGTGACAGTAGGAAGATGGGGGGTAGCGGCCGAATCACCTCGGCATTGGTGCGCTGGAAGAACGTCACCACGCGGTCGATGCGGCGCACGATGGCCGCCGCGCACAATTGCTCGAAGCTTTTGAAGCCACCCTTTGGCGGTGGCAACGCTTGCGTCTGGAATTCGATGTGTTTCAGCAGATGGGCCAGCTGCGGCGGTAGAGCGTAGGTGATGTCACCGTGCCTGCCGGCGGGGCCATCGGCCCCCGGCGACCAGGATGATGGCAGTGCGGTGCCCGATGGCTCGGCGCTGGTGGCCAGGTCGCCCCCGCCGCCTCCGACAAAAGCGTGGTTGAACTGCCGGTCGATGACCATCTGCTTGGCGGTCTCGTGGAGCTCGATTAGGCCGGCTCGGGTTGCTTGCTTGGGATCGTTGCGGATGATGAGGCACTGCTGCCGCAAAGAATCGATCCGATCGGTCCTGGCTCGGCCTTTCACCCGTTCGAGCAGCTCCGCGGCGAGCTTGTCCACCCTGTGCAGCCGCGACACCAGATCGGCCGGCATCCCGCCTTCGCTGAACATCTTGCAGATGGTCCGCAACTCCCACTCGGCGGCCCTGGTAAGGCTGCGGACGCGGGCTTGGCCGAGGGTGGCGATCGCGCCGAGCATCTGCTCCCTGTAGGTGCCATCGGGGACGCCCGACGAGCGGGCCAGACACGGATTGGGGACTGGGAAGCTGGCAGCCGAGGCCTCGTCCGGCCGCGGGTTCCGGCGGCGATCGGGACCGATATAGTCGTGGGTGACGATGAAGGGCTTGCGCCGTTCGTGGACATTGGCCACGCGCTGCATTAGCTGGTCAGGCGAGAACGGCGCCAATAGGATGTCGTCGGCGCCACTGTTGATGGCAAGCTTGATGTGCGCCTCTTCCGCCCGGGTCAAGACCAGCAGCACGACGAGGAAGGGATCGTTGTGCAGCTTGCCGCTGCGCACGTCGCGGATCAAGGTGGTTGTGTATTTATTCTCAATCTCGCTATTGATCACCAGCAGATCGAAACGCCCCTCCTTCAGATAACTAACCACGTCGGAAAATGCGGCACAATCGACGATCCCGTGGAGCCCGGAATTAAATATAGCCTTAATCATTGTATTTCGCAGAATCGGGTTCTGCTCGCCGATCAACACGCGGATATTTGATATGTCGTGCTTTGCCATTGCTTGCCTAGAAATTCCCGCTTGACGGCGTGCTTGACCATAGGCGAGCAAGTCTACTCCCGCTACCATCGCCATGTCTCGATCGTCATGTCCACTTTGTAGGAAGCGCAGGAAATTGTGACCGGGGCCACTCGGCGCGATGCGTCGGCGTGCGCCGTTATGGTTTGGCAGCCATGGCCGCCTTCAGGAATTTGGCCAGGTTCGGATCTTCGCTGTTCCACTCGCGGTGAAGAATCGCGCTCAAGCTCTCGATGATGGAGGTCATCGCAGATACCGACGGCTGTGCCAGTTCGATTTCACGCTCCAACGTGATCAGCCAATTCTTGGCGGCCTCATGGGTCTTGCTCTCGTCGAAAGAGGCCGAACCTCAAGCAGAGGGGGCGTCGACTCGCGGCCGCCCCCCCCCGAGTAAATGTCAGGCTGCGCACGACGACGTCGCCGCCCCGGAAGTCACCGGTCCCGTTGCCGGGCCAGTGGGGCCGCTGACCGCCTTCTGGATGCCGGCATGAAGGGCCTTCAAGGAAATCGGCTTGACCAGATAGACGTCGACGCCGGCGTCGTGGGCCTGCCGGATGGCGTCGTCACCGCTATGGCCGCTGACCATCACGATGGGCAGGTTGGGATCACAGCCAAGGGTGCCGCTTCGGATGTGCTGGGTACAGGCAATGCCATCCATGCCCTCCATGCTCCAGTCCATGATCACGACATCGGCGTCGAAGGTCTGCAGCACCTCAATGGCCTCGCCGCCATCCCTGGCCTCGGCGACATCCGCTATTCCCAGCGAATCCAGCACGACTTTGACCAGTTCCCGGAAGCGGGGGTTGTCTTCGACGACTACGGCTCTTCGAACCTCCATCGACATATGGCCCTCCCCAAAAATAGCCGGTTAAGCGTCTCTTAATTAACCATTTCCGCCAGCCAACGGGAAGGAGTCTCGATGGGCGTAATACCTAAGAACATAGGGTGGGCCACCGAATGCGCCGCAGCCCCGGCGTCATCGATTTCATGCCCATGACAAAGCGCACAGGCATATGCCCTTTGTATTGCCTGTAGGCCACCTCTTGATATGCAACGGATTCCAAGGCAAGCCTTGTCGAATGATCGAGGGCCGTCCGAACGAACAGGTCGGTCATTTTCATCCGGCGGGATCATCTTCGGACATTCTGCGGCGGGGGCTGGAAATGGGAATCCGTTATGGCATCGGAACGCGACTCGGGAGCGGGTTCGCCATCTGCCTGTTATTCACCCTAATCGTTGGGGTGGCGGCGCTTCACGGCGACAGAACCCTCAGCACCTTCACCGAAGACCTACTCGCCCATCCTTTCGCCGTGACCAACGCCGTGCGCGCCGCCAACGGGGACATCATCGAAATCCGAGGCGCGATGAAGGATATGGCCTTGCTTGTCGATCCGCGGCAAACACTTCCTCTTACCGCCTTCGTCAGGGAGCGGGAGCGCGACCTCGACGCCCAACTCGCCGTCGTGAAGGAGCGCTATCTCGGTCCTCCGGCGGATATCGACCGGGTGCTTCGTGACTATGAGGCATTGCGGGAGGTCAGGGAAAAGATCATCGCGTCCGCGCAAGACGGCGATTTCGCCACCGCCCGCGCCCTGTCCGGCGACCAGGCGGCACTGCGTTACGCGGTGTTGCGCGCCGACATGGGTTCTGTCCTGGCCTTTGCCCAGAGAAGGGCCGCCGACTTTGGTGATCAGGCAACCGCCCTGCGTGATTGGGTCCAGACGCTCACCTGGTTGGTTCTTGCCGGAGCCGTTGTCTCGGCCCTCGCCATCGCATGGCTGGCGACACGAAGCATCACCGCGCCGCTGGCGGCGCTGCAGCGTTCGATGCGGGAACTCTCGGGCGGCGACCTCGGCATCGCCGTACCTGGTACCGAACGCAAGGACGAAATCGGCGAAATGTCCAAGGTGGTCGAGGTCTTCAAGGATGGCCTAATCCAGGCCGAAAAACTGGAGCAGACCCTGCGCCAGTCCCAGAAGATGGAGGCGATTGGTCAATTGACCGGTGGCATCGCTCACGATTTCAACAATCTGCTGCAGGTGATCCTCACCGACCTCGACCTATCCTTGCTGCGGCTGGAAGGCCAATCGGTCATCGCCGGCTATCTCCGGGATGCCATCTCGGAAGTCGAGCGCGGCGCCAAGCTGACCAGCCAGCTCCTCGCCTTCGCACGTCGCCAGCCGCTGAGCCCTAAGCCGCTGCGGGTCGATCGCCTGCTCACCGACATGGTCGTCATGCTGCGGCGGACCATAGGCGAGGAGGTGGAGATCGAGACGGTGAACGGCGGCGGGCTATGGAACGCCTTGGTCGACGCCAACCAGCTCCAGAACGCCATTCTCAATCTGGCCGTCAATGCGCGCGACGCCATGCCGGATGGCGGCAAACTGACCTTCGAATTGTCCAACAGTCACCTAGACGCCGCCTATGCCGCCGATCATATCGAGGTGACGCCGGGCCAGTATGTGCTGCTGGCGGTCACCGACACCGGCATCGGCATGCCCGAGGAGGTCGTCAGCAAGGCGTTCGAGCCGTTCTTCACCACCAAGCCCGAGGGCGCGGGCACCGGTCTGGGCCTGTCGATGGTCTTCGGGTTCGTCAAGCAGTCGGGCGGTCACATCAAGATCTACAGCGAGCCCGGCCTGGGCACCACGGTCAAGCTGTACCTGCCGCGCGCGCGGAGCGCCGAAATGGCCCGCGAGGTGGTGGAGACGCAAGCGGTGCGCGGCTCGGGGCAGACCATTCTGGTGGCCGAGGACGATGCCGGGGTGCGCAGCTCGGTGGTCGCCCAATTGGCCGAGCTCGGCTATCGGGTTCTGGCCGCGGCGGATGGCGAGGAAGCGCTGGCCATTCTGTCGCGGGGGGAGACGATCGATCTGCTGTTCACCGATGTCGTGATGCCGGGCGCATTGAATGGGCGCGCCTTGGCGCTCAAGGCGCGGGAAATCCTTCCCGGATTGGAAGTGGTGTTCACCTCCGGATATACCGAGAACGCCATCATCCACAACGGGCGGCTGGACGAAGGCGTCACCCTGCTGAGCAAGCCCTATCGACTGCCGCAACTGGCCGAAGCGGTCCACAAGGCGTTGGCCACCGCCGTATCGTCACCCTGACGGTGCGGTATATCCGAAAGATAGCGTGAATAGCACTTTGGACTCCTACCGTTCCGTCATCCGGCGCGCATACTTTTGGCGTGTGGCCGGGCATCCGCCGGGCTCGCGCAGACCGGATCACGCACGGCGGCGGAGGGTGGCATGGATGGAAATGATCGACAATTCGCTCTCACCACGACGGATGAGGACGTTTTCGCGCTGACGGACGACATTATCATCGACAACCGGACCATTGCCGACGACCACAAGGCCATTCTGGACATGTCGATGCTCTTCCATGACCTGGTAAAGAAAAACGCCGAGGGCGTGGTCGTCGACACCGCGGTGAATTTCATCGAGGAACTGGTTGAAGGACATTGCTTGCGCGAGGAGAAAGCAATGCGCGCGGCGAATTACCCTCGTGCGACGGAGCACGCGGCGAAACACGCTCGGTTCCGCCGGGAACTTGCTAAAAGAGTGGAATTGCATCGGGCGGGAGACGCGTCGGTGACCGCCATGATCGCTCCCTTTTTGGCGGCATGGTTTCGCAGCCATATTGCTGATGACGACCGCGGATATGAGCCCTGGATCGCCGGCATGTCCGTCGATCAGCGGCCGCTGATTGAAATAATTGTCGAGGCGTCCCAACAGCGTTAATCGAGAGCGACCGCGTGTCGTCGTCGTCAGCCCGCCGACGACAGAGCGTCCTTGGCGACAATCAGGCGCAATACCACCTCCACCGCCTTCTCTGAGCAAATGATGTAGTGGTCGCAAGTCCGGTCGCCGGCGCATGCGGTCAGTCGCGTCGCCAGTTCCAACCCGAGGCCCGGATCGCCGCTTGATATCGCGTTACCGACATCGCCGACCGCATCCCAGCAGTACCTGAGCGTCTTCTTCGTGGGCCGATCAGATATGCCGTCGTCCTCCCGTTCTCTCGCGCCGCGCGTGATGTCGCATGTGCGGAAAGCATGTGGTATCGCCGGCAAATGTCAATCTGCGGTTGACCCCGTTTGCAGGCCGTGGCATCCCTGGGCCCTACATACGAAGGTGTGTGTGGGGGCGCCGGTTGGCCACGCTGGTCAAGCCATAGGAAAGGAGGGGAGATGATTTCCTGGACCGAGGAATTGCGGATCGGTCATCCCGTCATCGACGACGACCACCACAAACTCATTGAGATCGTGAACGAGTTTTTCGCGCGGCAGGGCGGGGACGACGAGAAACGGATACTCAACGACACGTTGCGGAGCTTGCTCGACTATGCGCATGCGCATTTCAAGCGGGAGGAGAAAATACAGAAAGAGGCGATGTATCCGTACCTCAGGTGAAGGACCTGGCATCTGTGTATTTTGTCCAGAAGACGAAGCCGCTGGATGACGCCGCGCTCGCCGATGTGCGCAAATTATTGCGCCACTGGCTGATTGACCATATCAAGAAGTTCGACACCAATATGCGGGAGTGGGTCCAGCCGGCCACGCCGGACTAGGCCGATGACTTGGAGCGAGACATTGTCGCGGTTCCAGGCCGCCGCGCCATCGGTGCCGATCGTCATCATGACTGGATTTGACGACCCGTTTTTCGCCGAGCAGGCGCTGGAGGCCGGCGCCCAGGATCACCTTGTCAAGGGCGACGCCTCCGACCGCACGGTGGCGCGGTCGATCCGCTACGCCATCACTCGCAAGCATGCCGAGGAGGAGCGCAAAGTCATCGCCGATCGTCTGGCTTACAGCCTGAGCGCCGAATGCGAGCGGTTGGATGGGGAGCTGTCGCTGGCTCGCACCATGCAATTTGATCTTCTGCCCCGTCGCGAACGGCTGGACAAATTGCGTAATCCGACTGATGGCGGGCAGCGTTTCCGATCGATCGCGGGCAGTCATACCGATTGATCGCGGGCAGCGATTCCGACTGATCGCGGGCAGTTGAAGGCAGGCCGGAGGGCCGCATCGCGCT
>Ga0316222_1004914_pt1 | contig 11798 bp, 14 predicted proteins | sample TBH18011metaG_FD_206008 | JGI IMG/M metagenome (GOLD analysis project Ga0316222, IMG submission 206008) | Freshwater microbial communities from Trout Bog Lake, Wisconsin, USA - TBH18011 | ecosystem: Environmental > Aquatic > Freshwater > Lake > Hypolimnion/Profundal zone | place: USA: Wisconsin... | reverse complement strand
ACCATAGAAACCTGCATAGCGGATATAAGTGTCCCAACGGTTAACCTGTGTACCAATTGGTAAGTTAGGATTAAGTTTTGGCACATAATCTAAATAGTTAGTATATACATCACTGACTTGATATTGTCCTTCTGTCACTGGTGTATAGTGATTTTGTGTACTGATGGCTGCATTTTTGTAGAATGCATGTCCTTTCAAGTTCACAGCTACTAGCGGAACTGATGTATTACCAGCTAGGAAGATACCTGCTAGACGTAGTACCAAACTGCCTATACCGTATTGTGGAGCTGGTGTTGTGCCCATCGCACCACGTGTAAACTGTGCTGTGTTACCTTGAGCAGAGCCAATAGTTGTCATCTGTACGATTTCAACGTTAGTACCTGTGGTACCACCTGCGTCCCAGTATAGTTTACTTACGATTGTGTTGGCATATAAGTTATCTTGAGGTTGTGTGTTTAACCAACCACGGTTAACTGAAATCTGTGTACCTGAATCAACTGATGACACGTTAGCAACTTCAACTTGTCCAACTACGAAAAGACCCGCACCTGCGGCGATAGCCACGTTGGCTGAGTTAGTGTTCCATCTGTTACGTACCACTGTCAGTGATGTTGTACCACCACCTGCTGTGACTGCCATCAATTCAACTGGATACGTAATGTTACCAGTGTTGACACCAATCAACGCACCGTTGACGATACCAGTACCTGCTGTAACAGCTAGTGCTGTAGCGCCTGCTGTTAAACTGCTGGTAGTTGTCGTAGTCAATGAAACGCCTAGTGCATTAGCGTAGATTACCGCTACAGTGTCACCAACAACGAATCCTGTTGAGCTAACCACTGTTAGAGCACGTTGGTTCTGTGAAGCCACGTTGGCAGTAACATAAGTAGTTGTTGCTGGTTTACCCACTGTGTCACTGTTGTAAATCAATGCAAAGTCATTTTGTGTCCAGTTAGGTTGATTGTTACCTGGACCTACTTGTGAGAAACCATTTGAAATAATCTGTACGTTACTTGACCCAGCTGCCACTGCACCTGATGTTACAGAGTTACCTAAGAATGTCACGTATGAAGTCACGTTGGCATAAACGTCTGAGCCTGGAACTTCGTAGATACTTGGATTGTCATTGTTGACGAACAAACTTTGCCATTTGGTATTTTGTAAACCGTACTCAAAGTCAGCGTCAATAAGTGATTGTGGATTAGCTACACGGAAACGTTCAACCGCATCACGAGCAAAGGGGCGTTCTGCTTGATACGGAGCTTCAACGTAGATAGCTAGTTTGTCAGTGCTGGCATAACCGCCAACGCTGGTATTGGTGTTTAGTGTGATCTGTGTAACACCGTCAATACTGGTCGGGAAGTTAGCATTTGGACCTGGTGTCCAAGTGACTGTACCTAATAGTGTTGCGTCAGCGAAGTTATAGATAAAAGTCTGTAGATTAGCATCTAAGATCGCTATAACCTGTGCTGATGAATAGTTTCCTGGTATCTGTACATAACCAACACCTGAGTTGCCAGGTACAAATACATATTGTTTAATCGCTTGTCTTGCCATTTTTTATGCCCCAAATAATAATGAATTAGCTAATAGTGTAGCTTTTGTTGTTGATGCTAATGATGCGTATTGTATCGCTCCAGCTTGAAACATCGCATTGGTGATACTGTTGTTGCTGGGTTGACCTATTGTTAATACATCACCTAATGCTATGCAGAAAAATTTACCATTGTTGGCGCTGCTTGGTGCTGTAGTAAATGATATGGTACTACCGCTGAAGAAGTAGTCAACACCAGGATTTTGTATAGCACCACCTAGTCCCACTATGGTAGCATAGGGATTGCTGGGTGAGTATGGCACTCCTGATACAGTGACGTTGAATGTCACTGTACTGCCATTGAATCCTGATGAAATATCATCGATCTTAACGAAATTACCTGCTTGCGGTCTTTGTCCAATGTATGCCATAATGTCTCCTAATTCCTACCTACAACGATTTCAATAACACCTTCTGCGTCATTGAAGTTTTCTAATGCTTTACCAATAACTGTACCAACCTGTGGAATAGTTTCTGCACGAGCATAGCCATCACCTGCTGATACTAACAAGTCACCTTTGACTATAGGACCTTTAACTTTACATGGAACACGTCCTAATAGTGCAACTGTACTTACGTATGTACCAGTTAATCCTTCGTTCATGATGAATCCTGGTTGTGTAGATACTACGCCAGCCACTCGTGAACACATATCTGTGTCACATAAGGTAACTTCTTGTTCACCACCAAAACATACTACTGTACCTGAACCATATGCATCATCAGCTAGATATTTTTCTGCTACGTCAGCGTATTGTGCTGTAGTTGCTTGTGCGTAGATAATATTAAACCCAGCGCCACTTGTACCAATATTGCCCTGCCCAGCTGTACCACCGTTACCAATAGCAATAGCATTGTTCAAGCTGTTTACGTAAATAGCACCACGGATACCTGCACCACCCATAACTTGTAGCGCACCTGTTTGGCTGTTGGTTGATGTAGTTGTTTGTGTAACGTTAGCGTTACCTAACCATAAGTCAGCATAAACATAGCTGCCGTCATTGGTAGTGACTGTTGTGCCTGGAGCAGTAATCAAGTTACTGAACAATCTCCAACGACCGTCTGATGCTGTTCTATAGATACCAGTGTAGCGTTGTGCTGTACCGTCATTGTATGTACCACTGATACCAATATCAACTGCGTTACCTACGTTGGTATTAGCTAAGAATAAGAATGGATCGTTTACAACCAAGCTGTTAGTAGCTGTGGTGTTAAATGAACCAGCAACTGTGAATGAACCTGACACTGTCATTGACCCACCTAAGAACATACTACCTGTTGCACCAATACCACCTGATACCACCAGTGCACCAGTTGATTGATTAGTTGAAGCTGTGCCTGAGGTAGCATACAGCACACCACCTACATAGTGCGCACCTGTAACACCTAAGCCACCTTTGACTTGTAGTGCACCTGAGGTAGTGCTGGTCGCTGTTGGTGAACTTGAAAATATGATGGTATTTTGTCCACCAGCTGTGACTCCCAATGAGCTAGTTGATGGCCAGTAAATACCTGTTGTTGCAGCACCAACACCTGAAATACTTGGAGCAACGTTAGTGCCCAATGGGAATACGTTGGCTGTCAAGTTAACTGTGTTTAGCGCACCAGCGATATAAGTCACTGAAATGTTATTAGTACCTGCTCCAGGAGCACTTGTAAATGTCAAGCTAGCACCTGAAGCAGTATAATTAGTACCAGGAATTTGTAAGGTACTGCCAACCTGAACAATGATGTCAGACGCTTTGCCAACACTTTGTTGTAGTGTAAAGTTTACGGATGTACCGTCGCCACTAAATTGCTGAGTACTGGTAGCAATCGTTTGGCTAATTGGTTGTATACCAACGTATGCCATATTATGTTAGCTCCAAAACGCTCATTACTGCATCAGCTGAAGTAGCTGCTGAAGTTTGTACAAATACTCCATAACCAGTTGCTAGTACGACCTTTTGATCAACACCAACTGGAATTAGTGTACCACCTGATGAAATAGGTGCATTATAAATTAAGTAAACGTTAGCATTTGAACCAGCAGCATAATTGCCAGTAAAAATACCAACGTTGGCGCTGATAGTTGCACCAGTGGTATTAGCTATCGCTATACCAAGAATAACACCAGTAGTAGCCGCACCTACTGTGTAATTGTTTATAAGACTCCACGTATTACCTACGTTTTTACTTGTTTTGACTACAAAGGTACTTGCCATATTATATTATCCTATTAACTTAATGCGATTGCAAATGCTTGTGCATCTGATACTGTTGCGGCTTGTACGCCTGCAATTTTTAACCCTGCCACTTGTGTGACTGTAACTGTGCCAGCTGTGAGAGAATCTTGTGTAGTGTTTGCTTGAAAGCCTGCAACTTGTAAGTTACCAGTTGTGGTAATACTACCTGTCGCTGCGTCAATCGTTAATGGTCCGACTGTTAAGCCGTTCTGAACTATAAAGTTGGTGTTTGCCATTTGGTTCCATATTCCCCAAGGTTAAATGAATGTTACTTTAAGTTATTTATGCAAGACAAAAGAAAACCTGTAGACAAAAAAATAGCACCCTAAGGTGCTATTCTTTTAAGCAATTAACTAGTCAGTTAATTACATCATACCATGCATGCCTTGTTGCGGACCAGCTGATTCTTCTTTAGGAAGTTCATTGATCGCACAGTCTGTGGTCAATAGTAACCCAGCAACACCAGCGGCATTTTGTAGTGCGCATCGTGTTACCTTAGTTGGATCAACAATGCCCATTTCTAACATGTCACCATAAGTAGCGTTGCTAGCATCAAATCCATAGTTGGTAGCGCCATTGGCAATTTCATTAACTACCACACTGGCTTCACCACCTGCATTTTCTACAATACTACGCAATGGTGCTTCAATAGCACGTAGAACGATGTCAATACCCACTGATTGGTCATGGTTTGCACCTTTTAACCCTAGTACAGCTTGTTTAGCACGGATTAATGCTACACCACCACCTGCTACGATACCTTCTTCAACGGCTGCTTTTGTAGCATGTAGCGCATCATCAACACGATCTTTCTTCTCTTTCATTTCTACTTCTGTGGCAGCACCTACTTTGATCACAGCTACACCACCTGAAAGTTTAGCAAGACGTTCTTGAAGTTTTTCTTTGTCGTAGTCGCTGGTAGCATTTTCAATCTGTGTACGGATAACTGCTACACGATCATTTATAGCTTCAGCAGTGCCAGCACCATCAATAACGATAGTGTTGTCTTTTGAAATTTCAACACGACCACATTGACCTAATTGTTCAAGTTTGGTGTCTTCAAGTTTCATACCAACTTCTTCTGAAATCACAGTACCGCCAGTTAGGATGGCAATATCCTGCATCATTTCTTTACGACGGTCACCAAAGCCTGGAGCCTTGACAGCGGCTACTTTGATAGTACCACGCATGTTGTTAACCACTAAAGTCGCTAGTGCTTCACCTTCTAAGTCTTCACAGATGATAAACAATGGACCTACTTTGGCCACTTGTTCTAGCACTGGAAGGATTTCTTTGATTGAACTAATCTTCTTGTCATAGATTAAAATGTAAGGTTTGTCTAAGACAACTTCTTGTTTGTCTGCTTGGTTGATAAAGTATGGGCTTAGGTAACCGCGATCAAACTGCATGCCTTCAACTACGTCTAATTCCATAGCCAATGACTTGCCATCTTCAACTGTGATAACACCTTCACGGCCAACTTTTTCCATAGCTTCAGCAATGATTTTACCAATTTCATTGTCACTGTTAGCTGAAATAGTACCAACTTGTTCAATTGATGCTGTGGTTTCACAAGGTACTGAAATTTTAGCAAGTTCTGCCACTACCGCACCAACTGCTTGATCAATACCACGTTTAAGATCCATGGGATTCATGCCAGCGGCTACTGCTTTGTTACCTTCACGGACAATAGCCTGTGCTAGGACGGTAGCAGTCGTAGTACCATCGCCGGCTTGATCAGCGGTTTTACTCGCTACTTCCTTAACCATCTGCGCACCCATATTCTGTAGTGCATCTTTTAATTCGATTTCTTTAGCTACAGTCACACCGTCTTTGGTGATGTGTGGGGCACCGTAGCTTTTAGCGATGATAACATTACGTCCTTTTGGACCTAGCGTAACTTTAACAGCGTCTGCTAATACATTTACACCTTCAATCATTTTGTGGCGAGCTGACTCACCAAATTGTACGTCTTTTGCACTCATGTTGATTCTCCTTATTCTTCAATAACTGCGTAAATTTCTTCTTCTTTGAGGACTAAAACTTCCTCACCCTGGATCTTGACTGTTTGCCCAGCAAACTTACCAAATAGTACCTTGTCGTTTTCTTGTAAACTCATAGGAACTAGTGTGCCTGCTTCTGTACGACGGCCAGCACCAACTGCTAGGACAATGCCTTGATCTGGTTTTTCTTGAACGTTATCGGGAATGAATATGCCGCTAGCTGTTTTGGTATCAGCTTCGATACGTTTAACAACCACACGGTCATGTAGAGGGTTTAACTTCATTGTTTATTTCTCCTTGTTAAGCAAATAAAATTTTCGTCTCGCCCATTAGGCACGAAACTACTAGTATATACTAGTGTAGATATTTATGTCAAGTGGTTGTCCATCCAAACTTTAAAAGGATCCCACTCTTCCTTGAGTATATCTCGTTTCCAAATATTGTATTTTAACGGTACAATAACAAGATTGTCTATGGTTTTAGATCCGCCTCTAACCATAGGTATTTTATGGTCAGGACTGGGCAAATATAAAGGGTCGTTGGTTACTTTATTCTTACCCATTCCATAACATACTTTACGATTACCAAAATAATCAGGTGCTATCGCATAAAGTTCTTCAGGTGTCGCATCATATTCAGGTTGTCGACTCCATACAATACAACGTAACATCTTAAGATCCATACGTCCTTCCATCACTGCTAGATGGTAGTCACCGTTTAGATAAGTGGCACCATCTGGCAGATTGAAAGGATGCGTTTCATTTTCAAGAATTAATTCATTAATATTCATTATCGCACTAACCACTCATGAACATTAATAGTTTCATCATACTTGTTTACAGGCGCTTTTAATTTGTGGCTACCTTTCTTTTCATAAACATGATATAGTGCGTGCCCAACTTTAACTTCGGGACTGATACCATTGCCTTTACCATAGATATCATTGACAGCTTTCTTACAGTTTAAATGTAGATCCTCTGAACCTGTACCAAATGTACGTAAGATTACCTGTGATAAGTCCTCAAGTTTTGGATTATTTAATAGTCCTAAATTCCAAACTGGATCTGTTAATAACCATGATGGATCCTGCTGGCTGATCAAACTGGTCAAGCCCAACAGGTTCGCTGACTTAATAGTTTGATTGTCATAACAACGAATATGTACCGCGGCTGCAACATCCATGTTAGCGATACCGATTCGAGCTGAACGAATAACATCGCCCATATGACTAATGCCTCTATTTGAACTTGCTAGTGGATCCTTAGCGCGACAAATGCGTATTTTCCAACGGCTAGCCCATTTTTTGATGTCAAGCATTTCTTGATCTTCCTTAAATGGTTTCTTACCATTGGCGATGTAAATTTCTGCACGTGAGCTTCGATTACGATAGTTATCGTATTCTTCTGAAGGTAAATTATCTACATTACATGCACAGAATTGATCAATATCAACTGTGATATCATCACTGGTACGATATTGTACAGCCATATAACGCATACCAAAAAACAAACAACTCATGGTGCGATGCTGCCCATCATTGATATATACGTGTCCGGTACTGTCTTTACGTCCAATGGCGTTAAACACACTCCATGGATCAAACTTAAACACAATAGCAATACCATGACGTAGATAAAAGATACGTTGACTACCGTAGTTAATCCAAAGTGTTTCTACTGGGTGTCGTTCACAACCTTCCATGGGCATGAAATTATACTGTGGTAGATTAACTCCCCAAAGAGCTTTGCTGTCTGCTAGTTCATCTAGTGCCAGCATCCAACTGTCGATAATACTCAACATACCACCACGTGTTTGCTCTACGTATAAACGTTCTGGGATTTTTTCCAAACGTTCATTAACTTCTTTTTGTGTAAGTTGTCTATAGTCAACACGTTTGGCTACTGGTCCAAATACCAGTTCCAAGTTAGGACCATACTTGTCTTTGATTATTTGAGGATATCCTGCATTAGGATATTTTTGATCGGCTAAGGCCTGTAGTTGGCCGTCGTTGATTGGTAATGTGCCTTCTGTAAATGATGGCACGGTTATTTCTGCTTGCATATACTTCTCCTATCCAAAGGTTAATTAAACTGTATAGAACCAACTATACAAATACTAGTATATAATAAATTTCAACTGATGTCAATCAGTTTTTACTTCTCTTGCTGGTGGTACATAATTCCAATATGGACGATCTTCGTCCTCATTGTTCTGTTCAATTTCAAACAAGTAGTCCGCAGGATTCAGATTTAACTGGCTTTTATGTACAAAGAAACGTTCCATTTCACGTGGAAACTTGTGCCATTTACGGCCTGCTAGTGTACCATCACTGAGTGTAGGTACGAAGTCACGCTCATAAAACCAATCATAGATCATCTGACAGTTCCAATTAAAACGGATAGGTTGGTGTTCAACCATTTCCAACTGTACCACAGGCTGATACTTGAGAATAGTCTGTTCTGCACCTTGTACTACATCAAATTCATGCCCTTCGACGTCCACTTTAATGATGTCAACATCAGTGAATCCATAACTATCTAATGTCTTCAATTGGACAGTTTGGGTAGGTGGGGCAGTTGGACGTGTACGGACCTTGCCTGTGCGTGTAGGTAAATGTAAGTTATCCAAATAGTTGTGCCCTGCATTATCTTTTTTAATAATAATTTGACTAGTACCTGGTTGTGAACTTAGTGCTACATCATATAAATGTACAGCACCTGTTACTGTAGTATCTGCTAGGCCATCTGGTGCTGTTGGATCTGGATACCAACCCTTGGCACTATTACCTTGTGCTTGGGCAAGTTTTACAGTGCGTTCTAACATACTGTAAGTCTGTGCCGTGGGTTCAAAACTGTGAACTTCTCGAGCCCATGTAGCATACTCAATGGTGTTCATACCAATGTTAGCACCCACGTCAATGATGGTACGTGCATCGGGTTTAAGATCACGTAAGCGGATCAAGTTTTTCTTTTGATAAGGACCTGCGTTGGCGATACGTTGTTGATAAAACACGTCATCGGTATAGATCCAATATTGGCGACCGTGACTGTTGGTGACAAGTGATTCCGCATACTGCGGTATAGCGTTAGACATAATTTTCTCCTTGGTGTCTTTTACACAATGTTCCCAATGCATGGGACAAGGTAATAATATTTATGATTCACATTACAGGCTGTCAAAATATTCTAGTTCTTCAATTGACAATGCTGGACGACGTTTAGCACCATTTAGTCTACATTGTCCTTTGGCAATACGAGTTTCAAGAATACGTGTTTCCATAGCCGCAATCTTTTCTTTACCTACACCTTCTAGGTTAATGAAACGGATATACAGTCGATCTAGAATAGTATCTAAGTCATAGCCTAGATCATATAGGTCTTTACGTAGTGAAGCGAACTCTTTGGTATCCTGCACACGACCACCCTTGCTAGGATTACCACTTGTTCGTTCTGTCATACTGATACCAGTTAATTTAAACGCATGGCTTAACCAACGTTGCTTGATACCTTCACGAGCTGTTTGCTTATCAGCACCCGAAATACCTAAATATAGCATGCCAAATCCTGGCGTATCTTCAGTGCCTTCTAGCCAAAGTGTGTAAATACCTTTGGGCATTTTGGTATCATTGTTAGTACGAATAGTTGACTTACCACCTTTACGGCTTTCAGTAATGTAAACATGGTCTGTAAACTTGATTTTTTCTTTAAATTGCTCAATGATTTTACTCATTATTTTTCACTTTCTTTATTGTTTATACTAGTATTATAGCAGGATTTTAACCAAAAGTCAACCAAAATTTAGCCATAAAAAACGCACTCAAAGAGTGCGTTTTTGGTTAGTTGGGTGACAAGGTTAACCAACCCCGTGGTTGCTGTTTCTTAGGCAGCTACTGCTTCTGAAGCACGTGAACCAAAGCGGAAGCCTTTGTTCATTGCTACTTTAACAGTACCAAGTGTAGATGCGTTTGCATTTACGGATTTTGCTTGATTTACAGTCATCGCCTACTGTGTTGTCCACTTGTCTACTAAGCCGTCAATCGATACCAATTTCACCCCCACCGCAGAATACTTGTAAAAATACTCTCCGGTGGAGGTGGCGAGGAATTGAACCCGCGTCTTGCCCGTTTTTGGACTCGCTTCATACAACAATTCTGTTTTGTGGCATACTTGATTTAAATCTGCCACTGATATAACCTTTATTCAAATAGTCTTGTCTTTTTTCAATGAGAATATAATGTTCAAATCTCCCATTATTTACCCAACATTTTTTAGGTATGTGTCCTGTTTTGCCTCTAACCCATCCTTCAGGAATTACATCGCCTTTACTAAGTCTTTTTATTTCTTTTGTTACTGGATTTGAAATCCAATATCTTCCAAATTGAGTGTTGTTTTCACCTTGTTGGAAATTTATTTTTTCTAAAGTAGCTTTACGTTTAGCTCTCGCCTCTGGCATTTGAGCTTTTTTACCTAACATTCTCATCCTATCTGGTGCCCTAGTCCATTCATATTTCTTTTGAAACTCAGGATCCTTAAAAGGATTATCTGGTCTATTTGCTTTAATCTTAGAATGATAACTTTTAATAGCTTTATATTTTTCTGGGTTAGAATTTACATGATTCCACCCACCAATGCCACCTACTCTAACATTGTAATTATCTTTACGATCACAAAATTCTTCTGTGACTATTTCTTTTTCTTTAGCATACATACTCTTCTCGTCGGCGAATATGTATAATATTTCTTTGGTAAAGTTTTCTATACCATATTTCTTTTTAGCTCTAGACAAAGCGTGTCCAGACCCCATATAGTCATCATTTATATCTTTAGTAGCGTGAGCACCAATATAAATTTTACCATTAATCTGATTAGTAATTTGATAGATGATATACTGCATAAAGATATTTATGCCGGACGAGACTTCGATATAAATTAATCTCTATCTTTTAGATCCAATTTAGCTAGGATCGTGTTTTTTAACTTTGACCAGCCTGTGTGCCCAAGCGTGTCCTTGTTCCAGCCATTCATCTTGTTTGGCTTACACATAAGGCAACCAGCACGACGATTCTTTGGACGTTTACGTTTATGATTCATCGTCATCATCGCTCATGTATTCATCGTAGGCTGTTAAAAATTCATCCAGCATGACACAGGCAATGATAATGATTACTCCTGCTAGAAAAAACATACCAAACTTGCTCACTTGGCTGTCCACATACCATTGCGATAAACTTCAACTTCACCGGTTGACTTGTTCAGCTGTTGTTGACCTTCAAATGGTTCTGTTAATTCTAGAACTTCTTCTTTGATTTCTTTAGTATCCATACAAATATTTATAAAGAGAAAAGGCCCCTAAGGACCTTTTCCTTCCACTCTCTTCAATTAAGAAGGGTTTACTGCTGTTTCAGTTTCAATACCAGCACGTGCCTTGATTGCTTCAAGACTTGGTTTGGTAACTTTAACAGTACCTAAAGAGTTGTACTTTTCATCTGCCGCATCGATTGCCGCACCAAACTTAGTGTACAAGTCTGTAGTTTTCAAATGCTTAACAGCATCTTGTTTTGACATTGCAGTTGGTAACTCAATAAGGTTGATGTCTGTGTGTCCATCTTTGTTAAGGATTTTAACACGGCTAACTAGATCATTAGCGAAACGAACCTTGGTCTTACCATTAAGAGTTGAAATACCTGTTACTTTAAACATATTGTTTCCTTTCTGTTATAAGAGATTAATTAAAAAGTTGCATACATCTGACGATGTCTGTACGATCACTACCATTCATGTTCTTAACCATTTGCTCCGCGGCAGATTGATTGATTGCTTCAACTACCATGTTATAATGACTAGGACCAGTTGAGGTATTTTTATTTGCATTGTCGTACACTTTATACATGACATCAAACTTCATAATTTCTCTCCTCTTGTTGTCTATCTTGAACTACGAAACTTTGGATATCTCCAAAGTTTTTCCCCATCTCAA
>Ga0316222_1004913_pt1 | contig 11800 bp, 10 predicted proteins | sample TBH18011metaG_FD_206008 | JGI IMG/M metagenome (GOLD analysis project Ga0316222, IMG submission 206008) | Freshwater microbial communities from Trout Bog Lake, Wisconsin, USA - TBH18011 | ecosystem: Environmental > Aquatic > Freshwater > Lake > Hypolimnion/Profundal zone | place: USA: Wisconsin... | reverse complement strand
ACTCTTTTTGGAGAAGAATATACACTGGTTGCAGTGGCAGATTATGTATTGCAAAACAGAAAAGGAAATACAGTCAGCAATATGTCTTCAACAAGGGCTTTGAAAGATGTTACAATAAAAAATGGTGGCGAATATTTTCCTTCAGCAGTTGGTGAAGTAAATGTGGTTAATAAAATGAAGGCTGTAAATGCAGTGATTGGAGGTGAAGGAAACGGAGGAATAATTGTTCCGGACCTGCATTATGGCAGAGATGCTTTAATTGGTATTGCACTTTTCTTAACTCATATGGCAAAAGAAAACAAATCAGCAAAACAATTACGAAATTCTTATCCGGATTATTTTATGAGCAAAAACAAAATTGAGCTGAATCCGGGAACAGATATAAAAAAAGTATTTGAAGCCATTAAAAAGAAATATCAGAAAAACCCGATTAATACAGAAGATGGCTTAAAAATTGAATTTGAAAATGACTGGGTACATTTACGCACCAGTAATACTGAACCCATTATCAGAATCTATGCAGAAAGTAATTTTGAAACAACGGCTTCTAATATTGCCAAAAAATTAATGAGTGATATTAAAGAAGTTATGTAAATATACTTTTCCAAAAAATGAATCCCGCTTCGGTGGGATTTTTTTTTATTTTTGCAAAGCACCTGCTTATCTGTTGCAAAAGTTGCTTTTAATCTTCCGTTACAAAGCAGGACAAATTTTGGGCAATTAATTTAACCGATCAAAGCAGTATCTGCTTTTAAGAATTTAAACTACGTAATAAGGAATCATATCAATGATTAATAGAATTTATTTAGATAATGCAGCCACAACACCATTGGACCCCCAGGTTCTGGATGCAATGATGCCCTATTTAACAACCCATTTTGGAAATCCTTCCTCTATATATAGTTATGGAAGGGAAAGCAGGCTGGCTATAGAAAATGCCAGAAAAACAGTTGCCCGTATTCTGAAAACCCATCCATCCGAAATATTTTTTACATCCGGAGGAACAGAAAGCAGCAATACTGCTATAACAGCTGCAATAAGGGATTTAGGTTGCAGGCATATTATTACATCAAAAATAGAACATCATGCTACCCTTCATACTGTACAGCACCTGGCAAAAGAGCATGATATTAGACTCAGTTATACTGAATTATTACCAGACGGCCATATCAATCTGACCGATCTGGAAAGGTTACTGCAGGAAACTAACGAAAAATGCCTCGTAACCTTTCTGCATGCCAATAATGAAATTGGTAATATTTTGGATATTCAGAAAATTGGTACCCTTTGCAGAACTTATCAGGCTATTTTTCATTGTGATACTGTTCAGACAGTTGGGCATATCCCATTTGACCTGAGTAATACACCTGTTGATTTCATAACCGGAGCAGGACATAAATTTCATGGCCCCAAAGGAGTTGGAATTTTATATATTAACGAAAAACTGAAAATCCAACCGCTTATTTTTGGAGGCTCTCAGGAAAGAAATATGCGTGCAGGTACTGAAAATCTATATGGAATTGTTGGATTTGCTAAAGCACTGGAACTCGCCACTATTAATTATAAAAACGATAGTGAATTTATACAAGGCTTAAAAAAATACATGATGGAACAGCTGCAGCATAAAATTGCCGGAGTTGAATTTAATGGTGATATAAACGGCAACAGTTTGTATACTGTTTTAAATGTTAGTTTTCCTAAAACAGCTAAAAGTGAAATGTTGCTTTTCAATCTGGATATCAATCACATCTGTGCATCAGGAGGCAGCGCCTGTTCCAGTGGTGCAGATGCAGGTAGCCATGTTATTAATGAAATTAAGGGTAAAAAAGACCAGGTTGCTGTTCGTTTTTCTTTCAGTAAATACAATACATTTGAAGAAATTGATACTGTTGTGAAAATACTGGCTTCCTGTATTTAATATTTCTAACCTATAAAAGTCAACTTTAAAAACCCACTATTCTTCTGTACCAGGTGGCACTTCTTCCACTTTTACCCTGGTTAGTCCCTGTTTCATGAAATCTAACTTTTTAGCAGCTGAACGGCTTAAATCCACCACTCTGCCTTTTTTTGCCATCCTTTTATGCATATGGTCATTAATCCGTACAATAACAGATTTATTGTTTTCCAGGTTCGTTACCCTTACAATTGTATTCAATTTAAAGTTATTACTGGCTGCAGTGTTTCTTTCGTGCCGGTAGGTCTCTCCTGTTGAAGTTTTAGAACCATGAAGGTTTGAGCTGTAAAAACTGGCTATACCGGTAATCGTTTTGTATACCGGAGCATTTACTGAGTCAATTTTCAAAGAATCAGCGATTACAGTTCTATTGGTAGTATCCTGAATAATTAATCCTTTTGCACTGTCTTTTTTAAGAATCGAAGTATCCTGTGCAGAAACAGGCATCGGATTTTCCCTAACTCCAACGGAAATATCCGTCTGAGCCGAGACCACTGTATATATAAATATACCCAGTATGAGATGTATGTATCTTTTCATGCGTACTATGTTAATTTAGCCGCGAACTCACTTGATGAAGGTAAAAAATGTTATTTTATTTCAAAAAGTATTGCTCGCTGCTCAATTTTTAATTATGAGTTGCCCCACTATGCCAAGTACCATGCCAAAAATGCCAAACTTCTTTTCAGTTATTGACACAAGTAAGTCTTATTCTTTGATTATCAGTAAAATTTTTACTCTAAAAATGTTAATATTAATTTTTCGAATAACAGGCATTTTTCTGAATTTGCCTTTGAGGAACCATTAATTTTTTGAAAAGGGACATGATTCCCCTTTTAACAGCTATTCCTAATAAAAGCTAAAACCTGTAAAATGTATGTTAAACTGGCAAATTGAACCACTGTAAAAAAGACGGGATTAAAGACTTTTTGGCCAAGACAGGCTTAAATCACTTACACTCAAATTCCAGGATTTGAACGCTGAAAAATTTCCTAATCCCAAAATAATAGTTGTCTGTGTTTTAATTGAATCAGTAAAAACAGATCTGATTACTAATATCTAAAGTAATGGCCTGATTGAAAAAAGTTAGATAATAAAAAGTGAACTAATCAGGAAGGGGCCACCAGATAAGAAGTTATAAACTTAACCCTTTAAAGATTTATTTACATTTTGCAAAACAAAGTTTCCTATTTAAATTTTTCTGTTTTTTCACCGGCTGTCATATCACCCTTACTGCGAATCTGAACCTGCACACTGCTGATCCATTCATTACAGTCCTTCAGGAAAAGATATTCATTGATTGCATCAATCACTTTCATTACTTCAGGATAAGTACCTTCCAATATTGTGGTAAATGGCCCGATTTCATGTTTAATACCTGAATTTTGTATCACGGCTATTGCTTCATCCACCCATTCATATGGATGTTTATCACCTTTTACTATTGGTATAATCTGAACCGAGGCATTGACTATAAAATGGTGCATTTTTTATACTTTAAATTTTGATAACCCTTTTTATAAATCAAATTTCCAAATCAATAACTGAATCAATGGCATCTAAATTGATTCTACCATAAATATGTGGAAATGTTTCTTTTACAGATGGGGAAAAATCAAATTGCATTTTGCTGGTAAGTTTATCAGGATTAATTTCAAGTTTCAGTAATTCAACCTTTCCCTGGTAATACCTGTTCAGTACACCTGCAACCTGCTCTGATTTGCTACAATGAATAAACCCCTCAGATTCCAGTGAAGCTGCTTCATAATAACCTTGTTTGGCAGCATTTTCCCATTCTGCTTTTGTAGTAATATGATAAATCAGTTCCATTATAAAAAATAATATAAGTTATAGTTTGTCAGACAATCTCCTGGGGATTTGATGTTCCAATATCATTAAATCAGCCAGCACAATTGCCGTAACAGCTTCCAAAACTACTGGCACCCTTAATGCAATACACAAATCATGTCTGCCTTTTACTGAAAATGGTTCTACCAGGTTGGAATGCCAGTTTAAAGACTCCTGTTCTTTTGGGGTAGATGCAGTTGGCTTTATTGCGATTCTGAATACCAGTTCATTCCCATTAGTAATACCTCCTACAATTCCCCCTGCATGATTCGTTTTAGTTTTTCCGGATGCATCAATTATTGAGTCATTATGTTCAGTTCCATACATTTTAGCTGCCAGGAATCCAGCACCGAATTCAATTCCTTTAACTGCAGGAATTGCAAATACAGCATGGCTGATTAATGATTCTGCACTATCAAAAAAGGGTTCGCCCAAACCTAAAGGCAAGCCTGCTACCTTACATTCAACAATTCCACCTATAGAATCTTTTGCATCAATTGCATTTTGCAGCCCTTTTTCCAAATCAGTTTCCCCTCCAATTTCCAGAATATCAGAATGAACATAAATATTTCCGTTTGACACAATCTTTAAAAGGTGCTTAGCTATAACACCTGCTGCTACTAATGCCACAGTTAGCCTTCCACTGAAATGCCCGCCCCCCCTAAAATCCTCAAATCCCCCAAATTTCTTAGACCCAACAAAATCTGCATGACCCGGCCTTGGAAAATCTCTTTGTTTGGCATAATCTCCGCTGCGGGTATTATTATTCTCAAACAGAATGGTTAAGGGTGCACCAGTTGTTTTATGATTGAAAATTCCACTTTTAAAAATAGGCAAATCAGTTTCCTGCCGGGGAGTTGTTCCTTTTTGAGTACCTCCTTTCCGTCTTTCAATATCAGATATGAAATCTTCAACCTGTAAAGGAAGACCTGCGGGAATACCATCTATAGTCAATCCAACACTTTCACCATGTGATTCACCAAAAATGTGTACACGGAATATGCGGCCAAATGAATTCAAGATTTACAGATTTTAAAGTTTATAGAATTAATATTTTTCATTTCATTTGTTATTATAATACCCTGGCTCCCAGCTGCTCAAGGTGATGGTAAAAATTGGGGTACGATTTATTAATCGCATCTGCTTCTTCTATAATTGTTTCTCCTTCCGCAACCAGGGCTGCTACAGCACAGGCCATTGCAATTCTGTGATCATGACGTGAATGTACAATTGCAGCTTTTACTGATTTGGATCCTTGCACTAACATCAGGTTATCCTGTAAAGTGATTACTACTCCCATTTTTGCAAATTCTTCCTGCAAAGTTAACCCTCTGTTGCTTTCTTTATGTGCAAGCCTCGAAACACCTTCAATAATTGAAGTCCCTTCGCAACATGCTGCCAATGCAACTAATGGGGGAAATAAATCTGGGCAATCTGTAGCATTAAAATGAAATGCTTTCAATCCTACCATATTGCTTTTCCCTCTAATTATAATTTCCTTTTCATTTATAGAAAGAGAACAACCACTATCCTGCAATGCTTCCAGAATTTTTTTATCTGCCTGTGTGGAAAATACATCCAATCCTTTAACAGTTATATTCCCGGCAATTGCGCCTGCCACCAGTAAAAATGCAGCTCCGCTCCAATCTCCCTCTACCGTATAATCAAGAGTAGTATTTGGAAAATTAATTTTAGATCTATGAAAGATAAAGGATTCATAATTTCTATTTTCCGGAACATTTAAACCAAACGCAGCCATTACGTGCAAGGTAAGATCAATGTAAGGTTTACTTTTCAGATTATGAACTGTAATAGATATAGTTTCTGCTGTCAAATCCACTCCACTTTCATTTTCTTTAATATTGGAAACAGTGGCATAAGCCATTAGTAATCCTGTCAAAAACTGAGAACTTAATGAACCATCAATGTCAATATTTGCTGGTATTAATGGGCCCTGAACTTTTAAAGGCAGTTTGCCACCATTGGAACTTATAGTCACGCCTAATTGGGGCAATACTTCATCAAAAAAGTCCATTGGCCTGTTAGCCAGACTTCCTTTCCCCTGAATGGATACCGGATGATTACTTAATGCCACAATTGGAGCAAACATCCTGATACTGAGACCACTTTCTCCACAATTTATATTTCCTATACCATCTGCAGAAAGAGTTGGATTTACTCCTGTACTTTCAACAATGATTTTCTGCCCATCATAAATGACATTTGCTCCAAGACTTTCAATGATACTAAGTGCAGCTTGATCATCATTACTTATTCCAGGATTATGAATATTCGTAATCCCCTTTCTTAACAACGCCGCAGCACATGCCCTTTGCATCGAACTCTTAGAAGCGGGAGCATAAATCTCACCAATTAAAAGGGAATGTCCTATGGTTACCTTATTGCCAGACTTTGTCAAAGTAATTACAGTTTTTTGATTCTTTAAAAATTCCATGAATCAGTTTATAATAGGCTGTTTATAATTTGTTGCAATTCATCCAAAGGAATGGAGATTATAAGGCCTTTTCCAATTCGTTCTAATAAAATAAAATTGATGTCTTTTCTTTCTCTTTTTTTATCCATCTTCAATACATCAAAAACTTTCTCCTTATCGAATTTCATACACGTTGGTAATCCATATAATTCTAAAGTCTGAACAATATCAGCAGATTTCCTGAAACCGGTAAGTCCAGCTGCTATTTGAGAAGCATAAGTCATTCCTAAAGCAACTGCCTGGCCATGCATTAATTTATACTGGTTCTCCAGTGCATGTCCAAGTGTGTGCCCGAAATTCAGCAATTTTCTTTCACCCTGTTCAAATTCATCCTGCTGTACCACTTTAATTTTTATCCGGGCATTCCGTTGTATCAAAAGGTCTGTTTCTTTTTTGTGAGACATATAAAATAACAAAGAGTGCTGTTGCAGCTGTTTAAACATTGCCAAATCTTTAATACAGGCATGTTTAATAATCTCAGCAAACCCGTTCTTCCATTCTGCTTCAGGTAATGTTTTCAGGAAATTAAGATCTTGTAAAATAAAAGAAGGTTGTCTTGTAATACCTACAATGTTCTTATAAACACCTACATCAATTCCGTTTTTACCTCCTATACTTGCATCAACAAGTGCAAGTAAAGTAGTTGGAACAAAACCAAATTTAATTCCTCGCATATAAATGCTGGCTACATAACCTGTAATGTCTGTAATTACTCCACCTCCAACTCCAACCAGAAATGTCTTTCTATCAGCTTCCATTTCAAGTAATTGCTGCACAATAGAGTCAACTGTTGCCTGATTTTTATAAGCTTCTCCGGGTTTAAGAATAATGACTTTGTTTTTTTTGAACTTTTTCGAATGAGCATTATAAACATTTTCGTCTGTTATAAATATGCTATTCTTAAGATCGATAATCTCTTTTAAGTGGCTGATATTAGCTGAAAAATATAAATCAGTAGAACTATTTGAAAATGTAAAACTTTGTTTTTTCATGTCAGTCTTTTTAAGCAATGCATGAAGGATATTCTTTAATTGAATATGCCTGTTATTTGATGTATAAATCCTTGATAATAGAATACAACTTTTAAATTAAATCAGTATTTCGCTTATATTCATTTTAGAAATAATTCGCGAATACAATTCTGATAAAAATTAAAAGGGAATGGAATGGCTTATAAGGACCATAGCACATTCCCATTTAATTATATTCATTTCCTGACTAGGAATTGAATATTTTATTTTGATGATTGATGCTTTCCATATGTACTGCATCAAAATATTTGGTAATAAATTCCTGGCTTAACCCAAGTTTTTCACCCTTTGCAAAAGCTCTTTCCAAAATAGAATTCCACCGATTGGTTTGAAGAATTGTAATATTGTTATCCTTCTTATACTGACCTATTTTTTCAGCTACTTTTATACGCTGTCCAAGTATTTGCATTAATTCATCATCCAGGTGATTGATTTGCTGCCTTAATGCCTCCAGCGCTGTATGATAGTCTTCATTTGCAATATCTTCTTTACGCCAAATGATTTTTCCTATTAATTCACCTAATTGTTCGGGTGTGATTTGTTGTTTGGCATCACTCCAGGCTTTATCCGGGTCAATATGGCTTTCAATAATTAAACCATCAAAGTCCAGGTCTATTGCTTTTTGAGCAACATCCTGCAACATATGCCGGTTACCACAGATATGAGAAGGGTCATTGATCAGCATTATTCCTGGGTTTCTCCTTTTCATTTCAATAGCAAGATGCCACATCGGTGCATTTCGATATTCTGTATTACCATATGAACTAAAGCCCCGATGTATTAAGCCTATATTTTTAATACCAGCTTTAGCAACACGCTCAACTGCTCCAATCCACAATTCAAGATCGGGATTAATTGGGTTTTTAATCAATACCGGAACATCAGAGCCTTTCAAAGCATCAGCAACATCTTGTACACTAAAAGGGTTAACAGTTGTCCTGGCTCCAATCCATAATACATCCACACCAAAATGAAGGGCATCTTCCACCTGTTTACCAGTTGCAACTTCAACAGTAACAGGCAACCCTGTCAATTCTTTGGCTTTTTGCATCCATGGCAAACCTTTAGTACCAACACCTTCAAAGGATCCGGGGCGTGTTCTGGGTTTCCAAATTCCTGCACGCAACATATCTACTTTGCCTGTTGCTGCAAGTCTGGTGGCTGTTGCAAGTACTTGTTCCTCAGTTTCTGCACTGCAGGGGCCACTGATAATAAGTGGACGTTTATTCCATACGTCGCTAATCGTTTTGGTTTGTTCCAATGTTTGCTCCATTGTTACGCATTAATTATTAATAAAAAAATGGTTATTAGCTTTCTTATTCCTGTCTTTATATTTTATCGGCTGTTTGCATCATTCATCCTGATTCTCCTTCCCCTGTAATTTTTGCCATCAATAGCTGTAATCATCTGATTGGCAACTTTACTGTCAATCTCAATCCAGCTATTCATTTCTTTCATATCAATTTTACCAAGTACTTCTTTCTTCAAATCACTCATATCTAATATAAACTGCAGGAAACTTGCTTTATAAAAGCCATCTTTAGTTCCAAGGTTTACAAATAGACGCATATAGTTTCCGGAGAAATTATTGGCCCCTCTATCTCTTTCTTCCCTTCTGCCTCTTCCTAATTCTGGTCTGTTACCTTCTCTGGAAATAGGTTCCCGTTCTCTGTTCCTGTCATTTCTGCGTGGTTGTTCCCTAATATTCAGATCTTCAGCATTTTCATAATATTTAAGAAAACGGTTAAATTCCAGTGCAGCCATACGTTGCAAAATCTCTTCCTTGCTTACATCCGCAAACTTTTCTTCAAGCATAGGTAAGAATGTTTCATAATCATCATGAGAAATATCAGTCTGCAATAGCTTATCCATAAATGAATAAAACTGTTTTCTGCATACATCTTTACCACCAGGAATCTCCAGTCTGTTAAAAGGCGCGTTCACTAATTGCTGAATCTGTTTTAAACGATACAACTCTCTTGCATGAACAATGCTCATACAAATTCCGGTATGCCCTGCCCTCCCGGTTCTGCCACTCCGGTGTGTATACACTTCGATATCATCAGGAAGTTCATAGTTAATTACATGGGTAATTTCCTTTACATCAATACCACGGGCAGCTACGTCAGTAGCAATTAATAACTGAAGCGATTTATCACGAAAAGCATTCATCACTTTATCACGTTGCTGCTGAGTAAGGTCTCCATGTAATGCATCTATATCATATCCTTCTCTCGTCAATTTTTCAGCAATATCCTGTGCATCCAGTTTTGTTCGAGTAAAGATGATCCCGTACATACCCGGATTGAAATCAATCAGCCTTTTCAAAGTTTCATAACGGTGTTGGGCTTGTGTTACATAATACTGATGATCAATATTTTTATTACCGGTATTTACTTTTCCTACTGTAATTTCAAAAGGATCTTTCATATAACGTTTGCTCACCTTTTTAATTTCAGGTGGCATAGTTGCACTAAATAACCAGGTACTTTCCCTTTTTGGTGTATTTTGTAAAATGAATTCTATGTCTTCTTTAAAGCCCATATTCAGCATTTCATCTGCTTCATCCAGTACTACATATTTTATTTGTTCTAAGTTGATCGCTTTTCTTTCAATTAAATCAATCAGCCTGCCCGGAGTTGCCACCACAATCTGAACACCTCTTCTCAAATCACGGATTTGAAGACCAATACTGGTACCTCCATAAACAGCCACAACACTCATCCCTGGAATGAATTTCTTGAATAATTCCACTTCCGTAACAATCTGCATACATAATTCCCTGGTAGGGCAAACTACCAAAGCCTGCGGAAATTTTTGTTTTTCATCTACCAATTGTAATAATGGTAAGCCAAAAGCCGCCGTTTTGCCCGTACCTGTTTGCGCCAAACCCACCAAATCTTTGGTGCCGCTTAATAAAACCGGAATAGCCTGCTCCTGTATAGGCGTTGGGTTCACAAACCCCAACGCATCGGTTGCCTGAACCAATCGAGCATCTAATCCTAACTCACTGAATGTTGTCATTACTTATTAAATTTTGCGGCAAAGGTAACTTATATCCGCCCCCTGACTGCATTTTCTTTGTTTTTGTTTTGTCAATTTCCGTTTAATGAACACCTGATTGAATTTGAATTAGAATGCTGTATTCTAAAAAAAGGTGGATTCTATCAAACTATTGAGCATCAATACATCCCATCCCAACTTATTTTATAATTCGCTTTATTTTATTTGCGTTTTCCATTAATTCAAATAAATATTCCATATTTTCCTTCTCCAGACAGGCTTTAAACTTTCTCAACTGAGTTATATGCTCATTTAAAACATCCAACACATTCTCTCTGTTCTGCATGAATATTGGTGCCCACATGCCTGGATTACTCTTGGCTAACCGAACTGTACTTTCAAAACCACCGCCAGCCAACTGAAAAATGGCATCTTCTTCTTTCTCTTTCTCTAAAACTGTATTTGCCAGTGCAAAGGAGGTTATATGAGAAATATGGCTTACATAAGCTGCATGCATATCATGAGCCGCAGCATGCATATATACAAGATTCATACCCAACTCCTTATATATTTTTTCAACCTGTCCCACTGCTTTTTTTTCACTTTTCTCCTTTTCACAAATGACACATGCCCTTCCGGCAAAGGCATTGGGGACAGCAGCTTCCGGCCCACTGTATTCTGTACCCCACATGGGGTGTGTTGCCACAAATCTTTCTCTTTTAGGATGATCTTTCATAGCATCACATAACACAAATTTGGTAGAACCAGCATCCACTACTATCTGTGTATCTTCTACTATATCCATTATTTTGTGCATCATAGGAACTGTAGCATCAACTGGTATGGCTACATATATTAATTCACTTCTTTTTACTGCTTCTTCCAGGGGAAGCGCTTCATCTATTAAACCAAGTGCTAAAGCTTTTTGCTCACTTGCTTTTGTTCTGCTTACACCTATTACATGCTTTGCAAAGCCCTTTTCCTTCATCGCAAGGGCAAATGAACCACTAATTAATCCAACCCCAACTATTGTTATTGTATCAAACATTACTTTAGTTTTTACACTTTAGCTGCATATGAATCAGCTTATTAACAATTAAACCCACAGTTGATTATTATTTAATCACTTCCTTTATTCTGCTTATAGCTTCTTCAAACCTATCAATACTTCCACATAAACTTACCCGGATATACTGATCTCCTGCAGTACCAAAAATTCCTCCAGGAGTGATAAAAACGCGCGACTGATTTAATACTTCATCACTTAAAGAGTACCCGGATTGGTAATTTACTGGTATTTTAGCCCAAACAAACAAGCCCACCTGTTCTTTGGAATAAACACAATTAAGCAGGTCCAGCAATTCAAATACTTTATTTCTTCTTTCCTTGTAAACAGCATTTATGCCATCATACCAGGTTTTATCCAGCCCTAATGCCTTAGCTGCAGCCAGTTGAAGTGGTAAAAACATG
>Ga0316222_1004907_pt1 | contig 11813 bp, 9 predicted proteins | sample TBH18011metaG_FD_206008 | JGI IMG/M metagenome (GOLD analysis project Ga0316222, IMG submission 206008) | Freshwater microbial communities from Trout Bog Lake, Wisconsin, USA - TBH18011 | ecosystem: Environmental > Aquatic > Freshwater > Lake > Hypolimnion/Profundal zone | place: USA: Wisconsin... | reverse complement strand
CCGCCAGCTTCATCACCCCGAACGTCCCGATCAGGGTCACCGGCAGCGCCACGCTCGGGATCACCGTCGCCCAAAACTTCCGCAGGAAGATGAAGATCACCATCACCACCAGCGCCACCGTCAGCAGCAGCGTGAACTGCACGTCCGCAATCGAGGCGCGGATCGTCTCCGTCCGGTCGCTGAACACCGTCAGCTTCACCGAGGAAGGCAGCGCCGCCCGCAAGCGCGGCAGCAGCGCCTTCACCCGGTCCACCGTCTGGATGATGTTCGCGCCCGGCTGGCGCTGGATGTCCAGCAGCACCGCCGGCTCGCCGCCCACCCAGCTCGCCGACCGCACATTTTCCACATTGTCCACCGCCTGGCCCAGATCGCTGATGCGGATGGGCGAACCGTTGTTGTAGGCGATGATGACGTTCCTGTAGTCGTCCGCCGAAAAGATCTGGTCGTTCGCGTTGATCGCATAGGACTGGCGGTTGCCGTCAAAACTTCCCTTCGGCGCGTTCACGCTGCTGGATGCGATGGCCGTGCGGACATCTTCCAGGCTCAGCCCCAGCGAGGCCAGCGCCGCCGGATTCACCTGCACCCGCACCGCCGGCTTCTGATTGCCTTCGATCGTCACCAACCCCACGCCGGTCACTTCGCTCAGCTTCTGCGCCAGCGTCGTGTCCGCCAGATCGTTCACCTTCTCCAGCGGCAGCGTGTCCGAAGTCAGTTGCAACGTCAGGATGGGCGTGTCCGCCGGATTCACCTTGTTGTACGTCGGCGGATTCGGCATGCCCGTGGGCAGCACCCCGCTTGCGGCGTTGATGGCCGCCTGCACATCCTGCGACGCCGCATCGATATCCCGGTCCAGCACGAACTGCAACGTGATGGTCATGTTGCCGAACGAACTGACCGACGTCATCGCCGACAGCCCGCTGATCTGCCCGAACTGCCGTTCCAGCGGCGTCACCACCGACGACGCCATCACATCCGGGCTCGCCCCCGGATATTGCGCCACCACCTGGATGGTGGGGAAATCCACCGGCGGCAGCGCCGAGATGGGCAGCAGGATATAGCCCAGCAAGCCCATCAGGATCACGCCCGCCATCAGCAGCGAGGTGGCGACCGGCCGGCGGATGAATGGCTCGGAAATGTTCACGGCTGGGCGGGGGCCGGGGTTTGCGAATCGGCCGCTTTGGCATCGGCCGGCTTCTTGCGGTGATGCTCCTTTTTCGGGGCCGCGCCGGCCGCGTCCGCCGCCGCCTTCGCCCAGGTAATGTTCACGCGCGAACCTTCCTGCAATTTATACTGGCCGTCCACCACCACCGGCTGCCCCGGCTGGAGGCCATCCTCGATCAGCGCCTCGCCATTGTCGATTTGCGCCACCGTCACCGGCTGCATCGCCACCGTCTGGTTGGTCCCCTCCTCCTGAATCACAAAGGCATAGGCCCCATCCGGCCCGCGCTGCACCACCGAGGCCGGCACCACCAGACTGTTGGTGCGCGTGGTCAGCAGCAACCGCACGTTCACAAACTCACCCGGCCACAGATGCAAATGCTCGTTCGCAAACATCGCCTTCAGCTTGATCGTCCCCGTCGTCGTGTCGATCTGGTTGTCGATCACCGCCAGCTGGCCCGTCGCCAGCACGTTCGTCCCGTCCCGTGAAACCGCCAGCACCGGAAAATTCGTCTCGCCGCTCCCGGGATGCAATTGGGACAACACCGTTTCCGGCAAAGTGAAAACAATATAGATGGGCCGCAATTGCGTCAGCACCACCAGGCTGTTCGAGGCGCCGGACGTCTGCACAATGTTGCCCGCATCGATCAACCGGATGCCCACCCGCCCGTCGATCGGCGAATGGATGGAGGTATAATTCAGATTCACCTGCGCGCTCGCCATCGCCGCCTCGTCCGCCTTCACCGTCGCCTCCAGCTCGGCCACCAGCGCCTTTTGGGTATCGTAGGTCTGCTCCGTGGTGCCGTCCGTGGCCAGCAGGTCCGCGTAGCGCTTCAAATCCAGCCGGGCATTCGCCAATGTGGCGGCATCCTGATCCCGCTTGGCCGTCACCTGATCCAGCGTCGCCTGATACGGCACCGGATCGATCTGCGCCAGCAAATCCCCTGCCTTCACATCCTGTCCCTCGGTGAAGGCCACCTTGATCAGCTGCCCGCCCACCTGCGAACTGACCGTCACCGTGTTGAACGCTTGCACCGTCCCGATGCCATCCAGATAGATCGGCACATCTTTCTGCTCCACCTTGCCCGCCATCACCGGCACGGGTCCGCCCATGCCGCCGCGGCCGCCGGCTTTGGGGGTGGCCGCCGCCGCCGCCGCCTGCCGACGGTGCACCAGCCACACCGCTCCCACCACCAGAAAAATCACGATGGTGAAGCCCGCGAGCTTGCCTAGCCCGGATGAGGGTTGCTGGGAGACGACCGCTTTCAGCGGCACTTCCGATGAATCCAATTTGCTCATGATAAATTAATTTTTATTACGCCCGGGAAAATCCCGTTCAGGCGATTTAATCCTGTCTGACGCATTACCGCCGGCCACTGACCGTGGTTGAACTGGTGATAAACATAGGCAAGCGGCATGCCAACCGGATTGCAGGCCATTTTAATCTGTTTCGAGCCTCAAAACAACCTGCCACCCCAAAAATACTGAACAAGCGCTTTGCCATGGTGTATACTTTCTATGCATACGATGGCGGGTGGCTTTCACTGCTCAACCGGTATCCTGCGAGTTAACCTCGCATTTGGCAGATAAACCAACGGTGACAACGCGAGTCCGACCCGCCTTATTCATGGCATGAAAATTGCATCTAACCTCAGGGAAAGCACTGGCCGCGGAATTTCCGGAATACCCCGCCCCAGCCTCTTTTCACCCGATTGAATATGAATCTCTCCAGCATCCGGCTGCGGCTGACCATCCTGGGCCTCGCGGTAGGCTTGATGGGCACCTTGATCGCCATCGTCACGGTCAATTCCCAGCGTCACGGCGAGGAATTGAGCGCCAAGCTCAGCCAGGTGGATACTGAAAGCTTCGGCTTGGCCGAACATTTCAAAGATCTGCAGCGGGATGTCATCGACAAATTCACCCGGTTCCGCAGTTCGCATGATCCCGCCGCCTTGCAGGAATTCCGCAAAGCCAGCCATGACCTCGAAGTCTGGATCCAGGATCAGGTAACCATCGCCCGGACCCCGCGCGAACGGGAAATCCTCAACCAGCTCAGTACCGCCTACGCGGATTATATTCGCGCCACCGCCGAACTCGAAAAGAAACAGGAACCGGAACCGCCCGACCCCCTCCTCCTGCCGCGCCGCCATTTGGTGGACTTGAGCCAGGACCTCTCCAATGCCCATTCCGACCTGAAAAAACAGCTCATCACCGAGGCCCAGCAAACCCTCGTCAAACTCCAGCGCACCGTCCTCGGCGCCCTCCTGCTGCTCTTTGTCTGCGTCCTCGGCCTCGCCCTCCTCGTTTATCGCGATATGATCGCCCCCCTCCGCCGCCGGTTGGTGGAGAGCCAGGCCCAGATGGAGCAGCAGGAAAAACTCGCCTCCCTCGGCCTCCTTGCCGCCGGCGTGGCCCATGAGATCCGCAACCCCCTCACCGCCATTCGCGCCGCCCTCTTCACCCAGCAACGCAAATTCCGCCCCGACAGCCCCGAACACGCCGATGTCAAAATCGTCGAACGCGAGATCCTCCGCCTCGAGCGCATCGTCAATGACTTCCTCCAGTTCGCCCGCCCCGGCGACCCCGAGCCCACCGTCATCCCCACCGACCTTTTGCTGCTCGAGACCAAACTTTTTTTCACCCCCCAGCTGGCCAAAAACAACATCCAGATCGAGCTCGAACCGTCCGCTCCCACCCGCGTGAACGTGGACACGGCCCAGATCAAACAGGTCCTCATCAACCTCGTCCAGAATGCCGCCGAGAGCATCGGCCGCGACGGCACCATCACCCTGCGCAGCCGGCAGGAACGGCGCCACCTCGCCGACGGCCTCAAAGAAACCGTCATCCTCGAAGTCGCCGACACCGGCAAAGGCATGTCCCCCGAGACCCAGAAGCGCCTCTTCGACCCCTTTTTCACCACCAAAAACAACGGCACCGGCCTCGGCCTCTCCATCGCCCTCCGCATCGTCCAGAAACACGGCGGCGTCCTCGAATACCAGACCCAGCAGAAACGCGGCTCCACCTTTGGCATCATCCTCCCCCAGGCAACCCCATGAAAAAACCAGCCCACATCCTCCTCGTTGACGACGACAGCGGCATCACCGACACCCTCCAGCGCGTCCTCGTGGACGAAGGGCACATCGTCGCCATCGAACGCGAAGGCGACGCCGGCCTGAACCGCGCCATCCGCGAGCCGTTCAACGTCGTCGTCACCGACCTCCGCCTCCCCGGCCTCGGCGGCCTCGACCTCGTCCGCCAGCTCCACGCCGTCCGCCCCCGCCTCCCCATCATTCTCATCACCGCTTTCGGCACCGCCGAGACCGCCATCGAGGCCACCAAACACGGTGCCTACGATTACCTCGTCAAACCCTTCGACATCGCCCAGCTCCTCGAGCTCATCCGCCGCGCCGTCAACAGCAACCGCCTTATGTCCGAGCCCGTCACGCTCGGCGAACCCGGCGGCGCCCGCGATGCCATCATCGGCCAGAGCCCCGCCATGCAGGCCATCTACAAGGAGATCGGCCGCGTCGCCGCCAAACCCGTCAACGTCCTCATCCGCGGCGAAACCGGCACCGGCAAGGAACTCATCGCCCGTGCCATCTACCAGCACGGCGACCGCCCCGCCGCCCCCTTCGTGGCCATCAATTGCGCCGCCATCCCCGAAACGCTACTCGAATCCGAACTCTTCGGCCACGAACGCGGGGCCTTCACCGGTGCCACCGCGCAGCGCATCGGCCGCTTCGAGCAGGCCCACCACGGCACCATTTTCCTCGATGAGATTGGCGACCTCACCCCCGGCACCCAGGTCAAACTCCTTCGCGTCCTGCAGGAACGCGTCCTCCAGCGCCTCGGCGGCCGCGAAACCATCCCCGTTGATGTCCGCGTCATCGCCGCCACCCACCGCGACCTCGAAACCGCCATCCGCCAGAAACACTTTCGCGAAGACCTTTACTACCGCCTCAGCGTCGTTGTCATCCAGTTGCCCGAACTCCGCCAGCGTCGCGAAGACATCCCCGAGCTAGTCCGCTACTTCCTCCAGAAATACGGGCCCGAACTCGGCAGCTCCAACCCCGCCATCCAGACCGAGGCCCTCGAACTTCTCCAGGCTCACAACTGGCCCGGCAACGTCCGCGAACTTGAGAACGCCGTCCGCAAAGGCCTCCTCCTCGCCCAGGGCTATACCATCAACGCCGACCATATCCGGGCCGCCCTCGGCGGGTCCCCTGCCCCCGACAACGCCGCCGCCCGTCCGCTCGCCGAATACATCGACCAACTCCTCGCCGTCGCCCAGCGCGGCGACCATGGCGAAGTCCATGCCCAAGTGATCGAGACCGCCGAACGCGAACTCTTCCGCCGCGCCATCGGCCTCGCCCAGGGCAACCAGGCCAAGGCCGCCCGCTGGCTCGGCATCTCCCGCATCACCATGAAAGCCAAACTCGTCAGCTTCGATCTCCACCCCGCCGGCAACGACAACAGCAATCCCTGAAACACCCTCGTCCCGAAGGCGGGGTTGGCTTGCCGGTCGCCGTGTCCCGGTTGCACCGGGGGGTTCGGGGTGCATCTTGACACTGCCCTGGAGCGCGACCTTCAGGTCGCTTCAACGGGAACCACCACGGGGTGGTGAAAATGGTCGCCCGCCTTGGTCTGGCCACGCGGAAGCGGCGTAAACGCCGCGCTCCTGCCTAATCTGTGCCGCGCTCCCATCCATTGGCAATGGGGGGGCAGTGTCAAGCTGCGTCCGGGAGTTCGGACGCGGCAAAATGGCGCTTGTATTTTGGCGGTGAAACCGGAAAATCCCTGTCGCTCACCGTGCCCAGGTAACCCGGCAAAAACGGTGTCCGACTCATTTTTATGGCCATTCAATTGCGCGACCCGGCAACCTGCCTCTACGACCAGATTTCGCTCGGCGAAGTCATGCTGCGCCTGGACCCGGGCGAGGGGCGCATCCGCACGGCCCGCCGTTTCACGGCGTGGGAAGGCGGCGGGGAATACAACACCTCGCGCGGCCTGCGCAAGTGCTTCGGCTACAAGACGGCGGTGTGCACGGCGTTCGTGGACAACGAGGTGGGCCACCTGATCGAGGATTTCATCATGCAGGGCGGCGTGGCGACGGATTTCATCCAGTGGCGTGCGGATGACGGCATCGGCCGGACGATCCGCAACGGGCTGAACTTCACGGAGCGGGGCTTTGGCATCCGCGGCGCGGTGGGGGTTTCGGACCGGGGCAATTCGGCGGCCTCGCAACTGAAGCCGGGTGATTTTGATTGGGACCACATCTTCGGCAAGCTCGGCACGCGCTGGCTGCATACGGGGGGGATTTTTGCCGCGCTGTCGGAGACGACCGCCGCCTTGACCATCGAAGCCGTGAAGGCGGCGAAGAAACACGGGGTGGTGGTGAGCTATGATTTGAACTACCGGCCGTCGCTCTGGAAATCCATCGGCGGGCTGAAGAAGGCGCAGGAAGTGAACCGGGAAATCGCCCATTATGTGGACGTGATGATCGGGAACGAGGAGGATTTCACGGCATCGCTGGGGTTTGCGGTGAAGGGCGCGGATCATCAGCTGAGCACCATCGAGACCGACGCGTTCAAGGCCATGATCGAGACGGCGGTGAAGGCGTATCCGAATTTCAAGGTGGCGGCCACGACGCTGCGGCGCGTGATCACGGCGACGAAGAACGACTGGAGCGCGATCCTGTGGCACGACGGCAAATTTTACGAGAGCCGGAAATATCCGGAGCTGGAGATCCTGGACCGCGTGGGCGGCGGGGACAGCTTTGCGAGCGGATTGCAGTTCGGGTTCCTCGAATTCAACGACGCCCAGAAGGCCGTGGAGTATGGCGCGGCGCACGGGGCGCTGGCCTCGACCACGCCGGGCGATACCAGCATGGCGACGCGCCAGGAAGTCGAAAAGACTTTCGGCGGCGGCAGCGCGCGGGTGCAGCGGTAAACAGGTCTCAACCATTATGACTGAAGACATCCATGAGTTTGCAGGGGGTGAAATCTGCCTCTGGATTGACAGTGGCGCTTCAATTCATTTGAAGGTTAACAACAAATTTAAAGACCCGGTTGAATTAGGTGAAGAGGAAGCACGCAAACTGGGAAATTTGCTTTTGCAATTGGCGGACAAAATCGCCTGAACAATTTATGAAAACACCAACGGAATTATTCTCACTCAAGGGCAAGGTCGCGGTTGTGATCGGCGGCACCGGCACGCTGTGCGGCGAAATGGCCCAGGGCCTGGCGGTGGCGGGCGCGGCGGTGGCCATCGTGGGCCGCGACGCGGCGAAGGCGAAAGACCGCCTGGACAAGATCGCGGCGGACGGCGGCACGGCGGCGTTCTTCAGCTGCGACACCACATCCAAGGCGGGCCTGCAGCAGTTGCTCGCGGAAGTGCTGGCGAAGTTCAGCCGCGTGGACATTCTGGTGAATGGCGCGGGCATCAATTCGCCGACGCCGTTCTTTGACATTCCCGAGGATGAGTTCGACCGCATCATCACGGTGAATCTGAAGGGCGTGGTGCTGGCGTGCCAGGTCTTCGGCAAGCACCTTGTGGCGCAGGGCGCGGGCAGCATCATCAACCTGGGCTCGGCCTCGGGCCTGACGCCGCTGTCACGCGTGTTCACCTACTCGGCCTCGAAGGCCGCGGTGCACAATCTCTCCAAGAATCTGGCGCGCGAATGGGCGGCGGCCGGCGTGCGCGTGAACATCCTGGTCCCGGGCTTCTTCCCGGCGGAACAGAACCGCAAGGTGCTGAACCCGGAACGCGTGGCGCAGATCATGGGCAAGACGCCGATGAAGCGCTTCGGCGAACCGCAGGAGCTGGTGGGCGCCACCATCCTGCTGGCCTCCGACGCGGGCAGTTTCATCACCGGCACCGAGTTGGTGGTGGACGGCGGATTTGACGCGATGTCCATTTGAGGCATTCCGCGATAAAAAACGCCCGTTGGAGCAAAAAGCTTCAACGGGCGTTTGCTTTGAGATCGGTCAGACTTCCGTGATGGGCTTGTGCCGGGGCACGAGGATTTTCATCCCGGTCCAGGCGATGAGGTAGCTGAGGGCGCAGACCACAAACATGATGAGATAGGCCTTTTCCGGAGTCTGCTTGTAAGTGTCGTTGAGGGAGCCGGAGAGCAGTTGCACGATGACGCCGCCCAAACCGCCGGCCATGGCACCGATGCCGGTGACGGACCCGATGGAGGATTTCGGGAACATGTCGGACACGGTCGTGAACATGTTCGCCGACCAGGCCTGATGCGCCGCCGCGCCGATGCAGACGACGATCATGGCGTAGATCATGGCGTGCTCATGAAACCGCGAAACGTCCCCAAAATACTGGGTGGTGAGCACCGCCAGCGGGCACAAGGCGATCAGGAACATGGCCGTCATGCGGGCTTTGTAAACGGGCATGCCGCCTTTCATCAGCGTCATCGGGATGCTGCCGCCGTAGACACTGCCCACGATCGAAACGCCATAGACGATGAACGTCGGCCACATCGTATCATGTACGCTCATGTGGAATTGTTTCACCAGATAATCGGGCAGCCAGAACAGGTAAAACCACCAGATGCCGTCGGTCATGAATTTGCCCGTGAAGAAGGACCACGTCTGGCGGTAGCCGAGCAGTCCCGGGCGACCGGGTTCGCCATATTTGCCCGGGGCGGCGGAACCTTCTTTGAAACCGGCCACCATCATGGCCAGCACCGCGAGCGCCACGGGGACCAGATAGATTTTGTTGGCAAACCCGCAGACGGTGACGAGGACGAAGGCGGCCGCCACGGGAATAAGATAGGTCACGGCGAGCCAGCCGGATTTGTTCAAATCATGCCACCGACGAACATGCAGGGCCAGGCTGACAAGGGTCGCCACGACCACTGTGATAGCAAAGAAGACCAGGGCCGGCTTGCTTTTGAGCACATCCGGGCCGACAATCTTTTCGGTGGTGAAATAGATGAAGACGCACAGGATGTGGATCATGACCGTCAGCCCCCAGAAGGCGGCCCGCGGCGCCCGGCCGGAGAAATCGAGCAGGTTGACGGACCGTTTTTTGACCGGCTGATCCTGCGGCCGGACCTCGTCCCGGTCGCTGTGGATATAATCGTATTCCGCCTTGGACAGCCGTTTGGATTTGGCCGGCGTGTCATAGAGCCAGAACCAGAAGATAAGCCAGATGAAGCCGGCGGCGCCGGTGATGATGAAGGCCAGCTTCCAGCCCAGTTCATCACCGAAATAATACAGGCACCAGGGCAGGAACAGCGCGGCCACCATGGCACCGCAGTTGGAACCGCTGTTGAAGATGCCGGTGGCAAAGGCGCGTTCGCGCTTGGGAAACCATTCCGCCACGGTCTTGATGGAGGCGGGAAAGTTGCCGGCTTCGCCGATGCCGAAGGCGCTGCGCACCAGCACATGCATGGCCACCAGCCGGCCGACGAAGGCATTGAGAATGCCGAACACGGACCAGACGATCAGGGAGAGCGCGAGCCCCATCTTGGTGCCGATCTTGTCGATGACCCAGCCGGCCAGAATCGTCATCCCGGCGTAAAAGGCGGTGAAGAAGGCGGTGAGATGGGCGAAATCCGTGTTCGACCAGCCGAAGCCGCCGCGCGAGATTTCCTTCGGAAAAGCGTCATCCAAGAGCAGCCGGTTCAGATGCGCCAGCGCGTCGCCCGTGGGATTCGTCGCGAGCAATGCCTGCGTTTCCGGTCGCAACGTCACCCCGGCGAAACGTTGGGCATCATAGACCGGCTGGCCGTGAACCAGTCCGGTGAGTCCCGCCACCAGATTCGTTCGCAGCAGCAGTGAATCGCCCCCGCCATAGTTGGTGAGGATGCCCAAGGTCGCCGGCGGCAGGCTGGCTTTGACATAGCGGGACAGCGGGTCCGCTGCCGTGTTCAGCCGGGCGGCCAGGGAACGCAAATTGAGATCCCGGGGGGAAAAGGTCGAGAATCCGGCATCCGACTCGAGCGGCGCGGAAAAATAATCCTTGAGGTAGCTGATGACCTGCCGGTCCATGTAATTGACCGTGGTCGAGAAAAACAGGAGGGCACAGATGATCCAGCGAAAATTGGACCGCGCGGGAGCGGTGGGGACCGGGCTGGGGGAATTCATTTTCCCAAGCATTATCAAAATAAATCAGCCATTCAAGCGCAGAAATCCAACTTTACAAGCAATCCGGGTTTCTGCCACGATAGGGGTGCCATGTTAAAGAAATTTCTGCCGCTGTTACCCGTGATGTTGCTGGCTGGTTGCGCCACCGGCACCTTCACGCGTCTCACCCCCAATGTGCAACCACGTTCCACGAACAATCTGTACTCCGTGGAAGCCGCCTTTGACAGCCAGCAGCAATCGCTGCGCTGGGACAGCATCCAGGCGTATATCCTGGTGGACGGCCAATTGCTGCCCATGCAGCCGGAAAAAGACGTGCTTAACCGCTGGGAAGGCTATGTCCCGGTCCCGCCGACCGTCCAGTCGGTCAAATACCGGTTCAAGTTCGACTACACCTACAATCATTTTGGCACCAAGCCGAAGCCGGACAGCGCGGTGTCGCCGATCTATACCCTGAAAGTGGTTGATCAATAAACCGGGAAGCTTCTCTTGAAGAAACGGGCGCGGACATTCATTTGTCCGCGCCTTTTTTATTGGCGTGGATGCCGGCGGACCGAATCGGCCCCTTAATGCGGCAGATGGCAGAGCAAAACCAACTGGGCCGCCAGCAGAATCGCCAGCAAGGCCCAGACGAGGTTTTCCCGGGCCTGCAAACCGCGCTGGACGGGGGCGGACAGGGAGAATTGTATCTTCACGGCCCCCAGTGAGATGACGTCGCCATTGCGCAGCCGGGAGCCATCCTCGGCCGGTTGGGCATTCACGGTCGTCAACGCATCCCGGCCATGCTTGAGCAGGATGCCGGCGGTCCGGTCAAACTCGAGGCTCACGTGTTCCGCCCATACTCCGGCATCGTCAAGGACGAGCTGATTGCCCTCCGCCCGGCCGATGTGAAAAGGAAATCGGCGGACCGCCAGAAGGCGGCCCGCCGATTTGCCGGAAAGAACGTTGAGCTGGATCATCACCAAAACGACCGCTTGACCTCGATCTGGTCGCCCGGATAAACCGGCGCATCCATCTCCGGGTGGTCAAGGGCTTCGCGGCAATCTTCCCAGAAGCGCTGGCCGTTGGAGCGGGTCAGCCAGACTTTGTTACGATCGGCATAGTCCGTGAAATCACCGGCGGAGGCGATGGCTTTGGTGACCGTGGTATCGCCCAGATAAATCTGGCGGCCCGGCGCCCTGACTTCACCCCGGACATAATAAATACGGTCGCCGGGCTTCACCGAAACATTGATCTGAGTGTAAACCGCCGGGACATACAGGTCACGAATGGCATCCTGCACCTGACCAGGAGTTTTGCCGAGGCACTTGATCTTGCCGATTTGCGGCATGGTAATGGTGCCATCCTCCTTGACGGTTTCTTCATGCGGCTGGAGGTCGACTCCCGGCGGCCCGGTGAGAGCAACCGTGACGTCATCGCCAATTTGAAACACCGCCACGGTATTGCCGATGGTTTCTTTTCCGGGAGCCCATTTGGATCCTTCGGAGGCACAGCCGGCCAGCACCAGCAGGCCCAAAGCGATCACGGGAGACAGGAGTTTTGCAGTCGGGA
>Ga0316222_1004906_pt1 | contig 11814 bp, 11 predicted proteins | sample TBH18011metaG_FD_206008 | JGI IMG/M metagenome (GOLD analysis project Ga0316222, IMG submission 206008) | Freshwater microbial communities from Trout Bog Lake, Wisconsin, USA - TBH18011 | ecosystem: Environmental > Aquatic > Freshwater > Lake > Hypolimnion/Profundal zone | place: USA: Wisconsin... | reverse complement strand
AGAGGAACACCGGCCTTCCTTACGCCAAGGTTGTCGCGCTAAATTTACGGTATTGTTTCTTCAAGCTCGGAAAAAGAACTCGGGTTGCTGGTTTCGACTCTTTCTTAAACAGTGACAGACGTTACAGTTCATTACAGAAAAAGCAATAACGATGACTCGTACTCGAAGCACACCGAGCATCGTGATCGCTTTTGAGAGTGAAACGACTGGATTGCCTTGGCCAAAGCTGGCGGCATTAGAGAATCTTAACAACTCTCCCGCGATTGCAGGGTCAGACTGAACCAAACGAACCAAATCTTCAATTCTATAATTTTCAAGCTGCAACAAACGGATAATAGCCAGAGGCACGCCCTTGGGGGAGGGCAAACGCCGCGATTCTTTTAGCTGCATATATCGTGCGGGATCAACTAATTTCATGGTTCCCTCCTCCTGGCAAGTAAGTTACTTACCAAACAGCTTATTTAAATTGCATGTTTAAAGATGCAGGAACACTTCTCCATAATTTCTTCAATGCCCCCAAGCGACTTCGACTGTAAGCATTGTGAATCAATTAGACCATTATTAACTATGGAAGTGTTGCTCCACGGTGTAAAAATCTAACTTTTCAGTGGCTCCAAAACAGAATCTACAATTTTTACTGCCAGACCCACTTTCCCTTCCCGGTTTTCCGACCAGACAACTTCTCCGCTGCACTTCAGAATCAATTTACCATTAGCGCTCTCAAACTGAATAGCGAAATCTACTTTTTCACCTTCATTAAATGAGGTATTTACCTCAAAGAACACACCCGATGGACTAACATCACGCGTAATGCAATCGACCTCGCCGATGGTAGCTGGTAGAGAAACGCTAACTCGCGCGTCCCTTCTCAATTCTTTTCCATTTTTGTCGATTGTCATTTTAGCTCTCATTTACTGATAATATTAAACTTCCTTAAATAGAATGGAAGCCAACTAGCACTATGACCATACCCAAATCTTAAATATAAATAAATCCGTATTAGTACCTGAGTAGTTATACTCATATCACACGAAAATCAGCGGGTAATTCAAAACGTATAAATGAATTTAAATTTTCAAATTTTCAGGAATGCCCCTCTTGGCGCAGTAATCAAAATCGCTCTGGCAATTTTGGGTGGGGAATTTCTTATAATGGTTTCTATTGAGGCTGTATTTATTCCTCTTTTTGGCAAAAGCGTTCCCGCTGGATTCTGGGAATTTATAGATCCCGTTGTGCTGACGTTTATCGTGACTCCCGTGCTATATGCACTAGTTCTAAAACCCATGAGGGCACAGCAATTAAGGCTTGAAAAGAAAAAAAATGAGATAAGAGAATCAGAGGAAAGTTTCCGCTCTATCGTCAACCAAATCATTTATGGCATCGTGCAAAGTGATATAACGAACAATATTACCTACGTGAATGACCGTTATTGTCAAATCACCGGATACAGTCGTGAAGAATTAATCGGGAAAAATTGGCTTGATTTCACTCATCCAGACGACATAGAACGAAATGTATTGGAACTTGAACAGCATTTCAAAATAAATAAACCACACAAAATTGAAAAGCGATACATAAGGAAAAGCGGTGAAATAGTATGGGTGAACATAGGTGCTTCTCTGCGGGAGCTAAATACTGGAAATAAGCTTGGCTACACTTCAATTGTAATGGACATTACAGAACGAAAGTTAATGGAAAAAGAAATACAAGAGCGTCAGGATGAAATGGAACAATTGCAAAAACTGTATGTTTCCAACCAAACAGCCTCTGCCATTGCCCATGAATTAAATCAGCCACTTCTGGCAATCAGCGCTTACAGCAGAGCTGTTAACATGATGTTCAATTCAGGCCAATATGAAATTGATGAAATCTGTGAGGCACTGAATTCCATTGAGAGCCAAGCTTACCGTGCAGGAAAAGCAATACGCGATATATTGGACTCATTGATAACGAAAGAATTTACAGCCGAGGTACTGGATCTCAACCAGGAAATAGTTTCCGGTATTAATACAGCAATATCTGACCACGGTTTACAATTCAGCCTGAATTTCAATCTCGAAAGGAGGCATACATTAGTACTGACCAACCGCATCCACTTGCAAAAGGTTCTTGTCAATCTCTTACAAAATGCTGCCGATGCAATGAAAGAATCCGGCGTTTCTCAACCCTTGATTAATGTAACTACGTCTTGGATAAATGATAAAAACATTGCACAAGTCACTATTCAAGACAATGGCTCTGGCGTAAAGACCGAAGATATCAAGCACATTTTTGATGCATTCTTTACTACCAAAAAAGATGGCATTGGCATGGGACTCGCCATAAGTCGCTCATTAATTGAAGAAAATGGCGGTCGACTTTGGTTTGATCCATTACTTGCTCCAGGCGCGACATTTCACCTTACTTTGCCCATTGCACTATGACAATTATTTCAAACGTATTCGTCGTCGATGATGATGCAGCTGTGCGAAGTTCGCTCCGCATGATGCTAAAAGTAGCAGGTTATTCCGTCGCAGCATTTTCAAGTGCGGATGAATTTCTGGTTACCTGCACCCCTGAAACCACGGGCTGCATCATCCTGGACATCAACATGCCGGGTATGGATGGTCACCAGTTGCAGGAAACGTTAAATCAACGCGGATCAGGCCTGCAAATTATTTTTCTTACGGGGCAGGGATCGATCCCCCAATCTGTTCGGGCAATCAAATCTGGGGCGATCGACTTTCTAACCAAACCTGTTGATGCAACTGTGTTGCTGGCTCGTGTAAGCGAAGCACTGGAACAATGCTCACGCCAATTTAAATCAAAAAACAATTCTCATGCCATTGAATCCCGACTTGCAGACTTGACCGAACGCGAGAAAGAAGTCATGCAGTTCGTTGTTAAGGGGCAAACCAGCAAGGAAATTGCTGAGCATCTTGGTTTGAGTATTCGGACAGTCGAAAATCATCGCGCCAACATCATGTATAAAACGGGGGCATCAAACGTGATAGAACTTGCACGCCTTGCTACCACATTCCCCTCTGGCTCAGAAGTTTAGTTCAATAGAAAAAGGAATAACTTAATGATAGACGCCATCAACCAGTACAGAATTAATAAGGAACCCTACTATCGTGTCGTTGCAGATGAAGTCGCTATTTATGAGGCAGCTTATGCAGAGCGCCTGCCCATGATGCTTAAGGGGCCTACTGGCTGTGGCAAAACCCGATTTATCGAATATATGGCCTGGAGGCTCAACAAACCATTAATTACCGTTGCATGCAACGAAGATATGACCGCATCCGATTTGGTGGGGCGTTTTCTGCTCGACTCAAATGGCACGCGCTGGCAAGACGGACCTTTAGCTCTAGCAGCTCGTTTCGGTTCGATTTGCTACCTCGATGAGGTTGTTGAGGCACGCCAGGACACGACTGTCGTAATCCACCCCCTTACTGATAACCGTAGAGTATTACCATTGGAAAAGACCAGTGAACTCGTGCAAGCACATGCTGATTTCCAGCTCGTTATTTCATATAACCCCGGATACCAAAGCGTGATGAAGGATTTAAAGCAGTCGACCAAGCAACGTTTTGGGGCACTGGACTTCAACTACCCGGAGCATGCGATTGAACAAGAGATCGTTTCCCATGAAACCGGCGTTTCACAGGAAATCGCGGGGCAGCTGGTTTCCATCGCTAAAATGGCACGCAATCTCAAAGGGCACGGTTTGGATGAAGGAATCTCTACGAGAATGCTGATCTATGCAGGCAATCTTATTGCCAAACATGTTGCCCCGCAAAGGGCTTGCCGGGTTGCCTTGGTGTCTCCGATCACCGATGATCCGGATATGCGTGACGCTCTGGGTGCTGCGGTGGACACCTATTTTGCTTAGCATGATGAGGGCGATTTTCAATCGCCTAGCATGCGAACTGAAAAATCATCTCAACCCGGCATCGAAGGTAGTACTGAACGACACGCGTTCTAAAGCCGAATTCAGCGACGTTCAACGCCGCCTCATGATCTATCTGCGTGCTTTGTGGAACTGCGAATTTGTCGTCAAACAGGCCGAACTTGATGCTGCAGGTGAAGAAGTTGGCAAACCATTCATCGAATATAACGTGATCAACTTACCCATTGTCTTTTTCGATTACGCTCAAGATAACGGCACGTATCTCACGGGTCTGGAAATCTATCGTGCGGCAGCGACTCATGCCGCAGCACATCTCACTTTCAAAAAGAAACCGTTTTCTGCGCGGTCACTCAACAAATTGCACATCGCCATGATTTCCGTGATTGAAGACGCGCGTGTGGAAACTTTAGCCATCCGCACCTATCCTGGTCTTAAGCATCTTTGGACAAAGCAACATACGGCCACTCCTTTGGCAAACCAAACTGCTGGGAATTATCTTAACCGCCTTGCCCGCGCATTGCTGGATGATCAATACCAGGATGACGATCTCTGGATTGCCCAAGGGCGTGCTCTCTTTAAATCGATTAACGACCTGGAGAATGAGTTGATTTCCCGGGACATCGGCATCCAGCTTGCGGACACATTTCAGGAAAAGAAAATCAAGTTCGATTTTCACACAGATAAATTAAGCGCCCCTTACCGTGACGACAACCGGTATTTATGGAGGAGACAAGTATCACCCCTGGAAATTTTCAGTCCTTTCTTCAGTCCCAAATCTTCGGTTGGAATTAAGGAGGACAATACCCTACTCAAGAAACGTTCCTCATCAACACCTGACGTATCCTCAAATACCAAACAGGTTTCCGCAACCTACTTCTATCCGGAATGGAATTACCGAAGCAGGAGTGAAGATCAATCCTGGGTAACTTTGCGAGAAAGCAATCCCGCGCCCGGCAATTTGAGTCTTATCGATAAAATCATCACGGAAAATCAACATCTCTTAACTCGCATGAAAGCACTGCTTCGTGCTATCCGTGATGGGGCTTCTCAGCGCGTCAGAAAGCTGGAAGTGGGCGATGAAATCGACATCAATGCCGCCATCCGGGCCCGGATCGATATTAGCCAGGGAATCCCGCCAGATACACGTATCATGATGCGTTCAGTTCAGAAAGCTCGTGACATTTCGGTGTTGATGCTACTGGATCTTTCCAGATCTATGAACAATAAAATTCATAACCAGGATTACACTGCTATACAACTTACCCAGCAGGTCAGCGTCCTGTTTGCTGAAGCGATTAAAACAGTCGGGGATCCATTTGCCATTCATGGTTTCTATTCTGACAGCCGACATTTTGTCGAATACTTACGCTTAAAGGATTTCGATCAACCGTTCGATGAACTCCCCAAAGCCAGAATCTCAGGTATAACAGGCCAACGCGGCACCCGCATGGGAGCAGCGATACGCCATGCAACCTTTCACCTCAACCAGCAGAAATCCGGCAAAAAAATATTGCTTATCCTGACAGACGGCGAGCCGTCAGATGTTGATGTTCCCGACCGGAAGTACTTGCATGATGATACAAAGAAATCGGTCGAAGGCGCCAAGCGTAACGGAATCCACACCTTTTGCATCAGTCTCGACCCGGGCGCTGACATGTATGTATCTCGAATATTCGGTGCAACCAACTACATGGTGGTAGACCATGTTAAATACTTACCGGAAAAGGTTCTGCTCATCTATGCGGGACTGACTCGCTGATGTTTCACCGGATAAACGTACATACCACATCATTAAACAAAGAGGTAGAATCCCGCAACAAAGTCAGTCTGTTAAGGAGATCATGAATGCTCAAACTGCCGCAATCAATCATTTATGCGATTGTTGCTTTCAACATTACTGCATTCACCCTGTTGCTACAACTGGACCTGCTGTTTTTTAATGCGACCTTTGAAAAGGTGATTGCATGGGTATTAACCATAGGCTCTTGGGCATTAACCTATCAGAAGAGAAAAAAGTTTTTTATACTATTCTGATATTTTGGTACGGGCTGTAGAGCTTATTTCCCTTTGAAGATCTGATCGAAATATCCACCATCTTTGAAATGTGTGTTTTGAGCCTGTTTCATACTACCAAACACCTCATCAACGCTGAACAACTTCAGCGGTGGCAAAGTCGATTTGTATTTTTCCAGAATGCCCGAATTACGGGGACGCAATTCGTGTTTTGCGGCAATTTCCTGCGCCTCGGGTGAATATAAATATTGAAGGTAGGCCTCAGCGATCTTGCGCGTACCTTTTTTATCCACTACCTTATCCACCACACTGACCGGCAGATCCGCCAGAATGCTGATGGGAGGATACACGACGTCAATTTTATCCGAGCCATACTCCTGTTTAATAAGCCCTACTTCATTTTCAAAAGTCACCAGCACATCACCAATATCGCGCTGTACAAAGGTGGTGGTTGCATCACGCCCTCCCGAAACTAAAATAGGTACATTACCAAACAATTTAGTGACGAACTCCCTGGCTTGCGCATCCTTTCCCCCGCTCTTGATCACTGAACCCCACGCAGCGAGATAAGCATAGCGACCGTTTCCGGATGTTTTGGGGTTGGCGATAATCACCGATACACCTGGCTTGACCAGATCATCCCATCGTGTAATTTTTTTGGGATTACCCTTGTGAACCAAAAATACTAAAGTGGAGGTAAATGGCACACTGGCATTGGGTAAACGAGTCGCCCAATTAGCCGGAATAAATTGCTTCTCGGCAAGGATGTCTACATCAATGGACTGGTTCATCGTAACCACATCCGCCTCAAGTCCATCAATCACGGCACGCGCCTGCTTACTTGAACCTCCATGCGACTGATTGATGTGCACATCTTCCCCGGTCTTATTCTTCCAATACTTAACAAACAGCGGGTTGTATTCTTTGTAAAATTCACGCGACACATCATATGAGGCATTCAATAGCGTCGTTTCCGCCAGCGCGGGTAGACTCAGCAACAGCAAAGCGGCAAAAATAACTTTTTTCATGCTCATTCCTTGGCACCTGATTATTGATACAAAACAAAAGGAACTATAAATGTTATGACGCTAATCGGCAAATCGGATTTTGATTAGCCGCAGGTAGGTTGCTCTGGTTGTGAAGGAAATTTATCAGTTGGATTAACAACTGTGACCTCAAATTTTTTGGACACGTATTCATGCAATCCGTAGCCAAACAACATTGCGGGCAGAAATACCCACACTTCCCAATTCGGAGCAGCGAGCAGTGCAATAGCCGGGCCAGGACAATATCCGCTAATCCCCCATCCAAGACCAAACAGGACCGAACCGATCAGCAGAGGACGATCTATATTTTTGACTTCCGTAACAATAAAAGTTTCGGCTAAAACTGGTTTGGGTAATTTGCGTATCCAGTAAAAGCTTGTAACCGTCACACCGACGGCGCCGCCCAAAACAAAAAGCAGGCTGGGATTCCATTTTCCCGCCACATCCAGAAAACCCAAAACAATCTCCGTGTGAGTCATACCGGAAATTGCCAGCCCAAATCCGAAGATTAAGCCTGTAATAAGTGCAATAATATTAGACATCAAAGCACCCCGAAAAGGTGACGCACAACAAAGGTGGTCAATAATCCGACCGTCAGAAAAGTCAAGGTAGCCACCAGCGAACGCAGCGAAAGTCGCCCCAGTCCGCATACCCCGTGACCGCTGGTGCAACCTCGCGCCAACGCGGTGCCAAATCCTACCAGCACACCGGCCAAAGTCAGCAACCAAACCGGAAAATTCCTTCGGGGAACGGGTGCACTTCCACCCAAAGCATAGTAAATCGCGGCACCGGCAACCAACCCCAGAAGGAACAGCGCAGGCCACAGACGGTCTTTGGTAAACATCAGACTGGCGACGATACTACTGATTCCGGCTATTCGGCCATTCAGCCAGAGAAGTAGCGTCGCCGATGCGCCAATCATGACTCCACCAATCAGTGCATTTGCAAAGTAAGAAACTGCCATATTTTTAGATAAACTCTTTACACCTGATTCTAAAATTTCCAGCCATAAGCCACGCCGAGTGAATCCTCGGACATCGTCAGATTAGCGTTGCCACCACCAAAACCGGGAGGATTTCCAGGAGGAATGGAACCCGCCCCATTTACCGTATTGCTGAAGGCATGAGTATAAGCCACACTCAATTCACCCGTCCTGGATGTTTTGAATGTTCCACCCAAGGAAACATGATTCTGCACGATGCCGGGAGCAAGAATATTAAAGAAAGTTTGATCAGCGGGTATCGGCTGCCCGGAGTGATTGTATCCCGCCCGCAAAGTCAGTTCCGGAGTGTAATCATAGCTTACTCCCAGTTTAAATACGGTAATGTCTTTCCAGCCGAAACCAGGGCCATTTGACGATCCTAAAGGATTCCCAAGTAAGAGATTCGAAAGTGGATTAGCGACCGAAGGGATGCTCCCGTATTTGATTTCTGAAATATCCGCAGCAAAAGTCCATACTGGCGCAAACTTGTAGGCTAGGCCAACACCATAGTTTTCGGGAATATCAAAACTTCCTCCGTCCGCAAACAGACCACTATATTTGCTGAACTTGCCTGTTTTTGTTTTCGACTCCCAAGTCGCTCCCAACGTCAGATCCGGTGTCACTTGCCCTGTCCAGCCCAAGCGAACCCCCCAACCTGTCGAACTATCAGTTCCCTGATCGGTTAAGTTGGAAGGGGATGCAGACGCTGGCAGGAAAGCTCCCAGCCCCTTTGCCGAAAACTGCTGGTAAGCAAAGTTTACCGCCAAACCGACCGCATATTGTTCATTCAACTTGTAAGCTAACGAGGGGCTAATGAATAGCTGTTCAAGATTAATCCCTGCCGTTCCCAACGGGGTTGTACTGAATCTTGCAAAAGGATTGTTCGCGTATTCCGTGTTCATGCCTCCATTTCCATAAACGGCCACTCCTGCGGTTAGAGTCTGGTCAAGTCTTTTGATGTAACCGAATTCTGGCAGGAAAAAATTACTTGTCCCGTTGCCGTCATACGTGCCATCCGGTCCGAAACCGTTACCCACAATTTGAGCACTGCGTTTGGGTTTAAACAAAGCCAGTCCGACATCGGCACGGTCTTGTACAAAGGCCGTTCCTGCCGGATTAGTGGCTGCTGCCAGTCCATCCTGGGGTAGTGCAATCCCCACACCGCCGATCCCCTCGGACTTGATTCCGAAACCATGAGAGATGTAACCATCCGTAGCAAAAACCGGGGAACTACCCAGTAGCGTGACAATCAATACAGTTAGTAAGCGAATTTGCAGCATGGAAACTATCCTTATTCAAATTTTGACAATTTAATATTAATAATTGCCACTACAATCACGAACCAATTTATTCTGCAATCGATAGAAAAAATTTTCATATAAAACCTGAACTTCATACAAGACTAGGATTTAATCGCTTCATCGTGTAACAATTACATTGTCCTATCCTATTTAATAACTCGTGGAACATCCCTTCGCAAAATTCGTCCAGATTCTTGGTAAAGGCAAACGCGGTGTGCGCGACCTGACACAAGAGGAAGCGCATCTCGCCATGAATATGATTTTGTCCGGTCAGGTCGAACCGGTTCAGTTGGGCGCATTTCTTATGCTGATGCGCGTCAAGGAAGAAAGCGCCGCAGAAGTGGCCGGATTTACACAGGCAGCCCGCGAGTTGATCACTCGCCCGGCCCTGCCAACCGAAGTTAACCTGGACTGGGCTTCTTATGCAGGAAAGCGCCGCCAATTGCCCTGGTATCTACTTTCGGCACTGCTCCTTGCCAGCCACAATATTCGTGTATTGATGCATGGCATGGTTGGGGGGAGCGAGGGACGCATATACATTCCGCAGGCTCTGCACTCGCTCGGACTGAAACCGGCCAACTCACTGGAAGAAGCCTCCGGGCAATTAGCACAATCCAATTTCGCTTTTATTCCGTTATCCGCATTAAACAGTGACCTGGACCGAATGCTCAAGCTAAAATCCCTGCTGGGCTTGAGATCTCCCATTCATACAGTGGTTCGCATGCTTAACCCACTTAAAGCAGCGACTTCAATTATGGGTATCTTCCATCCCGGCTATGATGAAACGCACCAACAGGCGGCAAGTTTATTGGGGGACACTAATCTTGCCGTATTTAAAGGAGAAGGCGGCGAAGCTGAAAGAAATCCTGATGCGGCCTGCAAAGTCAGGTTGCTTCTTGAGGGCGTGGCACAGGAAGAAGAGTGGCCCGCACTATTCCCCAGCAAACATCTGAAAGATGAAACTATGGATGTTTCGAAGTTGGGAAAATTGTGGAATAACGAAATAGAAGATGAATACGGGAAAGCCAGTATTCTGGGAACCACTGCAATTGCCTTGCGGGCGATGGGACTTGCGAGCAGTCCCTTTGAGGCCGAAGTCAAGGCCGAAAATTTGTGGGAAACACGAAACCGTGCCTATTTAAAATAATACTAAATGCTAACTGATGTTTTATCATAATACCAAACAATCATAAGGTTATAAACATACATAAGGCTTCTCGAGCTTACTCTTTGAATCGCGGTAGCCATTTGGTTGCCGTTTGATTTTACACACGTTGTCTCAAGATAAAGCCTAGGCGCTGGGCCGCCTTAACGAGTGTTACTCTTGCCTTGTGGTACAACCTGGCATCCGTAGGAAAGGCGACGGCCTCCTCCTGTACCGCTGTGCCCATCTTTCATTTGCTAGTGATACCAATAAGGATTCTCAGCCCATTGTCGTTCGAGTGATACGAAAGTGAACTGGTGAACTGAACCGGTTGCTTGTGGCTCTCGAAAAATCGCAACAAATGCCAGTTCGGGAAATCACTGCCGTTATCGCATTCCTTATCCACCGCAAATATGCACTGCGATTATTGAGTGCGCCGTTCCGGCGAGCTCAAAAGCCGTCCTGCAAGCTGGGGCCAATATCGTGCTATGACACGCCTGAGATGGTCGTGGCGTTGCGCACGATTTGGCTGGCCTCAGATCAGTTATGCAGCAAGCGCGTGAAGGCTGCGCAGCCACTTTGGTTGCCGGCTTACGCAACAAGCTTCCAACCTTTGTCATCATAGACGCTGGGGCAGTTGAATTCGATTTCTGCCGCCACCATTGATCGTTTGCTCAAGCCGATTCGCGCCAAGGTCGGCAGATGTGGGCTATTCGGAACAAAACCAGGGACATTGCTCAAGAAGCAAATACCGATTCAGGCCTGCGTTTGTGATGTCACGCAACCCGGCATCATGGAAGCCGATACCGTACGTATTACCTTCAATATATCTTCAAGCTTAGTGATCTATGCAGCCAAGGTGGCCTGAGTAGATACTGCAATATCATAAAGATCAGCCAATTTATATGTCCGACCTTTGACCATTTCAAGAATTTCCTCTTTATGTCGCTCTGATAATCGCGCAAAGAAAATAGTTGAAAGGTTCATCGTTGAGGTGCGCGAAAATGCTTTGGGTTGCTGTGCGAGCTAGGCATAATTGCCTGAAACTCAATAGTGATTCGGTTGAGGTGCGCGAAATGTCTTTGGGTTGCTGTGTGAGCTAGGCATAATTGCCTGAACCTTAATAGTGATTCAGTTGAGGTGCGCAAAAATGCTTTGGCTTGCTGTGCGAGCTAGGCATAATTGCCTGAAACTCAATAGTGATTCGGTTGAGGTGCGAGAATTGTCTTTGGGTTGCTGTGCGAGCTAGGCATAATTGCCTGAAACTCAATAGTGATTCGGTTGAGGTGCGCGAAATGTCTTTGGGTTGCTGTTGTAATGTCCCACTATAAACAAGGTTGATTATCCCTCTCTAAATTAGCTGAGACAGCGTGTTTGTCTCGCTGGCAAATGGATAAATCATGCTCCTGGAATAACGCCAGACAGCGACACAGAACCCA
>Ga0316222_1004899_pt1 | contig 11829 bp, 9 predicted proteins | sample TBH18011metaG_FD_206008 | JGI IMG/M metagenome (GOLD analysis project Ga0316222, IMG submission 206008) | Freshwater microbial communities from Trout Bog Lake, Wisconsin, USA - TBH18011 | ecosystem: Environmental > Aquatic > Freshwater > Lake > Hypolimnion/Profundal zone | place: USA: Wisconsin... | reverse complement strand
GGTGGAGTTCGCCCGCCCGCTGGCGTCGGTGTCGCCCATGCTGGCCACCATCCTGCTGGCGACGCTGTTCTTCTGGATCCACTACTTCTTCTCCAGCATCACCTCGCACACCGCCGCGGTGCTGCCGGTGGTGCTGGCGGTGGGCAGCGGCATTCCCGGCCTGCCGGTGCCGGTCCTGACCATGCTGTGCCTCTATTCGCTGGGATTGATGGGGGTGATCTCGCCCTACGCCACCGGGCCGGCGCCCATGTATTTCGGCAGCGGCTATGTGAAAAAGTCCGACTTCTGGAGGTTCGGGCTGGTCTTCGGGCTGGTTTATTTCGCCGGACTGATCGTCATCGTCCTACCCTGGCTCCTCCTGATACGCTAAACAAGCCCCGGAAAAATGGAGAACCCGCATCATGCCCGCTCGCATCGCCCGCGATACCGTCGTGACCCTCGCATACAAAGTGACCGATTCCGACGGCCAGGTGCTGGACCCCGGAACCGAGCCGCTGGACTATCTCCACGGCGGCTATGACGGCCTGTTCCCCAGGATCGAGGCCGATCTGGACGGCAAGGCGGTCGGCTATTCCGTCACCATGCGATTGCAGCCGGCCGAGGCCTTCGGCGAATACGACGCCGATCTGATCCAGATCGAGGCGCGCGACGCCTTCCCCGACGACGTGGAAATCGGCTCCCTGTTCGAGGCGGTGCCCGAGGGCGGCGACGAGGACGACATGCGCATGTTCCAGGTCACCGACATGGCCGATGGCAAGGTGGTGCTGGACGGCAACCATCCGCTGGCGGGAATGGTGCTGGATTTTTCCTGCACCGTCACCGCCATCCGCGCCGCCGCGCCGGCGGAAATCGCCGCCGGCGTGGTGGGCGGCGAGGCGTAATCTCTACATATCCTCGCCGGCAATGGCCTTGTCGAGCAGGGCGATGGTCTCGGCAATGCCGAACAGCTTGATGAAGCTGCCCATGCGCGGCCCCTGGTCGTTGCCCAGCAGCACCTCGTAGCAGGCCTTGAACCAGCTCTTGAGATCGCCGAAGCACGGGCGCTTGCCGGTCTCGTAGACCAGGGTCTGCAGATCCTCGGCGCTGGCCGCGTCACCCAGCTTTTCCAGGCCGGCTTTCAGGTCGGCGAAGGCCGCCGCCTCGTCCGCCGTCGCCTTGCGGTAGGTCTTGTTGGGTTTGACGAAGTCGCGGTAATAGGCGATGGCGTAGCCGACCAGCCCGTCGAGGATGGGCGCGGTCTCCGGCGCGGCGCCGGGGGCATAGCGCTTGATAAAGCCCCACAGCACGGCGGGGTCTTCCGAATGGCAGACGCTGACCAGATTCATCAGGATATTGAACGACAGATGGGCGTCCTCGGCCGGCGGCTGGCCGGCATGGATGTGCCAGACCGGGTTGTCCAGCCGCTTGGCGGCATCCTCGGCGGGGAACTTTCCGAGAAAGGCGAGATAATCGTCCACCACCCGCGGGATGGCGTCGAAATACAGGCGCTTGGCCGCCTTGGGCTTCTGGTACATGAACAGCGCCAGGCTTTCCTGCGGGGCGTATTTCAGCCAATCCTCCACCGCCAGGCCGTTGCCCTTGGACTTGGAGATCTTCTGGCCCTGGTCGTCGAGGAACAGTTCGTAGGTCAGGTTCATGGGCGGCGAGCCGCCCAGGATCCGGGCGATGCGGGTCGAGAGTTCGAGGGAGGGAATCAGGTCCTTGCCGCTCATCTCGTAATCGACGCCCAGCGCCACCCAGCGCATGCCCCAATCGGCCTTCCATTGCAGCTTGCAGGCACCGCCGGTCACCGGCGTTTCCACCAGGGCGCCGTCCTCGGTCCGGTAGACGATGGTCCCGGCCTCCAGGTTGCGCTCGACCACCGGCACCTGCAGCACCACTCCAGTCTTGGGACAGACCGGCAGGAACGGCGAGTAGGTGGCGCGGCGCTCCGGCCCCAGGGTCGGCAGCACCACGTTGATGACCTCGTCATAGTGGCGCAGCACCCCCAGCAGGGCCTGATCGAACCGGCCGGAGGTGTACCAGTCGGTGGCCGACTGGAACTCGTAGGTGAAGCCGAAGGCGTCAAGGAAGCTGCGCAGCCGGGCGTTGTTGTGGTGGCCGAAGCTTTCATGGGTGCCGAACGGGTCGGGAATGCGGGTCAGCGGCTTGCCCAGGTGCTGGCGCACCATGTCCTGATTGGGGATGTTGTCGGGGACCTTGCGCAGCCCGTCCATGTCGTCGGAAAAGGCGAACAGGCGGCTGGGAATCCCGGGGGCCAGCATGGCGAGGGCGCGCCGGACCATGGTGGTGCGGGCCACCTCGCCGAAGGTGCCGATATGGGGCAGGCCCGATGGGCCATAGCCGGTCTCGAACAGGACATAGCCCTTGTCCGGAGTCTTGCCCTTCAGCCGGTCATCCAGCAGGGCGCGAGCCTCCTGGAACGGCCAAGCGGAGGCGGAACGGGCGAGGGTGGCGAGATCGGACATGGCGGGAGACCTTCAGGCTTAGAGCCGGATGCTTCGAGGTCGAATCGCGCCGGCGATTCGCCCGAGAAGCTGAATCCGTCTCTCATCAATAGATTCGAGGGCGATTCAGACAACAGGGTAGAGCCTGACGGCTTCAACCGGTTGTCATCGCGCTCTAGGGAGCGGAAGGCTAGTCCCGCCGAGGGGGCCGCGTCAATCGCCTGGGATGGGAGTCGCCGGGTGTGGGGCTGCCGATGCGCTCTCCAGCAGGGCCAGCAGCCCGGTCAGGATCTGTTTGGGGCTGGGGGGGCAGCCGGGAATGTGCAGATCCACCGGCAGGACCTCCCCCACCCCGCCCGCCACGGCATAGGAGCCGGCGAAACAGCCGCCGTCGCGGCCGCAATCGCCCAGGGCCACCACCCATTTCGGCGACGGCGTCGCCTCGTAGGTGCGCCGGAGCGCCTCGACCATGTTGAGGGTGACCGGGCCGGTGACCAGCAGGACATCGGCATGACGGGGACTGGCGACGAAGCGGATGCCGAAGCGCTCCAGGTCGTAGACCGGATTGTTGACGGCGTGAATCTCCAGCTCGCAGCCATTGCACGAGCCGGCATCCACCGCGCGGATGGACAGGGACCGCCCCAGCCGCCGCCGCACCCGCTCGCCCAGGGCGCGGGCCAATTCCTCCGAGCCGTCGGGATCGGGCGGCGGCACCGCCCGCATGGTATGCGGCCCCTTGACCAGATGGCGGAACAGCAGGCGCGAGATCAGGGGGATCATAGATCATGCCCCGAATAGGAACAGTTGAACGATTTGTTGCACAGGGGGAAGTCGGCGACGATGTTGCCCTTGATGGCGGCTTCCAGCAGCGGCCATTGGAACCACGACGGATCGTGGGCATGGCAACGCTCCACCACGCCGTCCTCGCCGATTCGCACCCAGGCCACCACTTCGCCCCGGAAGCTCTCCGCCACCGCCATGCCCTCGCCGCCGATCGCGGGCAGCAGCGCCGAGATCGGCCCCTTGGGCAGATCGGCCAGGATCTGGCTGATCAGCAGCAGGCTGGCGCGGACCTCGGCGATGCGGACCTCGATCCGGGCATTGACGTCGCCGTCGAGGGACTCGATCACCGCCATGTCGAGATCGTCATAGGGGGGATAGCCGGGCGAGCGGCGGCTGTCATGGGCGCGGCCCGAGGCGCGGCCGACGACTCCGCCGGCGCCGAAACGGTGGGCCAGCGCCCCGGCGAGAACGCCGGTGCCGGTGGTGCGGTCCAGCAGCGACGGCGTGCCGTTGTACAGGGTCACCGCCCGGTTGAAGTCCTTGCGCAGCGTCCGCAGCAGGATCGGCAGCAGATGGAGGCCCTCGGCGTCGAGATCACGGACAATGCCGCCCGGCACGATGCAATCCATCAGCAGGCGGTGGCCGAACATGGTGTCGTTGGCCCGCAGGATGCGCTCGCGCAGCACCCCCATATGCGACAGCATGATGGCGAAGGCGGCATCGTTGCAGATGGCGCCCATGTCGAAGATATGGTTGGCGAGCCGCTCCATCTCGGCCATCAGGGCGCGCAGCCAGTGGGCGCGCGGCGGCACCTCGCAGCCGGTGGCGGCCTCGACGGCGCGGGCGAAGGCCAGGGCATAGGCCACGGTGGCGTCCCCCGAGATCCGCCCGACGATCCGCGCCGCCTGATCCATGGGCTTGCCTGCCAGCAGGCCGGCGATGCCCTTGTGGACATAGCCCAGCCGCTCTTCCAGCCGCACCACCGTCTCGCCCTGGGCGTGGAAGCGGAAATGACCGGGTTCGATGATGCCGGCATGGACCGGCCCCACCGGAATCTGGTGCAGGCCATGACCCTCGGCGGTGAGGAAGTCGTAGGCATGGGGCGCCTCGGCCGCCGGCAGCGGATGGGCCGCCAGCGGATGGCGCCGGGGCCAGCGGCCATGATCCAGCCAGGGCCGGCGATCCTCGGCTCCCATGGGCGCCAGCCCCCACAGATCGTGCACGGCGCGCTCCAGCCGGATGGCGCTGGGCCGCACCCGGCCCAGGGAGTGGAAGCGGTGCTCCGGGCAGGGATGGGACGCCACCGCGATCTCGCCGCTGTCCTCGTCGCGCAGCGCCACATGGACCTCGTCCGGCTCGCCCCACAGGGCCATGACCGACCATTCGGCCGCCGACATCTGCTCGACCATGGCCCGCCAGGCGGGAGCATCCAGCCGGAAGCGCGGGAAAGGCCGATGCTCCGCCACCGGCCGGCCGGAGGACAGGAACTCCAGCAGGGTGACATTGCCCATCATCCCAGGATCCTCGCCACCGACTGAAACCACGACACCAGTTCCCGGGGCAGATACAGCCCCGCCACCAACACCAGCAGCATATGGACCCAGAGCGGGGTCAGGGCCAGGATGCTCGACAGGGTCGAGGCGTCGCCATGGCCGGAGATCACCTTGCCCGGCTCGCCGAAGGCCATCATCTGCAGCCGGCTGACCAGGGCGCCGAACGCCAGCAGCAGGCCCAGCGCCAGCGGAATCGCCAGCAGCGGCTGGCGGGCGAAGGTGGAGGTGACCACCAGGAATTCGCTCATGAACACCCCCATGGGCGGCAGGCCGGCGATGGCCAGCACCGCGATGACGAAGCCCCAGCCCAGCACCGGATGCGACGAGGTCAGACCGCGGATATCGGCGATGCGCTTGGTGCCGGCGTTCTGGCTGATGATGCCGACGGCGAAGAAGATGCCCGACTTGGTCAGCGAGTGCATGGTCATGTGCAGCAGGCCGGCGAAATTGGCCAGCGGCCCGCCCATGCCGAAGGCAAAGGTGATCACCCCCATATGCTCGATGGAGGAATAGGCGAACAGCCGCTTGATGTCGCCGCGCCGGTACAGCATGAACGCGGCCATGAACAGCGACGACAGCCCCATCATGATCAGCAGCGGTCCCGGTGTCAGGGCGTGGCCGTTGGCCGAGATCAGCATCTTGAACCGCAGCAGGGCATAGAGCGCCACGTTGAGCAGCAGCCCCGACAGCACCGCCGAAATGGGGGTCGGCCCCTCGGCATGGGCGTCGGGCAGCCAGGAATGCAGCGGCGCCAGACCGACCTTGGTGCCATAGCCCACCAGCACGAAGACGAAGGCCAGATTGAGCAGATCGGGCTGAAAGTCGTGGGCGCGTCCGATCATCAGGGTCCAGGCCATGGCGTCGGCGCCGTCGCCCATCACCGGCTGGGCCGCCAGATAGACCAGGATGGTGCCGAACAGCGCCAGCCCGATCCCCACCGAGCACAGAATGAAATATTTCCATGCCGCCTCGATCGCCTCGCGGGTGCGGTACAGGCTGACCATCAGCACGGTGGTCAGGGTCGCCGCCTCCACCGACACCCACATCACCCCGGTATTGTTGGCGGTCAGGGCCAGCAGCATGGTGAACAGGAACGCCTGGTACATGGAGTGGTAAAAGCGCAGATGCAGGTCGGACAGCCGGGCGGCCTCGGTCTCGCGGGCGATATAGGCGGCCGAGAACACCGCCGTGGTCAGGCCGACGAACGAGGTCAGCACCACCAGATAGACGTTGAAATCGTCGATGAACAGCAGCCGGGTCGGCGCCGGCCGGTTGTCCAGCAGCAGCAGCGACGACACGAAGGTGATCACCGCGGCGGCAACATTGACCCAGGTCGCCACCCGCCAGTCCTTGAGCACGGCGAGGAATCCGGCCGAGCCCAGCGGCACGCCCAGAATCCACAGCAAGGGATTGTCGAAACCGGGCAGTTGGAAAAGATGGGCCATCATTGCCGGTCGCCCCGGAAGGTATCGAGATTCTGGAGGTCGAGGGTGTCGAACCGCTCGCGGATGCGGAAGAAGAAGATGCCGAACAGGGTCATGGCCACCAGCACCGAGAAGGCGATGGAAATCTCCACCACCAGCGGCATGCCCTTGGCCGAGACCGCCGCCAGGATCAGCCCGTTCTCCAGCGCCATGAATCCCACCACCTGCGTCACCGCGTTGTGACGGGTGATCATCATCAGCAACCCCAGCAGCACCACGCTCATGGCCAGGGCCAGACTCTCGCGGGTCAGGGCCGTGGCGTTGGCGGTCACCGGCAGCACCAGCAGAATCGACAGCCCCACCAGCGCCACGCCGGCGATCATGGTCCAGCCGATGGACATGGCGGTCTCCACCGTCTTGTGGATGCCCAGCCGCTCCACCAGCCAATGCAGGGCGAAGGGCACGATCATCGCCTTGAACACCAGGGCCAGCCCGGCGGTGATGTAAAGATGCGGCGCGTTCTGGATATGGGCCTGCCATCCCGCCGCCGCCGCCAGCGCCAGCGCCTGGAAGGCGAAGGTGTTGAGCACCGCCGACAGCCGGCGCTGATACAGCAGTTGGAATCCGGCCATCAAGACCGCCGCCCCGATCAGATGGGCCATCTCGTAGGAGGATTGGCTGATGGCGCCCATCACACCGCCTCCGAAACGTAGAGGAAGATGGTGGCCAGCAGCCCCAGCAGCAGCGCCCCGCCCAGGAAGTCGGCGTAGCGGAACACCCGCATCTTGGCGATCATGGTCTCGAACACCGCCAGCGCCGTCGCCAGCACGAAGCACTTGGCCAGGAAGGCGGCCAGCCCCACCATCTCGGCCAGCACATTGGCCCCCGACATTTCCGGGCTGGGCACCGCCATGCCCCAGGGAGCGAAGATGCCGCCGATCAGGGCCATGAACAGGGTCAGACGCACCATGGCGGCCCCTTCCATCAGCGCCAGATGGCGGCCGGAATATTCCAGCACCATGGCCTCGTGGACCATGGTCAGTTCCAGATGGGTGGCGGGATTGTCGATGGGAATGCGGCCGTTCTCGGCGATGGCCACCATGATCAGCGCCGCCAGCGCCAGCCCCATGGACACCTCGATCCCGACGCCGCCGCCCAGGATGAAGGCGATGATCTGGGTCGGCGAGGTGGTCCCCGAGATCAGCGACAGCGAAAAGCTGACCATCAGCATGGCCGGCTCGGCCAGCGAGGCGATCATCATCTCGCGCGAGGCGCCCATGCCGCCGAAGGCGGTGCCCACATCCATGCCGGCCAGCGCCGTCCAGAACCGCGCCAGCCCCAGCAGCGCCACCAGGGCGATCAGGTCGGCGGCGGGTGCCAGCAGCAGATTGGTGGTGAAGGTGGGAATGACGGCGGCGGCCAGCCACACCGCGCTGAAGGTGACATAGGGCGCGGCGCGGAACACCCACGAGGCCGAATGGGCCACCACCGCCTCCTTCTGCAGCAGGCGGTAGATGTCGCGATAGGGTTGCAGCGGCGACGCCCCGATCCGCCCCTGGAGGCGCGACTTGACCTTGCGCACCCAGCCGGTGATCAGCGGCGCCAGGGCCACCACCAGGAAGATCTGGACGATCTGGGCCAGCACCGCGCTCATTGCTGCTGCCTCACCGCCACCACCAGCAGCATGAACACCAGGGTGGCGAACATCATCAGCAGATAGCGCCGCACCGTCAGGAACTGGATGCGATTGACCTGATCGGCGACGGCATCCACCAGCCGGCCGATGCCGCCATAGAGATAGGTCCAGATCGGATCGATCACCCGCACCGTCAGACGGGCCGGCGACAGGTCGCCCGGCTCGGGCATTTCCACCGTCTCGCGGGCGGCGAACAGCGAGGTGCAGAACGCGCGGCGCATGGGCTGGGCAAAGCTCTGGCCGGTATACTGGCTTTCCGGGATGTCCTCGCGATGGCCGCAATCCCAGGCGTCGGCGCGGCGCACCTTGGTGGTGCCGAAGCCATGCACCAGCAGGATGCTGACCACGAACAGCGACAGCCCGGTCATCATCAGCACGGTGCCGGAATAGGAGCCGCGCGTCGAGCTTACCGGCGACAGCCACGGCCAGCCCAGATCGGCCGACACCGCGAAATGAACCCCGGTCAGCGGCTGGATCACCCCCGACAGGGCGTCGGTGACCGTCACCGGGATGGTGCCCAGGACGATGCACAGCACCGCCAGCACCGCCATGGTCCAGCGCATGGTGCCGGGCAGATGGTGGGCCGCCGCCGCCGCCCGGGAGCGCGGCCTCCCCAGGAAGGCGATGCCGTAGGCCCGCACGAAGCAGCTCGCCGCCAGCGCCGCCGCCAGCGCCAGCATGGCCCCCACCACCGGCACGCCGAATTTCATCGCCCAATGAGGCAGGCTGGGTCCCTTGAACAGCGACTGGAAGATCAGCCATTCCGACACGAAACCGTTGAGGGGCGGCAGGGCCGAGATCGCCGCCGCCCCCACCAGGGTGGCGGCGCCGGTCCACGGCATCCGTTTGAGCAATCCGCCCAGCTTGCCGAGATCGCGTTCGCCGGTGGCGGTGATCACCGCCCCCGCCGACAGGAACAGCAGCGTCTTGAAGATGGAGTGGTTGATCATGTGGTAGAGGCCGGCCACCAGCGCCAGCGCCGCCAGCGCCTTCTCGCCGCTGTCCTTGAAGGCGATGGACAGCCCCAGGCCGATCACCACGATCCCGATATTCTCCACGGTGGAATAGGCCAGCATGGTCTTGAGGTCGTCCTGCAGGATGGCATAGAGCACCCCCAGCACCGCGGTGATGCCGCCGACCAGCATCAGCGCCGCCCCCCAGCCCCAGCTCACATGGCCGTGCAGGTCGAACAGGATGCGGATCAGGCCGTAGAGCGCCACCTTGGTCATGACCCCGCTCATCAGGGCCGAGACATGGCTGGGCGCCGCCGGATGGGCCAGCGGCAGCCAGGCGTGCAACGGCACCAGCCCGGCCTTGGACCCGGCGCCCAGCACCGCCAGCAGCACCACCAGGAAGCTGGTGACCGGAGTCAGCGGCGCCGCCCGCATGGCGGAAAAGGCATAGCCGCCCTCGGCCCCGGCCAGCAGGCCGAAACAGGTCAACAGGCAGAAGGTGCCGAACGCCGCCATCATCAGATAGACCATGGCCGCGGCGCGGTTCTCGGGATTCTTGTGGTCGGCCAGCACCAGAAGCCATGAGGCCAGCGACATGAACTCCCACGACACCAGGAACATGAAGGCGTCGTCGGCGATCAGCACCGCGTTCATGCCGAACAGGAACAGCGGGAAGAACGGGGTCACCCGCCGGGGCTGGGGCAGGTGGGAGCAATAGCCGATGCCGAACACCGAGGCCGCCACCGTCCCGACATTGACGATCACCATGAACAGCGCCGACAGGTTGTCGAGGCGGAAATGGGCCGACATCCACGGCAGGCCGAAGGGCAGGATGATGGCGGGGCCGGTGCCCGGGGTCTGGCCCAGATGCTTCAGCCCGCCCACCAGCAGGGCGGCGCTGGCCAGGGCGCAGCAGACATAGACGAGCCGATGCCGCCACAGTTGATCCCCGGCCAGCACGCCGAGCACGGCGAGGGTCAACAGGGCGGAGAGGGCGGCGGCGATCAGCATGGGCCACGCCGCCGTTCAGGAATTCCAGGTGATGTCACGGGCGCCTCCTTGGGCCAGGGATCATACCATGGACCGTGGCTGGCGCAAGAGTGACGACTGGATATGGTAGATCAGCGCTCCGAACCCAGGTTTCCAAATTGTTAAAACCGAGCGACCGACGGCATGAAATTGAGACCCGGACGGACACGGATGCCGCTTCGCGGCACGCGGATGACCACGGACAGACGATCAAATTGCTTGTCCGCTCCCTTATCCGTGGCCATCCGAGCGCGGTGCGAGAGCACCGCATCCGTGTCTATCCGTGTTCCTGAAAAAGCCGCATGCCCTTCGTGACCCGTCGTCAACCGGATTCGGGGAAATCGCGGGACACAATGCCGATTTCCACCATTGCCTGAAGATGGTAATGTCCGTCCATGGCTCGCCTCGCACGCATCGTCATCCCTCATCTGGCCCACCACGTTACCCAGCGGGGGAACCGGTGTCGGCAAATGTGGTCATAGGGGGGGGGGCGGATGTCGCGTTTTGCTCGGGCCAAGGAACATTGCCGCTATGATAAGGAAATGGCACTCTGACCCCGGTTTTCGCTCTAACGGCAAGGCTCCTCATCCAGGCTTTAAAACCGCTTGATATCAAGGCGATGGCGTCAAGGCTGGAGTTGTTACACGCATAACGCCGTGTCACAGCCGAGACGCGACGAACAAGATTCTCAAGAGATTGCAGGACAATCATATGTCTACGGTATGGGATTGACGGGGGGGTGGGCTATTTTCTAGTATTAGGGCGCCAACCTATTGGGTGGGCAACAATGGGTGTGGTAATGTGACAATTGCGCGCGTGACGGTGGTGGCGCCGGGCGTGGTCGAGCGGGGACGGCTTGCTCCGGCGACGGGGTATGGCCCTGTCGTCGATCAGGTGCTGGCGCAAGGGGCGAAGGACGGGGGCGCCGGTTTCCTTGCGGGCGGGGGCTGCCGGCGCGGTTGCCGCGCCCATGCCGTCGCTGCTCCGCTGCCTGCCCGCTTGATCATCCCCGCCCCCATCTTTCCACGACAACGCCCTGTGGTGCCGGTTTCCCCGCCGGCCCCGGTTTCCCGGGCTCAAGCATTCCGGGAAAATGGCGCTCCGGCCACGGTTTCAGTATATCCCCGGAATTGTGGCCGGAGTGCCGTCACTCCCCGTGAAGGCCGCTTGACGCGCTCTGTGGTCAACGGCGCCACGGTGCTACGGATGGCGGCGTGATGACGGGGGAAATGCGCGGTGGCCCGGGTTTCGCTGTTCCGACTGCCCGTCGGCTGCTTGTCTTTGGCAGATTGGTACTATTCTTCATGTGTGTGCTATGCGGAGCGCATGGTTCTCAAGGTGAGGAAAATCGCAGCGCCGTGATTCCATCTGGAGTAACTCCATTGAAAGCATCCGCTAATCCACCGGATCAAACAACGTACAATTCGGACATGCAGCCACTAACTGCTGACGAATTCTGGCATAAATTTAAATTGCTCATTGAAAAGCAGCGTGGATACATAACACAAGATATGTTCGATGAGTTGTTTAATATCCGCCTTACGCAAACGTATCGTGGCGATGATGGTGAGATATACAATATAAAAATAGAGAATGGGCGGTATTTTGAGGCTAAACTATTGGAAGCAAGTGAAAGATTCAGGATGCCGCCAGGGTTTGGTTGGGATGGCCAGCATTCATCCCTTAGATTGATTTTGAGAGATCCCTTCCCGCCACTTAACTCAAGCGCTGGTTTAGATTGGTGCCTCCCCCTCTCGCAGACAATTGCGGATATTCGGGCATTAGGTTGGGGGCGAGTGATGGGGCCGATTACCGATAGGTGGCCATTTTTTTATAAGCTATGGAGAGAGGACAAGAATGCTGAAGTAATAGTTCATTACGCGCCAAACAATGTAAAAGACAGTTGTGTGTATGAGTTAATAGTTACGTCTTATCCGTAGCTTA
>Ga0316222_1004898_pt1 | contig 11833 bp, 15 predicted proteins | sample TBH18011metaG_FD_206008 | JGI IMG/M metagenome (GOLD analysis project Ga0316222, IMG submission 206008) | Freshwater microbial communities from Trout Bog Lake, Wisconsin, USA - TBH18011 | ecosystem: Environmental > Aquatic > Freshwater > Lake > Hypolimnion/Profundal zone | place: USA: Wisconsin... | reverse complement strand
ATGGGCTTTTTGCTGTTCCTGCCCTTCATCATCATCGACATGGTGATCGCCTCGGTGCTGATGAGCATGGGCATGATGATGATCCCGCCGGCGATGATTTCGCTACCCTTCAAGCTGATCTTTTTCGTCCTGGTGGATGGCTGGTACATGGTGGTCGGCTCGCTGGTGCAGAGCTTTGGATAGGGTCCGAAGCCGCCCCCTTCACTTCGCCGTTGAATTTCCCTTCGCGTGCCAGCATTCTGTCGCCGCATTTCGCTGACCAGAGGGGATTCCATGTCCGTCGAAGCCATTCTCAAGAACAAGGGCCGCAACGTCTTCACCGTGCGGCCGGAACACTCGGTCGCCGAAGCGGCGGCCCTGATGTCGACCAAGAAGGTTGGCGTCGCGATGGTCTGCGATTCCAAGGCCCGCGTCATCGGCGTGATCTCCGAGCGTGACGTGGTCAACGGCATCACCCAGTACGGCAAGGGCGTGGTCGATATGCCGGTGCGCAACATCATGACCTCGCCGGTGGTGAGCTGCCAGCCGGCCGACACCGTCAAGAAGGTGATGGAAGTGATGACCGAGCGCCGTATCCGCCACCTGCCGGTGATCGAGAACGACGAGTTGATCGGCATTGTCTCCATCGGTGACGCAGTCAATTTCCGCCTGCGGGAAGCCCAGTTGGAAGTCGGCGTGCTGCGCGACCTCGCCGCGCGCTAACAACGATCTGTCATCCCGAGCGAAGAGAGGGATATTTCACGCACTCTGCCTGAAATATCCCTCGTCGCTTACGCTCTGTCGGGATGACAAGGGGGCCTCAATGCGCCCCGTCCCAGGTGTCGGCCGTTCCGGTATCGACCACCAGCGGCACATCCAGACTGGCCGCCTCTTCCATCACCTGTTTGACCAGAATCCGAGTCGGCTCCAATTCCGCCTCGGCCACCTCGAACAGCAATTCGTCGTGAACCTGGAGCAACATGCGGGCGGCGAGACCGGCCCGCTCCAACTCGCCCGGCACCCTGATCATCGCCCGCTTGATAATGTCGGCGGCGCCGCCCTGGATCGGACCATTGATGGCGGCGCGTTCGGCGAAGGCCCGCAGATTTCCGTTGCGCTCGTTGATGCCGGGGACGAACACCTTGCGGCCGAACAACGTGGTGACATACCCCTTGGCGCGGGCCTCTTCCTTGGTCCGCTCCATATAGGCGCGGATTTCGGGATAGCGGGCGAAATAGGCGTCGATATAGGCCTTGGCCTCGCCATTGGGAATGCCAAGCTGGGCCGCCAAGCCAAAGGCCGAGATGCCGTAGATGATGCCGAAATTGATCGCCTTGGCCCGGCGCCGCAGGGTCGGATCAATGCCCTCGACCGGCACCCCGAACACCTGGGAGGCGGTGATGGCGTGGATATCGGCGCCGTCCCGGAAGGCTTGGCGCAGACCCTCGATGCCGGCGACATGGGCGACCAAGCGCAGTTCGATCTGGGAATAGTCGGCCGACAGGATCTTGTGGCCCGGCTCGGCGATGAAGGCGTGGCGGATCTTGCGGCCTTCCTCGGTGCGCACCGGGATGTTCTGTAGATTGGGATCGGACGAGGCCAGCCGGCCGGTGGTGGTGGCGGCCAGGGAATAGCTGGTATGGACCCGGCCGGTCTTGGGGTTGGCCTGGGCCACCAGGGCATCGGCATAGGTGCTTTTCAGCTTGGCGATCTGGCGCCAGTCCAGCACCTTGGCCGGCAGCGGATGCTGGGGCGCCAGGGCCTCCAGCACGTCGGCGCCGGTGGCCCATTGGCCACTTTTTCCAGTGCGCTTGCCGCCCTCCAGCTTCAAATCCTCGAACAGCACCTTACCCAATTGCTGGGGCGAGGCGACGTTAAACTCCTGCCCGGCCAAAAGGCGGATTTCATCCTCCAGCTCGACCATGCGCCGGCCGAACTCTGTGGACAATTGCCGCAGCACGCCGACATCGACCTTGATGCCGGCCCGCTCCATCGCCACCACCACCGGCACCAGCGGCCGTTCCATCGTCTCGTAGACGGTGACCATCCGTTCGGCCAGCAAGCGGGCGCGCAGCACCCGATGCAGCCGGAGCGTGATATCGGCATCCTCGGCGGCATAGGCCAGGGCTTTATCCAGCGGCACCCGGTCGAAGGTCACCTGGGTTTTTCCGCTGCCGCAGACATCGGCAAATTTGATGGTGTCGTGGTTGAAGGTGAGCTTGGCCAACTCGTCGAGGCCATGGCCATGGCCGGCGCCGTCGAGCACATAGCTCATCAGCATGGTGTCGTCGATGGCGGCGAAGGTCACTCCACATCCGGCCAGCACCTGGAGGTCGTATTTGAGATTATGCCCGACCTTCAGCACCGAGGGATCGGCGCAGAGATCCTTCAGCCGGGCCAGCGCTGCGTCCAGCGAGATCAGCTTCGGCGTCTCGGGCGCCGGCCCCCCCAGCAGATCAAGCGTCCCCTGGGCGCCGGAGGGGCTGTGCCGCAGCGGGATGTAGCAGGCCTTGCCGGGAGCCGTCGCCAGCGATACGCCCACCAGATCGCAGCGCAGCGGGTCCAGCGAGGTGGTCTCGGTGTCTATGGCCACAATGCCGATCTCGCGGGCGGCGGCGATCCAGCGATCCAACGCCTCGACACTCAGCACCAGTTCATAGTCCTGGGCCAGCTTGGGGGCGGCTACCGGGGCCTCGGCGGGCGCGGGGGTGACGCCCAGACGGGCCAGGATGCTGCGAAAGCCCTGGGCTTCCAGGAAGGCTGCCAATCGCCCCGGCTCGGGACGGCGGACCCGAAAATCCTCAAGGGTTTCACTGACCGGAGCATTGGCATCAAGGGTTACCAGGCGCAGCGACATCCGCGCCGCCTCGGCATGCTCGATCAATGCCTCGCGGCGCTTCGGCTGCTTGATTTCGCCAGCGCGCGCCAACAAGGTTTCCAGGTCTCCATATTCAGCGATCAACTGGGCGGCAGTCTTGATGCCGATCCCCGGCACGCCCGGCACGTTATCGACGGCATCGCCGCACAGGGCCTGGACATGCACCACCTGGGCCGGCGGCACGCCGAATTTCTCGGCCACCTCGGCGGCGCCGATGGTGCGGTTCTTGATCGGATCGAGCATATCCACATGCTCGCCCACCAACTGCATCAGATCCTTGTCGGACGAGACGATGGTGACGCGCGCCCCCTGGGCCACAGCCTGGGCGGCATAGGTGGCGATCAGGTCGTCTGCCTCGTAGCCTTCCAACTCGACGCAGGCCACATCGAAGGCGCGGGTGGCCTCGCGGATCAGCGGGAATTGCGGCACCAGCTCTTCCGGCGGCGGCGGCCGGTGCGCTTTGTAGTCTGGGTATATATCGCTGCGGAAGGTCTTGCGCGCCGCATCGAACACCACCGCGACCGCGTCGGCCTCGGTGTCGTTCAACAGCTTCATCAGCATGTTGGTGAAACCGAGCACCGCGTTGATCGGAACACCGTCAGCGCGGGTCATCGGCGGCAAGCCATGGAAGGCCCGGAAGATGAAGCCCGAGCCATCGACCAGGAATAGATGGCGGGGCGGGTTCAATGCCCCCACGTCACTCAATGCCCGTGCCCGACCTTGGCACCCTCGGCCAGCTTGAAGGTGCGCGAGCAATAGGGGCAGACGATCTCGCCGGCCTTTTCCAGGGTGAGGAAGACGCGCGGATGCCCGGCACCCTCGGCGGAATTGCCGTCGCAAGCGACGACGGAGCTGGTCACGACGTGAATATCGGCGGCGGCCGGCGAGGACGAGGTGCTCATGGCGGTGTTGATCCGTTGACGTTGCAAACGCCCGGATGATACCCATTGCCGCGCATGGTTCAAACACTCTCTCAAGGTTCAGCGAAGATGATTGCCGCCCCCGACCACGCCGTCTCGGTCGAGGCGCTGGTGAAAGTCTATTCCGGCCGCCAGGGCAGCAAGACCGCCCTCGACGGAATCTCGCTCGATATCCCGCGCGGCAGCTTCTTCGGGCTGCTTGGACCCAACGGCGCCGGCAAGAGCACCCTGATCAACATCCTGGCCGGATTGGTGCTGAAATCCTCGGGCCGCGTCACCGTCTGGGGCCGGGACATCGATGCCGACCCGCGCGGGGCCAAGGCGGCGATCGGGGTGGTTCCACAGGAACTCAACCTCGACCCCTTTTTCACCCCGCGCGAATTGCTCAACGTCCAGGCCGGCATGTACGGGGTGCCCACGGCCGAGCGCCGCACCATGAAGATCCTCGACGCGGTCGGCCTGGCCGACAAGGCCGATTCCTACGCCCGCACCCTGTCTGGCGGCATGCGGCGGCGCCTGCTGGTGGCCAAGGCGATGGTCCACGAACCGCCGGTGCTGGTGCTGGACGAGCCCACCGCCGGGGTCGATGTGGAATTGCGGCGCCATTTATGGGAAATGGTCTCGGCGCTGAACGCGCGCGGGACCACCATCTTGTTGACCACCCATTACCTGGAAGAGGCCGAGCGGCTATGCGACCGCATCGCCATCATTAACCAGGGCAAACTGGCCGCCTGCGACACCACCGCCAACCTGTTGAAGCGGGTCGATGGCAAGAAGATCACTATCGCGGTCTCCACGACGCTGCCGGCCGAGCTTCCCGCAGGGCTGGCCGCTTTCGCCCCCACCGTCCTGCCCGACAACCGCCTCGCCTTCACCACCAAGGCCTCGGCCAACAAGGTCGCCGCCATCCTCGACGCTCTGCGCGCCGCCGGTCTGGAGATCCGCGACATCACCACCGAGGAAACCGATCTGGAGGATATTTTCCTTCAGTTGACGGCGAGAGAGGTGGCTTAAACAAAAATGGCCGCCCCTTTCGGGACGGCCATTTCGCACAGTCAGCCGAGACTGACTTATTCCTCGGTCTCGTCCGCCTTCTCGCCGGTCGGGCCGGAATCCAGGCCCTTGGCGGCAGGGTCGCGATCAACCAGTTCGATCACAGCCATCGGGGCGGCGTCACCGTAGCGGAAGCCGGCCTTCAGAACCCGGCAATAGCCGCCAGCGCGGGTCTTGTAGCGCTCGCCCAGCGTCGAGAACAGCTTGGCCACCACGGCATCGTCACGCAGGAAGGCGTAAGCGATGCGGCGGTCGTGAAGAGTGCCGCCCTTGGCGCGGGTGATCAGCTTTTCGACGATCGGGCGCAGATCCTTGGCCTTGGGCAGGGTGGTCTTGATCTGCTCGTGCTTCAGCAGCGCCGCCGCCATGTTGGCGAACATCGCCTTACGATGGGAAGACGTGCGGTTCAGCTTGCGGCCGGACATACCGTGACGCATCTGGGGCTCTCCTCTTCACTTGGCCTCGAACGGGCGAGGACCGATAACGAACCGCGCCGCCCCCCTGGAAACCAGGGAGTACGGCGCGGGTAGACCGGAATGGTCTTAGTAGGGCTCTTCCAGTTTCTTGGCGAGCTCTTCGATGTTCTCCGGCGGCCAGTTGAGGATCTCCATGCCGAGATGGAGGCCCATCTGCGCCAGCACTTCCTTGATCTCGTTCAAGGACTTGCGGCCGAAATTGGGGGTGCGCAGCATCTCGGCTTCGGTCTTCAGGACCAGATCGCCGATGTAGATGATGTTGTCGTTCTTCAAGCAATTGGCCGAACGGACCGACAGCTCGAGCTCGTCGACCTTGCGCAGCAGGTTCTTGTTGAAGGGCAGCTCGTCCTTGCGCTCTTCCTCGACGACCAGGGTCGGTTCCTCGAAGTTGATGAACAACTGAAGCTGGTCCTGCAGGATGCGGGCGGCCAGGGCCACTGCGTCCTCGGGAGTGACGGCACCGTTGGTCTCGACCACCATCGACAGCTTGTCGTAGTCGGTGACCTGCCCGACGCGGGTGTTCTCGACCTTGTAGGCGACCTTCTTGACCGGCGAGAAGATGGCGTCGATCGGAATCAGGCCGATCGGCGAATCTTCCGGGCGGTTCTGGGACGCCGGGACATAGCCCTTGCCGGTCTCGACCGTGAACTCGATGTTGAGCTTGGCGCCCTCGTCGAGGGTGCACAGCACCAGATCGGGATCCATGATCTCAAGGTCGTGACCGACCTCGATCATGCCGGCCTTGACTTCGCCAGGGCCGGTGGCGCGCAGATGCATCCGCTTCGGCCCTTCCCCATGCATGCGAAGGCCAAGGGCCTTGATGTTGAGGATGATGTCGGTGACGTCCTCACGCACGCCGGGAACCGACGAAAACTCGTGAAGCACGCCCTCGATCTGGATAGCGCTGACGGCGGCGCCCTGAAGCGACGACAGCAGCACCCGCCGCAGGCTATTGCCGAGGGTCATCCCAAAGCCGCGCTCCAGCGGCTCGGCCACCACGGTGGCGACGCGCTCGGGGTCGTGGCCGACCTCGATCTGGAGCTTGTTCGGCTTGATGAGTTCCTGCCAATTTTTCTGAATCACGAGCGTGACCTCAATGCTAGGAACGAACGCGAGAAAGGCCGCCAACGGCATGACCGCCGCCTTTCCGAACAGGAAAGGGCGGCGGCGGCGCGGGGCCCGAAGAAACCTCGATTAAACGCGACGACGCTTGCGCGGCCGGCACCCGTTGTGCGGGATCGGCGTAACGTCACGGATCGAGGTGATGGTGAACCCGACGGCCTGGAGAGCCCGAAGAGCCGACTCGCGGCCGGCGCCCGGCCCCTTGACCTCGACCTCCAGGGTGCGCATGCCATGCTCCATCGCCTTGCGGCCGGCGTCTTCGGCGGCCACCTGGGCGGCGTAGGGAGTGGACTTGCGCGAGCCCTTGAAGCCCTGCATCCCCGACGAGGACCAGGAGATGGTGTTCCCCTGGGCATCGGTGATGGTGATCATGGTGTTGTTGAACGTCGAGTTGACGTGCGCCACGCCCGAAGTGATGTTCTTGCGTTCACGACGACGCGGACGCGCGGCGGCAGCAGGCTTAGCCATAAGAGGTGTTCCTTACTTCGTGACTTTCTTCTTGCCGGCGATCGGCTTCGCGGGACCCTTGCGGGTACGCGCGTTGGTGTGGGTGCGCTGGCCGCGAACCGGCAGGCCGCGACGATGGCGCAGACCGCGATAGCAGCCCAGATCCATCAAGCGCTTGATGTTCATGGCGACGCCACGACGCAGATCACCCTCGACATGGTAGTCGCGGTCGATCATCTCGCGGATCTTCAGGACTTCGTCGTCGGTCAGTTGATTGACGCGGCGCTCGTCGGGGATGTTCAGCTTCCCGCAGATTTCCACTGCCTTGGCGCGGCCGATGCCGTGAATGTAGGTCAGCGCGATCAACACGCGCTTATTAGTCGGAATATTAACGCCAGCAATACGGGCCAAGGCTGGTTACTCCCTTGCGACACGACAAAACCCGGACCTTGGCCCGGGCCAACTTCAAAAAACACCACTCCGGGCCTCGCCCCGCATGGGGGAAACCGAAGGTGCGGGATTATAGGGAAATTGGGGAGAGAGTCAACCGCCTCGGTCAGCTCTCTCGCGCCTTCCCTAAAATTCCATTCCTACCCCAGAATGCCTTCCAGCGCCTGGGTCACCAACGCGATATCCTGCGTCCCATCGACCACCGACAAAATCCCCTTGCCTTCGTAATAGGGCAGCAGGGGGGCCGTCTGAGCGTGGTAAGCGTCGAGACGCTTCTTAACCGTCTCGGCATTATCATCGGCGCGGCGCGAGAACTCCTTGCCGCCGCAAGCATCGCAGACGCCCTCGACTTTGGGCTTCTGGAACGTCTCGTGATAGCCGGCACCGCACTTGGCACAGGTATAGCGCCCGGTGATGCGGTCGATCAGCAACTGGTCCGGCACCCGGATCTCAATGGCGTGGTCGAGCTTGCGGCCCTTCTTGACGATGATCACGTCCAACGCCTCGGCCTGGGCCACGGTGCGCGGGAAGCCATCGAAAATCACGCCATTCTTGGTGTCGGGCTGGTCGAGCCGTTCGTCGATGATCGAGATGACGATCTCATCCGAGACCAACTGACCGGCATCCATCACCGCCTTGGCCTTCTTGCCGACATCCGAACCGGACGCCACCGCCGCGCGCAGCATGTCGCCGGTCGAAAGCTGGATCAGGCCGAACTTGTCCATCAGGCGCTTGGCCTGGGTCCCTTTGCCGCCGCCGGGCGGTCCCAGAAGAACGAGATTCATGCGCTTGCCATCCCTCTTGCTCTTGTTTTACCCGCGCTTGCCCCTCAGCCGCGACTTCTTGATCAGGCCCTCGTATTGGTGGGCTAGCAAGTGCGACTGAATTTGGGCGACGGTATCCATGGTCACCGTCACCACGATGAGCAGACTGGTACCGCCAAAGTAAAATGGCAGGTTCCACTTGGCAATCAGCAATTCAGGCAGGATCGAGATGGCGGTCAGGTAGGCCGCCCCCAACACCGTCAACCGCGACAGCACGTAATCCAGATAATCGGAGGTGTTCTTGCCGGGCCGGATGCCGGGGATGAAACCGCCGTATTTCTTGAGATTGTCGGCCGTCTCGGAAGCGTTGAACACCACCGCCGTATAGAAGAAGGCGAAGAACACGATCAGCGCCGCGTAAATCAGCAGATAAAGCGGCTGGCCACGTCCCATGATCGCGGTGAAAGTGGTCAGCCATTCTGGCCCGCCATTGGAGGCGAACTGGGCGACCGTCACCGGCATCAACAGGATCGAACTGGCGAAGATCGGCGGGATAACGCCCGAGGTGTTGAGCTTCAAGGGCATGTGCGACGATTCACCGCCGAACATCTTGTTGCCGACCTGGCGCTTGGGATATTGGACAATAATCCGCCGCTGGGCGCGCTCGAAGAACACGATGAACGACACCACCGCCACCGCCAAAATCAGCACGCCGACGATCAGCACCCCAGAGATCGCGCCAGTCCGACCCATTTCCAGGGTGACCGCGATGGCATGGGGAAGCTGGGCGACGATACCGACCATGATGATCAGCGAGGTGCCCTGGCCGATGCCGCGGGCGGTGATCTGCTCACCCAGCCACATCAGGAATAGGGTGCCCCCCACCAGGGTGACCACGGCGGTAAAGGCGAATAGCACATGGCTCTGCATCATCACGGCCGGGCCGTGCAAACCGTGCATGCCCATCAGGCCGGTGGAAATGCCATAGGCTTGGAAGGTCGCCACCACCACCGTCAGGTAACGGGTGTACTGGTTGATCTTCTTGCGCCCCGCCTCGCCTTCCTTCTTCACCGCTTCCAGCGACGGCACCACCGTCGTCATCAGCTGCATAATGATGGAAGCCGAAATGTACGGCATGATGTTCAGGGCGAAGATGGTCATGCGCTGAAGCGCGCCACCCGCCAGCATGTCGAACATGCCGAGGATGCCGCCCTTGGACTGGTTGAACATCTCGGCCATAACCTGGGGATTAACCCCAGGCATCGGGATGTAGGTGCCCAGCCGGTAGACCACCAAAGCGAGGACAGTGAACAGGAGCCGCTTCTTGAGGTCGGTAGCTTTTGACAGCACCCCGAAATTCAGGTTTGCGGCGAGCTGCTCGGCGGCTGATGCCATGCCAATCTCCGGATCACGAAATGACGCTGGGCAAGGAAGCCGTTCTTAGCCGAGGCCGGCCGAGGGATCAACCCTCGGCCACGACCTCGGTCGCAACCTTCACCGAACCGCCCAAAGCTTCGACCGCAGCGATCGCCGCCTTCGAGGCTCCGGTGACTTCGATGGTCACTTTGGTCTTCAGTTCGCCACGGGCAAGGAGGCGGACCCCATCACGCGAGGCGCCGATCAAGCCGGTCGCCAACAGGATATCCTGGGTGATCGCCTTGCCGGCATCGACCTTGCCGGCCTCGATCGCCGCCTGGAGCCGGCCGAGATTGACCTCGGCATAGTCCTTGCGGAAGATGTTCTTGAAGCCGCGCTTGGGCAGACGCCGATAAATCGGCATCTGGCCGCCTTCGAAGCCGTTGATGGCGACGCCGGTACGCGAGCTCTGACCCTTGACACCGCTGCCCGAGGTCTTGCCCTTGCCGGAACCGATGCCGCGGCCGACCCGCTTGGCCTTGTAACGGGCGCCGGGATTGTCGCGGAGATCGTTGAGTTTCGTCATATTCCTATTCCTCGACCCGGACCAGGTGCTTGACCTTGTTGATCATGCCGCGCACCGCCGGAGTATCCTCCAGCTCGGAAGTGCGATGCAGCTTGTTGAGGCCGAGGCCGACCAGCGTCGCGCGCTGATCGCCCGGGCGGCCAATCGGGCTGCGCACCTGGGTGACACGAACGGTTTGGTTCTGCTTTTCGGATGCCATCTGTCGAGCCTCCATCAAGCCGCGGCGACCGCGGCGGCGCCATCGCGCCGACCAATGATCTCGCCGACCTTCTTGCCACGCTTGGCCGCCACCGAACGGGGCGAAGCGAGGCCTTCCAGGGCGGCGAACGTCGCCTTCACCATGTTATGCGGATTCGAGGTGCCCAGGCACTTGGCCACCACGTCGGCGACCCCCATGGTCTCGAACACCGCACGCATCGGACCACCGGCGATGATGCCGGTACCTGCCGGAGCGGACCGAAGGATCACGCGGCCGGCGCCGAAATGGCCGAACACGTCATGATGCAGGGTACGGCCTTCGCGCAGCGGCACCTTGATCATGTTGCGCTTGGCCTGATCGGTGGCCTTACGGATGGCCTCCGGGACCTCGCGGGCCTTGCCCGAACCGTAACCGACGCGGCCCTTGGCGTCACCCACCACCACCAGCGCGGCGAAGGCGAAGCGACGGCCACCCTTGACCACCTTGGCGACGCGGTTGATGTGGACGAGCTTATCGACGAACTCGTTTTCCTCGCGTTCTCCGCGATTCTCCGGGTTCGGGCCACGACCACGGCCGCGGCCGCCTTCGCGCTCGCCGCCTTCGCCACCGCGGCCACGACGACCGCGCTCGGGGCTCTCAGGATTGGGAGTACGTGCCATGTGTCACATTCCTCAGAAAGACAGGCCGCCTTCGCGGGCGGCGTCTGCCAGCGCCTTGACGCGGCCGTGATAAATATAACCGCCGCGGTCGAACACGACGTCGGTGATTCCGGCCGCCTTGGCCCGCTCGGCGATCAACTTGCCGACGGCGGATGCCGCGGCAACGTCGGCGCCGGTCTTCAGGCTGGCCTTCAGATCCTTATCGAGCGACGAGGCGGCAGCGAGAGTGCGACCGCCCAAATCATCGATGATCTGGACATAAATATGCTTGCTCGAACGGAAAACCGACAAGCGCACGCGACCGCCCGACTTCTTGGCGAGACTGGTCCGGGTGCGCCGCTGGCGGCGCTCGAAAAGCTTCTTCGGCGTCATCATAGCATTGCCCCTACTTCTTCTTGCCTTCCTTGCGGAGGATCGTTTCGGTCGCGTACTTGACACCCTTGCCCTTGTAGGGCTCGGGGCCACGGAAAGCGCGGATCTCAGCCGCAACCTGTCCCACCCGCTGCTTATCGCGGCCGGTGATCGAGATGGCGGTGGGCTTCTCGCACTTGATGGTGATGTCTTCCGGGATCGGATAATCGATGTCGTGGGAGTAACCGAGCTGCAATTGCAGGGTCGAGCCCTGAACCGCCGCGCGATAACCAACGCCATTGATCTCAAGATTGATGGTGAACCCTTCCGAGACGCCCTTGACCATGTTGTCGATCAGGGCACGGGTGGTTCCCCACATCATGCGGGCGCGTTTGGTCTCTGAAGTGGGCTTGACCCACACTTCGTTGTCCTTGAGCGTGGTCTCGATCTCGCTCGACAGCGCCAGACTGGATTGCCCCAGCTTGCCCTTGACGGTGAGATCCCCGCCCGCGATCTGGACGGTCACCCCCGACGGCACCGGCACCGGATATTTGCCGACTCGCGACATGTGGTGTCCCTCCTAGAACACTTGG
>Ga0316222_1004895_pt1 | contig 11843 bp, 14 predicted proteins | sample TBH18011metaG_FD_206008 | JGI IMG/M metagenome (GOLD analysis project Ga0316222, IMG submission 206008) | Freshwater microbial communities from Trout Bog Lake, Wisconsin, USA - TBH18011 | ecosystem: Environmental > Aquatic > Freshwater > Lake > Hypolimnion/Profundal zone | place: USA: Wisconsin... | reverse complement strand
GGTGACCGGATCAAGCTGCTCGGCCCTGGCCCAGCCCATCAGCCGTCCGGTGCCCACCTGCATCAGCCCGACCCCGCCGATGAAATACAGGTTCATCACGGTAACGCCCCGCCCCAGCAAATGGGGTGGCACGAAGGCTTTGCCGTGGGCCATCAGCACCGCGTAATTGAAGCCGCAGCCGACCACCACCATCAGCAACGCCACCGCCGCCGCCAGCGGCATGTCCGGCATCGCCGCCAGCAGGGCCAGCGCCGCCGCCGCGATCCAATTGCCGGCGGCGACGATGCCGTGCCTTGTGCCAAGCAGACGGTCGAGCGGGCCATAGGCGAAGGCGGCCAGCGTCATCGCGCCCACCAGCGCCATTAGGGAATTGCCGCGCGACACCGCGTCGAGGCGGTGAATCTCGGCCAGATAGGGACCGGCCCACAGCCCGCGCATGGTCGCGACAATGCCATAGGAAACCAAGGTGATCGGGATTAGCGGCCACATCCGGCGGGTGGCCAGCACCTGGCCGACACCCTCTAGAATTTCGGCGAAGCCACCGGCCGGTTTGTGGCCCGGTGTCGGTGGATCGCGCACCACCAGCGCCAACAGCAGCGCCGACACCGCCACCATCCCCGCTACCCCGGTGAGGGCGCCGCGCCAACCCAGCATTTCCGCCGCCCAGGCCAAGGGCGTCGCCCCCAGCACATTGCCGCCGGCCCCGAAGCCGAGCATGGCCGAGGACAAGGTGGCGAACCGCTCGGCCGGGTACAGCCGGCCGATCACCGTCAAGGCCGCCATGTAGATCGGGGCGCAGCCCAGCCCAATCAGAGCCATCCCGGTCACCGCCTCTGCCCCGCTGTGGGCGGCGGCGAACAGCAGCGAGCCGGCTACCGCCGACAGCATCAGCAGGCTGGCGGTGCGGCGCGGGCCGAAGCGGTCGAGCGCCATCCCCACCGGGATTTGCGCGGCGGCGAAGGCGATGAACCAGGCCGCCGACAGGGTGCCCAGTCCGGCCGGGTCGAGGCCAAGATCGACCGACAGCTCGGGCGCGATCACCGCCACGAAGCTGCGGAAGAATTGCGACAGGGTATAGGCCAGCGCGAAGACCGCGAGCGATGCCATGATGGGGTTCCCCTCGGCCCCCAGTGTAAGGCTATGGTGGGTGGGGGTGCAAAGGCGGATGAAGCCGTGCTAAAACGCCGCTGATTGACGGGCGTCGAGGAGTTGCGGGCGATGAAGGTGCTGGTGGTGGGCGGCGGTGGCCGCGAGCATGCGCTGTGCTGGAAGCTGGCCCAATCGCCGCTCTTGACTAAATTGTGGTGCGCCCCCGGCAATGCCGGCATCGCCTCAGTGGCGGAATGCGTGGCGATCGGCGCCGAGGACGTCGCCGCCCTGCTCGCCTTCGCCAAGACTCAAAGCGTCGATCTGGTGGTGGTCGGACCCGAGGGGCCGCTGGTCAAGGGCCTGGCCGATGCCTGCGTGGCCGCCGGAATCCGGGTGTTCGGACCCAGCGCGGCGGCGGCCGAGCTGGAAGGCTCGAAGGGCTTCATGAAGGATGTGGTGTCGGCGGCCGGCATCCCCACCGCCTGGTACCAACGCTTCACCGACATCGAGGCGGCCAAGGCCTTCGTCCTGTCCAAGGGCGCCCCCATCGTGGTCAAGACCGACGGCCTGGCCGCCGGCAAGGGGGTGGTGGTGGCGATGAGTCTGGACGAGGCGCTCGACGCCATCGAGTCCATGATGGGGGCCAAGGTGTTCGGCGCCGCTGGGGACGAATTGGTGATCGAGGAATTTCTTGATGGCGAGGAGGCCTCGCTGTTCGCCCTGTGCGACGGCACCACCGCAATTTTCATGGGCGCGGCCCAGGATCATAAGCGGGTCGGCGACGGCGATACTGGCCCCAATACCGGCGGCATGGGCGCCTATTCACCGGCCCCGGTGGTGACCAAGGCGCTGGAAGCCGAGGCCATGGAGCGGCTGATCCTGCCGGCGGTCCGCCACATGGCGGAGATCGGTCGGCCCTATACGGGGGTGTTGTTTGCCGGGCTGATGATCACCAAGGACGGCCCCAAGCTGCTGGAATTCAATGTCCGCTTCGGCGATCCGGAATGCCAGGTGCTGATGGCGCGCCTCAAATCCGATTTGCTGCCGATCCTGTTGGCCGCCGCCGAGGGCCGCCTGGCCGAGGTGGCGCCGCAATGGTCTGACGACGTCGCCCTGGTGGTGGTGATGGCCGCCGAGGGCTATCCCGGTCCCTACAAAAAGAACACCGTGATCAAGGGCCTCAAGGCGGTGGGTGCTGTCGAGGGCGTCACCGTGCTCCATGCCGGCACGGCGACCGGGCCGAAGGGCGAAATTCTGGCCACTGGCGGCCGCGTGCTGGGCATCACAGCGACGGGCGCCAGCGTCGGCGAGGCGCGCCAGCGCGCCTATGCCGCCGTTGATCGCCTGGACTGGCCGGAAGGGTTCTGCCGCAAGGACATCGCCTGGCGGGCGATGGCGCGGGAGGGCTAACGCCGCTCTTTAAAGAACGCCCGCAACAGCTCGGCCGCTTCGCTCTCCCGAATGCCGCCATACACCTCGGGGCGGTGGTGGCAGGTGGGATGGTCGAAGACTCGGGCGCCGTGTTCGACGCCGCCGCCCTTGGGGTCATAGGCGGCGAAATAGACCCGGCGCAGCCGGGCCAACGAGATCGCCGCCGCGCACATCGGGCAAGGCTCCAGGCTGACATAAAGGTCGCAGCCCTCCAGCCACTTGTCGCCTAGAACCGCCACGGCGGCCCGGATCGCCAACATCTCGGCATGGGCGGTGGGGTCGCCCAATTCCTCGACTCGATTCCCCGCAATTGCCAGCACCCGGCCATCGCGCACGATGATCGCGCCCACTGGCACCTCGCCACGGGCGGCGGCGGTGCAAGCTTCAGCGATGGCTTGGGGCATGAAGTCGGTCATTTGGGGTTCGGCAGCAATTCCACCCGCAGGCGGCTTCCGGTCGCTGCCGCGTAGCGGGCCAGCGACGTCGCTGAGGGCATCACCCGGCCGCTTTCCAGCCGCGCCACCACCGACTGCCGTGTGCCCATCCGCTCGGCGACTTGCGCCTGGGACAGGCCTGCCCGCTGCCGCGCCCGGATCAGGGTCTCGGCAATGTCGAACTCGGCGGCCAGCCGGTCGTATTCGGCCAGGACCTCGGGATTGGCAAGCAGATCGGTCTTCAAGGTGTTCAGGTCGGTCATGGCAACAGCTCCTTGGCGCGTGACAGCGCCAGCTCGATTTCCCGGCGAGGCGTTCGTTGGGTCTTTTTGGCGAAGGCCCGGACCACGACGACCCTGCGATTCACCACCACGACATAGAGCGCACGGGCGATACCATCGCGTCCGGACATCCGCATTTCCCACAGCTTGCCATCGAGATGCTTCACATGAGGCTCGCCGACTTGGTCTAGGCCAACCGCTTGGATCAGGCCCGCGATCCGCAGAAAGCGGGCCTGAATATCGGCCGGCAACGCCTTGATTTCGGCATCCACCACCGCGTTGAGCGTCGACACGGTCCAGGATGAAAGCGTCATGCTCGACTTCCTATCACAAAAAAGCGATAATTGGAAGATGCGAACGTGCCCCGATCTCGGAACCGGACTGGTCGCGGCCCCTCGGGGAGGCTATACCAAGCCATCCCACTCCAAGGACCACTGATGACCTCTGCCCCCGTGATCGGCATCACCCTGGACAGCGAGGAGGCCGGCGGTTATTCCGCCTCGCCCTTCTACGCGCTGCGCCAAAACTACGCCGAGGCGGTGGCGGTTGCCGGCGGGCTGCCGGTGCTGTTGCCGCATCAGCCGGATCGGGTGGAGGACTATCTCGACCTGATCGACGGGCTGGTGGTCACCGGCGGCGCCTTCGATATCGATCCCGCTTTGTTTGGCGCCGCAGAGTGCCATCCCACGGTGGTCTTGAAGCGCCGCCGCACCGAGTTCGAACTGGCGCTGCTCAAGGGCGCCATCGCCCGCGACAAAGCGGTGCTGGGCATTTGCGGCGGCCAGCAATTGCTCAACGTGGCGCTGGGCGGCACCCTGATTCAGCACATTCCCGACGAGGTGGCTGGCGCCCTGGCCCATGAACATTCTCCGGCCGGCCATGTGGTCGATCTGGTGCCCGGCACCAAGCTGGCGTCCATCGCCGGCCGCTCCCGCATTTCCGTCAATTCCTCCCACCACCAGGCGGTCAAGGCGGTGGCGCCCGGATGCGTCGTCAATGCTTTGGCCCCCGACGGGGTGGCCGAGGGGATCGAGGTGGTGGGGGCGCGTTTTCACATCGGCGTGCAATGGCATCCCGAATACGGTATCGATGGCGCCGATACCGCACTGTTCCGCGCTTTGATCGAGGCCAGCCGATAATGACCGATGACGTGATAGATCCCGCTCCGGCTCCGGCGGCACCGGCTCCCCCCGAAAAAGGCGAGCGCATCGCCAAGCGGCTGGCCCGCGCCGGGCTGTGCTCACGCCGCGACGCCGAACGCTGGATCGCCGAGCGGCGGGTGTCGGTCAATGGCCATGTGCTGGATTCTCCGGCGGTGGTGGTGGGCGAAGCCGACCACATCGTCGTCGATGGCAAGCCCCTGCCCGAGGCTGATCGCACCCGGCTGTGGCGCTATCACAAGCGGGCCGGGGTGATGACCACCCACAAGGACCCGCAAGGGCGGCCGACGGTGTTCGCCAAGCTGCCCGAGGACATGCCGCGGGTGGTTTCGGTGGGACGGCTGGATTTCAATTCCGAGGGGCTGCTGCTGCTGACCAATGACGGCGCCCTGGCGCGGCGGCTGGAATTGCCAGGCAATGCCTGGGTGCGTCGCTACCGCGTCCGCGTTCATGGCGAGATTGATCCGGCCAAATTGCTGACCCTGGAAAAGGGCGTCACCGTCGATGGGGTGCGCTATGGCGCGATCAAGGCGGTATTGGATCGCCAGCAGGGGTCTAATGCCTGGCTGACGGTGGCCCTGAACGAGGGCAAGAATCGCGAGATTCGCCACGTCATGGATCATCTCGGCTGGCCGGTGACCCGGCTGATCCGCATCGCCTATGGCCCGTTCCAATTGGGCAATCTGCCCGAGGGCGAGGTGGAAGAGGTGCCGGGCAAGGTGTTCAAGGAGCAGCTCAGCTCGGAAAAGGCGCCGAATAGCGACAAATCCGGCGCCGCCAAATCGACCCGAACGCCAAGAACGCCCAGGCCGCCGAAAGGCGCGGAGTCCAAGCACGCGGATCCTAAGCATGCGCATCGTCGCCGGCAGGAATAGGGGCCGGCCGCTGGTCGCGCCCGAAGGCCGTCTCGCCCGCCCCACCGCTGATCGCGCCCGTCAGGCGCTGTTCAATATTCTGACCCACTCGCCCCTGGTCGAGCTGGAGGGCGCCCGCGTGGTCGATTGCTTCGCCGGCACCGGGGCGCTGGGGCTAGAGGCGCTGTCCCAGGGGGCGCGCCACGCCAGCTTCATCGACAATAACCCGGCAGCTTTGGCGGCCCTGGCGGCCAATATCGCCAGTTTGGGCGAAGGGGGCCGATCCACCATCCTGCGCGGTGACGCCACCCGGCCGCCGCCGCCGGTCCATCCCTGCCAGCTGGCGCTGCTCGATCCGCCCTATCATTCCGATCTCGCCGGGCCCTGCCTGACGGCGCTGGTCGAGGCGGGCTGGCTGGAATCGGGCTCCCTGGCGGTGGTCGAGGTGGCCAGGGACGAGGAGCTGACGCCGCCCGAGGGATTTGTCATCGAGGACCAGCGGGTTTACGGCGCGGCGCGGTTGCTGTTTTTGGTGCGGTCAGCGTGAAAATTCCGCGTCAGGATGCGGACGCCGTGGCAAGAGGCCTCAAGGCCATTTACTGTGCGGGACGAATTAATTAAACGACGGTTTGACTGATATCGGCGAATTCGCCGGCATCAAGCCGCCATTGCGGCGGCGGCCAAGGGCGCGGATGCGCCCGCCCGGCGAGGGGCGATACGAATAAGGGGGGCGTTTGATGGAATTCTTTCGGCGGCTGACGTTCCTGGTTTGCGCCCCCGCGTTCGACAATGACGATCTGGAGGGCGTGCGGGTCCAGCAGATCATCGACGAGGTTCAGGAACTGGGCTTCGAGGTGGTGCGGGCGCGCCGCATCGAAGACGCCGAGATCGCCGTCCAGACCGATGCCGCCATCGGCTGCGTGCTGGTCGACTGGGATAAGGGCCGGCTTGGCGGCGACGCCACTGCCCTGATCAACCTGATGCGCCGACGTGGCCTGGAGATGCCGATCGTCATCCTGGTGCGTGGCGAGCGCTTCGAGGACATCCCGGTCGATGTGCTGGATTACATCGACGGTTACGTCTTCCTGGCCGAGGAAACCCCCACCTTCATCGCCCGCAATCTGGTCAGTCGGTTGAAGCAATTCGCCGAGACCCTGAAGACCCCCTTTTTCGGCGCCCTGGTCGATTACGCCGAGGAAGGCAACCAGCTTTGGACTTGCCCCGGCCATAACGGCGGCATTTTCTACAATCGCTCTCCCATCGGACGGATCTTCGTCGAGCATCTGGGCGAGGCGGTGTTCCGCGACGACATCGACAATTCGGTGTTGGAACTGGGCGATCTCCTGGTCCACGAAGGCCCGGCGCTCCAGGCGCAGAAAGAGGCCGCCGCCATCTTCGGCGCCGAGAAGACCTATTTCGTCCTCAACGGCACCTCGGCCTCCAACAAGATCGTGCTGTCGGCCCTGGTGGCCGAAGACGATCTGGTGCTGTTCGATCGCAACAATCACAAGGCCGCCCATCACGGCTCGTTGCTGCTGGGGGGCGGCATTCCGATCTTCCTGGAAACCGACCGCAATGCCCAAGGCCTGATCGGTCCGATCTACACCGAGGCCTTCGACGAAGAGGCCATTCGCGAAAAGATCCGCGTCAATCCGCTGGTCAAGGATCCCGAGGCCTGGAAGCGGCAGCGCCCCTTCCGCGTCGCGGTGGTCGAGCAATGTACCTATGACGGCACCATCTACGACGCCGAGTTCATCCTCGAGCGGATCGGCCATCTGTGCGACTACATCCTGTTCGACGAGGCCTGGGCCGGCTTCCTGAAATTCCACCCGCTGTTTGTCGGCTGCTACGCCATGGGGCTGAAGAATTTGGGCGAAGATGCTCCCGGCATCATCGCCACCCAATCCACCCACAAGCAGATGGCCGGCTTTTCGCAGGCGTCGCAGATCCACGTCCGCGACCGCCACATCAAAGGTCAAGAGCGCCGCATCGAGCATCGCCGCTTCAACGAAACCTTCATGCTGCACGCCTCGACCTCGCCGTTCTATCCGCTGTTCGCCTCGCTCGACGTCGGCGCCCAGATGATGCGGGGGCGCTCGGGCGAGGTGCTGTGGGACGACACCGTTCGCCTCGGCATCGAGCTGCGCAAGAAGATCCGCGCCATCAAGCGGGAATTCGTCGAGAAGGAAAAGGACCCGGCCCGGCACTGGTTCTTCGAGCCCTTCGTCCCCGATCGGGTGGCGGTGCGGGTGGGCAATGGCGATTCCGGCGAGACCATGGTGGCCTGGGAGGACGTGCCTACCGACATCCTGGCCAGCAACCCGCGCCACTGGGAATTGGACCCCGGTGCCAAGTGGCACGGCTTCAAGAACATCAACCGCCATGGCTATGCCATGACCGACCCCAATAAGCTGACCCTGCTGACCCCCGGCTTTGATTCCGAGACCGGCGCCTATGCCAATTACGGTATCCCCGCCCCGGTGGTGGCGCAGTACTTGCGCGAGAACCGGGTGGTGCCCGAAAAGAACGACTTGAATTCGCTTCTGTTCCTGCTGACGCCGGGCGTCGAATCGAGTAAGGCGGGCACGCTTCTCAGCACCCTGGTGGCGTTCAAACGCCGCCACGACGACAATGCGCTATTGGATGACGCCATTCCCGAATTCGTGCAGCGTCGGCCCGGCCGGTATCGCGGTTTGAGGGTCCAGCAACTCTGCGCCGAAATGCATGCCTTCTTCCGCGAAGCCAATGTCAGCGCCTTGCAGCGCGCCCAGTTCTCGCCGCAACACCGTCCTGACATGGTGCTGCGTCCCAACGACGCGGTGCGCAAGCTGACCCGCAATCAGGTGGATTTCCTGCCGCTGGATCAGGTCGAAGGCCGCATCGCCACCACCCTGTGGGTGGTCTATCCCCCCGGCATCGCCACCATCGTCCCGGGCGAACGGCTGTGCGAACGGGCCAAGCCGATGCTCGACTACCTTAAGATGTTCCAGCGCAGTGCCAATCTGTTCCCCGGCTTCGAGGCCGAGATCCAGGGCCTCTATCGCAAGATCGAGCCCGATGGCTCGATCCGCTTCTACACTTACGTGGCCAAGGAATAGGACTTTCGCGGCCCCCACCGATTTTCGCCTTGGCGTTGCGACTGTCCCCATGTGGGGATGGTGGCCGCTCCTTCCCGACGCGTAATCTCCATCTGTCGAGACGGAGCGTGGGGAGGGTGGCGATGATGGACCAGGTTGGCTGCGATTGCCTGTCACGCCTGCCGAACGAGCTGAGATCGGCCATCTCCAAGGCGCTGGAGCGCTTTCCCACCAAGGCGATGCTGTCGATCTGCGCCAATGTGGAGCAGGACCTGAGCCGCGCTGCGTTTCACAGCGTGTTGCAATGGGTGGACAGCCTGAACAATTGCCCGGCCTGCTCGACGCACTATTCCCTGGCGCGGACCCACTCGGATCATGCCCCGCTATGACAGCCACCGAACTCTTCGGGCGGGACGTTCTTCGTCCGGCGGCAACGCCGCTGGCGCCAAAGGGGGCGACGCCCGCCCTCGATCTCCTCCCGCTGATCCGAGTCATCCACCGGGCGATCCGCGAGGCAGCCGAATCAGGGTGCGACTATCGCGGACAGACGCGCAAGGCGGCGCTGGCGGTGTTGCAGGTGCGGCCCGACCTTCCCGCTCACCAGGTATTGAGCCTGGTCCAACAGGTGCGCCATGGCGCGCCCGAATCCTGACACCGATCCAATCGGCCTGAAGTTCACGCCCGCTCCCATGCCCTCACTCTAACTGGGGGGGATAACGTCACGGCAGCAGTGATAAGATTTCCTATCACGGATCGCCAAAAATCGCGCTACGCTCATCACGCGACAACGCCTAGAGTTGCTTGGGTAAGGGCCGATGACCTCTGCCGGGGAGAGGACGAAAATGACGACCGCCGACGCTCCAACCAAGAAAGACCGTGACGAAAGCGCGAAGGCGATCGGAATTTGCCTGACCTTTCTGGCCCGCGACGCGGCCAATTCCGGCCTGGAAGAACTATCGAAACTGATCAATGTGGCGGCCCTGGCCGCCGCCGAGGCCGGGGCCGACGTGGTTAACTGAGTCATTCCCGATCCCTCTTTCCGCGCCTCATCCCTGGCGCTAGCATGCCGGATGGTTGGCGGCCGGAGGGATGACGGGAATGAGTACGATACGGCTGATGCCCGGCTACGATCCGAACTGGCGCCAGCGGTTGGAGGGGATCGAGCGCCGTCAGCGGGAGTTGTTGGCGCCGGACAAGCGGTTGAGTGATGACGAGCGCGACGAATTGCTGCGCTTGGCGGTAGAACGGGATCTGGCGTTCAACAGCCGGTTCAAAACCACCAAGGAATATCGGGATTTCTACTACGCGCGGGCGCGGCAATTGCTGATCGACGAATGTATCGACATGCCGCTGCCCGATGTGCCCGACGACGCCACCCCGGACGAGGTTGATCAGGTGTTGGCGCTGGTATGGCGCTCCGTCGAGGTGACAAATTCTGAGAATTTCTGATTCCCCCCGTCTCTGTGAAATCAGTCACAGACGGGCCCGTTCGTCGATGTCATAGTCCGCCCAGCGTCAGAAGACGCCGCCGGCCAACCCTCCCTCCGAGGGGGGCCGGCGACACATTTTCAATCCGCAGCCACCCTTCTGCAACAGTTCCGCGCCTCGCCCGTTTGAGGCCGGCCTGATCCGCAAGGTGCCTGGTTCCGAGGCGGTCGCCGATCAGGCCCGCCGGCACGGCGACAAGCCGCCACTCCACCTCCAGAACGTGCGGCGCATGGCGAAACTGCGCGAACCGATCCGGGTCAGTCGGGGCTGAGGGGGGGCGTCTTACCTTCGGCTGGGACGGTGCCGACGCCGCGGATGTCGATTTGGAGGGCTATCATTGATGGACGCGCGCACGAACGAGAGGCGATTGCCGGCCATGCACCCTGGCGCGTTGCTGCGGGAGGATATCATCCCCGCCCTTGATCGGCCGTTAAGCGATATCGCCCGCTTGCTTGGCGTCTCGCGACAGACGTTGCATTCCATCCTGAGCGAACGGCAGCCGGTGACACCCTTGATGGCCCTCAAGCTGGGTAAGCCGTGCGGGAACGGACCCGACCTGTGGATGCGCTTGCAGGCCCGCTGGGACCTGGAGCGGTTGGCACGGGACAAAGCGGCGGAAATCGACGCGGTGCCGACGTTGGCAGCGGAATAGGTCGCAAAATGGGCGTGGGGGCACCTTCTCCCGCTCCCCTTATGCCACTCAACCAACGCTCCATTCCGTCCAGGAACAAGGCGAGGGCCAATGCGTGGGCCGGCTTGATCCCCCTGTTCCCCAAGGCGGTCTTGAGCAGGGGAGACAAAGTTTCGTAAAGCGCGCTAACGCCCTCGTCGTCCCATCGCGCTACGTTCGCCAGGGCAAGCGGGGCGTCCAGGTTCGCCAGCGCCGACATCGACTCATCCCAGGGGAAGTGGTCATAGTCTTCCAGTCGGATGACCTCGCCGATCTATCGCCTGACGCCGAGGCTTGTTTACGGACGGCCTTCGGCCGAGGCTATTCGCTCCGTCGCATCCGCGCCGCCGTCGAGGGTGCAGTCATGGCCGGCGGTGGCATTGGCCGCGCACGGCTGGCGCACTGAGGAGGGCGGCGATGATCTTCCTGGATTTCGAGGCGTCCGCCGCCATGGGCGGCTTCCCCATCGAAGTCGGTTTTTGTGTCGTCGAGCCCGACCGGACCATGCGCTCAGCCGCCAAGCTGATCCGGCATGACGAGTGGCTGGACGACTTTTCGCGCTGGGATTGGCGTGCCCAGGAAATTCATCACATCGACCGGGACCAGTTGATCGAGGCCGGAGAACCGCCGCAAGAGGTGATGAGTTGGCTCAACGCCGAGCTTGGCGGGATGGTGGCGTGTTGCGACAGCCATATGGACGGGATTTGGCCGGAATCGCGCCGGCCTTCGGGCTGGAAGACATCGCGGCTGCCTTCGAAGGGCCGGAGGTCGATGACATGGGGTATGCGTGGGCATTGACGGTCAAGGACCGTGTGTGTCCGAAGACGCATCGTGCTGCGCGGGACGCGGAGCATCTGGCAACGTGGTACGTATTAAGCCTTCGTGTTGGCGCCAATGTGAGGGCGATACGCGCAGCTAGAAAAACGATCCATAAGCTATAAATACAAGGCCGATTAACAGGAATATTCTGTTCAGATATTCCATAGGCCTGTTTTCTACATCAAATACACGATCTATACGGAACTTGCCAATAGCAAGCTTCGTCGCGCATATTGCAATAATAATCGCAAATACGAATATATACAGCCATATCGACGACGCGAATGCAAGATAAAACTGAATTCCTTCAGGAACAATATAGGCAATCGTGCTGTCAAGCGGCGGAGATAGGGTGCCATCGTCCCCTATAAATGACATATTGTTTGTTAGTGCAAGTATGTTTGGGTCTTTTAAGTAAATCCACCCCTTAATCATGTCGTAGTTCGGGATAAATAGTTCCGGTGTCGCGCCGGCATTCATGTAAACGGCCAGAGCGTGTGTTGCGTTTAGCCCGGCTATCAATAATATCGACGTCAAGGC